>ERZ650308.1562-NODE-1562-length-11785-cov-8.569054_pt1 | contig 11785 bp, 19 predicted proteins | sample MGYA00376244_ERZ650308 | MGnify/ENA primary metagenome ERZ650308 (study PRJEB26733, sample SAMN07839295) | wastewater metagenome | biome: small river; feature: stream; material: water | place: USA: North Carolina | collected 2016-04-26 ...
CTTTCCCTACACGACGCTCTTCCGATCTCACGGGACACCCCCAACTGTTGACCCCGGGGGGGTACCCCGCCTCCGCCTCTGCCCCCTGCCGCCCGCTGGGGCCGCCCCTGGGCCGCCGTACCGGCGAGCACGAACCCGAGCTCGTCCGCCACCTCGGCGACCGTGCGCAGCCTCTGGTGCGGCGTCACGACGAGCACGATGCGTGCGTGCGTCTTGCTCGGCTCGAGTCGCTCGCTGCCGAGGTAGTCGACCTGCGCGTCGTCCGACCAGAGCACGCGGTTGCACGCGTCGAGCACGGTCTTGGCCGCGTTGTCGACGTCCCGCTGTCGCAGGTCCGCCGCGCACACGTACACGCGCACGCTCATGCGTCCGTCCATGGGCGGCGGCGCCGGGTGCCTCGCTCGTGCTGCCCATGCGCAGGCGGCCACGTGGGCCTGGTAGGCACGCTGACGCTTGGGCGTTCGCCGGTGCCCCGTGTCGTCGGTCGCCGTCCGCTTCCACGAGACGTGCGGGCCGGGCACGTCGACGATGAGGGGGAGGGCGGTCATGCGGCACCTCTGAGGCGATGCCGAAAGGCGCGAACCTTCTCCCGCAGCCGGACGAGGTGATGCTCGCAGAGGGTCGTGTTGCCATGAACAGGCAGAGCACAGTTTCTGCATATCCCATCCCTCTTGCGGCGCTCTGCGCAATGGCGTGCGCTATCCGTCCTGTGCCCCTTCGGCGACTTCGGTCGTCTGCATTGGCCGCAGTTCTTCACGCCAGCCGCGACCTCGCTCGGCCACGCGTTCCAGGCGACTCCGCAAGACTGGCAGCAAACGGAAAGCCTGAGGGTCTGGCCGGGACGCCGACGGCACACCCGACAGTTCACAACGTGACCCTGGTGCGATGGGGGCACATGAAACTTCGCCCGACAGTTCTTGCACGTCGCGGTTCGCGCCTCCTCCAGTCGCTCCCGCTCCAGCTCGGCGACCGTCTTCGCGGGCGTGCTCAACTCGATCCCGCACTCCGGGCACGCGACGCACCCGATCGGAACCGCCAGCTCGCACGATGGGCACTGACGATGCGCGCTTCCGGTGGAGTCGCCCTTCTCCCGATCCTCCAGCGACCACTCGCGATCATCCGTCGGCAACCCGTGTCGATAGATGTTGCCCGCGTGGTCCAGGATGACCGCGCGCGTTCCGTCGTGGTATCGCGCAGCGCGTCCGCATCCCTGAAGCCACCGTGTGAGCGACTTCGTGGGGCGCGCGTACGAGATGCAGCGGACGGATGGGACGTCGAAGCCCTCGGTGAGCACGTCCACGCTCACGAGCACCTCGATCGAGCCGTTCGCGATGCCATCGGTCGCCGCCTTGCGCTCCGCCTTCGTGCTCTGTCCGTCGATGTAGCCCGTCGTGACCCCCGACTCCGCGAACCGACGTGCCAGTTCCTTCGCGTGAGCACGGTTCACCGCGAAGCAGATCGTGGGGAGCCCGGCGGCATGGCGCGCGCGCTCCTCCACGACGTTGCCAGCGAGCACGATCATGCGCTTGGACACTTCGGCTTCGTCATACTCGCCTGCGTTCGTCTTCACGCCGCTCACGATGTCCTCGTGCCGCTGCTTGTTGACGGTGAAGACCTTCGGCTGCGTCGCGCGTTTGGCCTCGATCAGCGCCGATGGGGTCGCAGCGAGAACGAGACCGCCCGTGTAGACGTCGCCGACGCCCCGCCCATCGAGGCGCCACGGTGTTGCGGTGAGGCCGAGCACCGGGATCCCCGCGAGCCGTTCGTCCACGATGCGCCGGTACGACTTGGCGAGCGTCCGGTGTGCCTCATCAACGACGACCAGCGTCACGCCTGAAAGGTCCGTCCCGACGCGCACCGAGTCGATCGATGCGACGAGGACGCGCCAGCCGTCGGCGGGCTTGGACTCGCCAGAGAGAATAGCGACACCCGACGCGCCAGCGGTGACAAGCGACCGTTCCGCCTGGGACAGAAGCTCGACGCGATGCGCGAGCCACAGGACACGGCCCGCGTTGCACTTCCGCGTCCACTCGGCGACGACGGATGAGCCCATGACCGTCTTGCCGCTGCCCGTCGGTGAGACGAGGACAACGCGCTGACCGCCGCGAAGGCGCGGGAACACGTCGCCGACAGCACGCGCCTGGAAGTCGTACAGCGCAACTCCGTGTTCTGCCTCGTCGTGACCAACCATCGAGAACCTCCGTCTTCGCTTCGACCACCCGACCCTCGAACCCCCGATCCCCTCACCGGAAACCTCCGAAGCTCCGGACGGAGAACCCCCCTACCCCCCTGCGCATGTGTCTCCGGAATGCCCATTTTCTCGGGCGATTCGCATGGCGGAGACGGTGCGAGGTAGGAGGAGCTTTGCTCTCCGTACAGAGGCTCGAAGGGATCCCGGCGTCGCCGGCATACCCCACTACGCCCTCGGCACGATCGAACGGGCCGCAGCCCCACCGGGATTCCTAGTCCCCGGTGCCCCACGCGATTGGTCGACCGGTCGCGCACCGGTGAAAGCTGGACGCGTCTCGTGCGTCGGACGGCGGGCCGCTGCGGCCTCGCGAGCGCGCCTACGGGCGCAGACGTCGTGCCGGCATCGGCCCTTCTCGCAGTGGGCCAGCGCGGAACTCAGGAGGGCCTTCCGCAGCCACTCGAGCGGCGTCTCGCCGTCGGGGCGCACGAGGCCTGCGTGCATCTCGACCGCGAGCTTGCGCAGCGAGAGCTCGTCGACGATGTCGCGCACGCGCTGCGGCGTGACGTGGGCGAAGCGCGCGATCTCGGCGTCGCTTGCACCGACGAGCAACGGGTCGACGAGCAACCGCTGGACGTGGTCCACGATGCTCTCGCCGCTGCGTCGGTCGAGCGTGCTCATGCCGCCTCACCCGGTCCGCCGTATCCGAATCGCGCCACGAGCTCCGCCGTCGCGCGCCAAGCAGCGCCCGAGAGCATGTCGATCGCTTCGCTGGCCTCGGGCTTGCTGAGGTTCGTGCGCAACCCGTGCTTCGCGAGCACGCGCGCCTGAGCTTGGGTGCAGAGCCCGCGGCGCCACCGGTCGCGCGAGTCGCGAATCATGCGATGCGCCGCGGCGACCGTGAGCGACTGAGGTGGGTTCTTGCCGTAAAAGCGGAGCGCATCCTCGCGGAGCTTGCCCGTCGCTTGCTCGTCGCTGTCCCCATCGCAGTCGAAGCGCGATCCGAACGGGTCGACCACGCGCTTGCGGTAGGCGACGTCCGCGCGGAGCTTCGCGTCGCGCTCGAGCGCGGCGAGGCGACGGGCCTCGCGCTCGGCGGCGGCCTGCTCCGCACGAGCGAGCGCCTCGTCGACAGAGAGGCCCTGCTTGGTGCCGTCCTCGACGGCCTTCACGATGTCCTCGGGGAGCGGCTTGCCCGACAGCACGTCGAGCGGCGTCACGAGTTCGTGGCGCCCCGCCTGCCCAACGAAGTCGAGCACGAGGCAATCCCGCTTCCCCGGTGCCGGACGCAGGCCTCGGCCTACCATCTGCGTGTACAGGCTGAGGCTCTTAGTCGGGCGCGCGATCGCGATGCACGAAGCGAGGGGGGCGTCGAAGCCCTCCGTCAGCACCATGCAGTTGATCAGGTACTTGATGCGGCCTTCGCGGAAGCCCTCGATCGCACGCTCGCGCTCCTCGGGAGTCGACTCGCCCGACACCGTCGCGATGTTCGCGCTCGTGTACGCAGAGAGGATGCGTGCGAACTCGCGAGACGCGTCGACCGTCGGGAAGAAGGCGATCGTAGGTCGGTCGCCCGACTCGTCGACGAGCGGCTTCGCGATCTGGTGGAGCGTCTCCTCGGCCTCCATGATGGCCGCGAGCTGGCCCTGGTTCAGGTCGCCAGCGACCGTCTTCACGTCGCGCAGGTCGATGCGGGAGCACTCGATCGAGACCTGCCGGAGCGGCGTCAGGTAGCCCTCGCGAATCGCGCGACGGATCTCGTAGCGGTACGCGCACGACTCGAAGACCGCCGAAAGGCCGACCTGGTCGCCACGCACGGGCGTCGCCGTCAAGCCGAGCACCTTCGCTCCGCTGAAGTGGTCGATGATGTCGCGATAGCCCTGGGCCGTGGCGTGGTGCGCCTCGTCGATGACGAGCGTGGCGATGAGGTCCTCCCGCATCCCGCGCGCCGCGATCCGCCGCGGAGTGAGCGTCTGGCGGCTCGCGACGATCACGTCGTCGGGCGAGAACAGCGAGTACAGATCGGCCCGTTGGTCGGCCTTCTCGACGCCGCACGAGAGCCCCGTGTGACGCTCGATCGCGCCGCGCGCCTGCTTGATCAGCTCGTCCGTGTGCGCGACCCAGAGCACCTTTCCAGCCTCGCGACGGCGACGGATGATCTCCGAGGCCGTCAGCGTCTTTCCGCATCCGGTCGGCAGCACGAGCAGCGTCGAGCGCACGCCCGAGTCCCACTCGCGCATGACGGCGTCGCACGCCTCCGACTGATACGGACGCAGGTCAGGCATCCGCGACCGCCTCCTTCGCCTGGCTCGCCGGCATCCACCCGCGCCGCTGGCACACGGTGCAGCCCGGCCCGCCACACGCGGGGCACACGACGGGCACCGACGCGCGGAGCAGACGCTCCTCGGAACGCAGCGCCGCCTCGACGCGCGAGAACCGCTCGTCCGGGAGCAGCGCCTTGCACCGGAGGCGAGCCGCCTGGAGCACGTCGGCAGCCTCGAGCCACGACCGGCAGTCCTCGCGCGGCGTCGCCGTGACAGCATCGTCGAGCGCCCGCTCCTTCGCGGGGGGAGGCGTCCACGCGGGGGCGTCGTCGAGCTCTACGCGCGACTCCGGGGCCTTCGCACGGGGCTTCGGATGCGTGGCCGGACGCGACTTGCCGTCCTTGCCCACGAGCCGCTTCGGGGCGGCCGGCGCGGAACTGCGAGAATCTCGCAGTTGCCCCTCGACCTCTTCACGCACCTCGCGCACGAGGAAGTCCGAGACGCCCACGTGATCCGCGATCGTGCGGCTCGACTGCTCGGACCCGATGGGGTTCGTGAGGGCGTTGCGCACCGCCTTGCGCTTGTCCGCGTTCGTGCGGCGCAGACCGTTGCTCTTGTTCGCGCCAGTCGCGTACCACGCGGCCTCGTCGACCGTGCCGCGCCCCACGATGACCGCGCGCACGAACGTCACGCCCGCGGCGAGGTGCGCGTCGAGGCGATGGAAGCCGTCGACCACGTACGGGACGCCGTTGACGAGGAAGACTTCGATGTCTGGCAGCGTGCCGCCCGCGCGCAGGTGCGCCGCGTAGTCGTCGGTCGCTTCGGCGTTGCCGATCGCGCGGGACTGGCACGACGCATCGCGTACGACGTCCTCGATCGGGAACTTCTTCGTCTCGTGGCTCATGGCACCTCGTGCACGACGTCGAGCAGGTCCATGGACCCGAGCAGATCGATGGCGCGTCGGTCGCCCTGGCGAGCGCGCTCGACCTCGCGCGTGAGCAGGCGCACGTCCTCGTCGAGGCTGTCCTCGTTGACCCACGAGAGCAGCTCCGCGTCCGTCACCGTGAAGCGCGACGGCTCGAAGGGGAGGCCCTTCACGAAGCAGTAGTCAGCGAGCAGCGAGTCGCGGATGGGGCTGGCGCGATGGCTCACGCGATCGCCTCCCGCACTTCGCGCAGGCGCGACTCGATCTCAGCCTCGACGCGCTCGTCACTCCACGGCGTGCCGTCCTTGTCGACGGGCGTCGTGCCGCTCTCGCGCATCAGCAACAGGTGCTGCGCACGTTCGAGGTCGTGCCGCGCCTTCCCGAGTCGGTGGGCGCGGCTCATCGCTCGGTCTCCTTGTTGACGAGATCGCGCAAGCGCGTGGCTAGCAACCGATACAGATCGGACGCAGCGTCGACACGGGCCAGCCACGACGTGAAGACGAGGCGCATGCCGGCGGGGAGTCCGGCGACGGCAACGCCAAGCACGTCGCGCTCACCGGGCGACGGGAGCGCCTTGGCGATCTCTGAATCCGTCTCGGCTCGGACCAACGCAAGAGCGGCGATCGTCGCGTCCTTGGCGATCAGTTCCGTCTTCAACGCACGCGCTTTTGCGCTCTCCGCGATCGCGAACCGATGCAGGTGCGACTTGCACAAGTGCACCTGTCGCCCGTTGCGGCGCGCGGTCGCGAGGAACGGCTCCTCGCAGTCGGCGCACTTCTCGACGTCGCCGGGGATCGACGCGACCAACGCCTCGCACACATCCGCAAGGAACACGCCGGGCACGGTGACGGTCTCTGCGATGCGAGCGCCGCGCATAAGCGCCTCGATTGCGTCGTCGCGCAGCTTGATTCGGCGCGGATGGTCCGAGACGATCGCTCGGCCTGCGCGGATGATCGCCCACCTGCTCTTCGCGCTGGTCATCGCTTGCCTCCGAGCCCGAGCCCGAGCTGCCCCGGCAGCGGCTTCGCGGTCGCGCCCAGCTCGCGCAGCGCGTCCTTTGTGGAGCCGCGAGCGTCGCGCGCCTGATGCTTCTCGACGTGCGGGTACGCGCTCGTCTCGTCGAGCTCGCGGCGGCAGAGCGGGCAGCGCACGACGACGACCTCCGCGCCGCGACGGACCTCGCGACGCACGATCGCGAAGCGCACGCCGTAGGCCATGACCTCGTTCGGCAGACGCGACTCGTTCACGGGTACCTCAGGAAGACGTTGCGGGTGCCGGAGCACACGACGACTGCGCCGCGCGCGAGGTGTCGGGCGATGCGGTCGGCATCGACGTCGGGGCCGCCCCAGATCTGCGGCGCGGACGTGCAGACGGACCGGCGTCCGGCGAGCGTGTCGCGCACCGCTTCGAGCGTGCGCTCCCAGCCGGCGCGGCCGCGCGTCTCCCATGGCACGCGCTCCTCCGGCCAGCCGTCCGGGCGTTCGAGCGTCGCCGAGAGTCCCGCGATCCATCGACGACCATCGACGCGGTGCGCAGCGAGCGCGCGCGGATGCATGTCGCGAAGCTCGTCGAGCGTTCGCGAGCCACGCGCCTCGACGATGGCGACGCAGTCATTGATCCTGGCACTCGCCTCGTTGACGCAGAGACGCCCGAGCGCGACCTCGTGCTCGGTGTACGTGTCCGCGTGGACGGGCGAGCACTGGTCGCAGAGGACGCCCCACGCGAACGTGAGGAGCGCGAGGAGGAGCGGCCCACGATTCACGCCGCACCTCGCCGCGTCATCGGAATCACGCCCTCGACCTGCGCGCGCCGAGCCAGCTCGCGGATCGCGAGCAGCGCAGCGAGCGCCTCGTCGCACTCGCGTTCGAGCCGCGCGCCCTCGCTGCGCGTCACGTGCCCGTCGGCGAGCGCTTCGAGGCCCTGCGCGACGACGTCGGCCGCTTCGCGCTGCGCCGTCGCGAGCGAGCGCAGGTCGTCGCCGGATGCGCCCGCGCTGGGCAGTGCGGCGCCACGATCGAGGTGAAGGGTGCCGACGCTCCGGCAAGCTCGCTGGACGGACTCGACGATGCGCTCCGCAGCCTCGGCGCGAAGCGGGTGCGCTGAGGGGCGTCGAAACTCGACGACGAGTGCGTCCGTCCATGCGTCGAACGACGCGGTCTCCAGGTGCAGCGTGGCCATCAGGCGACCTCGGCCGGTTCGGACTTCGGAGCGCAGAGCTCGTCGATCGAGACCTCGCCGCCGGTCGCCTTCGAGATGCGCGCCGCGAGGTCGTACGAGTCGATGCGCTCACCGCGCTTCAGCCGGTAGAGCGTCATGTAGCCGACGCCCTGCTCGCGCTCGATGCGCTTCAGCGTGCCGTGTGGTTGGGCCTTGGCCCAGGAGGGGAAGTCCATGGGCACCAACGTTATCCCTCGTAACGGATACCGTCAAGAGGACCACGCACGCGGGAGATCGAGACGCATGCGGACTCGGTGCCCGTACGGGCGAGGGCTTGACGCTATCCCGCGCACGGGATATCTCTAGGCTCCCACCCCGCACCGAGGAGCCCGCGATGCACCACGACCCCGACGAGCAGATCCCCTTCGACGCGCCGCTGCCGACGTCATCCGTCCGCCCCGTCCGCTTCCCTCGCGACATCGTCGTCCTCGGGCGTGCGCTTCGGTTCGATGTGCGCGGAAGCAAGGGCGAGATCCACTTCTGGTACCAGCATCCGTACTCGTGCGGTGACGCTCCTGGGATCCAGCTCGCCGTGCGCGAGTCCTCGATCGCGCTGAACGTGTCGTCGGGCACCGGCAACCACTCGATCGGGGCGCGCGTCGAGGCGCCCGTATCGCTCGCTGATGCTGAGCAGGCGTGGCTCGAGTACGCGTCCCTCGAAGCGCCGCGGCTCTGCGCGCTCGTGGTCGACGGGATGCAGCCGAAGGCCGCGTGATCGACCGCTGCCCTCGGTGCGTGTCCACGGACGCGCGTCGACAGGAGCGACCGATCGCCCACCGACGAGGAGATGACGATGGCACCGACGAAGAAGACCGCGACGAAGAAGACGACCCGCACGAAGGTCCCGCCCATGCCGCCGGCCGAGCGCGCGGTGATGGTCACGACCGTCAACCGCGGCGTGTTCTTCGGGTACGCGACGAAGACGGACGGCGAGACCATCCGCATCGCGCGCGCCCGCAACTGCCTCTACTGGCACCAGAACGTGAAGGGCGTCTTCGGTCTCGCGGCGACGGGCCCGAGTTCGCAGTGCCGCATCGGCCCGCAGGTGCCGGGGCTCGAGCTCCGCAACGTCACCTCCGTCACCGACGTCACGCCCGAGGCCGCCGCGAAGTGGGAGGCCGCGCCGTGGGCGTGAGCTTCACGACGCTCGTCCCGTCGGTGATCGACGCGGACGCGATCCGTCGGCTCCGGCTCGATGGGTCGGCACCGTGCGAGGACGGTCTCGCCGCTGCGCTTCGGTGGATCGGGAGTCGCAAGCTCCCGCTCGCCGTCGCCCTCGACGAAGCGCGCTCGGCGCTCGGCGCGGACAACTTCAGTTGGGCGTGCCGAGCGCTCGGGATCTCCGGCGACGGCTCCGGCGACGGCTCCGGCTACGGCGACGGCTACGGCTCCGGCGACGGCTACGGCTACGGCGACGGCTACGGCGACGGCGACGGCGACGGCTACGGCGACGGCTACGGCGACGGCGACGGCTACGGCTACGGCGACGGCTACGGCGACGGCGACGGCTACGGCGACGGCTACGGCGACGGCTCCGGCTACGGCGACGGCTACAGCGACGGCTACGGCTACGGCTACGGCTACGGCGACGGCTCCGGCGACGGCTCCGGCTCCGGCTACGGCTACGGCTACGGCTCCGGCTCCGGCTACGGCGACGGCTCCGGCGACGGCCGTGATGCCACCCCTTTCGAAGCTGCTCCGAGAGTTCCCGACCAGGTGAGCCCGTGAACCGAAGCCCGCATGCGATGCGGCTCGCGCCGTCGAGCCGCGAGGTACGGGCGTAACCGTCGTGCGTTCCGCCTCGGGCCGCGACCTCGCGTCGTGGCTCGCACGGACCGGATGACCACCACCCAGCAGGAGACGACTCAGATGACCACGACCACCGACACCACCACGCGCCCGAAGGCGCCGAAGACGCCCAGCCCGGGGCAGCTGCGCGCCGTCGCGACGCTGCTCGACAACGCGACGCTCCCGACCGGCGAGGCCGCCGCCGAGGCGCTCGCTGAAGCCGCGACGGACGTCGCCGCGTGGCTTCGGTACAGGGCGGAGCTGGCGCGATGAGCCGCACCTACGACGACGCGGTGCGCATCGCGCGCGGCTGCCACGACTACGGCGGGGGCTACGGGCCCGGCGTGCAGTACGAGGCGTTTCAACACGGCATCGGGACGGTAGTCGCGTCGCTGGAGAGCGCCGACAAGCACCAGGTCGCCGCGCTCCATGCGATGGGCGCGTCCGAGGTGGACACGCTGCGGGCTGAGAACGCAGCGCTGCGAGCGCGCCTTGCCCGCATCGAAGCGGCGGTGACGCCGTGACCGCCGACCGTCGCACGCTGCTCATGGAGGCGGCCGAGCACGTGCTCGCGGCGATGGCCTTCGAGCTCGCGGCAGAGCGCGTCTACATCGCGGACCTCGGCGAGACGAACGCGTGGCTGAAGAAGCTCGCCGCGCGGACGCTCGTGCTCCGACGTACGGACGACGGCGGCATCACGCTCGAAGTCTTCGTCGCGACGAAGGAGACGCCGCTCGCACGCGGCTTCGGCAAGGACGTCGAGTCAGCGTTCGAGTCGCTGCTCCGGGACGCAGCGTCGCGTCGTCGCGAAGACGCCGAGGCCTGCAAGGCGAGGGCGAACCATGCCGCGTGAGCCGAACGACTGCGACCGCTGCGATGACGGGCTCGTCGAGCGCGACCGTGAGACCGATCGCGGCCTCGAAGCCGTGCTCGCCTACTGCGACTGCGAACGGGGCGACGAACGCCGGGAGGCCGACCATGCGTGAAGCCATCAACGACGTCGTCATCCTCGTGCAGCGCGACGGCGTGCAGTACGCGACGACGCTGCGCGAGTACATCGCGACGATCGCGCCCGAGCATCACGCGAAGGCGCTCGAAGTGCGCGAGTTCCGCAGCGTCACGCTCGGCGACGATTGGGAGCTGAGCCGCATCGCGCTCCCGCCGACGACGTACACGAAGCGCATGTGCGGGCCGTGCAAGGGCACCGGCAAGCTCACGCGCACGATGCTCGCGGGGCGCACGTGGGGCGAGCGCTGCGGCGCGTGCCAGGGCCGAGGGTTTCACCGCATCAACCAGGAGATCGCAGCATGAGCACGGCACTCGCACACGCATCGGACTTCAGCGCCGACCAGGTTGATCTGATCAAGCGCACCATCGCGAAGGGCTCGACGGACGACGAGCTTCGTCTGTTCGTGAGCACCGCGCAGCGGCTCGGGCTCGATCCGTTCGCGCGACAGATCTTCGCCGTGAAGCGCTACGACTCGAAGGAGCGCCGGGAGGTGATGTCGATCCAGGTGTCGATCGACGGCTTCCGCCTCGTGGCCCAGCGCTCGGCCGAGTACGCCGGGCAGGACGGCCCGTACTGGTGCGGGAAGGACGGCGTCTGGCACGACATCTGGACGGCCGACGAGGCGCCGTTCGCGGCCCGCGTGGGCGTGTTCCGACGCGGGTTCACCGGCGCGCTCTACGCCGTCGCGCGCTTCGACGCGTACGCCCAGCGTACGAAGGAGGGCAACCTCAACGCGATGTGGTCGCGCATGGGCGACCTGATGATCGCGAAGTGCGCCGAGGCGCTCGCGCTCCGTCGCGCGTTCCCCGCCGAGTTGAGCGGGGTCTACACGTCGGACGAGATGGGGCAGGCGGCGGACGTCGAGGTCGTCGAGCCGAACACCTCGCCCGAAGCGGCGCGGAACTTCGAGGCCGCCGTCGCTGGGACGCGCGCGCCCGCTCCGACGCGGACGCCCCTCGACGAGCTGCTCGACACGGACCTCGGCTTCGTCGAGGACGACGCGACGTTCGTGGCGTGGTGGGAGCGCGTGCTTCCGCTCACGACGGACGCGACGCGCAAGCGCGTGTGGGCGGCGGCGCTCCAACGCGGCGCGATCATCAACCTCGAAGAGCGCGACGTCCGTCCGCTGCTCGACCAGGCGAAGGCGAACCTCGCGAGGAGCGCGGCGTGAGGCTCATGCGCAGGTAGCTCAATCGGTAGAGCGCCCGATTCCAAATCGGGAGGACGCAGGTTCGACCCCTGCCCGGCGCGCCACGAGACACGAACACGAGGAGGACGACATGGCAGCGAGAGTCGAGATGACGGACGACGACAAGCGCGCAGCGGTCGCGCGGGTGAAGGCGGGCGAGACACGCGGCGCCGTGGCCCTCGACCTCGGCGTGAGCGGCGTCTCT
>ERZ650308.1563-NODE-1563-length-11784-cov-5.793844_pt1 | contig 11784 bp, 9 predicted proteins | sample MGYA00376244_ERZ650308 | MGnify/ENA primary metagenome ERZ650308 (study PRJEB26733, sample SAMN07839295) | wastewater metagenome | biome: small river; feature: stream; material: water | place: USA: North Carolina | collected 2016-04-26 ...
ACTTCGAGGGCATGGCTGCCGCCGTATCGGAGTATGCGACCTCACCCGGGAAGTGGGACTCCCTCCTAGATGTGATCATCCCGTCAGCGCACCCCTATCGCGCCCTGCTGCGGCGGCAGAAACAGGCCGCGCATCAGGTTCTCCGCGAGATGCAGACAGACGTCCTACTTGTTGTCGAGGATGGCCCCGGCGGCAACGCAGCACTGATCGCCCTAGCCAAGGCGCGCGGCATCCCGGTGCTGGTGATCCCGTATGGCATCGGGGAAGGCAAGGATTACGACGTTTTTTTAGCCGACAAGCACCGCGAAGGAAACCTTAATTTTCTGCCGTCCGACCCGCAAGGGGATTTCATTCGGAATCAGGCGCCTCACTGGATCCGGCATACCAAATACGGCGACGTGCTTCTGTTTCCCGCCGAGCTTGTCCTCGCTCGACTAGCAGAGGGGCTCGATCTTCCACGACCTTGGGCGGTACAGGGCGGGCATGCCGACTCTATCGCAGTCGAGTCCGTGAAAATGCGCGAGCACTATGTGCGTGAGGGCATTCCCGAGCAGAAACTGGTCGATCTCGGGACGCTGTATTGCGACATCGTCGCCGATGTCTTAGATGCACATCCAGAGTGCCGGCAAGCTTTCGAGACGGGCAGCAAGATTCGCACTGGCAGCACCTCCGTCCTGATCGCACTGCCGCCCAGCTACCATGAAACGCGTGGCCAGTACTGCGAATTCCCGACCTACGAAGCGATGTGCATGGCAGTCGTTAACTACTGCTGCAGCCTTCCGGATACCCAAATAACCGTCTCGGTGCACCCGAATACACTGCCGCAGCATGTCGAAGCTTTACGCTCGGCTGGGGCGAAGATCTCCGAGGAGTGGATCGTCAACGCTATACCCCAGCACGACATATTCCTGACTGATTTTTCCAGTACTATCCGCTGGGCCATCGCCGCGCGCAAGCCGACGATCAATTACGACATCTATCAATTTCGCCTGGAAACCTATAGCGATGTGCCGAGCGTCTATTCAAGCACGATGTTCGATGACATTTGCGCCAGATTAATGATGTTGTGCAGTGATGACGCTGAATACCGGCAACACTGCGCCGAACTCAAACTGATTTCCGGTGAATGGGGTCTGCTCGACGGACTCTGCTACGACCGCCTATCCGGTTTCCTTGACAGTTTGCGGGGGAGGAAGAAGTTCGTCCGAAAAAGTTGGCTTGAAGGTATCAAGCAATGTTGGGCAAAATAACAATGGAAGGATTCATCAAAAATGCATGCCCATCACGCAGTTATCGGTGGAGCAGCTTGACAAGCCTGACCACCCTTTGCATCTTATTGGTAGTTTCGATGAGTGCATATGCCACGACTATGGAGTTTTATCGGTGGCAATTCGGAGAGTTTGCCGCGCAATTGCGCTATTTGAAGCATGGGAAAATCACGCCAGGGATTAACGAGATATATGCTAGAGAAATGTCCGAGTTCTTGAGCGCTGATGACTTGACTATCGGCTTTCTATGTCCCGAAGAAACCTCGGGAACTCTTTCCGGGCAATGGACTTTTTTTGGGGCCCGCTACCTCCCTTTGTTGGGGAAAAACAGGTTGCCCAGCTTTTATGCCGTGACGTACCTTGGTGGCGCTGTAGGTTTTCACAACGGCAGCAGTTTCGATGCATTACTTGCGCCCAAAGATATCCGTGCGTCTTTGGGTAAGAAAAAGTGTGTGCAAAAACATGGTCTCTCTGAAAAACATGTGGGCAGCTTCGGTTATGCACATCTGACCCGCTCTGGTCACTACGCTCCTTTGTCGTTTAATTCTCTAGACATTGACGGCGACGGAGCGGGGGATTTTACATTTGGGGGCATCCTGCATGTTTCATCGTCCCGTTACACCCCTGTCGGCCATGCTCGGGCTGGTGCCGAAGCGGTGTTCATTAAGACGGATACCGGGGTTCGGCTGGTACGCCTGCTTCAGAATGTGCTTTCAGTCGAGCGTTATCGTGAAAGTACTTTGTCGGATGAAGTGACCTTGAGTCTAGAGGGTGTTGCAGCGAACGCAGGCCATTCCTTGGTAGTCCTTCCCGGTGATGGCAGAACGCCCGATTCCATTGCGGTTCGCTCGAGCTGTGGGTTGGCTGTTTACGCTTATAGAGGCGGCAAGCTTTCCCAGACTAAATGCATCACAGGCTTGATTGGCGAGCGGGCAATGCCGGGGGGGGGCGGGCTGATTTTGATGGTGATGGGATCGAAGATTTTTGGCTTTCTCAGACCTTGCAGGGAAGGCCTGGTGCCACTGAATCCAGCAACGTACGACTCATTTCTGGGGCGTTGTGGAGGAAGGTCGCTGGATCAGTCCATGTAGACGACCTTACATTTGCAACGATCAAGTTGAGCTCCCGGTATTCTGACTATGACGGGATCGCCACAACCTTGTCGCCTTTTGCTGGCGATATCGATGGCGATGGAAAACCAGATTTGACCTTTACTGGGCATCGGCACATGAACGAAGCCGGGGCGCTATACATACTCTTGGGACGAGATCTGCGCAAAGGAATGACGACGACAATAGAAAACAAGAGGATTCTTAAAGTTGCTGGCGGCGTAATGTCCCAGCTTGCTCCACCATATCACCATTGGGACGCTACTGACTGGGATGGTGATGGTTACGATGACATTGTAGTTTCGGCGGACAACGATTTTTCTCCGGGCTTAATGCGGGTGCTGTTCTAGTACTTTCCGGAAAGAAAATTGTTGCTCCCCTTGCTGGGGCCGCTAGAAAATAAATTTGCTGTAATTGACTCTTTCGATGAGTGTCCCAGTATCTCAGTAATTGATAGATATGGCAGTTTGCCAAGAATTTGGATGTGAAATGAGTGTAAGTAAAACAAATTATTCGAGAACTGAGGTTTACCTCGGCGATACCAATGCGCAACCGAAATACATGTTCGTGCGGATGGCCGAGATCATTGGTCAGTCGATGCCGAAAGAGGATGCGCGGTCCCTGCTGGACGTGGGGGCGGCGAGCGGGGCCTTCCTTCGCTACATGAAGACGTGTTGCCCGGCCTGGACATTTACCGGGCTCGATTTCGACCCTAAGTTGATCGAAAACGCTCGGCAGCTTTCGTCCGACGTCAATTATCTCGTTGGCGATGCGAACCGCATGGATGCGCTGGCCTCGTCGTCCTTCGACGTGGTCACCATGATTGGCACCCATTCCATCTTCGACGATTTCAGGGCTTCCTTTGCTGAGTGCATCCGGGTCACCAAAGCGAATGGCAAGGTCGTCGTTACCGGGCTTTTCAATAACTATCCGGTCGATGCGCTTATCTACTGGCGTTACGGCGGAAAGTTCGACGATGCCTGGCATCCTGGCTACAACCTGTTCTCGAAAGCCTCCGTGGCGGCATTTCTGGAAAGCCATCCTAGGGTCGACGGTTTTGCGTTCGAGCCGTTCAATTTTTCGCTAGACCTTGAGCCGCGCGAGGATGTGATCCGATCGTGGACGGAAAAAGATTCCGATGGGGAGCTATACCTTCGCAACGGCATCATGCCCTTGAATTTTGAGACGCTCGTGATTGAGGTTGCCTGACGATGAGTGCGTTGCTTGTCGTTGATGGTCGGGAAGGATGGTTGCATGTGCAGGTCCTAGCTCGATACCTCTCGGCGAGAATGCCTTGCCGGATATTGCAGGACTCATCCTTGCCGTTGATTGACGGCGTGGATAACGTCTGTTCGATGCCGGCCGATGAAAATCCAGCCGAGTATTTCTGCGCCGTCGATGCTCGCTTCTTGATCGTTTTCACACAGAGGCAGGGGGCTGGTGCGCTTACGCGGTTTGCCCTAGCGAGCGATTGGAAATTTGAATCGATTTACGTGGTTCAGGAATATTGGGGCGACATAATTGATGTTGATTTACCTCCCGCAAGCCTGCTGCAGTATTTCGTTAGGGATGACTTTGCTGCGTCCTTGACTACGCGTCGCGCGGGAAATTCACTGGTCCATGTCGTCGGATGCCCTCGGTATGCCTCCTATGAGGGGTGGGATTTGCCCGTAGTAAGAAAGTATGTCCGAGATCGCCTGGGCGTGTCATCCCTTCAAAAATTGATCGGCTGGTTTGGTCAGTCCCCCGCCGTTAAGGACGCCTACCGACGCACGCTCGAAAAGTTCGTAGGGGCGGTTGCTGCAAGGCCGTTGCTGAAGGTGCTCTATCGTCCTCACCTAAGGGAGTCCGCGGAGCAGATCCAGTTCACGGAATTACTCTTTCGCCAGCATGATGTGGCATTCGTAACGGTATTAGATGAAGACACGATGCGTTGCCTGTGTGCGGTGGATGTGGTCGCATCTGTCTTCTCGAATTGCATCGCCGACGCAATACATCTGAACCGCATTTCGCCCGTTCCACTGAATGCTTCTATCTACTTGCTGTTCGATCCTGAGATGCTCGATTATCACGTTCACCATACGCAATTGCGATTTCCTCCACTTGCGTCGCAGCAAGCCGCGCTGATTGCGAAGAATGAGGATGACTTGATGGTGAGCCTAGATCGGGCGACCGAACCAGCGCATTTGATAGCCACTTGGCAACGGGCTGCGAAGGTCGCGTTCCTTGGTAGCGAGGCGCTCGCAAGAATCTCAGTGAAAATTATTTGATCTTCGTGTCTGGGAAATCTATTCATGACTGAATTCAAAATTGGCAAACGGCTTATCGGGGATGCGCATCCCCCGGTCTTCTGGCCGGACATCGATGTTTACTTCAAGCGAGACGTGGCATTGGCGATCAACATGGTCAGATCCATGAAGGCTGTCGGCGTCGAGACCATCAAGGGTGCGGTGCTACATCGAGCCGATCTATGCCTGGATCAGGACTGCCCCACCGAGTATTTTGTGCCTGGCCAAGGGTTGGTTGTCGAGTCGTATCGAAGAATCGTCGAACGGCATGTCGTCGATTTGGAGCGCCTGCGCCGGATATTCAGCGAGGTGCGGGACTTGGGGCTGGATCTCGTTCTCAGCGTTTATGATGATGAGGGAGTTGCGTTCGCAGAAGAGATGGGAGCGGCCGCGATCAAGATTCCAAGCAGTAACATAGTTCATGCACCGCTGATTCGATCGGCGGCGTCCGCTCGCCGTCCTCTAGTCGTTGATACCGGACGTTCCAGCATCGCCGAAATTGATAGGGCTATGTGCTGGGCGCGTGCTGCTGGCGCTGCGGACATCCTATTGCAGCATAGCCCCCCCGGGCCCCCTGCGCTTCCTACACAGTTCAATATGCGGATGATGCCGGAACTGGGCCGCAGGTTCGATGTTCCCTACGGCTTGTCTGATCATTTTGCGGGGATCGAGATGATTTCCATCGCAGTGGCAATGGGCGCATCCGTGTTGGAAAAGGGGGTTTGTGCCGATGGCTCGACCGCCGATATCGATCTGGCGCACGCCTTGCCGTTGTCCCGCATCCCGCAGTTGCTGGAGATCATGGCGCTTGCCCACGAATCGTTGGGCGCGTCAATGCGAGCTGACCCTGCGACATCCCATCACCCGCGCGATCGCATGGGCTTGGTCGCAGCTCGCGATTTGCATCTCGGCGAACGCCTAGACCTGGCTGGCGTACGCTTCGCGTTTCCCGCCGCCGGCGTCCCGGTGGAGGATTGGGATGCAGTCGTTGGCCGCGTACTCGTTGTGCCAGTTGCGGCAGGGCGGCCCATTAGCAGTAGTGATCTGGCGGAAGATGATTAGCTCCCCGGCGCATCTAGGACTCCATCCCTCTCCGTTTCGGTATGAGCTGTTGCAGGATGAGTTGGGCGGCTTGCTAGCTAGCGTGGCCGGAGCGATGTTTGTGGAGTGGGCTGTGCATGTTCGTCAGCCGCCGCTTGGCTATTATCGATTCGGCATGTGCGGTGGGGCGGCCAGGTTTGGCAAGGTCGTAGCCTTGCGTGACACTGTCAAACTGGAGGCCGCCAATGCGTTGGCGACGAAGTTAGCGGCTACAGGAGTTCCGGTCGCACACTCCGATCTGGGATGCCGGATGCTCGATGGCGACCACGTCTTGTTCCTTTACGATTGGGTCGAGGGGGATTTCTCATCGGGGCGCATAGTGGAGATGCAGCAGTTGGGCACGGCATTGGCTGGCCTACATGCAGGGCTGCGTCGAATGACGCCGCACGGCAAATTGATGGGCTGGGGGCGGCTGGACGAGTTGTTGCAAGCGAATGTGCTTTCGGGCGATTTGCTTGCGCTACTTGAGGCTTTCTTGCTGCGCAAGGGGCCGGTCGAAGACCTGTTGACATCGGCACTGCAGCCGATTCATAACGACCTTCATCTAGGAAACGTACTTTTCTTTGAGGGAAGGGTTGCTGCTTTTCTTGATTTCGAAGAGGCGCTGCATTCGGCTGGAAATCCCTTGATCGATCTATCATGGGTACTTGAACGATTCTGTTTTCTTCGTTTCGGCTTACGCAAAGCGCATCGTTTAGCTACGTCGTTCCTTTCCGCATATATTACTGTTGCACCTTGCCCTCCAAGCATACGTGGAGGGCTTGCGGAGTGCATGCGATGGCGGGCTCTGAATGCACTAGCGCTTCTGGCATCCCAACCATACCCCCACTCGGCAGGCTGGCGTTCAGAATGGGAAAAGTTCACCTTGATCTTGTCGGCACTTCCAAAATGGAGCGTCGCACTTGATGATTTGGAAAGGCGCTTTTTAAGTGAGGGGGTCCTATGAAGCCGCTGACTTTGCTTGTTAGCGCAAGGGATCCTGCCGCGGCTTTGCACCTTGGTGAGGTTTGCTTGCAGGCCCAGACTGATCCGCGCTTTATTGTGCGAATTGTCGCACAGCATCCGGCCAGCGTAATCCTGCGCGGACTAGGGCTCGAAGTGATCGAGGCGCCTGCGCTATGCGCCTATGATAAAGGAGATGCAGCGGCCTTGGAGTTAATCGATTGGGCAGACCAAGTCATCGCGCTGTATAGGCCGGACCTTATGCTGTGCGGGCTGTCGTCGCCGTCGGATGGCGGCATTGATGAGGCGCTTCTGGCTAGACGTACTGTGCCGACATTCTTGATGCAGGACTTCTGGGGCGAACAAAACCTTTTTTTTGATGCCGGTGCCGATGTGCTGTTTTCACTTGACGAAGAGGCGCTTGCGCTAAATGCCAAGCGTTGGGGTGCGCATTCTGTTGTGACAGGATCGCCGCGCCACGGTTGTTACGGAAGTCTGGATAGTTTTGCGTTGCGCTCGCAGGTGCGACACAAATTAGGTGTTGTCGATGGGTGCCAGCTCGTTGGTTTTTTCGGGCAACCTCTGCAACGGTTTTTAGGTTATCGCCGTACGCTGGAAGTTCTTGCCAATGCATGCAAACAACTGGCAACTCCCGTCGACGTCGCCTACAAGGCACATCCGCGCGAAACGCGGCGGGATGTAGAGGAAACCATGCAATGGTTTGCGGCAGCTGGTATTCGCGTCAAGGTGATAGAAGAATGCACGACCGAAGCGTCGTTGGCGGCGTGCGATGTTGCCTGTACGGTCTTTTCTAATTGCGCCTACGATGCTGTCTATCTAAACCGCTTCAGCCCAAAGCCGCTAGTCGTGCCGATCCTAATGCTCTTCGATCGAGAGCTATTAGATTTCTACTCAGAGATAACGGAAGTCTCCTCCTTGCCGTATATCTCAAAGCAGCTGGCATTGCCGGTCTGGAGAGAGGCCGAGATGGTCCATACGCTGGTAGCTGCTCTCGGCGATGATTCGAGAGCGCAGATTTGGGCCAATGCCCGTGTGTTGCCTGACCCTTCGATGGCATCCAAGAGGATTCTCGATGCGCTTGCTGGCACCACCGGCCATTCGTCTTTGGTCGGACCCGCTGCAGGCGGCTTCATCCGAAACTGATCGAATAAATTTCGTATTGGATGTGATAAAAGTTATGCAGATTCAAAAACCGGAACAAGTGTTCATAATCGTAACTATCCCGACGCATCTTCGCGTGTTGATGGATGTGGCGGATTTGTTGCGTGACTCAGGGCACTTCGCTCCGGTAATGGTGTACTACCCATCCGCAGTCTTTGATCAAAACCACGCCAATTGCCAGCAAGCTCCGCATGAGGCATTTATCTGGGGGGGGGGCCGGTTCTTGTCGAAGGCAGACTATCAGAAGGCAGACTATCAGAAGGCAGACTATCAGAAGGCAGACTATCAAACTGCTGCTTGGCATTCTATATCGCCTGCTCGCTTGCTCCCGAACAAGGGACTTTACAGAAGGTTGGTAAGGGCTTTTCCGTTTCTGCCAAAACCAACTAATTTAGCAGCTGTAATCCATCGTGCGATTTCTATTGCTGTATCTGTCGTTCGATTTATTGCTGGGGTTTACGGGATAGTACGTTTAGCATTATTAAGTTTGAAAGCTACTCGCAAGTCAACTGTGCATCAGAAGCGCGCGAGCGCATTTGTTAATCGAAACTGGCTGCAGCATTTTTTGCTCAACATATATGCGAATGAATGGGGCTCTTCGACTAGTAAGGAGTTGCCGTCTGAAATTGGTTTGCGCCAGAAGCTGAAACGTCGTTTTAGTGACGGCCTATTTAGTGGGTTAAATGATCAAAAGAAGTTTTATGAAGAAATACATAAGCTGATTCATAGTCAAAAACCAGCACTGACCGTATTGCCAGAGGCGAATCTTTTTTATAACAGTCAATTTATTATTCGGGCGTCAAAATTAAATTTTACTCCCGTTGTTATAGTTCCCTTTACCATCGTTAACACCCTTGAATGGGCTGAGGCCTTTTTTGAAATTCCGTTATATCAAGTAAAAAACGGCTGGAATCGACTTGTTGCTAGAGCTTTCCCGCATTGGGTTTTGGAGCATAAAGGCCGTCGTCTAATATTGCCGCCTCTTCATGTATTGGGTTGCGAATACTTTGACATGGTTCCGTCCATGCCATGGCTGATCAATAGCGGAGATTCAGATGCGATTGCAGCTGAAAGTCATTTCATGTCTGACTATTACATCCGTGCTGGAATTCAGAAAGAAAAGGTTCGCCTCACTGGCGCGCTATCTGATGACAAACTATTTGCACTGCTCAAGGAGCGAGATTTTCATTTAACAGAATTAGGGCAGCGCTTTGGCATTCCGATTAAAGGCAAAGTAATTTTGATCGGCTTGCCACCTGATCAATTTGGAGCGGGGAAGCGTCAAGGGTGTGAGTTCGAAATTTATGAAGATTTAATTGGTTTCATGGTGGGCGTAGTTGCATCATTTAGCAGTAGCAAAGTCACTGTGCTAATTAACCTGCATCCGAGAATTAAACATGAGGATGTTACCTGGTTATCCGTTTTGGGTGCGACGATTATTGATGAGCCGATTGAGTGCCTGGTTCCCTTGGCTGACATTTATGTTGCCGTTGCATCTGCGACGATCCGTCTTGGTATTTCTTGCGGAATTCCCGTCGTTAATTTTGACGCGTATCAGTATGACTATGACGACTACAAAGGTCTAGCAGGTGTGTGCGAAGTTAAATCCAAGCTTGAATATGAAAATGTTCTAGGAGCATTGATCAACGACCAGTTGTTCTATTCAAAAATTCACGAAGCCCAAAAGAAGACGGCGAGTAATTTGTGTCTTGTTGATGGGAAAGCTGGTGAGCGTTTGCTAAATTTATTTGATTGTCTGACCTCATCTAATGGCGTTTCATGAAGCGAATGCAAAAAAACACAGTTTTAAAAACTCATGAAATCCCACCCAGAGAGTGTGCGATTATTATCGTTGTCTGGAATTGTTGGGAACATCTCTACAGGTGTTTAGATGCATTATCTGCTCAGTCGACTTTGGGCTTTCGAATCGTAATTGTTGACAACGGTGATGCCGAGGTTCAACAAATTGACCGCGCAGGTGCCTACCCTAACGTTTCTTATGTAAAAAGCCCCTCTAACCTTGGCTTTGCGGCAGGCAACAACCAAGGTATAGAGCTGGTTTATAACGTTAGTTGGATTATCTTGCTTAATCCCGATACGATTCCTGCCATCGATTGGTTTGAAAATATGATGCGGGCGGCAGTCCGGTATCCTGATTACTCTGTCTTTGGTTCAAGGTTGCTACAAGCAGACAACCAAACGGTGCTCGATGGGGAGGGCGACTGCTACCACGTTAGCGGAATGGCATGGCGAAGTGGGATGGGACTGTCGGCCAAGAATAAGCCTAATGCTCCTTGGGAAGTTTTCTCGCCTTGCGCTGCTGCGGCTCTATACAAGGCGGATGCTTTGAGACAGGTGGGTGGATTTGATGAAGACTTCTTCTGTTACATGGAAGATGTTGATCTGGGCTTTCGCCTCCGTCTTGCCGGCTATCGCTGTTTAACTGTGCCAGAGGCTGAGGTCCTGCATGTAGGCTCGGCAACCACTGGAAAGCGAAGTCCGTTTTATATCTACTATGGACAGCGTAACCTTGTGTGGACTTATGTCAAAAATATGCCTGGGGTACTGTTCTGGTTATTTTTGCCGTTGCATGTGTTATTGAATATTGCTGCCTTGCTGCGCTATGCGCTAAGTGGTCAGTTTCTGGTGGTCTGGCGCGCAAAATACGACGCGGTTCGGATGATACCCAAGATATGGAAAAAAAGAAGGAAAATCCAAAAGTCGAGGTGTTCGGATCTCATTACAATTTTAAGAGATCTTGATAAGCAGCCATTACCTGGCCTTGGACGTGCAATGAGTTCATTTTGGAAGTAAATGTTGTATTTGAAATTAAATGCTATAAAAATTACTGTGCAAAATTTAATTTCGTACATTGGCGCAATGCTGCGTGAAATGCGATATGTTATAATTTATAAAATAATCTGCTTTATCTGAATAAATGAGGGTCTGAAAATGATAATAACCACGTCAAATTATGTAATTAAAAATCCAGGAATTTATACTCTTGGAAAAGATTTGACAGTTACAGGGTCGGGATTTGGTATAAAGATTGAATCTGGCAATGTTGTCCTGGATCTTAATGGTTTCAATATCAATAACGAATCAAATAAAAGTACATCAGCAATAGGAGTTTATGGACAAGATTGTTCAAATGTAATAATAAAAGGGGGGGGGATAAATGGATTTTTCTATGGTATTAGATTAGATAATACTAATTCAACTGAAGACGGGTCGGGCAATAATTTAGTAGACGGCGTACACGTTGGCGGTTCAACATTTAGAGGGATATCCTTGGAAGGCGCACACAACTCAGTAGTTAACTCAGTTATTGACGGGGTGAGTGGTACAACAATTTATCAAAATGCCTTCGCCTGCGGGATTGAAGCAAAAGGGCCGCATGCAATTATTTCTAATAATTTAATAAAAGAAATTTATGCAACTGGACGTGGTGAGGGTTTGGGTATATCTATTTCGGGATTTGGTGATAACTCCTTGGTTCAAGGAAATATAATAAAAAATCAAAATAAAACGGAATTTAGATCTTTTGGTGTTTGGGTTGGTGGTTACTCTTATGGGGTTGATGTTGTATCAAACAAAATAGAGTATATGACACATGCGCAAGGATGGTCTAGTGTAACTTCTGGTAATTATGCCGGCAACGTTGGCTATCAAATAGAAAAATTTGGAGCATATACTAGTCTCCCTACATTAAACGGAGTAGATTTAAATTACTTTACAAATAAATCAGATCTTGTGCGCGGTAATGATTATTCAAATCATTTCGTGGCAATGAATGGTGATGATACTATATATGGCGAAGGGGGGGATGATTTAATTTTTGGCGGATTCAAGGACGAAGTGCAACGTTTGATTAACTGAAGGTAGGAGGCTGAG
>ERZ650308.1564-NODE-1564-length-11778-cov-6.098098_pt1 | contig 11778 bp, 10 predicted proteins | sample MGYA00376244_ERZ650308 | MGnify/ENA primary metagenome ERZ650308 (study PRJEB26733, sample SAMN07839295) | wastewater metagenome | biome: small river; feature: stream; material: water | place: USA: North Carolina | collected 2016-04-26 ...
ATAAAGGAGCTTATGTAGAGATTATTTCTACAAATGACTACTATCATCCTATTCTTACCTCAACAGTTGCAGTATACATAAGACCTTTAGAAAGCGAGGAAGGGTATATCATTCCTGTTAATCATACAGAAGGACTTAATGTACAGAAAGAACGTGTCTACGAAATGTTAAAACAGTATACACAGCTTTATACCTTTGATAAAAAACAGTTACTATACCACTTTGTATTAACAGGAGTCATAGATTTATCTCTGGTAAATACTATGACAAATTACAATAAGGTAGAACTTCCACAAACAAACTCAACCTACTCCTGGTACTATAATAGATTATCGCAATACCCAGATCTAAATAAAATAATTCCACTTACAAAATTGTATGAAAAATGTGAGAATAATTTTAATACTTTGAAACCGATATTGGATATTGCAATATGCAATCTACCCTCAGGGTTTGATTTTTATAACAAAACTGCAACAACAGTTTTTTATATGATTGAGAGATCAGGACTGAGAATAATTTACGAACCATTTATAGAATTATTTAAACCTAATAATCCGGTTTTTAATATTGAGGATAATATCACATATACTTCCTACAATCTGAACAATATAACATCGAGGCCAACCAATGCTTTTAATTCAGTCAATTTTGCTGCTATTCCAAAAGCACCTGAATTTAGAAAAGCTATCATTCCTCAGAATGATTATTTTGTAGAATTTGATTTTGATGGATATCATTTAAGGTTATTATGCGAGCAAATCGGATACGAATTAACAGACGAGTCAGCACATATACAACTGGCTAGACTTTATTTTGGAAAAGATGAAATAACTGAAGAGGAATATGCAAAAGCCAAGCAAACAAACTTTCATGCCATCTACGGTAAAATACCGCCAGAATATGCTTTTTTAGAAATCTTTGATAAGATTCAAAGTTACATAAATGGATTATGGAAACAATTTAATGAACAAGGGTATATTGAAAATCCAGTATCCGGAAAGAGATTCACAAAAGAACTTCCAGATATGCATCCTCAGAAGCTTATGAACTATATGATGCAGTCGTTGGAAACATCAAGAAATATTCTTATATTAAAAGATGTCCTAATGTATCTAAAAGATAAGAAGACAAAAGTAGCTTTATATACCTATGATGCTATAGTTTTTGACTTTAAAAAAGAAGATGGAAAAGAGGTTTTAGAAGATCTACAAAAAATATTAGAACAGGGTAAAAAATACCCAGTAAAATTCAAATACAGTACAAATTTAGTTTTATAGAATAAAATCATATTTATAAATGATACAAAGTGAATTAACGCCGAAAACATTCGATTACGATATCGAATCAATTTACAACTTACAAGACATGAGTAACAAGTTATTCTGTACCTTCTCAACTGAAGAAGGGTTAGAAGAAGTACTTACAACTATACGTACGAAGTATAAGATCATTTATAATAAAATATTTGTCCTTTATTCAAAGAGCCAGGATGAGTATATCTGTACATATAATGTAGATTTTGGAAATATTTCTAATTTCTTACCTAATACTATTCTAGTACATAGAAAAAAAGAGTCAAATACCCTATACACAATAAATTCATTGAACAGATTGATAGAGTCTTTAAACGGAGGAGTTTTAGATACTAATTATAAAATCAACTGGATGGATTACCAAAACTGTATCTTGTTAACAAAAGGTCCTGAGTTAAGAAGAGTGAATACAAAATTACATCAAATTATAGAATTATAGTTGCATCTTTGCAACTTTTTTTCTATATTATAAAATAAGAGTTTTAATTTAAAAAGTTATATTTATGGACATTAATGCAATCAAGGCTAAACTAGCTGCTCTGAACAACAACGGAAATTCAGAAAAAGAAAAAGTAGACTATGATAAACTGTTCTGGAAACCTTCAAACGGAAAACATACAGTAAGAATAGTTCCTTCAACACACAACCCTTCCTTCCCTTTCCAGGAATTAAAATTCCACTACGGAGTAGGAAAGTACCCAATGCTTGCTTTATCAAATTTTGGTAAACAAGATCCAATTGAAGAATTCGTAAAAGAATTAAGAAAAACATCAGATAAAGATAACTGGTCGTTATCGGGAAAATTATCTCCAAAAACTCGTATCTTTGCTCCTGTTATTGTAAGAGGAGAAGAAGAAAAAGGAGTTCGTTTATGGGGATTCGGTACAACAATCTACAAAGCATTACTTGCTTTAGCTGAAGATGAAGATGTAGGAGACTACACAGATGTAATCAACGGATGGGATTTAGTTGTAGAACAAACACCAGGAAACCCTTACCCAACAACTACAGTAAGAATTAAACCTAAACAAACACCTTTATCAGATAATAATGATAACGTTGAGTTATGGTTAAAAGAACAGCCTAATGCTTTAGAAGCATTTACTGAATACGATTATGAGTTTGTTAAAAAGCAATTACAAAACTACTTAAACCCTTCAGAAGAAGCAACTCAAGCTCCAGCTGAACCAACTGAAACATCAGAACCAGTTACTACAGCAGCTCCAGCTCCTTCTCCAATTCCAGGTACAGGTATTATGGAAGAGAAAGCATATTCTTTAGAAAGTGCTACAGCAGGGAAGCAGAATAGTGTAAACAAATTTGACGACTTATTTAACGAATAGTAAATGGCACTAAAGAAAAAAAGTACATCTGAAGCCGCAGGAGAGATAATCAAAAGCGGCTTTAGTTTAGAAAAGTTTAAAAAGAATAAAGGTTTTAGCTCACAATCTGTGAAGTTTAAAACTCAGGATTGGATTCCAGTTTCAAAAGCGTTCCAAGACATCGTATCTCTTCCAGGTATTCCAACCGGACATATTACTTTATTAAGAGGACATTCAGATACAGGAAAGACTACTTTATTACTTGAAGCTGCTGTCTCTGCACAGAAAAGAGGTATTCTACCAGTCTTTATCATTACTGAGATGAAATGGTCATGGCCACATGCTAAGACTATGGGACTTGAGGTAAATGAAGTGGTTGATGAAGAGACAGGAGAGATTACTGACTATGAAGGATTCTTCTTATATGCTGATAGAGGTACTTTAAATACTATTGAAGATGTAGCAGCATATATCTTAGACTTAATTGATGAACAAAAGAAAGGAAATCTTCCTTACGACTTATGTTTCTTCTGGGATTCAGTTGGATCTGTTCCATGTGACTTATCTGTAAGATCAAATAAGAATAACAACGAATGGAATGCAGGAGCTATGTCCACACAGTTTGGTAATAACCTAAATCAAAAGATTCTACTATCAAGAAAAGAAGGAAGCAAATATACAAATACTTTAGTTGCAATCAACAAAGTATGGACTATGAAACCTGAGCATCCAATGGGACAACCAAAGCTTCAAAACAAAGGAGGAATGGCAATGTGGTATGATGCAACTCTAATTGTAACATTTGGTAATATCACAAATTCAGGTACTTCTAAAATCAAAGCAATCGCTAAAGGTAAGGAGTATGAGTTTGCTAAAAAAACTAAAGTACAAGTTGAAAAGAATCACATCAACGGTATTCAATCTAGAGGAGCAATTGTAATGACCCAGCACGGTTTTATCGAAGATGAAAAGAAAGCTATTGATGCTTATAAAGATCAATACAAAGGAACTTGGTCTGATATTTTAGGATCAATGGACTTTGAAGTAGCAGTAGAAGCAGAAGTTGGAGAAGATCTTAGAGATATTGGATTAAATGACGAATAACTATTTAGACATACTAGATAAAATCGAACAAAGACCAGAGAGAAAGCTTAATGACCATGTTTTAATAGTAGATAGTATGAACACCTTTATAAGGAGTTTTGCGATGCTACAGTCAATGAATCCCCAAGGCCATCACACCGGTGGTCTTGTTGGTTTCTTGAGATCATTAGGATTCTTAGTGCGTACGATTGAACCTACAAGAGTGATTTGTGTTTTTGATGGACAAGGATCTTCTGTTAATAGAAAGAGTATGAACTCTGACTACAAAGCCAATCGTAATATTAAGAGGATTACAAACTGGGAGGTCTTTGACAGTAAAGAAGATGAGTATGCTTCTATGACTATGCAAATGCATAGATTAGTAGAATATTTACAATGTCTTCCACTTACTTTAGTTTCGATTGATAAAGTTGAAGCGGATGATGTTATTTCGTATTTAGCTCAGCAATTTGACAAAGCACAGAAGAAAGTTACAATAGTATCTTCAGATAAAGACTTTTTACAAATTATTTCAGATAATATCGAAGTTTATTCTCCTATTGAGAAAAAAACATACGGAATAAAAGAAGTGATTGAAAAAGTAGGAATGATTCCTAAAAACTATCTGATACTAAAAGCACTTCTAGGAGATAATTCAGACAACCTATCAGGAGTTAAAGGCTTGGGAGACAAGACTGTATTGAAAGAGTTTTCTGATATAAAAAATGACCCTTCTTTTACATTGGAAAATGTTTATAAAATTTGTGAAGAAAAGTTGCAAACTAAGAAAATTTTCGCTAATATTATATATAATTGGGACAAGGTACAGCTTAACTACGATATGATGAACCTTCTCGAACCTAGAGTATCGGAAGTAGAAATTGATATTATTAGACACAAGCTATCACAAGGAGTTCCAAGTCTTCAAGCAGGTCCTTTTCAACACATGCTTGAGATGGATCAAATAGAAGCGTTGAATAAAAATGTAGAGGGGTGGTTGGAGATTTTTAGACCTTTAACAACCTATAAAAAATAAGTTTTAATTAATAAGTTATATGACAAGCCTAGCAAAATTATCACAGTACGGAAAAGCCTTTCAACTAAAAGTATTAGGGGCACTACTAACAGATAAAAAATTCTTACTAAACACAAGAGATCTTTTAAGAACTGAATACTTAGATTCAGATGCACATAAATGGATATTAGAGAGTATTGTAAAATATTTTGATAAATACCATACAACAATTTCAATGGAAGCATTGAAGATAGAATTACAAAAAGTAGAAAACGATATTCTACAAACAGCAGTAAAGTCTGAATTAAGAGGATGTTATGAAGCTACGCAAGAAGATCTAGATTATGTTCAAGAGGAGTTTACAACTTTTGCTAAAAACCAAGAACTAAAATCAGCATTACTAAACTCAGCAGATTTATTAAATCAAGGAGATTTCGATGGAATTCGAAATATGATTGAAAGAGCAATGAGAGCTGGGATGGATAAGAATATAGGTCATGAATATAACAAAGATATTGAAAGCCGATACAGACAAGATTATAGACCAACTATTCCAACACCTTGGCCAATCTTAAATGAAGGAATTCAAGGAGGATGGGGACCAGGAGATTTAATAATCGTATTTGGTAATCCAGGAGGAGGTAAATCTTGGACAATGGTTGCAGCAGCTGCACATGCTGTACAATTAGGATTCAATGTAAATTATTATACTTTAGAGCTTGGAGAGGATTATGTAGGAAAAAGATTTGACTGCTACTTTACAGGATATGGAATTGAAGAAGTAAATAAACATAGAAAAGAAGTTGAAAAGATCGTAAATAATCTTCCAGGTAAATTGATTATTAGAGAGTACCCGCCAAAAGGAGCATCTATCAACACAATTAAATCACATATTCAAAAATGTATTGACACAGATCATAAACCAGATTTGATTATAATTGATTATGTAGATTATTTAAAAGCACCTTCAAAATCTCGTTTCACAGAAAGAAAAGATGAAATTGATGATGTGTTTATTGCAGCAAAAGGATTAGCTAAGGAATTACAAATACCAGTGCTAACACCATCTCAAGTAAATAGAATGGGTGCTAAAGACTCAGTTATTGAAGGAGATAAAGCAGCAGGTTCTTATGATAAGATGATGGTTGCAGACATCTGTTTATCTCTATCAAGAATGAAAGAAGACAAGGTTTTAGGTACAGGACGTATTCACGTAATGAAAAACAGATACGGAATGGACGGTATGACCTGGGATGCAAAAGTTGATACAAATAACGGACATATAGAAATTTTAAGCAATATGTTACCAACCGAATCAGGAGACAAACCTAGAGGAAGTTATAAAGAAATAGCTAATAAGTTTTTCGAATTAGAGTCTCAAGTTCAAGCCTAAAGCCTATTTATTTCTACAGTCATAATTTTTAATAACCTTTAAAAAAAGCGAATATGAGTCTTAAAGACGAACGCATAGTTTACAAGCCATTTGAATACCCAAAAGCACACGAATACTGGCTAAAAGCTCACCAAGCTCACTGGTTACACACAGAAGTTCCAATGTCACAAGACGTATCAGATTGGAACTCAAATTTAAAAGATCACGAAAAAAATGTTATAGGAGGAATCTTAAAAGGTTTTGCACAAACAGAAACGGTTGTGAACGACTACTGGACGTCTCTTGTCACAAAATGGTTTAGAAAACCAGAAGTTATTATGATGGCTACCACCTTTGGAGCCTTTGAAACAATCCACGCAGAAGCATATGCGTTATTAAATGAACAGTTAGGATTGGATAATTTTGCAGAATTCTTAGAAGATGAATCAACTGCAGCTAAAATTCAAGCTCTAATGGATGTTCGTGATGGAAACTCCGGAGAAACTGATTGGCATGAAGTAGCTAGATCACTTGCTATATTCTCAGCATTTACGGAAGGAGTAAATCTATTCTCTTCTTTTGCAGTACTGTTATCATTTAAAATGAGAAACAAATTAAAAGGGGTAGGACAGATAGTTGAATGGTCTGTAAGAGATGAATCTCTTCATTCAGATGCAGGATGTTGGTTATTTAAAGAACTAATGAAAGAATATCCTGAATTAAAAACAGAGAAGCTTATCAAAGATATTGAAGATGCAGCTAGACTTGCTCTTGAATTAGAATTTAACTTTATTGACAAAGTATTTGAAATGGGAGATTTAGAGAATTTATCTAAAGACGATTTGAAAAACTTTATTAAACACAGAGTAAATACTAAGATGGGAGATTTAGGATTAAAACCTTTAATACCTTCAGATCAAATTGATAAAGGAGCTTTAAAACAGATGTTATGGTTTGACGCTGTAGTAGCAGGGAAACAGCATACAGATTTCTTTGCCAATAGAGTAACAAATTATGCTAAAGGGCATATGGATTGGGATAACGCATTTTAATAAGTAAACATGGGAATAGATTATAGTACTTGGAAACCAGGGGTTGACTACCCTGAGTGGATGAACGAAGTATCTTTGGCAACGATTTCAAAAGGGTATTTACTGCCTGACGAAACTCCAAAGAAAGCTTATAAGAGAGTTGCAGATGCAGTAGCAAAAAGATTAGATCGTCCAGATCTAGCAAATAAGTTTTACAAATATATGTGGAAGGGTTGGCTAAACCTAGCCTCTCCAGTACTATCAAATACAGGAACAGATCGTGGCTTACCTATTTCCTGTTTTGGAATAGATACTCCAGACTCTATCAGAGGAATTGGGCTTACAAACGCTGAATTAATGAGATTAACATCTCTAGGAGGAGGAGTAGGAATTGGACTTGGAAGAGTTAGAGGAAGAGGAGCTAAAATTGGAAATGGAGAAACAGGTCAGTCAGAAGGAGTTATTCCTTGGGCAAAAATTTACGACTCAACTATTATTGCTACAAACCAAGGAGCAGTAAGAAGAGGAGCAGCTTCTGTAAATTTAGACATTAATCACCCAGATATTAAAGAGTTTTTACAAATCAGAAGACCAAAAGGAGATCCAAATAGACAATGTCTTAATCTACACCAATGTGTATCAGTGGATGATAAGTTTATGCAAAGATTAGAGCATAGAGATCCTGAAGCAATGGAGTTGTGGGTTGAGATTTTAAAATCAAGAGTTGAAACAGGAGAGCCTTATTTAATGTTTAAGGATAATGTCAATAATGCAAATCCTCCTGCTTATGTAAAGAACAATTTAGATGTTACAATGACAAACATCTGCTCAGAGATTGCTTTACATACTGACGAAGAGCATTCATTTGTTTGTTGTTTATCTTCTTTAAACTTAACAAAATACGACGAGTGGAAAGATACTGATTTAGTTGAAACAGCAATCTATTTCTTAGATGGAGTATTGGAAGAATTCTTAGTTAAAACAAACGGTAAAGATTCTTTAATCAGAGCACACCGTTCGGCTAAGAAAGGAAGAGCATTAGGATTAGGAGTTTTAGGATGGCATTCATTCTTACAAGCAAAAGGAATACCTTTTGTTTCAATTGCAGCTACTTCTTGGACAAACAAAATATTCTCTCAAATTAAAAATCAAGCAGAAGATGCTTCTAGAAAATTAGCTGAAGAATATGGAGAACCAGTTTGGTGTAAAGGAACAGGAATGAGAAATACGCACTTACTTGCAATTGCTCCAACAGTTTCTAACTCAACAATCTCAGGAGGAGTGTCAGCAGGTATTGAACCAATCCCAGCAAACGTATATACATTTAATTCAGCAAAAGGAACCTTTATTAGAAAGAATCCAGTATTGGAGCAGTACTTAGACGAGAAAGGACATAATACAGAAGAAGTTTGGCAACAAATTCTTAAGGATAGAGGTTCAATTGCAAATCTACCAGAAGATATAATGCCAGTTGAAGATAAAGAAGTATTTTTAACTTTTGCAGAAATAAACCAATTAGGGCTTGTAGAACAAGCAGCAGTAAGACAAAAGTATATTGATCAAGCACAATCATTGAATTTAGCATTTGATCCAGGTGATAGCCCTAAATTCATAAACCTAGTTCACCAGACAGCTTGGAAACTTGGATTAAAAACGTTATATTATTTAAGAACTGATTCTGTCATAAACGGAGATATAGGAAGTAGAACTTCTGAAGACTGTTTAAGCTGTGATGGATAAAAATTAAAAAACATGACATACGTAATTGTAGCAAGTTTATTTGCAATTGGAGCTCTGGTTTATATGTTAAATATGGCTAAAGCAGAAATTAAAAGACTAGAAACTTCTATTGTTGAAAGAGAATTAGAATTAATTGAAGAGATAAAGAAAGCTAGAAAAGATTCTAAATTTAGATCTTCAGCAGTTAACTGGGGAAAGAGTATAGAACACTTTGTACCTTTTATGACTAAGTTTCCACTACCGCCAGAAGATGTAGTGTTCCTTGGAATGCCTATTGACTATGTAGGATTTACAGATACAGAAAGTGCAAAGAAATGTAAGGTACATTTCGTAGAAGTTAAGAGTGGAGTTTCTTTTTTATCTACAAAACAAAAAAACATTAAAAAAGCTATTGAAGAAGGAAGAGTAGTCTTTCATGAGATTGCAGTTGATTCAAATCGAGCTGAGATCGTAGAGGAATAGCTATTTATAAATATGAAACTTGGTCTCATAAATAACGTGAAATTGTTATGCCTCCTTATTCTCACTCTAGGAGGCATTTCTTTCTCTACCGCTCAAACCTTTACTCATTCTGGATACCTTTATGGTGGAAATGGAACTGGGATACCAGGAGTATACGTGTATCTTTATAAAAGAACAACACCTGCTTTAACAGGATTTACCTCACAACAAAATTACAACGGACATTCCTATTATAGATCAACAGGATCTGCTTTTTGGACAGATGCAAGACAGGCTTGTGCTAATATGGGAGGATATTTAGTAACAGTAACATCTGCTGCTGAAAATAACTTTATATTTAATTTATGGCCATCAGGTTGGATAGGATTAACAGATGAGGTAGTAGAAGGTCAATGGAGATGGGTAACAGGAGAACCATACTCTTATTCATCTTGGAACCCAGGAGAACCTAATAACGCTGGTAATGAAGACTACGTACAGTTTGTAGGAGCAGGTAGATGGAATGATTTACCAAATAATCAAGCACTTCCTTATGTAATAGAATTTGATTATATTGTAACTTATACAGCTTGGGAACTAGCAGCTACTTCTATAACAGATTTAACAGGAAGATATTCATTCTCTACACCTACAAACCCTTCAGTAGAGTATTATATAGCATTTTCAACACCTCCTTTACCTACTTTACAGCCAAGTGATGCTCAATCTGTTAATAACGTTATACTAGGAAATACAGCTTTAAGAAGTAGAGATTTCTATAGATTTGATGTTAATAATGACTCTAAATTTACAGTATCAGATATTTACGCGATATATGCTAGAAGAAATGGACTACTAACATCTTTTCAAGCCTCACCTCCAGACAGTAGAATTTTTACATCAGCTCAATGGAGTATTCTAACAACAAATACAACCAACCTAAAATCTACATATCCAGGAGTACAATCTGTTACAATTAATAGTCCAGTATCAGGAGGTGTTTCTAATTTTTATGTAACACGAGTAGGTTATAATAACTAATAAGTTTTAATATTTATTTATAGGTATGAGAGTGCGAAAGCACCTGGTTTTTGAATTAATAATAACTTAAACAAAAAAGAAATGAAAAAATTACTTTTAGTTTTAAGTTTGGTTTTAGTATCATTAACAGGGTTCGCTCAAACTACTGCACCTGATGCTACTAAGCCTTACTTAATCTTTGATGCAACTTATGAGTTGCAACCAGTAGGGTCAGGAACCCCAACAAATGTTACAATTCATTATGATAATGCTGGAGCTATAGTTACAAAAGCTGTACAGTTTAGATTCTGGTATGACAAAAACGTATTTGCTTCTCCAACAGTAACTTATGTAGGAAGTGAAACAAATAACTATTTCGCAACTAAAGTAAATGCTACTGAAGGAAATGTAACAGTAACATGGGTTTACACAGGTGCAAATGCTTCTTTTAATATAGCTGATGGTGCTATGTTTAATGTAGCTTTACCTTTCCAAGCTTCTTACCAAAATGGTACTGTAACTCCTATGGCATTTACAGGAGCTACATCATTCCCTGCTTTTGCTGCTTTAGGAGACGGGACTGATACAACTTTAGGATTACATAACTACGGAGGTGCATTTACAGAACCAGTATTTACTTATGCTGCTAACTTTAAAAATTCACCATCTAACCCAGCAGAAAACATTCCAGTTGTTTTACAAAAATCTTCAAATGGTACAACTTGGGTAGATGTAACTACAGTTAATACAAATGTTGATGGTACTGCTAACTTTAATACTTTCTTAGATCAATCTTACTGGCAAATTAGAGTTAAAGTAAATCCAGGATTAAACGCTTCTTCAGCCTTATCTACAGCAGATGCTAACATGATTTCAGAAATTGTAGTAGGTAACGTATCGTATACAGGAACACAATTCTATACTGGAAATACAAATAGATCTTCAAACGGTATAACAATATCAGATGCTTATATGATCTTTGGTAGATTAGCACAAGGAGCAACTTCATACCCAGGAGTACCGGATGTGTTATTCTTTACAGAAGCTCAATACAATCAAATTGCAGCATCTTCAACAGATTTATCTGCTACTATTCCAGGACAAGTTACATTCCTATCAGCTAACATTAATAACACAACAACAGGAAATTACTACTTGTTAGTACCTGGTGATGTTAATGGAACTGGATTGAATTAACATGGTACTACGCTGGTTAACAATATTATTAACATCAGTACTTATACAGCCACTGAATAACCCGGTACAATTTACTGTGCCGGGTATTACAGTGTCTCCTAGTAATACAATTGATCTCCCTGTATCTATTCAAACAAATGGCAATAGTGTAGGTAGTTTAGAGTTTGAATTAAACTACGATCAAAGTATATTAGATCGGAAGAGCACACGTCTGAACTCCAGTCACTTAGGCATATCTCGT
>ERZ650308.1566-NODE-1566-length-11772-cov-7.433729_pt1 | contig 11772 bp, 10 predicted proteins | sample MGYA00376244_ERZ650308 | MGnify/ENA primary metagenome ERZ650308 (study PRJEB26733, sample SAMN07839295) | wastewater metagenome | biome: small river; feature: stream; material: water | place: USA: North Carolina | collected 2016-04-26 ...
CCAATGCGCTTGATCTGTGACTTGATGTTTGCCATGTTTCACTTTCTTGGTTTGCACGCTGCTCTTGCAGTCGCGCGGAACATATTCAAAACTTTTGGGAGTTTGGATGAGCTAGTCATCCGTATCGACCTCTAACTCTATCAGTTGGATTGCATTTTCGGCAAGCAAATCCCGAGGCGAGCCGTAACCTATGTGCGAGAATAGACGTACCGTCGTTACGGTCCCTTTCCCTGAACAACAGAGGTCTATTTTGTCGCCACGCGCTACCAGCCGTCTTGAACCAGCAAAGACAGATCCGGCGTTCATCCGCAATTTCTGCATCATTGCGCACATTGACCACGGAAAATCGACCCTTGCTGACCGAATGCTTCAGCTAACCGGTGTTGTCGATGATCGTTCGATGCGTGCTCAGTACCTAGACCGCATGGACATCGAACGTGAACGCGGAATCACCATCAAGTCTCAGGCGGTTCGCATGCCTTGGGAAGTTGACGGCAAGACCTACGCGCTAAACATGATCGACACCCCTGGTCACGTCGACTTCACATACGAAGTCTCGCGCTCGCTAGCAGCCTGTGAAGGTGCCGTTCTGCTTGTTGATGCCGCTCAGGGTATTGAGGCTCAAACCCTCGCGAACCTTTACTTGGCGATGGAAAACGATCTAGAAATCATCCCAGTTCTCAACAAGATCGACCTTCCGGCAGCACAACCTGAGAAATACGCAGAAGAACTCGCCAACCTAATCGGCGGTAACCCAGAAGACTGCCTGCGTGTATCTGGCAAGACCGGTATGGGTGTCGATGCTCTGCTCGACAAGATTGTGGGTACCATCCCAAACCCGGTTGGTGACCCAAACGCACCGGCTCGCGCCATGATTTTCGACTCGGTTTATGACTCTTATCGCGGTGTGGTGACCTATGTTCGTATGATCGACGGCCACCTGAAGCCACGTGAGCAAATCACCATGATGTCGACCAAGGCAGTTCACGAAGCTCTGGAAATCGGTGTATCTTCACCAGAGCCAGAGCCGACCAAGGGTCTCGGCGTAGGTGAAGTGGGTTACCTAATCACAGGCGTAAAGGACGTTCGTCAATCCAAGGTTGGTGACACCGTCACGACCAAGCTAAACCCAGCCACAGAGCCACTCAAGGGCTACGCAGATCCTAAGCCAATGGTGTTCTCCGGTGTTTATCCGATCGACGGCAGTGACTACCCGGTTCTTCGCGAAGCGCTGGACAAACTCAAGCTTTCCGACGCGGCCCTGGTTTACGAACCAGAGACCTCGGTCGCGCTAGGTTTTGGTTTCCGAATCGGCTTCCTCGGCCTATTGCACCTTGAAATTGTCACCGAGCGCCTAGAGCGCGAATTCGGTCTCGATCTGATCGCCACCGCTCCATCCGTGGTCTATGAAGTCACCCTCGAAAACGGTGATGAAATCATCGTGACTAACCCGAGCGAGTTCCCTGGCGGCAAGATCAAGAAGATCATGGAACCACTGGTACGTGCCACCATCCTGAGCCCGAAGGATTACGTCGGAACCATCATGGAGCTCTGCCAGTCTCGTCGTGGAACCATGATCGACATGCAGTATTTGGGTGAGGACCGCGTTCAGTTGCGCTACGAGTTGCCGCTAGCCGAGATTGTCTTCGACTTTTTCGATCAGTTGAAGAGCAAGACCGCCGGTTATGGCTCTCTCGACTACGAAGAAATTGGTATGGCTCAGGGTGACTTGGTGAAGGTCGACCTCCTGCTTCAGGGAGAACAAGTCGACGCTTTCAGTGCAATCGTGCACAAGGACAAGGCCTACGCCTATGGCGTCATGATCACAGGCAAGCTTCGTGAGCTGATTCCGCGTCAACAGTTCGAGGTGCCAATTCAGGCAGCCATCGGAGCTCGCATCATTGCCCGTGAATCTATCCGAGCGATGCGCAAGGATGTTTTGGCCAAGTGTTACGGCGGTGACATCAGTCGTAAGCGCAAGCTTCTCGAGAAGCAAAAAGAGGGTAAGAAGCGCATGAAGACAATCGGTCGCGTCGAGGTTCCTCAAGAAGCCTTCATCGCCGCGCTTTCAACCGACGGTGAGAAAAAGGGCGAAAAGAAGGGCAAGTAGTTGGCTGGTCCGCTGCCAATCGCCGATCCGGCGCCATCGGACGGCTTACTTCCCGCTCAAGCACTCACAGGGCAAGAGCAACGCAGTTTTCATGCCTATGTGCACATTCCGTTTTGTCGGGTGCGCTGCGGCTACTGCGATTTCAACACCTACACCGCAACGGAGCTAGATGGCGCCTCGCAAAGCGACTATGCCGAGGTGCTCATCCGTGAAATTGATTTCAGCTCGGATGTATTTGCCAGCTCGGGTGTGTCGAAGCGGCCCCTAAAGAGTGTTTTCTTCGGTGGCGGTACGCCTACGCAACTGCCAGCCAGTGACCTCGTCCTGATTCTCAGAAAACTACGGGATGAATTCGGTCTTGAGGCTGAGGCGGAAGTCACCACCGAAGCCAATCCTGACAATGTCGATCTCGCTTACCTGAGTGAGCTTCGAGCCGGGGGATTCAACCGTGTTTCGTTTGGGATGCAGTCGGCAGTGGAGTCTGTGCTCAAGACACTCGAACGAACACACAATCCAGAAAATGTTCCCCTAGTGGTTGCCGCTGCAAAGGAAGCCGGCCTCTCAGTGTCGGTAGACCTGATTTACGGCGCTCCCGGTGAAACGTTGGATGAATGGCGAACCAGTCTTGAGGCAGCGATCGCTATGGAGCCCGACCACATCTCTGCGTATTCACTGATCGTCGAAGAGGGCACTAAACTCGCTCGTCAGATCAAGAGTGGTCAACTAGAGGAGCCGGACGAAGACCTTCAGGCCGACAAGTATGAACTTGCCGACGCTTTACTCTCGGCGGCGGGTTACCAGTGGTACGAAGTTAGTAACTGGTCGCGACAGAGCGGCGCTAAGGACCAGCGATCTGTCCACAATCTTTCTTATTGGCAGTCGCAAGACTGGTGGGGATACGGGCCTGGAGCACACAGCCACATAGGCGGCGTTCGTTGGTGGAACGTGAAGCATCCTTCGGCATACTCTTCGAAACTAGCTTCAGACGTTTCTCCGGCTGCGGGGCGAGAAACTCTCGATGCAAAAACCAGACTAGAGGAGCGAATTCTGCTCGAGATTCGAGTTGCGGATGGGTTGAGCATCGACCTTGCAAAGTCTTTGAATACCGAGGCGCCGAAGCTAGTGGCTGGATTCATCGCCGACGGGCTCGTCGATCCGAAAAATGCTTTGAGCGGTTCGCTTACTTTGACCCTAAAGGGTCGATTGCTTGCCGATTCCTTGGTGCGCCAACTAATTGGATAACTTCGCCGTACCGAGTCGCCCAATAATAGGCTGCAATCGCGGTAATATTGGCACTCAGGTAGTGCGAGTGCTAGTAGAACTCGTCACGAGATCATCTAGGAGGCGCGAATGATTCCAGAACGAAGTCTTGAAGTTCTTCGTGCCATCGTGAACGACTACATTCAGACCAAAGAACCTGTTGGTTCCAAGTCTCTGGTCGAGCGCCACCAGTTCGGTGTGTCTTCGGCGACCATTCGCAATGAAATGGCGATGCTCGAAGAAGAAGAGCTCATCCATGCCCCTCACACGTCGGCGGGTCGCGTCCCTACCGACAAGGGTTACCGTCTCTTCGTTGATCGCTTGGGTGAGGTAAAGCCACTCAGCGCCAGTGAAAAGGCTGCGATTTCAAACTTCATGATCGGTAGCGCCGACCTGGATGAGACCCTTGGTCGCACTGTCAGGCTCCTTTCACAGCTAACCAATCAGGTAGCTATGGTCCAATACCCGACCTTGGGTCGTGCCCGCGTTCGAAACATTGAACTTATTCAGGCTGCTGACACCCGAGTGCTATTGATTCTGATCACCGATAGTGGCCGAATTCAGCAACATGTCATCGAGCTCAGTGAAAACCTTGATGTTCCGCTGATCTCTGAGATTCGAGGCAAGCTAAACGATAATCTCACCGGTCTTGCTCTGGGTGATGTCGCGGCTAAGCTCGCGAACTTTGAGCAGAATTTTGCGCCTTCGGCTAGACAGCAGGTTGGGTTAATCACCGAGAGTCTGCTTGATCAGGTTGATGCGAACCGCCAAGAGAAAATCATCCTTGCAGGTACCGCGAATTTGGCAAGACGCGAACATGATTTTCCGGGAAGCATTTCTCCAGTACTTGAGGCCATCGAAGAGCAGGTGGTTCTGCTCAAGCTGATAACTGAAATGCAAGCTGAACAGCATGGTGTGAGTTTGAGAATCGGCCGCGAAAATGCATTCGAGGGTCTGAGCAACGCATCGGTGGTTGTATCTGGTTATGAAAACCAGGGCAACGAGATTGCCAAACTCGGCGTCATCGGCCCAACCCGCATGGACTATTCGTCAAACATTGCTGCCGTGAAAGCAGTGGCTCGCTATCTCACCAAGGCACTAGGAAACTGAGGTTCTAATGGCAGATCACTATGAGGTTTTGGGCGTTGAGCGCGATGCCAGCCCTGATCAAATCAAGAAGGCCTATCGTAAGCTCGCCCGCGAACTGCACCCAGATGTAAACCCTGGCGCCGATTCTGAGGAGCGCTTCAAGGCGGTAACCCACGCCTATGAGGTCTTGAGTGATGCAGATTCTCGCCGTCAGTACGACATGGGCGGTCAAGACCCATTCGGAGGTTCTGGCTTTGGTGGTTTTGGCGACATCTTCGACACCTTCTTCGGTGGTGGCCAGCGAGGCCCTCGATCTCGTGCTGAACGCGGCCAGGACGCGTTGCTGCGCGTTGAGATGACTCTTGAAGAAGTGGTTTTCGGCGCTGAAAAGAGCATCGAGGTAGACACCGCGGTTCTCTGTGGCACCTGTGAGGGTTCTTGCTGCCGACCTGGAACCTCGCTTACCGTGTGTGATGTTTGCCGAGGAGCCGGACAGATTCAGCGACAGGTTCGTTCACTGCTCGGCAACGTGATGACCTCTCAGCCTTGCGGTGCTTGCCGCGGTTTCGGCCAGGTTATTCAGGACCCATGCGTTGACTGTCGTGGTCAGGGTCGTGTTCGTGCGCGTCGAACCATCGACCTAGCTGTACCTGCCGGTGTCGAGGATGGATTGCGCCTTCAATTGAGCGGCCAGGGTGAAGTCGGTTTCGCAGGTGGTCCAAACGGAGATCTATATGTCGATATCGCCGTTCAGGAACACGATGTCTTTGGGCGGGCCGGTGATGATTTGACTGCGACCGTTGAGGTTCCATTGCACGATGCCGTACTTGGCGGCTTTGCGAAGATTGAAACTTTCGATGGTGAAATCGAAATCGAGGTTGCATCAGGTCAGCAGACCGGTGACATCATCACAGTAAAGGGCAAGGGTGTAACTCGACTGCGTTCTTCCGGCCGTGGTGACTTGAAGATTGCCGTTCAGGTTCTAACTCCTACGAAGCTTGACTCAAAGCAGAAGGAGCTTTTTCGAAACTTGGCCAAGCTACGCAAGACCGACAGCATCAAGCTGGCAAAGCACCACCATGGCTTCTTCGCCGGAAAGCGTCGCTAATGGTTGAGCCCCTTTTCCGTACCGAATTTGCCACCCCGCCAGCTGCGGGTCTCGCCGTTACCCTTGGCGGCTCCGAGGGTAAGCACGCGGTAAATGTGAGACGAATGCGTGTAGGAGAGGACATTCAACTTTCCGACGGAAAGGGTCTTCGCGTGAGGGGAACCGTTTCGGCGTTGGGCAACAATTCGCTCACCGTTGCCATAGAAACTGTTGAGCAAGAGACTGCGCCGACGGTTGGTCTGACCATTGTTCAAGCCTTAGCCAAAGGTGACCGCGATGAACTTTCGATCCAGGCAGCAACTGAACTTGGTTGCTGGGGAGTAGTTCCTTGGCAAGCAGATCGCTCGATTTCTAAGTGGGAAGGCGCCAAGGTCACTAAGAGTGTCGACCGCTGGCAAACCATCGTTGCCGAAGCCGCGAAGCAGTCACTGAGAGTGTTTGAGCCAATAGTGGCACAGCCAATCAACTCGAAGCAGTTGGCTAGCGCTGTCGGAGATTTTGATTTGGTGCTTGTTCTAGACCCAACCGCAGAAGTTGGGCTTGGAGGGCTTGAGATCACCGGTGCACATAAATCGGTTGCCATTGTTGTCGGGCCCGAGGGCGGCATCAGCGATTCTGAACTGTTGGCGCTTGAACAAGCCGGCGCTAAGCGCGTGCACCTGGGCGAACCAATTCTTCGTACCTCTACCGCTGGAGTCGCAGCTATCGCTGTCATTCAGGCGAAGCTGGGGTTGTGGGGATAGCCTGATCATGGAGGATTCGATGACCCAAGACAACTGCATCTTCTGCAAAATTGCGCGAAAAGAAATTCCAGCAAAGTTTGTCGGCGAGAACGACCTGGCCATTGCGTTCTGGGATGTTTCACCTCGCCAACCACTGCACATTCTCGTGATTCCAAAACTTCACTACGCAAACGTTGCCGAATTGACTCTCAGCGATGAAGCCTCTCTTGTTGCTGTGATGAAGCTCGGTAGCGAACTTGCCATCGAGCTCGCCGACGAAAGTTTCAGGCTTTCGTTCAATACTGGCGAGGCAGCTGGGCAGACCGTGTTCCATGCTCATGGGCACTTGACTTCAAGAACCCCAAGCGGTGAACGTGCCTAACTCTTCTGCTGATCGTCTTTCAACCGCGCGCATCGAAGTCGAAGGTGTCCTCATGGTGGCACTTTTCGGTACCGAAGATCGGCTGCTGAAGACTCTCGAGACTACCTACCCAGAGGTTGAGGTACATGCTCGAGGTAACTCTGTCGTACTGAAAGGCAAGGCGTCTCAAGTATCTGCAGCAGAATTACTCGTTCAAGAGATGATTGAGCTAATTCGTGCCGGCAAAGACCTCTTGCCTCAGGATCTGACGCGTTCGGCCAAGATGATTCATGATGGTGAGTTGAAGCCCGCCGACGTCTTGAGTCAGAGCATCATTAGTTCGCGCGGCAAGACGATCCGACCTAAGACCCTCGGCCAAAAGACCTATGTCGATGCAATCGACAGCAACACCATTGTTTTCGGTATCGGCCCTGCCGGAACCGGTAAGACCTACCTTGCTATGGCTAAAGCAGTGCAAGCCCTTCAGCGCAAGGAGATTAGCCGCATTATTCTCACCCGCCCCGCCGTAGAGGCCGGTGAAAAGTTGGGTTTCTTGCCCGGCACGCTCAACGACAAGATTGACCCATACCTGCGACCACTTTTCGACGCCTTACACGACATGCTCGATCCGGAGTCGATTCCAAAGCTGATGACCTCTGGCACCATCGAGGTTGCGCCACTTGCTTACATGCGCGGTCGAACCTTGAACGACGCGTTCATCATCCTGGATGAGGCTCAAAACACAACCCCCGAGCAGATGAAGATGTTCCTGACTCGCCTGGGCTTTAACTCAAAAATGATTGTCACGGGTGACGTGACTCAAATTGACCTGCCGAATGGCACATCCGGGCTGCGCTTGGCTGCTGAGGTGCTCAAGGATGTCGAGGACATGCACTTCTCGACCCTTACCTCCGAAGACGTAGTGCGTCACACGCTAGTTGCCAAAATCGTTGACGCTTACTCTAAACACGACGACGCCAAGTTAGCCAAGAAAGCCGCTGATAACGAAGCGGCGCAAAAGCGTATAGCAAAGAAAGCGACCGACAAATGAGCATCGAAATCAATAATGAGTCGGCCGTTGCAGTCGACGAGGTTAGGGTCTTGGCGCTAGCGACCTTTGCCTTGGACCACATGCACTTGCACCCAGACACCGACCTTGCCATCGTGTTTGTCGATGAACCTGCAATGGAAGTCCTGCACGTTCAATGGATGGATGAGCCGGGGCCGACCGATGTCCTTAGCTTTCCGATGGACGAGTTGCGACCAGGTTCAGAGGGACAACTAACTCCTGCCGGTCTGCTGGGTGACATCGTCGTTTGCCCTCAGGTTGCAGCTGCACAAGCAGAGGTGGCTGGGCACGACACAATCAATGAGATTTTGCTGCTAACCACTCACGGCGTTCTTCACCTGCTCGGCTTCGACCACGCAGAGCCAGAAGAAGAGAAAGAAATGTTCGGTTTGCAACGCGAAATTCTAGAAGCGTTTTACGCGAGCGAACTTGGTGCCTAATTGTTGGTAGTCGCGTTCTGGTCTGCGTTGGCAATAGCGTTACTTACGCTGGTCACCGCGGTCGTAAAGGCCGCTCTCGAAGCCAGTCAGGATGACGTTGCAAAGGCCGAGTCGCTCAGTTTCGTTCGTTTGACCCTCACCGGCATTTTTGGTGTTGTCGTTGGAGAAGCCTTTACGCCACTGGGATTGGCCTGGTGGTGGTCGGCCGCGATTGCTACCGGTCTAATGTTCATTCTTTTGTTCGGTTCGCAGATCGCAAGCCGACGTCTTGGCCACTTGATTGTCGGCAGGAAACTTTCCAAGGCGCTAATGCCACTGGTTAATTCGTTGCACCTGCTTTTCACGCCGCTATCGCTGCCGAAAATCGATGAACCAGAAGAGTTCGAACAAGAGCTCTTGGATTCGGTCGAGGATTTCGGTGAGACTATCGTGCGCGAGATCATGGTTCCGCGAATCGACATGGCAACCATCTCGGCAGAAGCTAATCTGACCACCGCAATGAGCGTTTTCTTCAGTCGCGGATATTCGAGACTTCCGGTGGTTGGCAAAGACGTCGACGATGTTCGAGGCGTTCTCTACATCAAGGATGTTGCACGACTGCTGCACGAATCTCCTGCGTCGATGGCCACGACAACTGCAGAATCCGTTGCCAGGTCCGCGATTTACATCCCAGAGTCCAAACCCGTGGATGACCTTTTGCGAGAGATGCAGAAGAGTAGCCGCCACATTGCCATCATCATTGATGAATACGGGGGAGTCGCCGGTTTGGCGACCATGGAAGACGTGATCGAGGAGATTGTTGGCGAAATCTCGGATGAGTACGATCGGGATGTCGCGGATGTTGAAACTCTGGCCGATGGCTCTCTGCGCGTCAATGCACGTTTCTCGCTCTTCGAACTCGGTGAGCTATTTGACCTGGAACTAGAGGATGAAGACGTAGACAGCGTTGGCGGTTTGCTTACCAAGGAGCTCGGCCGATTGCCAAAGCGTGGCGACAGCGTGACCTTTAGCGGGCTTAGTTTCACTGCGGATCGAATCGAGGGTCGTCGCAAGCGCCTCATCACCGTTATGGTTAGCAAGCAACAAGATTTGGCCGACATGGAGTCTGCCTTCGAGTCAATCGAGCAGGAGAAATAATGTCGGAACACAGGTCAGGCTTTGCGTCTTTCGTGGGGCGCCCAAACGTTGGAAAATCGACCCTCACCAACGCGTTGGTAGGCGAGAAGATTGCGATCACCAGCTCGAAACCACAGACCACTCGTCGCGCAATTCGAGGTATCGTCCACCGAGACTTCGGGCAATTGATTCTGGTTGACACTCCCGGTTTGCACCGTCCGCGCACGCTTTTGGGTCAGCGTCTAAATGATCTCGTCGAGCAGACTCTCGGCGATGTCGATGTGATTGGCTTCTGCATTCCGGCCAATGAAAAAATCGGTCCGGGTGACAACTTCATTAACGAGCAACTGAACGAATTCAGACGAGCAAAATTGGTCGCCGTTATCACCAAGAGTGAATTGGTTACTCCGGAGCAGCTTGCAGAGCAGTTAGTTGCAGTTGCGGCCTTGCGTGATTGGCGAGCGATCGTGCCCGTATCTGCAGTAGCTGACGACCAGCTTGAAGTCTTGACCAAGGTGCTCATCGATTTGATGCCTGAATCTCCTGCGCTTTATCCACCAGAGGCAGTAACCGACGAGTCCCTCGAAAATCGCATCTGCGAACTCATCCGTGAGGCTGCGCTCGAGGGAGTTCGAGACGAACTTCCGCACTCGATCGCGGTAACAATTGACGAGATGTCTCGTCGCAAGGGTCAAAACCTGACCGACATTCACGCAAACATTTTTGTCGAGCGCGATAGCCAGAAGGGCATCATCATCGGACATAAAGGCTCTCGATTGATTGATGTTGGCAAGCGCTCACGGCTCGAAATTGAGAAACTAATCGGGCACAAGGTGTTCCTTGGGCTACGTGTCAAGGTTGCCTCAGAGTGGCAGCGAGACCCGAAACAGCTGGGCAAGCTCGGCTTCTAGTGCTAACCTGAAAGCGTGTTCTTCGGTCTACTTCTTAGTGGCCGCGACGAGGCCTAATCTGGCCCTCCTCGTCGCGGAGCCTTCTGCTGGCTGACCCAACACAAATCAAGGAAGAACTTTCTCATGGAAAACACCCAGCGCCCATCGGGCATGCCGGTTCACAAATACGTCCCGTTTCACGAGCAAATCGTCGTAGACCTACCAGACCGCACCTGGCCAGCAAAGCGAATCACCGAGGCACCGCGTTGGTGTGCGGTCGATCTTCGTGACGGTAACCAGGCACTAATCGACCCAATGAGCCCAGAGCGCAAGTTGAAGATGTTCAAGTTGCTGGTCGAAATGGGCTACAAGGAGATTGAAGTTGGTTTTCCTTCGGCCAGCCAGACCGACTTTGACTTCGTTCGCATTCTGATTGAAGATGGCCACATCCCAGAAGATGTCACCATTCAGGTCCTAACTCAGGCTCGAGATGCACTTATTGAGCGCACTTACGAATCGCTAAAGGGCGCTAAGAAGGCCATCGTGCACTTCTACAACTCCACCTCGGTGCTCCAGCGCCGCGTCGTATTCAACCAGGACAAGCAGGGCATCATGGAGATCGCCTTGGCCGGTGCTCGCAAGTGCCGTTCGATGGAATCACTAATCCCTGAGACTGATGTTTACTACGAGTACTCGCCTGAGTCTTATACCGGTACCGAGCTTGAGTACGCGGTCGAGGTCTGCAACGCAGTTATCGAGATTATCGACCCGAAGCCAGACCACAAAATGGTCATCAACCTTCCAGCTACCGTCGAAATGGCCACCCCAAACGTTTATGCCGACTCGATCGAATGGATGCACCGCAACATCTCGCGTCGCGACAGCATTCTGATCTCACTGCACCCGCACAATGACCGCGGAACCGCGGTTGCTGCAGCGGAGCTTGGCTACCTAGCCGGCGCCGACCGCATCGAAGGCTGTCTTTTCGGCAACGGTGAGCGTACCGGAAACGTCGACCTAATCACTCTTGGCCTCAACTTGTTCAGTCAGGGAATCGACCCACACATCGACTTCAGTCAGTTGGATGAGATCAAGCGCACCGTCGAATACTGCAACCAGTTGCCGGTGCCTGAGCGTGCTCCTTACGGCGGCGATTTGGTCTACACCGCGTTCTCTGGTTCGCACCAGGATGCCATCAAGAAGGGCTTTGAACTCATGCACAAGGAGGCAACCGACAAGGGCGTCTCAGTGGATGACCTCGTCTGGGCAGTTCCTTACCTTCCGATCGACCCTAAGGACGTCGGTCGCTCGTATGAGGCCGTCATTCGAGTGAACTCACAGTCGGGCAAGGGCGGTGTGGCTTACTTGTTGAAGACCGACCACAGCCTCGATTTGCCGCGCAAGCTTCAGATTGAATTCTCGCGAGTCGTTCAAAACAAGACCGACCAGGATGGTGGCGAGGTCTCGTCGACCAAGCTTTGGGACATCTTTATCGACGAGTACTTGCCAGCCCCTGCCGATCGCATCGACCTAAAGTGGGGTCGCTTCGAGCTAAAGAAGATGCGCACCGAAAGCAACATGGATGGCCACGTTGAACTCAACATCGT
>ERZ650308.1568-NODE-1568-length-11758-cov-15.464753_pt1 | contig 11758 bp, 7 predicted proteins | sample MGYA00376244_ERZ650308 | MGnify/ENA primary metagenome ERZ650308 (study PRJEB26733, sample SAMN07839295) | wastewater metagenome | biome: small river; feature: stream; material: water | place: USA: North Carolina | collected 2016-04-26 ...
TAATATGATCGTGTTGTTTGTCAAAATACGATTTTTCATAATGAGCTTGATTTTGCCCAAATTGATGTTTACGTACCAATGCACAATCCAATAGCAATTCGATCGTATTATATAAAGTTGCTCTGCTGACGCGGTAGTTTTTGTTTTTCATTTTGATATACAAGTTCTCTATATCAAAATGCTCTTCACTTTCGTAAATTTCCTGAAGGATAGCATAGCGCTCTGGGGTTTTGCGATGCCCTTTTTTTTCAAGATATAAAGTAAAAACATTTTTTACAATCTCTTGATTTTTATTGTTGTCTGTGGAAATAAGTGTCATATCCTGCAAAGATAATTTTTTTTGTTAAATCTCTAAAGTTCGGTTGATAAGTTTGTCTTTTGTTGAAAAACAATTAAGAGGTATATACTCGACTCACTTTTTCAATACCTTCAATTTTTCTGATATTGGCAATTAGTTTTTTCAAAATCGTATTGTTTTGAACTACCACAGTGACTTGTCCATGAAAAATTCCGGCATCTGTGCTTAATGAAATACTTTGAATATTAACATGCATGTTATTTGAAATCACTTTGGTCAGTTGATTAGTCAAACCTAATGAATCCATACCGGTGATTTTGATGATTGCTTTGAATTCTTCTTGAGTTGAATCAATCCATTTGGCAGTCATGATGCGATAGGCATAATTAGATTGTAATCCGATAGCATTTGGGCAATCGCTTTTGTGAATTTTAATTCCTTCATTGACGGTCACAAAACCAAATACTTCATCTCCTGGAATAGGGCTGCAGCAGGGAGAGAATTTATAATCTAATTTGTCGTGTTCTTTTCCAAACACCAGCATGTCATAATTGCTGTTTACAATAGGCTTGTTGATCTCTTCTTCTGGTGTAGCTGTATTTCGTTTTATTTTGTTCTTGAAAAAACTAATAAACGTATTGCTCTTTTGAGCAGCGTAGTCTTTCAATTGTTGGTTTTCAATAGCGCCAATTCCTACACGATAAAACAAATCCAAACTGGTTTTAAGTTTGAAAAAATTGACTAATTCGTTTACAGTTTTTTCATTTAAAGTTATTTTTAAATGTTTTAGTTTACGAGTTAAGAGTTCTTTTCCTTCTTCACCAATTTTTTTGGTGTCTTCGTTAAGGACGTTTTTTATTTTTGTTTTGGCTCTAGCCGTAGTAACATAGTCTAGCCAATGTGATGTTGGTTTTTGGTTTGGAGATGTAATTACTTCAATTTGATCGCCACTTTTTAATTCGTAATTGAGCGGTACTAATTTTCCGTTGACGCGAGTTCCTCTGGTGCGGATCCCAATTTCTGAGTGAATACCAAATGCAAAGTCTAATGAAGTAGCGCCTTTAGGCAATGATTTGATATCTCCTTTTGGGGTAAAAACAAAGATTTCTTTAGAATACAAGTTCATCTTGAAATCTTCTACAAAATCAACCGCATTCGTTTCGGCATTTTCTAACGCTTCTCGCAATAAATTCAGCCAAACATCCAATCCACTTTCCTCGGTAGCGCCGTTTTTGTATTTGTAATGTGCGGCATAGCCTTTTTCGGCAATTTCGTCCATTCGTTCACTTCGAACTTGAATCTCTACCCAACGACCTTTAGGCCCCATTACTGTAATGTGCAAGGCTTCGTATCCAGTTGATTTTGGAGATGAAATCCAATCTCGCAAACGACTTGGACTCGGACGATAATGGTCAGTTACAATAGAATAGATTTTCCAAGCTAAAAATTTCTCGTCGTGCGGATTCGATTTGTATACAATTCGCAAAGCAAATTTATCATAGACTTCGTCAAAACTGACTCCCTGTGCCTTCATTTTTCTACGAATAGAATAAATGGATTTTGGACGACCTTTGATGGCATATTCTACACCCTCGTCATCCATCGATTTTTTTAAAACATCTGAAATGTCTTTGATGTAAGCGTCTTGTTCTTCTTTAGTTTCTTTTATCTTACTTAAGATATCATTATAAACGGCCGGTTCAGTGTATTTTAAACCTAAATCTTCCAATTTTGTTTTGATATTATACAAACCTAGACGATGAGCTAGAGGAGCGTAAATATATAAGGTTTCTGAAGCAATTTTAGTTTGCTTGTCTTCCCGCATGGATTCCATAGTTTGCATATTGTGCAAACGGTCAGCGAGTTTGATTAAAATCACCCGAACATCATCGTTGAGTGTTAAAATCATTTTTCTAAAATTCTCTGCTTGAATGGAAGCGTTTAAATCTTTTTGAACTAAGGAAATTTTAGTCAATCCTTCCACCATTTGGGCCACTTTTGGATTGAAGAGGCGCTCGATATCTTCAACAGTAATGGGGGTATCTTCAACTACATCGTGTAATAAAGCAGCTGCAATAGAAGTGGCACCTAATCCAATTTCAGAGGCTACAATTTTTGCAACAGCGATGGGATGGAATATATAGGCTTCACCTGATTTTCTTCTTTGATCCTTGTGTGCATCCACCGCTACATCAAACGCCTTGCGAATTAACTTCTTGTCGCTATCGGTTAGTGTTTGGTAACTAATTCGCAGTAACTCCTTGTATTCTTGGGCAATGGCCTTGTTTTCTTTTTCGATATCTATTTCTGTCATAGTAGGCGGGGTTCAATTTCTAAAAATAGAAAAAACCGACTAATTACGCAAGGGAATTAAAAGAATATTTTGGATGGATAATTTAAAAACCTCTTTGTCTTTTGGCTTCAAAAATTAATACAGCAGCAGCAACTGACACATTCATGGAATCAATCTCGCCTTGCATAGGAATAATAATATTTTGTGTAGCAGCATCTCGCCATTCTTGGGTCAATCCGGTTGCCTCTGTTCCTACTACTAAAGCAGTTGGAGTCGTATAATTTTCTAGATGGTACCCATTGGAATTTTGTAGGGTAGCGCAATACATAGCAATATTTTTTTCTTTTAGAAAAGCAATAATTTCAGCGGTAGTTCCTGTAGCAATTTGGTTTGTAAACAAACAGCCTACACTAGAACGGACAATATTTGGGTTGTATAAATCGCTTTTGGGATTAGCAATGATAACTGCATCGAGATGAGCAGCATCTGCGGTACGCAATAGTGCGCCAATGTTTCCTGGTTTTTCAGGTGCTTCAGCAACTAAAATCAATGGATTTTGAGATAATTGTAAATCAGATAAAAGGGTTGATTTTGTTTTGGCTACAGCCAAAATTCCTTCGGTAGTATCGCGGTAGGCTAATTTTTGAAAAACTTCTTTATTAATTTCAATTAATTCAGCAGTTGGGGCTAATTGAGAAGCTTCTTTTTCGGTGCAAATTTCTGGCAAAAAAAGTACGGTTTCAATTTGGTATCCCCCTTTGATTGCAATGCTAATTTCGCGCTGTCCTTCAATTAAAAAAGTACCAGACTGCTTGCGTGCTTTTGCTTTTTCTTGCAATAACACCAATGATTTGATGAATGGGTTTTGTACCGAGCTAATTTGCTTCATTGTAATTATGCCGTTTTTTGAACTACTTCAAAAATTTTAGCATCCTCACATTTTAAAGTTTTAAAAGGGAATTTAACTAACAATGCATAATCATGAGTGGACATCACAACGGTTTTCCCATTTTCGTTGATTTTGCGAAGTACTTCCAGTACTTCAGCACTAGTTTGTGGATCCAAATTTCCTGTTGGCTCATCAGCTAAAATTAATTCAGGGTCATTTAACAAAGCTCTTGCAATAGCAACACGTTGTTGTTCTCCACCAGAAAGTTGGTGTGGCATTTTATTGGCAAAATCTTTCATACCCACTTTATCTAAGACTTCGTCAATTTTTTGAAGCATTTCGTTATTGTCAGTCCATCCAGTTGCCTTTAGGACAAATAACATATTGTCTTTCACGGTACGGTCTGGAAGCAATTTAAAATCTTGGAAAACAATTCCGATTTTTCTTCTTAGAAAAGGGATATCATCTTCTTTTAAAGTGGCCAAATCAAAATCTACTATATGTCCCGCTCCTTCTTTTAACTCTAAGTCGGCATATAAAGTCTTTAGCAAACTGCTTTTACCAGATCCTGTTTTTCCAATTACATAAATGAATTCACCTTGTTTTACTTCAAGGTTTACATCTGATAAAATGGTTTTTCCTTCTTGATAAATAGTGGCGTTTCTTAAAGATAAAATGGATTGTGACATAATTTGCATTTGTTTAAGTTGTAAAAGTAATTATCAATTGGGAATTATCAATTACCAAACGCATTTTTTTTTGATTTTTGTTAAAACAATTGTTCATAATAAATACTACAACCATCTCGTTATACAAGCTAGAATATGATACATTTGAATTTTAAACAAAAAATCACAATGCGTATACTTTCTGGGATATTTTTCACCCTATTTTTTTGCGGAACTTTTTCGGTTTCAGCACAAAAATCAACTATTTACAATGCTAATTTAAAAGATTTTGAAACAGCAGTTTCGCTTTACAACGCAGGTCAATATGCTTCGGCAAGGTTTGTATTGGATCGGGTAAAAACCAATTCTGTCAGTCAAGAATTGCTGTCAGATTGTTTGTACTACTATGCTATGTGCGCAATTCGGGAACGTCAGCCTAATGCAGGAATATTGATGGAACGTTTTCTTTCGGATTACCCAACAAGTACTAAAAAGAATCAAGCTTCTGTTGAAATAGGTCATTTTAACTTTCTGCAAGAGGATTACGATAAAGCACTGGTTTGGTATGAAAAAGTGGACGAAATGTATCTTGGAGTTAATGAAAGTGAAAAATATTACTTTCAAAAAGGATATAGTTTTTTTACAACAAATAATAAAAAAGAGGCCTCAGCTTATTTTAATAAAGTATTGAATTCTCAAAATTACGGTTCACAAGCCAAATACTATTTGGGTTTTATGGCTTATCAAGGGGATGATTACAAGCAGGCAAATAAATATTTTGATGCGGTTTCAGAAGAAGGGAAATACAAAGAGCGCATGTCATATTACCAAGCAGACATGAATTTTAAATTAGGAAATTTCCAAAAAGCAATTGATTTAGGTGAAAAGGCGATGCTAAAATCAACTTCGACTGAGCAATCGGAATTGAATAAAATTATTGGCGAAAGCTATTTTAATTTAAAAGAATATGCTAAAGCAATTCCGTACTTAAAATTGTATGGAGGTAAATATGGGAAATGGTCAAATACGGATTTTTATCAATTAGGGTATGCGTATTACCAACAGAAAGAGTTTCAAAATGCGGTTTCACAGTTTAATAAAATTATTGATGGAAAAGATTTTGTTGCACAAAATGGGTATTATCATTTAGGGCAGAGTTACCTGAATTTGAACAAAAAACAAGAAGCGTTGAATGCATTTAAAAATGCATCTGAAATGGATTTTAATGCTTCATTGAAAGAAGAGTCAAGTTTGAATTATGCTAAATTAAGTTATGAAATTGGTAATTCTTATGAAAGTGTTCCAGCTATATTGATTGCGTTTTTGAAACAGTATCCTCAAAATTCTAATACAGCTGAAATTGAAAAAATATTAATTGATTCCTACTTGTCTTCTAAGAATTATAAAGAAGCGTTAGCTATATTAGAAAAAAATGAAAGTCAAGAGAATAGAGTAGCGTATCAAAAAGTACTTTTCTATAGTGGATTGCAATCTTTTACAGATGGAGAATACCAAGTCGCTTTGAAGTATTTCGAAAAATCGGCTAGCCAACAAAAAGAGCCATTAATAACTGCAAGAGCTACTTTTTGGAAAGGAGAAACCCAATTTGTTTTGGATGATTTTAAAAATGCCTTGCTCTCATTCAAACAATTTATTGGCTTTGGGGAAGCTATAAATACACCCGAATATAATAATTGTAATTACAATATTGCATATGCTTATTTCAAAATGAAAGAATACGATCAGGCAGGTAATTATTTTCTAAAACAAATTGAAAAGGGTACTGATAAAGTGCGTACGAACGACGCTTATTTGCGTTTGGCTGATTGCCGATTTGTGACTTCAAAATACGGTCAGGCTATGGAAGCCTATACCAAAGTGATTGAACAGAAAAGTGTTGATGCTGATTATGCTTTTTATCAAAAAGCTATTTCCTATGGTTTTATAGGTAAAAACGAAAAGAAGATCGAGAACTTATTGTCTTTTTTACAACTCTATCCTAAATCAGAATATCGTGACGATGCTTTGTTTGAATTAGGGAACACCTTTGTTGCAGAAAATAAAGACGAAAAAGCAATTAACACCTATGATCAATTGATTAAAGAGTTTGAGAATGGTTCTTTTGTTTCTAAAGCTATTTTGAGACAGGGTTTAGTGTATTATAATGCTGATAAAGATGCACAAGCTTTGGTTAAATTTAAGCAAGTAGTGGCTGGATTTCCTAAATCTTCGGAAGCCTTAGAAGCCGTTTCAACGGCGCGATTGATTTATGTTGAAAATGGGAATGTAGATGAATATGCTTCCTGGGTTCGAACATTGGATTTTGTTGCTGTTTCAGATGCTGACTTAGATAACGATACCTATGAGTCTGCTGAAAAACAATACCAACAAAGTAATACTAGCCAGGCAATCATTGGTTTTGGGGCGTATTTGACAGCTTTTCCAAAAGGAATCCATGCTTTACAAGCCAATTTTTATTTGGCACAATCACTTTATTCAACTGGCTCAGAAGAAAAATCCGTACCCAATTATAACTATGTTATTGCGGAGCCCCGAAATGAATTTACAGAACCTTCTTTGGTACGTTTGGGACAAATTTTCTTGAAAGCAAAAGAAGAAGAAAAAGCCATTGAAGTATTGCTTCGAATTGAAACGGAAGCAGATTTGTTGCAGAACAAAACTTTTGCACAAGCGAATTTGATGAAATTGTATTACGATAAAAAAGACTATGCTAATGCGGTGGTTTATTCTGAAAAGGTTTTGGAAAACCCTAAAGCTGAAGCTGATGTAAAAGCTGATGCACAGATTGTCGTGGCTCGTTCTGCTATAGAAACAGGCGATGAGGCCAAAGCCAAAGCAGGATTTGAAAAATTACTAAATGCTCAAGGCGAGCTTGGTGCAGAGGCATTGTTTTATGATGCGTATTTCAAAAACAAAGAAGGAAAGTTTGAAGATTCAAATCTTGTAATTCAACAATTGGCCAAAAATTATTCTGATTATAAGTATTTTGGTGCTAAAGGTTTGTTATTAATGGCAGCCAATTTTTATGCTTTAAAGGATAGTTACCAGGCTACTTTTATATTAGAAACAGTGATAAAAAACTTTTCTGACTTTTCTGATATTGTAGCCAAAGCTCAAACAGATTTAGAGGTAATCAAAGCTGAAGAATCTAAAACGAACTCGTCAATAACAGAATAATAAATTACAGCTTTATTTTAAATACCGTACTCAATTATGAAAAATAATATTCAAAATACTGTCCTTTTTACATTGACTTTGTTGTCTTTTCAATTTGTAATGGCTCAGAAAAAACAAGAAAAAATACGAACGGAAGAAGTGAATGTGGTGAAATCATATACCTCTACTATTTCAGATGCCTTTAAAATAAAAGAAACACCTTTGTTGAATGAGGAAGGAACCTCTCCAAAAGAAACTGTGAAATACAATATTTTTTCTTTCCCTGTAGCATCTACGTTTACTCCAACCAAAGGAAGTGCTGAAAATGTAGAAAGAGAAGAATTAGGTCGTTTTTATAAAAGTTACGCCACTTTTGGAGGAGGTAATTATGGAACACTCAATGCAGAGTTGTTTGCAACGCAAGATTTGAATTCAGAAGAATATGTTGCAGGAATGTTTCGTCACCTATCCTCTCAAGGCGGGATAAAAGGAGTAGATTTAGAAAACGCTTTTTATGATACTTCTTTAGATGTAACCTATGGTGCAGAAGCTAAGGAATTGTCATGGAATATAAATTTAGGTTATCAAAATCAAATTTATAACTGGTATGGATTGCCTAGAGAGTTTATGAATTCTTTACCTCCAACTAATTATGGTATATTAATAAATGAGATCAATCCAAAACAATCCTACAATTCAATTACATTAGATTCTAAAATAGAATTTAATGAAAGTATTTTAGAAGCTTCAAGTTTTAAGTTTACCCGTTTTTCAGATGGATTTGGTTCTTCAGAAAATCGATTTTATGGAAAGCCATCGTTCAAGTTTGAGGCTTTTGGTAAGGAAATTAAATTAAATGCAATTGTGGATTATTTAGGAGGACATTTTGATTATAATATGTCGAGAAATAACGATGAACCGATAAAGTATGGGTTCACAAATTTCGGAATTTCTCCAAGTTACGAATTGGAAAAAGAGAGTTGGACAATGCATTTAGGTTTAGGATTGTATTATAGTATGGATACAAAAAACAGTGATAACCACTTGTTTTTTTACCCACAAGTTACGGCTTCGCACAAAGTGGTTGGTGATTTAATGATATTTTATGCTGGTGCTGAAGGTGGGTTAGACCAAAACTCGTATTCGAATTTTGTAGATGAGAATCCATTTTTATCACCTACTTTGCAAATAGCACCAACTAATAAAAAGTATGATGTTTTTGCTGGTTTAAAAGGGAAGTTAGCAGACAATATAAGTTATAACATTCGAGGTTCATTTGTAGATGAAAATAATAAAGCGTTGTTTAAAAGCAATGATTTTATTTTTAATTTAAGTAATCAACCGTATGCTTTTGGAAATTCATTATCCATTGTATATGATAATGTAAAGACAGTACGATTTTTTGGTGAGTTAAAAGCTGATATTACTGAAGCTATAAGTTTTGGAGCCAATGGCACAATTTCATTATATAATACAAAAATACAGGAGGAAGCTTGGAATTTACCATCAATTCAATTGAATGCGAATGTAGATTATGCTATTAATTCGAAATGGTACGCTGGTGCCGATGTGTTTTTTGTGGGTTCTAGAAAAGATATGCAAATCAATTATGATTTGGCATACATACAAATTTATCCACCAGTTTATTTAACAACAACAACAAACTTAAAATCGTATATTGATTTGAATGCACATGTGGGCTACAAACATAACGAACGATGGACTGGTTTTTTGAAAGCTAATAATATATTGAATCAAGCTTACCAACGCTGGATGAACTATCCTGTTCAAGGATTTCAAGTGGTATTGGGAGCCAATTACAAGTTTGATTTTTAATTGAGCGTTCCTTTGATTACTTTCAAGCAAAAAGCACATGCTTATTATTTGCAATTAGTTCAAGATCGAATTGATGTCTTTCGGGATATGATTTCGACATTGACGGAAGATTCAAAAAATGATGCCAAAGGATCAGCAGGAGACAAGCACGAAACGGCTTTGTCAATGATGCATATCGAACAAGAAAAATTGAATTACAAATTGAGCGAAGTCCTAGCTCAAAAAGCCTTTTTAGATAAAATTGATCCATTAAAAATCACAGAAATAATTGCATTGGGAAGTTTGGTCAAAGCCAATGGCATTTATTTGTATCTCTGTGTGGCGCTTCCTAAAATTACTATTGATGGAATTAACGTGATTGCTTTGTCTCCACAATCTCCTTTGGGGAGTAAGTTGATGGGGAATCCAATTGGGTTTACTTTTGAAATTAATAGCACTTCGTATTGTATAGAAAGTATTGAATAAACCGCTTTTACTTCTTTATTTAATTTGTTGAAATTATAAAATGTAACCTAAATTCTCATTTTTCGTATTTTTAATTACATTTTATGTGTAAAATTTAAATTTAAGTTAAATATTATAACTTAATTATTCATTTGTGTTTCTCAATTGTAACTAATGACTCATCTTTGCTGCAACAAAATAACTAAATAGTAAATTTAAGATTATGTGCGGAATATTAGCCATCATTGGAAAAGGAAAAGATGAACAATTAGTAAGAGAACTTTCAAAAAGAATGACACACCGTGGTCCTGATGAAAGTGATTTACATATTACAGAGAATGGACATATTTTAAGTCACGAGCGTTTGTCAATTATTGACTTACATTCAGGGCGTCAACCTATTCAAGGAACTTCAACTGCTTGGATGGTACATAATGGAGAAGTTTACAATCACCAAGCATTAAGAGACGGAGTTTTAAAAGGACATACGTTTAGAACCAAATCCGATTCAGAAGTAATTGTTCATTTGTATGAAGAATTCAAATATGATTTCTGTAATATGTTAGATGGCGATTGGGCTTTTGTTGTGGTTGATGGCGATGATTTTATTGCAGGTAGAGATCCAATGGGAGTGAAACCGTTGTATTACGGTTTAGACGATAGAGGAAGAATCTATTTTGCCTCAGAAATGAAACCTATTGCTGACCAATGCAAAACATTTTCTACTTTTCCTCCAGGGCACTATTACACACCCAACACTGGTTTTGTAAAATACTACCAACCAGAATACGAAGATTATACAAAAGCAGATCAAGATTTAGATTTGGATTTGATTAGAGAAACTTTGACTGAAGCAACTCGTAAACGTTTGATGAGTGATGTGCCAATTGGAGTATTGCTTTCAGGTGGTTTAGATTCGTCTTTGACTTCTTCAATTGCATCACGTTTATTAAAAGAAAGTGGTAAAAAATTACACTCCTTTTCAATTGGATTAGATGCGGATGCCCCTGACGCCAAAGCAGCTAAAAAAGTAGCTGAGTATTTAGGAACCGAGCACCATGAAATTCATTTCACCATTGAGCAAGGAATTGAAATTTTAGACAAATTGATCTGGCATTTAGAAACCTATGATGTAACTTCTATTCGTGCAAGTACACCGATGTATTTCTTGTCAAAAGCCATCACTGATATGGGTATTAAAGTAGTGCTTTCTGGCGAAGGCGCTGATGAGATTTTTGGTGGGTATTTGTATTTTAGAAATGCACCAACTGTAGAAGATTTCCAAAAAGAAACGATTGAAAGAGTTCAGAAATTATTTACTGCCGACTTATTACGAGCAGATAAATCAACAATGGCTCACGGTTTAGAGGCGAGAGTACCGTTCCTAGATAAAGCGTTTTTGGATATGGCTGTTCGAATCAAACCAGAAGAGAAAATGCCGAAAACCTATGATGGAAAAGAAAAATATATTCTAAGAAAAGCATTCGATACACCAGACAATCCGTATTTGCCAGATGAGGTATTGTGGAGACAAAAAGAGCAGTTTTCTGATGGTGTTGGATACAACTGGATTGATCAATTGATCGAGTATTGTTCTTCTCAAGTTACAGATGCGCAATTAGCAGGTGCAGAAGCTGAGTTCCCTTACAATACGCCAACGACTAAAGAAGCGTATTTCTACAGATCGATCTTTAACAAATACTATCCACAAGTGAGTGCGGCTCAAACCGTACGCAAATGGATTCCAAAATGGCAAGAAAATCAAGATCCAAGTGGTAGAGCCAATGCTGCTCACGTTCAAGCCGATGTAGAGATTGCTAAATAAGAAATTTTAGATTAGTTCAAATATTTTTTTGTAAAAAGACGTTTTTCGTAAGAAGAACGTTTTTTTTTGTTTAAAATATAAACAAATGTTGATAACTTAACATTTATAAAGCGGAATTTCTTTCTTCAATAACCCCTGTTTTTATATATTTGCTTGTTATACAATTTTACATTTTAGATTAAAAATATGAGTGAGGAAATTAACAAGAATAATTATTCTGCGGATAGTATTCAGGCATTAGAAGGAATGGAGCATGTAAGAATGCGTCCGTCTATGTATATTGGAGATGTTGGAGTACGAGGATTGCATCATTTGGTTTATGAGGTGG
>ERZ650308.1569-NODE-1569-length-11757-cov-3.841309_pt1 | contig 11757 bp, 14 predicted proteins | sample MGYA00376244_ERZ650308 | MGnify/ENA primary metagenome ERZ650308 (study PRJEB26733, sample SAMN07839295) | wastewater metagenome | biome: small river; feature: stream; material: water | place: USA: North Carolina | collected 2016-04-26 ...
CGACGCTCTTCCGATCTATCTCTGTGCTCCAGTAGTACACAAAACTCGATTACCTTGAATCTTCTCTACTACCCCAGGAGCACATTTACTCTCCGCTAAACTCAAAAATTCATACCTCTTCCAATTAAAATACGTCAACAATCCCACCACCAAAGAAAAAATCATAAATAAACTAAACTTCAAAAAGTGGGCCTGGGCCCTACAATGTGGTTTACTCATAAATTTGCCCCCAAAAAGAAAGAAAAGCAATCCCAAACAACTCAATATCCAATCAAATATGTGTGTCCTCCCATAACATAAGTCGCTCCGGAAATATCTGCAATGATTCCGTATGCTCCCAACACTTCATAAATGGTTCACTCGATTCCGATCGTCCTGCGCCATGCTCCTACGCCTCGCCCGACACCTCAAAAGTATCTGGTTTTTTACAGCGTGTCTCTCGACATATCCCACAAATAGCGTAGCTATTGTCTTTTGGTAAGTATCGGCTGGTGGAGGTTGATCTTATCCGAATGGGAAGAAGTGGAGCTGAGGAGGCGTAAATCGAGAGATTAGGGAAGTATTGGAGTGGATGGGGTATTGGTTAAGTATCGGTGAAGTATCGTTTGGACCAGAAGTGGGGTAAACATGGGGGCCGCGGCGCCAGTCCACCACCACTGTAACCCCCAGCCCGCCCATTCCATTCCCAGCAGATCTAGAGAACCCGATTACAATAACAACATAATCATTCCAGTAGCAAAAGAATAATCGATCCATTCAATATAAAACAATCAAGAGAATCTTCTCAGTATAATCTATTCAGTGTATGGCATGAATCCTGCTCTTACGCTACGCCTAGCGCGATTCCGCCCCGTCGAGCCGCGGCGCACCCTGCAAAGATTGCAACCCCCTGACTCTGACGTCATACCCCGAATCCCCGGGAGAATCGGCCCCTAGCGCCCCCTCGCCCCGTTCAGTGCTACATCTGACGTCATACTGAACTAGCCCGTTTCCCGGGGAAAACCGCGGTTTTTCCGGCCGATCGGCCCTGGCATGGCCGTTGCTCTAGTGTCGGTCGTGGTTAGCACGGCGCAACGGGAAACGGTCGGAAGGCTCGCAAGGGCCGGAAGGCTCGCCCCGTAGCGCGGCGCAAACCGCGCCCCCTTGACAACGGTGCGACCGTGGTTAGGGTGTGGATACCCCGGGCCGACATAGGGCCGGAACGGGGCAAGCGGAAAAAGGGAGCGCGCCCCCTTGACAAGCGGCGCGGCATGGTTAGGATAACGCAATCCCCGGAAACGGGGCGAGCGGGGCGGATAACGCAATCCGGGGCTTGACTAAGACTCGCCGGACTAGGCGCAATCTGCTAGGGTCGGGAAACCCTGCGAAGCATGCGGCGCATGATTCGCAGAAACCCGGGGCAATCGTCAACCGAACGGGAAAGGTAGGTTAGGGATGTTTTTGATTCGCATCCGGGGCTCGCCCCGATAGGCTAGAGCGCGGGGCACGTTGCCCGCGCAAGGTAGAACGCCTCGCAAGGGGCCTGCTACCCTCCCTAACGGGAGCACCCACAATATGCGCGTCAAGCTACCATGGCGGGTCTAGGTGGAACACCCTAGAGCGGTAATGCGTCGGACGGCCGACGAAACCCGCGCCCTTCAAGTCATGGTCCTACGGGATGCGGTGCTGAACCGCGATCGGGCCTAATAAGCCTGACCTCAAAAGCGATCGGACGCAACGTAGCCTGTTCCCCCGGCGTGGCACCCGGGCTGAACTAGCGCGTAAGACGGGAGATAAGCGACCCCGCTACGGTACTAGCACCGTAACCAGCAAGCTAGATCCCTAGCCTTGTCCGGAGTCTCTGACACCGGGTAGCAGGGCTAGGGGCCATGGGGTGTCAAGTCTGACACCCGAGGAGTGTTCGTATGACGGTGAGTTTCGAGGTGGCGTATGCCGCCTATCTCGCACGGTATGGCGCGCCCCGTCCCAAGGGGCGCTAACCAGGAGAGGCCATGATCAAGAATCTCTGCGCGTTTCTCGGTGCCTTCGGGCTGTTGTGGCTCCTCGCGAGCATGCTCCACGTCGGCGAGTCGATCGCCTTCTGGGAGGTGTCGTGGAAAACGGTGGTCTGTCTCTTGACCGCCGGCTACATCGGCTTCAAGGTCTGACGGTTCCCGGACCTAAACCGGACGCTTGACGCGGGGTGACATCCGCGTCCGGCACCATGCGGCGTACGTCGCGCCGCAGTAGTACGGGAGAGCCACCCACATGCCCAAGATGCACCCTCTGCTGGAGGATGCCTTGGCGCTGTTCAAGGGCGGGGCCATGACGCAGGCGGAGTACGATGCCGAAGTCGCGCGAATCAAGCGGGACGAGATCGGGATCGGCGAGGCTTGTAGCGTGGCGCCCGCTCCCGTCGCCCCCAAAGCCGCGATCACGGTCGTGGCGGTGGACAAGGCGGCGGAGCAGCGCCGGATCCAAGAGGTGCTCGACCAGGCCCGCAAGGCTGGTCGCCTCACCTCGCACGTTCCCAAGCCGGAGATCCGTCCGGCGAGGTTCGCCACGTCGGTCCCTGTGATGGGGCCCGATGGGGAGATCGATCACTGGCGGTGTCTGTCGGACGAAGAGGTCGCGGCGAAGGTCGCGGAATCGGTCCAGCAGGCTGCCAAGCAAAACGCGAGCCGGCCCATGCCCTCGGCCGCGTCCTACTCGGATATCCCGCGGGGTTTCGAGCTTCACAAGGGCATCATGCGCCCCATCCCCAAGGCTGCGCCGGAGGACCCGGTGGTCAAGGCGGTGCGGGAGCGCTTCAAGGCGGGCGAGTTTGGCGATCCCAAGTCGCCCGAAGCGCAAGCCGCGGCGCGAACCGAGATCGCTCGGTTGCGGGACGACAAGCCGATCATGCAAGCTCGCACGGTCTGCAAGACGTGCAAGGGCAAGCCGGATCCGATCACGGGCAAACTCTGCACCTGCGGGGGCAAGGGTTGGGTCGGGATCGACACGGACGGGGCCCGCGAGCGGGCCGATCGGGGTGCGGGATGCGTGGATCCCATGCCCGAGAACCCGGAGAGCGTCACCTACGATGCGTATCTGACGTCGGGTGGGTTCACCACGATCCACGCGGACAACGGAACCAAGGCCATCCGTGGGGCGTGCGAGTCCCTTCGGGCGGCTGCCAACGGTTTCGATCGGGTCGTGCTGCACGGCGGCGTCATGCTGGTTCTGCACGACTACTCCACGCAATGCCCCGCGTGTCACGGGACGCGCCGGGTCGAGGGCAAGACGTGTACGCAATGCGATCACGGTCGGGTCCACAAGCGGGGCGGTCGGTTCTGGTTCGGCGACGCTTGCGGCGTCTGCAAGGGCCGGAAGTTCACGCTTTCCGACGACGGGAGCGAGGCCAAGGGGTGCGATGCGTGCCAGGAAACCGGCCGTAACCAGACCCCGGCGGCGGATCGGGCCCATGAGGCCGGGTTGCACGCGATGATGGGCTTCGATGCCAATCGTACGTGCGGCCGAAAGAAGTGCAAGGGGCCGGAGTGCCGGGCGTGCAAGGATGCCCAGCAAGGCGGCTACCAGCGCCCCGGCTACGTCAAGTGCGGCGAGTGCAAGGGCACGGGTCGCATCGCGGGTGAGGAGCACGATCGGTGCCGCGGTAAGGGCTACTTCACCACGACGGAATTCTACTGGATCGATTCCGAGGAGAGTTTCGCCGTGACGCCCGAGATCCGCCGCGTGGATCTCCTCGCCGAATCGCAGCCGCCCAAGCGGGATCGTCACATCGCCGTCAAGATCGGCGAGGATACGGTCATGGTCGGGGCGGGCGCGGTCCCCTCGCGCAAGTCGGGTGCCATCATGCACTTGACCGGGACGGCGCGCAACAAGTACGACACCGCGCAGAAGGTGTATGGATCCCAAGAGATCCGCAAGGGTCGCGACGGCAAGACCGCTTGGACGCATCGCCCGAACCAGGGTGTTTCGTTCGGTGTGTCGGCCCACGACGATCGGTCCACGTTCAGCAAGGGCTAGAGGTTACGACGGGCCCGCGGGGTTGGCTCCCCCGCGGGCGCGCCCCTTCCGGGGCGAGATCCGAGCACAAGGGATCACTCTTGTGCCTGGATCTGACACCGGAAGAAAGGCCAGGGGTTCCGTTTGGGGGCAACGTCGGGGAGACGGGCCCACTAAGGGGCGATCCATAGAATCGGAAGCGGCAATCTGCCCGCAAGGGTGGGTTGTGTCGGTGCGAGCGCTGGGATCACATAGCCCGAGATGGCAAGGCTAGGGCCGAGCAACACTAGCCGCGTAGGGGAGTCCCTCCCGAATGGGGGACTAGCGGTATCCCTGCGCCTTTCTCCGGGGTCGTTAGGTGCCACGGTTTTGATTCGTACAATCGGACACTCTGACAGAGGCCAGCATTGCGCCTCCGGTTGGGGTCCGGCCGGCAACGGCCGGGGTGTGCGCCGGTCAAGGGATCTGACTCCCTCACTTTCCACGCCTCAAACGCACGGATAGCGCCCGCAAGCGCCTAGTAGTGGTCCGCCTTGTCCCCATGGGAGCAAGCTGGATCCCTCATTGGGTGTGCGGCGGGTAGGCCATGGGGCCATGCGCCGTCACGCGAGAAACGCGAGTGAGTCGATGCCTAGTACCGGGCGCTTCTGTGAGAGTGTCGGATTGTGCGAACCAGGATCGGAGTGATAGACTAGGGGCGTACGTAGCACGCCTTCCCTACATGGGAAGCGAAAAAGGGCAACGTATCATCCTAATCGTGAAGCGGGAATCATAGGAATCTGAAACAGGGTTGAAGTGTGCCCGGATATCGGATGCCTTGCGTGTGTAACGCCCCCGCCCTTAGTCTATCCCTGTGATCCACAACCATCTACGGGAGAGGTGTATCCCATGCACGCAATGAAGTTGCCGGCCTTGCCGGCGGGTGCGGGCGGTGCTCCGGCCCTGTTGTTCCCGGTCGTGCGCGAGTCGGCGCCCGTCTGCGACATCGGCGAGGAGACGATCGAGATCGGCGATAAGACCGACATCGGCAAGGCGATCTGCTTCTGGCAGGCGCTCTTGGATCCGGGCCAGTCGATGCGCCTCCGGTTCACGGACGGTGGGCGCTGGATCGGCGGCGTCTGCATCACCCGGGACGTGGACGATCTCACGTACATCGTCGATGGTCGGATCTTCCAGGGGTCCGGCGACGACAAGGGGATCGGTCTGCACTTCGTCGGCGAGGGCGACGGCCCGATCGGGCTCCCCATCGTGCGCCGCGATTGCGACGGCGACGTGGTGGGCTTCTACACGGACGAGGACGAGGACAATCCGGAGCCCGACGCGGCGACCGTCAAGGCCGCTTTCTTCGCTTCCGGGGCGTCTTTCACGGCGGCGACGGCTCCGGCCGTCAAGCCGGAGTCCAAGATCGGCTTCGGAGCGGAGTCGGCGCGTCAGGGTGCGGCCCTGAAAGCGGCGGCTTCCAAGGCGGAGTCGGCCTGGATGCTCACGCTCGGGCGCGAGCGGGGCAGGTCCGGCGGCAACAACGGGGACAAGTGGTTCCGCTACCAGGGCAAGACCCTGGTTTCGATGGCTCCGGGCGAGACGGTCGAGGGCCAGTGGCCCCGTCGCATGCCCAAGCCCGAGAAGCGTGCCCCGGAGCCCAAGGTGCGGACGGCCAAGCCCGCTCCCGACGCTCCCAAGGCGCCCGAGAAGCGCCACGTTCACAAGCGGGCGGGCAAGGGTGCGCCGGTCGTGGCGCTGACGAAGGTGGTGTGAGGATGTCGGGGCTGGATCTGGCAGCACAGCACATCGCCCACAAGGCAACTCCCGACAATCCGCCTCCGGCGGTCCGGGTCGGAGAGCCTTGGACGCGGGTGATCGGGGCAGTGAAAGAGGCGCAGCGGGTTTCCGGAGGACCGTGTGCGCGATTCGAGTTCTCGGGAACACCGTGATGCGACACGTGCGGTCACCGGCACTGATACAACTGAGCGTGCGAGCGCTGATTGGCCCCAAAAGGGTCATTCGGGCTAAGGGTCGAACCCTATTGCACGCCCCAAGAGACTAGCAAAGGAGGCTACGCGATGGCGAAGATGCCGACGGTTCTTCACGAGCGACGTCCGGGCAAGGATAACCCGGAGTATGGGTGGGAGCCGGGTTCGATGCGGACCTTGCCCCACATGCCGCTGTACTACTTCTCCGCCCGCGACAACTGCTGGAGTCGGATCCTGATGATGGAGGACGGGAACTACCTTCGGGTGGTCCTGACGCCCTCGAATCCGACCGTCGAGAGCGAGTGGGAGGCCCTGCGCGAGGAGCGGATCCAGTGGCAGGGGCGGGACACCTTGGGCGCCGCGGTGAACGCGGCGCCCAAAAACCGCGTCACGCGGGAGATTCCGGCGGAGGTGGTGCGCCACATGCACTATCACCTGGGATCGCCCGTGGCGGAGCGTCTCCTGACGGGCGATATCTGGGCGGAGGTTGCGACGGTGTGGCCGGAGGGCTACGAGCGGACCTACGATGTCAGCGATTGGCTCGCTCGGAACGGCTACAACAGCGGTATCGCGCTCGCCAAGCTGGTGAAGAACCCGCCGACGTGGGCGGAGATCGGTGCTGCCAAGGAAAAGCAGCGCAACGCGGAGCGCGAGGAGCGCATCGCGGCGGCGGTTGCGAATGCTCCGCAACCGGCGGAGCCTCTGAGCGAGGAGGAGCTGGCCCTCGGAACGTCGCTGGAGCAGCACGACTGGTCCTATCAATACAGCGATTGCGGCGATACGTGGCGCCGCGGCAACGCTCACCGGGAAGAGCTGGAGCGAAGGCTCAAGGCCCTGCCGGTGGAGCGACGCAAGGTTGTTTGGAGTGCGTTCGTTCACCCACACAACGAACAATACTGGCGATGTCCCGTCTGAAAAAGCCTTCTAACGCCGATTGGGTCCGCACTTCAGCGGCGCGGACCCAATTAGTGCGCGAGGTGGGGCTGTTGGCTTGGTGGTTGTTGACCGAGGCCGAGAAGTACGAGGCCGGAAGGTTGGCGCATCACAGCCTACGCGACGGGAAACGCTACGTGTATCGGCTGGAAGAGTCGCGCACGACAGTATGGGAAGGCTGGAAAGCCCTGCGACGAGCGCAGGGCTTGTGAGTAGTCATGTCGAATCAAAAAGTCCCCACTCGGTTATCGGTCTTGCGGATGCTTCAAGCGACGCTGGGCGAGAGCAACTTCGACTGCTTCTGCCTCGAAGCCTTCCGTGACGTTTACTCGCGGTTCACCAACGGCTTATCTCTACCTCGACGGCGCAGTATGCTGCTCGATAAGGTCGAGTTGCCGCTGATTCTGAGCAAGCTCCAGGACTACTGGCCTTGGGAGTACGCCCAGAACGAACACCTTCTCGAATATGAGGAGTAGACTTAACGCCCAGCAACGGCGTACAGGGGTTTACGTAGACCCCAGCAAGTAGTTGCTGGCCGTACATAACTCGTCTGGAGACGGGCGGGCGCGGGCGCGCGGAAGGCGCCATGAGTCAGGCTCTCGAGCACTGCGCGGGGGCGCTCTGCGGCGACCTGCGAAGCACACCCTGCTCCTGCTCCTGCCGCGGCTGCAAGGCCGCGAAGCGGCGCGCAAGGCGCCAAGTGAGGTTCGAGAAGAACGCCATCGCCGTGGAGCAGGCGATCGGCCTGGTGGTATCGAAGGTGCGGCGCGACACCGTAGAGGGGACCTATGGCCCGGAGCCGCGGATCACGATCTACTTCAAGGGGGGCAAACACACGGGCTTCATCTTGCCAATTGACGAGGAGGGTTAGTGAACACGCTGTCTGTCATCGTAGGCGCTGCGGTCGTGCTTCTCTTCTTCGGACTGTCGGAATGGCGCTGGCGCCACCGTATGAAGCGCCTCATGAAGCGCTCCGCGGAACGCGTTCAGCAGGCGACCAAGGAGGAGAAGCCTCCCGAGCCACACGAGACCATCCTGCCACCCGAACCGCCCAAGCCCCCCAAGCCCCCCAAGCCCCCAGAGCGTGGAGCGTGCGGCATCCGCGGATGTCCGAACCAACGACCGCACTCGCACGTCATGGATCTCGCGCGGCGGGTGAGGGAGAAGAAGTAATGCCGCGGCTGATTCGCTTCGAGTTGGTAGGTGCTCCTATCTGGCTGCAGGTCTTCTCCAACGAGACCGAGGACGACGCGCTCTGGAGACACGACATCCAGAGCGCGTCGAAGCTGCCGCCAGTCCTCATGATCTTCATCTGCGATGGCTGTTCGCGCCCGATCTACATCTGCCGGCAGAGCGATCCGAGGATCTGCGCAGCACGAAGAATCAAACCGAAGCCGAGGATGACATGACACAGAAGCGGAAACCGTCGCTCGCTATCTGGGACAATCCTGCGGGCAGGGCGCTTTATCCGAGCGCGCTGCCCAAGGAGTCGAAGGACTTCCTGCTGGAGTGGCTGAGCGCGAGGCCCAGCGAGACCAGCGGGCTCGCGGCGGGGATGGTGGTGCTCTGCACGGTCCCCGAGGGACCGCCGGACAGCTAGGGGAGCATCATGCTCGGTTACGACTCTCTCCCGTCGCTGCAAACGCGTCGGGGCAAGCTGTTCTGGGCCGGAATGTTCGGCCTGCTGGCGGTCTCGTGTGCGGTTTCGGCCGCGATCGGGAGGAACAATGGCGGGTGACGACGGTAGTTTCGAATTCGGCCAGAAGATCGCCCCTTCTTCCCGGTGTGGGATGTGCCGGCGGGGCGGAGTGGCGAACTGTCCGCTGCATCAGCCGCTTCCGCCGGAGCCGAAACCTGCTCCGAACGTGGAGCCCAAGCTCTTGTGGGCGGGCGACATCAACACGAACCAGCCTCCGTCGGCATGGGAGTGAGGACATGAGGTTTCGACTGCACTGGAAGGACGGCAAAACCGAGGTGGTGGAGGGCAACACCATCGCCGACGCCTGCAACAAGGCGGGAATCGGGGCGGGCGCGCTGGCGGCACTCGACTACTACAGCGAGTGTGCCGAGGATACCTTGCACACCGGGCCGTTGGCGGTGGTGTTGGACGCCGTGCAAACGGCGGAGATCGCGGCGAAGGAAGCTCCGTCGTCCGTCTTCACCCCGGACAACAACCCGCATGGTCTGCCGACGTGGACGGTGACGGCCATCGAGCTGGTCAAGGACATGGCCGAAGCCTGGTGGTTCGCCATGGACACGCTGGAAGGCGTCACCATCCTCGTGGGCGAGGTCAACGGCGCTCCGCAAGTCACCGTTTTCGGCGAGGGATATTCCTCGCGTTCCTATGGCGGGACGCAGGCGGCCGAACGGGTGGAGGTCGTGCAGCGGTTCTGGCGTGAGGTGTGCGAGCAAGCCTGCTGGAACCCCAACGAGGAGCGCAAGTTCCTGCTGGGAAGGGATCCTGCGGCCGAGGAGGTCAACTGACATGGACATGAGCGTTGCACGGAACCTGATTCCGTGGGTCTCCAAGGTTCGCATCGCCTCTCGGGATCGGACTGGCCCGATGATCGGGTGTGCCGAGGACCCGATCCCGCAGGAGGCCGACATCGGCACGGTCTGCACTTTCAAACGCCTCGATTGGGGCGGCGAGGGTGAGTGGGACGTGCTGGTGTTGGTGCGTCCCGATGGCCAGCACCTCTACGCGGTCAACGAAGACTGCGAGCCGGGCGGCTACATCGAGGTCATCGTCAGCCCGTGTCGCTGGAACGGCTCGCGGTTCGCGCTGTGCGGCAATCGGGTTCACGAATCCAAGCACACGACGCCTTCCGAGGCGTTGGCGCTCGCGATGTCGCTTCGCGGCGAGAATCTCTCGGTCATCATCCGGCCCTCTTTCATCGAGACGGACGCGGAAGGAGTCGAGAGCTATCGCGAGTGGCGCAGCTTCAACGGCTCGAACTTCAAGGAGATTCGCTTCTACTGCGGAGGCGCGCGGATTCCCGACTCGAAAGAGGTCACGGACGACGAGGTGGCACTCCCGAAGTGCTGACAACGCGGCACATGAGAGCCTGTAGTATGGGGCTGATGAGCAACTGAGTTGCTCTGAAGGGTCGAACCCTATCATGTGCGCCAATAGCCATGACGGAACCCGGTCATGGCATTAGGAGAATCAGGGTTTTGAGGAGGATCGGGCGATGAGCAAGCCGGCGTGTACGGGCGATGGGGTCAAGATCAGGCTGCTGCTGCTGGACGAGAGGAAGCTGCCGGGCCGGCTGGAGCAGCCCCGGCCGCGGGTGATGTTCAAGGGCTCCCAGACCGCCTACGACATCTGGCAGCGGACGATGCAGCCGACGCCGCCCAAGGGGCATCGCTTCATCGTGCAGACGGCGATGCCCAACGACAAGGGCTTCCGGACCGGCTTCACCGACCTGACGGCGCGGGCCAAGGCGCTCAAGACGCTGTGATCGCGGCGGCGAAGGTCTCGGTCGCATACGAGACGCTGGAAGGATGTCGATTGCTGGCGCTGACATTCCACGGAGTCACGTGGGAAGAGGTGCTGTGGGTCGATTATCTCCTGAAAGCGCTCGGAGCGGCCGGGGTCGAGGTTCTGGTGGACACCAGGGAGCCGCCGGATACCACGTCGATGACCCTGGACAGCGAGGAGACCTTCCGGATCAAGGTCTGGATTGGTGAGACGGAGGATCGATGCGGCGGAAGTGGGCCAGAACGGACGCGCAACGGCGGCGAGACCTGAGCATCGGGTGCCGCCATCACGACGGAGGGCTCAATTCGGACGTGAAGACGTCCAATCGGGCGGAGCGTTACGCGGTGAGGCGGGCGCTTCGCGGTCTGACGCAGTAAGGTACGCAAGAAAGCGACAACGGAAGCGCCCTGCTGAGGCACTAGAGCGGCGAAACGCCGAGTAATGTGGCCAAGATTGCAGTGGATGCTGACGAGGCGGACACGACGCCATGGCTTCCGTTGTCGTGAATGTGCCAGGTAGCTCAGTGGCAGAGCACTCGTCTGGGATCACCAACTATCTGCGGGTCGAATGTGGGAGTAGGCGCCAGTTCTGTGGTGGAGCGGCCTATATCCTAGTAGACGCAGGTTGCCTGACGAGGGACCGGGGTTCGAGTCCCCGCCTGGAAACCACGGGACGATTCGTAGTCGTCCATCTTCGCTCTGGAAAGAAACCTTGCTGTTACGTGAATCCTTGCAGTGGAAACACGGCGGGAATCGGCTATGAGCCGTCAAACCCGACAGCATGGCAAGACCGCCTAACAAAGCACCGCCTCGTGTAAAACGCAAGGCGTAGATAGCAAGGCTTCTTTCTGGAGCGAAGTGCAGGGAATCACACGCGGTAGGCGCTAAGAAAGCGCCGGAGAGGGTTCCAACAACCATCATGGGCAAGCACCACAACCACGGCAAGGGCGGTTTCGAGCACGGTCACGACACGCTCAAGGTCACGGTGACCTACGAGGGGCACCCCCAGGCCATCGACGACGCCATCCACGGCGACGGCACCGCCAACGGCGGCAAGCAGATGACCGGCCTCCTGGTCGCGGTTCCGACCGTGACGAACTCGGGCACCTATGGCGGCATCAGCCGTGTGGACAACGCCATCTGGCGCACCACCACGTTCGACGCCCATACCGCCTTTCCCGGCATCGGCACGCAGGTCAACAAGGACACGATCCGTCCGATGTTGAACAGCATCATGACGCAGCGCTCTCGCGGCCGTCGTGGCGCTGACCTGTTCCTGATGTCGGCGGAGCACTTCGCGGCCTATGACGCCGCGACGGTGGCGATCCAGCGGCCCATGGACGAAGTCATGATCGTCCTGCCGGCGGATCACGCGATCGAGCGGGAA
>ERZ650308.1570-NODE-1570-length-11753-cov-7.978543_pt1 | contig 11753 bp, 9 predicted proteins | sample MGYA00376244_ERZ650308 | MGnify/ENA primary metagenome ERZ650308 (study PRJEB26733, sample SAMN07839295) | wastewater metagenome | biome: small river; feature: stream; material: water | place: USA: North Carolina | collected 2016-04-26 ...
GCGGCCCGGCCTTGCAGCAAAACAAGGCCCAAATCGAGATCGAAACCGAATTGCTACAGGCACTGCAAGCCGTCTGAAACGTAACACAATGAGCACCAACACCCTCGACCGCACTGAGCGGCCTTCACTTGATTCTTCGCAATACCGCAAGGCCTTGTCGTGTTTTGGCACCGGTGTCACGGTGGTCACCGCCCGCCACGATGGACTGGACTGGGGCATGACCTGCAATTCCTTCAGTTCGGTGTCGCTGACACCGCCACTGGTTCTGTGGAGCATCCGTAAAGAGGCCAACAGCCTGCCGGCGTTCACGCGTTCGAGTGGCTTCACGGTGAGTGTGCTGGCGCAAAGTCAGGCGGATTTGGCCTGGCAATTTGCCACAGGCACTATGCCCGAACGATTTGCGGGTGTACCGGTTCAAAGACAAGCTTCAGAGCGCTTGCGCCTAGAAGATTCGGTGGCCTGGTTTGACTGTGATTTGCACCAGGTCATCGAGGCTGGGGACCACATGCTGGTGCTGGGTGTCGTGCGCGATTTTGCTTGCAGCTATGCCAACAGCCTGGCTTTTTACCGCAGCCAATTGGCACAGTTCCAGGCACTGCCCGCATAAGCTCCCGTCGCGATCAAGCCTTCAACTGGTATTGCTCGCACAAGCGCAAGAAACCATCGAGCTGCGGATCCAGCCCCGTTTCTTCGGCCAGCACAGCAGCCACCGCAGGGGCCATGCGTGCAGCCTCTCGCGCATCCAGAAACAGTGCACGCCAGCGACGCGCAAGCATGTCTTCCACGCTCAAGGCCCACTCCTTGCGTGCAGCAAAGCGGACCATGGCCTCGGTCAGGCCCATGCCCAAATCGCGCAGAGCCCCTGGCAAAGCCTGAACCTGAGCGGCTTCGGTCCCCCACAAATGCAAGCCAGGCGCATTGTGCAAGCTGTGCGTGACCTCAAAGGGCTGTGGCGCGCCCACTAGTCGGTGGTGCGCGGTATCCCCTAGGCCAGATGGTGCAGCTGACAAATCTGCGCTATCGACCATGGCCTGCATGAGTTCGGCCGCCATGCTGCGATAAGTCGTCCATTTACCACCCGTCACGGTGAAAAATCCTGGCGCATCACGCTGAATCACATGCTCTCGCGACATTTGGCTGGTGGCCGAACCATGGGCATGCCTCACCAAAGGGCGAAGCCCCACCCAGACGCTGCGCACATCGCTTCGCTGTAGATCAACGCCCAACGCTTGTCGTGTCTCTCGAAAAAGGAATTCCAGCTCGGCATCCAATGGCAGGGGCTCCAGCGGCGCATCTTCCCGCGGGGTGTCGGTTGTGCCGATGACTGTGGCACCGAGCCATGGCAGTGCAAACAGCACACGACCATCGGAAGTGTGTGGGATCAACACAGCTTCATCGATGGGCAAGCGTTCGCGCGCCACCACCACATGCACCCCCTGACTGGCTGTAACCAGCGGCTGGATGCCGCCAGCCTCGGCACCGCCGGGCTGTAAAACCATGCGGCGCACAGCATCCACCCAGACACCGGTCGCATTGACCAGGCAGCGGGTCTGCCACGAAAAAATCTGACCGGTTCGCGCATCCTCCAGCTCCACATGCCAAGACTGTGCTTCACGCCTCACAGCCCTCACCTTCGTGTGGTTGTGCACGCTGGCTCCTGCAGCACGGGCGGTTTTGGCCAGGGCCAGGGCTAGGCGGGCGTCTTCAAACTGCCCGTCCCAGTAACGCATGCCTGCAACAGCACTGGCCACCATGCGCGGCAAGCCCGGCAAACTGCGCCCCAGCGCCTGCTGCGACAGCGCCGTGGTGGCACCCAGGCTCATGCGGCCAGACAACCATTGGTAAGCCTTGAGCCCCAGCCCGGTCCAGGCCCAGGACAGCCAGCCCGCACCCGGCACGACAAAGGGCAAAGGCTGCGCCAGATGAGGGGCCAGCCCCAAGACGGTGGCCCGCTCGCGCAAAGCCTCGCGCACCAAACGCAAACGGCCCTGCGCCAGGTAACGAACGCCGCCGTGCAGCAGTTTGGTGGACCGTGAAGAGGTTCCAGAGGCAAAGTCACGCGCTTCCACCAGGGCCACGCGGCGGCCTTCCAGCGCGGCTTGCACCGCCACGCCCAAGCCCGTGGCACCACCGCCGATGACCAACAGGTCCCAGACGGTGTCTTTGGATGGCCCACTCAAGCCGTGATTTTTCAAAATAGCGCCTCAAACAATCAGAAATAAATGATTTATTCAGTTCTTTTTTGATTGTATAGGCATCAAGTGATCAAATTGCGTTATTCTTGGCCTCCTAGTGAAGACCCCTAGTCCAGCACCCAATATTCAGACCATGGCCCTCAATCCCCGACAACTCGCCATCTTGCAATCCGTTCGCGAGCAAGGCAGCGTCAAGACCGAAGAGCTCGCCGAAGAATTCGGCATCACCTTGCAAACGGCCAGGCGTGACATCCAGCGGCTGACGGAAGCGGCGGAACTGGAACGCTTTCATGGCGGCGTGCGGGCTGTGGACTCCTCCACCCGCAACACCACTTACACCGAACGCCAGCGCACCCAGTCGCAGGCCAAGCAAGACATTGCCCGGCAAGTGGCCGCCGCCATTCCGCACGGGGCCAGCCTGTTCATGAACATCGGCACCACCGTGGAAGCCGTGGCCAGCGAACTGCTGCACCACCGCGACCTGCGCGTGGTGACCAACAACCTGCACGTGGCCCGCATCCTGGCGGCCAACCCGCAATGCGAGGTGGTGGTGGCTGGCGGCACCGTGCGCCACGAAGACCTGGGCGTGGTGGGTGAAGCGGCCCTGAACTTCATCCGGCAATTCAAAGTGGACATTGGCCTGATCGGCATCAGCGGCATCGACGCCGACGGCACCCTGCGCGACTACGACATGCGCGAAGTCATGGTCGCCCGCGCCATCGTCGAGCAATCCCGCCAGGTCTGGCTGGTGGCCGACCACAGCAAATTTGACCGCCCCGCCATGATCGAGATGGCGCCGCTCAAAGCGGTGCACACCCTGTTCACCGACATCGCCCCCGCACCTGCGCAGCAGCGCTTGATGGAGGAATGGGGAGTGCGCTGTGTGGTGGCACAGCCCCCAATTCAGGATTGAACGTCCAGCGCTGGCGGTCAGCTTTTCTTGCGTGGTGGCAAGCCGGTGTGCTGGGTAAGCAGCTGGCCTTTTTTGGGTTGCCCGAACCGCTTGGGGGCTGTCGACAAAGACAGGGACGACTTGGCCCCTGCTCCCGTGCTGTTTTTACGCCGGGCGCTTTGATAGCCTTCTTCGGCCAGCGGCTGCCAGCTCGGAATCAAATGGTGCTTACCGTTGCCGATCAAATCAGCACGGCCCATGGACTTGAGCGCTTCGCGCAGCAGTGGCCAGTTGTTGGCGTCGTGGTAGCGCAAAAACGCTTTGTGCAGGCGGCGGCGTTTGTCGCCTTTGACGATGTCCACTTTTTCGCTGTCGCGGGTGATTTTGCGCAGCGGGTTGCGGGTGGAGTGGTACATGGCCGTGGCCGTGGCCATGGGGCTGGGGTAAAAGGTCTGCACCTGGTCGGCGCGAAAACCGTTCTTCTTGAGCCAGATGGCCAGGTTCATCATGTCTTCGTCGCTGGTGCCCGGGTGGGCGGCGATGAAGTACGGGATGAGGAACTGCTTTTTACCGGCCTCTTCGCTGTACTTGTCGAACATCGACTTGAAGCGGTCGTAGGTGCCGATGCCCGGCTTCATCATCTTGGACAGCGGGCCGCCCTCGGTGTGCTCGGGCGCGATCTTCAGGTAGCCGCCCACATGGTGCTGCACCAGCTCTTTCACGTATTCGGGCGACTGCACGGCCAGGTCATAGCGCAGGCCTGAGCCGATCAATATCTTCTTGATGCCCTTGAGGTTGCGCGCCCGGCGGTACATGTTGATCAGCGGGCCGTGGTCGGTGGTCAGGTTCTGGCAGATGCCGGGGAACACGCAGCTGGGTTTGCGGCAGGCCGATTCGATCTCGGGGCTGCGGCAGCCCAGGCGGTACATATTGGCCGTGGGGCCGCCCAGGTCGGAGATGACACCCGTAAAGCCTTTGACCTTGTCGCGGATGTCTTCGACCTCGCGGATGACCGATTCTTCGGAGCGGCTTTGGATGATGCGGCCTTCGTGCTCGGTGATGGAGCAAAAGGTGCAGCCGCCAAAGCAGCCGCGCATGATGTTGACCGAGAAGCGGATCATTTCCCAGGCGGGGATCTTGGTCGCGTGGTCGTGGCTGCCGTTTTCGTCGGCATAGCGCGGGTGTGGGCTGCGGGCGTAAGGCAGGTCGAACACATGGTCCATCTCTGCGGTGGTGAGCGGGATGGGCGGCGGCGTGATCCACACGTCACGGGCAGTGTGGCTTTCGCCGTGCGCTTGCACCAGGCAGCGGGCGTTACCGGGGTTGGTCTCCAGGTGCAGCACGCGGTTGGCGTGGGCATACAACACCGGGTCGGACTTGACCTGCTCGTAGCTGGGCAGACGGATGACGCTTTTGTCGCGGGGCGGGACTTTGTGGGTGCCTTTGCCACGCAAGGCGGGGTTGGGCACAAAGTTGAGCGGCTGGATGGCTGCTTGCACCGTGCGGGCCTGGGCCACTGCGGCGGACAAATCGGCCTCGACGTTTTTAGCGTTTTGACCATCGGCTACTTCCTTGGCCTCTTCCTCGCGGGCGCAAGTGGCGCCCTGCTCCCGCGCCTGGTCCGAAATCATCAGATAGGGGTTGATGTGCGCTTCCACATGGCCGGGCGTGTCCACGCTGGTGGAATCGATCTCGAACCAGCCTTCAGGGGTTTCGCGGCGCACAAAGGCGGTGCCGCGCACGTCGGTGATCTGCTGCACTGGCTCGCGGGCGGCCAGGCGGTGGGCGATCTCGACAATCGCCCGCTCGGCGTTGCCGTACAGCAGCAGGTCGCATTTGCTGTCCACCACCACCGAGCGGCGCACTTTGTCAGACCAATAGTCGTAATGCGCGATGCGGCGCAAGCTGCCTTCGATGCCGCCCAGCACGATGGGCGTGTCAGGAAAGGCTTCGCGGCAGCGCTGGCTGTAGACGATGGCGGCGCGGTCGGGCCGCTTGCCGCCCACGTCGCCGGGGGTGTAGGCGTCGTCGCTGCGGATTTTGCGGTCCGCCGTGTAGCGGTTGATCATGGAGTCCATGTTGCCGCTGGTCACGCCCCAAAACAGGTTGGGTTGGCCCAGGGCCTTGAAGGCCTCGGCGCTGGTCCAGTCGGGCTGGGCGATGATGCCAACCCGAAAGCCTTGGTTTTCCAGCATGCGGCCAATGACCGACATGCCAAAGCTGGGGTGGTCCACATAGGCGTCACCCGTGACGATGATGATGTCGCAGCTGTCCCAGCCCAGTTGGGTCATTTCCTCGCGGCTCATCGGCAAAAACGGGGCCGTGCCAAAGCGCTGCGCCCAGTACTTGCGGTAACTGGTCAGCGGTTTGGCGTCGCGCGGGAAAAAAGAGACGTCGACAAAGGCGTTCATGGGCTGGGCTTGGGGGATAACCCTCTAGTGTAGGCGCTTGGGGCTGGGCGCGCAGGTGAAATGGGTATTTGGGACAATGCAGCACTTGTCCATCAAAATCAAAAAATGACCACTCACAGGGAATGGCAGCTTCGGTTCATCCGGAGACTCCACACGGGGCGTTTGCCCAAAATCTTGGCCTATTTGCTGGCCGGCTGGCTGCTGCTCCTGGCCTTGGGCTACTTTGTGGCGCCACCGCTGGCCCGCTCGGTGCTGGCAACGCAACTGGGCAAGGCGCTGGGACGCGATGTGGTGATCGACAGCGTGGCGATCAACCCCCTGAATTTGTCCATGGACGTGCGGGGTTTGTCCGTCAAAACCCCTACGGGCGCGGAGCAATGGGGCTTTGCGCAACTGCACATCGACCTGTCGAGCCATTCCGTGGTGCAGGCGGGCATCGTGGTCGATGAACTGCGTTTGCAAGGACCTCGCGTGAGCGTCACGCGCCTGGCCGATGGTCGCTACGACATCTCGGACTGGCTGGACCGCTGGACAGCCGGTGATCAAAAGCCGTCTGGACCCCTGCCCCGCTTTTCGCTGAACAACATCCAGATCACAGGCGGCCAATTCGTGTTCGACGACCGGCCCAAAGGGGTTCGGCACACGGCCGAGTCGGTGGAGTTCAGTTTGCCCTTCATCTCCAGCCTGCCTTACAAGGCAGATGTGTTTGTTCACCCCGCCTTTTCGGCTGTGGTGGATGGCTCGCAGTTGGCACTGGAGGGGCGCAGCCAGCCGTTTGCCAAGTCGCACGCCAGCACGCTGAAGATCGACCTCGAGCAGCTGGACCTGGCCAAACTTCAAGCGTATTTGCCCAGCGGCCTGCCCCTGCGCCTGAAATCAGGCCAGCTGGCCGCCCATTTGGGCATCGACTTTGCGCAATTGGCCGATGGCGCACCGTCTCTTCACCTGAGCGGCAACGCGCATTTGCAGGGACTGGCCCTGAACGATGCCGCAGGTTTGCCATGGCTGGGGCTGGACACGCTGGAGGTGACGCTGCCCAAAACCGATCCGCTGCAGCAGCGTTGGCGGCTGGAACAACTGGACCTGCAGGGCCTGCAGCTTGGCCAAGGCCAGCCCCATGCACCGCTGTGGGTGAAACAACTGTCGGCGCGGCAAGTGCAGGCTGACCTGGCCACTCATCGCCTGGAGGCAGAGCAGCTGCAAAGCTCTGGTCTACAGGCCCTGGTGACCCGATCAGCGGATGGCGCTGTGAGCTGGCTGCCCTTGCTTGCACCACGCGCTTTGGCCGCCAATGCCAGCGATGCACCAGCCGCCACCAGCCCCGATTGGTCAGCGCGCATCGGTCGCCTGAACCTCGATGAAGTCGGGCTGCGGTTTGAAGACCGCACGCTGTCGCCTGTGGCAGTGCAAGACATGGCGCATGCCAAGCTGTCTGCCGAAAACATCGACACCAGCGCTGGACACGAAAACACCTTCACACTGGAGGCCACGCTCAACCAGACTGGCCAGGTCAAGGCCAGTGGATCGGTGCAACTGCAGCCACTGGCCGTGCGTCTGGCGCTGGACACCCAGGCTTTGCCGGTGACGCCGATGCAAGCTTATGTGGCGCCATACCTGAACATCTCGATCGCACAAGGCCTGTTGTCCAGCAAGGGTTCCCTGGACCTCCTGCAGCGACAAGACAAGCTGTTGCTCAGCTACAAAGGCGGCTTGACGCTGGGCCAGTTTCGGGCCTTGGACCCGGTCAACAGCACCGACTTTCTGAGGTGGAAATCGCTGTACTTTGGCGGCGTGGACTTTCAGCTCGAACCGGGTCAGCTGAACATCGGTGAAATCGCCCTGTCCGACTTTTATTCGCGGCTGATCCTCAACCCGCAAGGACGGCTGAACCTGGCCGACATCCTGAGCACACCGGCAGCCCCCAACGCCAACGCCAACACCAGTGCAGTCAAGCCTGCCGCCAAAGCAGCGCAAGCCGCATTGCCCATTCAGATCGCCAAAGTCACCCTGCAAAACGGGCGTGTGGATTTTTCAGATCACTTCGTCAAACCCAACTACTCGGCCACCGTGACCCGTTTGGTCGGAAGCGTCAAGGGGCTGTCATCGGCTGCGGATACCTTGGCCGATCTCGATTTGCACGGCAGCTACGCCAGCAACGCCCCGGTGCACATTGCGGCCCGCTTCAATCCGCTGGCAGAGAAAAAATTCCTGGACCTGCAAGCCAAAGTCTCCGACATTGATCTGGTCGACTTCTCGCCTTATTCTGGCAAATACGCGGGCTACAACATCAACAAAGGCAAGCTGTCCATGGACGCCACTTACAAGCTCCAGGACCGCCAGCTCACCGCAGAAAACCGCTTGTTGATTGACCAGCTGACCTTCGGGGACAAAGTGGACAGCCCGGATGCCACCCAGCTGCCCGTGCAACTGGCCATCTCATTGCTCAAAAACAATCGAGGACAAATCGACATCCAGTTGCCCATTGCCGGTTCTCTGGACGATCCTCAATTTTCCATCGGCAGCTTGATCTTCAAAGTCATCGGCAACCTGTTCGTCAAAGCCGTCACCTCGCCTTTTGCCCTGTTGGGCTCGCTGTTTGGCGACGGCCAGGAACTCTCGCAGCTGAGCTTTGCGCCGGGCCGCACCAGCCTGGACGAAGCCGCAGTGCAGAAGCTGCAAACCCTGTCCAAGGCGATGCGTGAACGCGAGGGGCTGACCCTGGAGATCACCGCTGGCAGCGACAGCAAGCTTGACCCGGAAGGCCTCAGGCGTGCCCTGCTGGAGCGGGCGGTCCTGAGCGAAAAACGCAAAGACATGACGCCATCGCAGCGCGGCAACACGCCGCTGACCGACATGCACCTGGACAGCAGCGACTACGCGACCTACCTGGCCCGCGCCTACCAGCAGGCCAAGTTCCCCAAGCCCCGCAACGTGCTCGGCTTACCCAAGGCGCTGCCGGTGGAGGACATGGAAAAGCTGATGCTGGCCAACCTGTCTGTCGGCGAGGAAGAGCTGCGCACCTTGGCCACACGCCGCGCGCAAGTGGTACAAGGCTGGCTGGTGGAGCAAGGCCAAATCCCTTTGAACCGGATTTTTCTGCTGCCCATCCAACTCGGAACCGCTGCCAATGGCGGGGCGGACACGGGCTACAACCGTGTGACTTTTTCTCTGCGGTGAGCGTTTTACCCCTCCTTGTGCAAGCTTGTCCCATCCATGGCCTTCTCTCTCGCTCAACCTGCCCACCACGAACTGGTCATCAAGAAAAGCCGCTTCATTGCCTGCATCGAACCCATTGCCGGTCGCGAAGAAGCGCAGGCCCGGGTGGCCCAACTCAAAGCTGAGCACCCGGACGCAGCCCATGTCTGCTGGGCCTTGCTGGCCGGGGGCCAATCGGCCGCCAACGACGATGGCGAGCCCGGCGGCACCGCCGGTCGCCCGATGCTGGATGTGCTCAGGCACCAGGACCTGCAAGGCGTGATGGCCTCGGTGGTGCGTTACTTCGGTGGCGTCAAGCTCGGGGCTGGCGGGCTGGTGCGGGCCTACACCGATGCGGTGGCGCAAGCACTGTTAACGGCCGACAAAATCCCGCTCATCAAACAGGCGCAGCTCGCTTGCAGCGTGCCTTATGCGCTGGAGGGTCTGGTCCGGCGTGAAGTGGAACTGGCGCAGGCCCAGCTGCAAGAGGTGTCGCACGGCAGTGTGGTGACTTTGCACTTTGCCTTGCCCGAATCTCAGGCCAGCGCCTTGCAAGCCCGCCTGAGCGAAAGCGGGCGCGGTCAGCTGGTGTGGCTGGACGGAGACACGGCGTGATGACCCGAGGCACCGATAATCTCGGCATGTCCGATCAAGCCCCTTTGAATCAACCCCAATCCAAGACCGACCTGTTCTTGTCCTTCACCATCCTGGCGCTGCAAGGCTTTGGGGGGGTGCTGGCGGTGGTTCAGCGTGAACTGGTCGAGAAAAAACGCTGGATGACCCGCGAGCAGTTTGTAGAGGACTGGGCCGTCGCGCAGATCATGCCCGGCCCCAATGTGGTGAACCTGTCGCTGATGATCGGCGGACGCTACTTCGGCCTGGCCGGGGCCATGGCGGGTGTGGCCGGCATGCTGACCGCACCGCTGGTGGTGGTTTTGCTGTTGGCGGTGGCCTTTGGCGGGGTCTCGGATGCGGCTTGGGCCCAAGGCGCTTTGCGCGGCATGGGCGCGGTGTCGGCGGGCCTGATTGCGGCGGTCGGCCTCAAAATGATTTCAGCCCTGCGCAGCAATCCGATGGGCATGCCGGTGTGCATTGGGCTGGCGGTGGCCAGCTTTGTCGGCGTGGGTGTCTTGCGCTGGCCATTGGCCTATGTGCTGCTGGGCACCGGCCTGGTGGCCTGCGGCTGGGCCTATGCGCAACTGGCCAAGCAAGCCTTGGCGGGAGAGCGCCCATGAACCCGGTGCTGCACTTGAGCGCCAGCGACTGGCTGGGCCTTTTCACCCATTTCGCATCGCTGTCCTTGCTGGCGGTGGGCGGCGCGATCACCACCGCGCCCGACATGCACCGCTACCTGGTGGATGAAACCCATTGGCTCAGCGATGCGCAATTCAGCTCCTCGATCGCCTTGGCGCAATCCGCGCCGGGTCCCAACATTCTGTTCGTGGCCCTGATGGGCTGGAGCCTGGGCCTCAATGCCGGGGCCGGCTTGGGCGGTGGCTGGATCAGCGTGGCCCTGGCCTGCCTGGGCGTGGTGCTGACGATGCTGGGCATCATGCTGCCCTCTTCCATCCTGACTTACACCGCCACGCGCTGGGCGCACCAGCACCGCGACAAGATCGGCATCCGGGCCTTCAAGTCGGGCATGGCGCCCATCGTGATCGCTTTGCTGCTGTCCACCGCATGGCTTTTGACCCTGAGCCACAACCAGCCCGCGCAGGACTGGCCGCTGTATCTGCTCACGGGTGTGACCACACTGGTGGTCTGGCGCACCAAGCTGCACATGCTGTGGCTCATTGGTGCGGGCGCCCTGCTGGGCGCACTGGGCTGGGTTTGAGCCCGATGGCGCTTTAACGCGGGTTCTCGAAAAAGACCGTGTTCGAGTAATCGCTGATCTCGAAATACACCTTCTTCTCGCCGTCGTCCACCTGCATGTTCAGGTTTTCATCGAGCACGCCGTAGCCATAGCGGTAAGCGCGGGGCGTTTTGTCATCGGTGCCCAAGGCGGTGCTGATCTTGTCCACCTTCAAAAAGCGGCGCACCAGTTTGTCGCCCGCATAGACCTCCAGCACACCATTGGTGCCGGTCCAGTTCTGGATGTCGCGGCTGATCTTGTTTTGCTGTTCTTGCGTGCAGGCAGCCAGCAAGCTGGCGGCCGCTACAGTGGTGATCAGCGCAATGTTTTTGATTTTTTTGGACATAGCAAACTCCCTGGATAAGTTGGAAAAAACACGTCGGGGCTGAAGCCACCGACCTGCGGATGGATTCAAGTGCGCTGGCGCAGGGCCTCATACAAACAAACACCACTGGCCACCGACACGTTCAAGCTCTCAACAGCACCGTGCATCGGGATGCTGACGAGCTCGTCGCAGGTCTTGCGCGTCAACTGGCGCATGCCAGGGCCTTCGGCCCCAAGCACCAAGGCCGTGGGGCCTTTGAGGTCGGTTTGGTAAATGGTGCGCGGCGCATCGCCGCTGGTGCCCACGATCCAGATGCTGCGTTCCTTGAGTTCGCCCAAGGTGCGCGCCAGATTGGTCACCATGAAATACGGCATGGTTTCGGCCGCACCGCTGGCCACCTTGGCCACGGTGGCATTGATGCCCGCCGCGTGGTCTTTGGGGGCGATCACGGCATGGGCACCCGCGCCATCGGCCACCCGCAGGCAGGCGCCCAGATTGTGCGGATCGGTCACACCGTCCAGCACCAAGAGCAAAGGCGGGCCTTCAATGGTGTCGAGCAGGTCGTCCAGCGAATGGTTCTGTGGAATGGGCGCCACCAAGGCCACCACACCTTGATGGCCGTGACCGCCCGCCAGTTTGGCCAGGCGCTCACTGTCGGATTCGACCATGCGCATGCCCGAATCGCGGGCCTTGTCGATGAACTGCCGCATGCGGGCGTCGCGACGCGTGACCTCGAAATGGATTTCGACAATGGATTGGGGGGCGATCTTGAGGCGAACGCCTACGGCATGAAAGCCGTACAGCACTTTGTGAGATGACATGGGCTGATTATCGTTGGTCCGCAACGGAGACCCGAAAGCGGGTGGTGACTCAGGCCAGGGCC
>ERZ650308.1571-NODE-1571-length-11751-cov-4.055404_pt1 | contig 11751 bp, 20 predicted proteins | sample MGYA00376244_ERZ650308 | MGnify/ENA primary metagenome ERZ650308 (study PRJEB26733, sample SAMN07839295) | wastewater metagenome | biome: small river; feature: stream; material: water | place: USA: North Carolina | collected 2016-04-26 ...
ATCGGCGCTGTTGACGGCATCGGTGAGTGCAGCGATCGCGCCATCGACGTGTTCGGCGCGGACCCCGGCGGCACAGAACTGCGCGGCGATCTGGCGTGAGTTCTCAACGCCTGCCGCGAAGGCCACCGCGCGCTTGCCGGCGCACAGCTTGAGATAATGCCCGATCGCATCACCGACGATCTGAGGCTTGGCCATGGCCTTGGCGAGCGCGCCGCGCTGGTAATCGCCCTGTGCCATGGCGATGCCGGACAGGTCCGGGGTGGCTGGCGCGAACAGGCGATAGGGTGAAAGCGAGCCTTCCGCGATCAGTTCCGCGGTGCTGGGGCCGAGAACCATGTGCGTGAACCATCGCCCCAGGCCAGCGCCATCGAGACGCCACGGGGTCGCGGTCAGACCAAGGATTTTGGCCAGCGGAAAGCGGCGGAAGATCGTGTCCCAACTCGCCGCGCCGATGTGATGCGTCTCGTCGAACACGATGAGGTCGGGCGGCGGGAGTTCGTCGAGGCGGCGCACAATCGTCTGGATCGACGCCACCTGCACCGTCGCGTGCGGGTTCGAGACATAGCCCGCCTGCACCGTGCCGTGCGGGATGCCAAGGCTATGAAACGTCTGTCTGGCCTGCGCCGCCAGTTCCCGCCGATGCGTCAACCACCACGTCACATTGCCCTTCGCCGAAGCGCCGTGCACGATCGTCGAGGCAGTCATCGTCTTGCCCGCGCCGGTCGGCATGCACAGAAGGACCGCGCGGTGACGGGCCTTGTAGGCCTGCCGCGTCTCCGTGATGACCTGGGTTTGGTAGGGACGAAGCTGGATCATCAGAAGGGCACGTCGTCATTGAGTTCATCGGCCCAGCTTGATTGGTCGCCGCCCGCCTGCCGCTGTTCACCCCGCCCGCCCGAAGCCGCGCCGCCATTGCCACGCTGCCCGCCGTCCCGCGAGCCGCCGTCCTGGCCCTTCGCGCCATCGAGCATGGTCAGCACCGCGCCGGGGCCTTGCAGCACGACTTCGGTGGAATAGCGATCCTGGCCGGACTGGTCCTGCCACTTGCGCGTGCGGAGCTGGCCTTCGATGTAGACCTTGCTGCCCTTTTTCAGGAAGCGTTCGGCCACGCCCGCCAGACCTTCGGAGAAGATCGCGACGGTGTGCCATTCGGTGCGCTCCTGGCGCTCTCCGGTGTTGCGGTCCTTCCAGCTTTCCGACGTGGCGATGCGCAGGTTGCAGACCTTGCCGCCGTTCTGGAAGGATTTGACTTCGGGGTCTGCGCCCAGGTTGCCGATCAGGATGACCTTGTTGATGCTGCCTGCCATGTCAGTACGCTCCGAAATATTTGCGTTCGCGCTCGATCGCCCGCACGAACACTCGGCTTACGATGTCCATGTCCGCGCGCAGCCGGTCGCCGCGCCAGTCGAAGCCCTTGGCCGTGTATCCGGGCGCGAGCTTGCCGCGCCGAAGCCGGGCGACCTCGGACTGGTGGACAGCGCGAATGCGCGCGATGGTTTGCAGACTCGGCGCGGAGTGGAACTCCGACAGGATGTGCGAGCGGACCTTGCGGTCGCAGGCGATGTAGCTGACCAGACAGCGCGCCATGGCCTCCGGAGTATCGTGGGCGGAGGGGATCACGCCACGATCCTCATCTTGCCCAGCAACGCATCGATGCTGGCGCGCGCCTGTTCGAGCGACGGGCGGTTATCGCGCACTTCGTCCGGCGTGATCGTGCCGTCTTCCAGCGCCTTGCTGATCCGGGCGGCGGCATCGAGGACGGTGGTCAGCGCCGTGTAGTCGCAAATCTTGCCCGGACGGCTATCTACGCACAGGCGATCCAGCGCGCCAGTGAAACGCCCGTTCCACTCACGCTTGCCGGCAGCGAAGGCGACGATGCCCATTTCAGCCAGCCCGGTGCGATACTTCGCGGCCTGGTCCTCGCTCTTGCCGAGAATCCGGCCAAGGTCCGCGTCGGTCAGGCCGTCCTCGTGCTTGATTACGGTCAGTTCGGAGGCGATTGCATCCAGAACGGCCGAAGCGGAAAAAATGCTGCGTTGCGGTGTGGATTTGCGGTTCACGGCTGTGTCACCTGTTGTGCATGAAGGAGGTCAGGAAAAACCGGGGCGGGCACGTTGGGTTGACACCCGCCCCGGCAGTTGACGTGGCCGCGACGCCACGTTGGGGTTCAGGTGGGGGCGCACACCGCGCGAATGGTGTTGACATGAGCGCCGAAGATCAGCGCGAGGGTGGCGAGGGGGCATCGCTCCCAGCCATGGTGACGCTCGCGGATCACTGCGCGTTCGTTTTCGGTGAAGGAGGCGAGGGGGCGCATTTAGGCCAACCGATCCGCGACAAGCTTCGCGTAGCCGACGATGTCGTGCCAGCTATCGTGATAGTCGGGATCGCCGTTGAGAATGCGGCCGATCTTGTGCGCAACCATCTCGAGGCTCTCGCGCTGGTCTGGTGCGAGCTTCGACCAGTTCGGGCTAGCGATCATCGCATCCTTGATGGACTGCGTGATGCGCGCGTGTTCGGCAAACGAGCCATAGCGGCTGCCGCGTTCAGCCAAGGTGGTCTCGATATCCATCACGCCGCGTCCTGCGTGGGGCGGGTGGCGACGGAACGCGGAATGCGCGCCGACTTCGGCGGAAAATCGGATGCGCGAACGCGCGCGCCGATCCGTGATGCCAATTCAAGGAGAGGGTCGCGCCGCCACTCCGGAACGAAGTTTGCGGCCTTCCAGCTTTCGATCGTCGTCAGCGGAAAACCCGTCTCTCGTGACACCGAGGCCGAGCCGCCGAGCGCGTCGATAATGTCGGATGCAGTGGTCATGGCGCATTGCTACGATAAACGTAGCATTAGCGCAAGGGGGTAATACGATGTTCGTTGCGGACGCTGTGCGCCGATCCGATGCCGCTAAGCCAAAGCGCTTTGACATAGTCAGACCGATCACCTGACAGCGCGTACGGTGCTGCCGGGCTTTCCGCGTTCTAGCGGCGCCGAACAAAAAAGCTACGAAAAACGTATTGACTATATGCTACGGTTATCGTAGCACACCTCCACCCGCCGCTCACCGCGCGGGCCGCCACTCAGGCGATGGAGGGTTTTGTGACCGTCAAGAAATACGAGTTCGTCGAAGGCGACACCAAGGTTGTCGCGGGCCGCACACTTCATCGCATCCGCGCGCTGGTGGCTATTGCCTCGATGGGTGTGGCTGCTGGTGATCTCGGTGGCTACATCGAGAGCGAGCGGAACCTTTCGCAGGTCTCCGGCAATGCGTGGGTCTACGGCAATGCGCAGGTCTACGGCAATGCGCGGGTCTACGGCAATGCGCGGGTCTACGGCAATGCGCGGGTCTACGGCAATGCGCAGGTCTACGGCGATGCGCAGGTCTCCGGCAATGCGCAGGTCTACGGCGATGCGCAGGTCTCCGGCAATGCGCGGGTCTACGGCAATGCGTGGGTCTACGGCAATGCGCAGGTCTACGGCAATGCGTGGGTCTACGGCAATGCGTGGGTCTCCGGCAATGCGCGGGTCTACGGCGGGGCGCTGGTCTCCGGCGATGCGTGGGTCTACGGCAATGCGCGGGTCTCCGGCAATGCGTGGGTCTACGGCGATGCGTGGGTCTACGGCAATGCGCAGGTCTACGGCAATGCGTGGGTCTCCGGCAATGCGCAGGTCTACGGCGATGCGTGGGTCTACGGCAATGCGTGGGTCTACGGCAATGCGCAGGTCTCCGGCGATGCGTGGGTCTACGGCAATGCGCAGGTCTACGGCGATGCGTGTGTCTACAAGCGCAACCACCTGGGCTGGCTTTCCTGCGTCGGCAGCGAAAACGGAACGCTCTGCTGGTTCCTGCAGAAAGATCGCACCGTTGCCGTCCGCCGCGGATGCTTTTCAGGCTCGCTGGATGACTTCCGCGCGGCGATCGAGGAAACTCACGGCGATAGCCCGCACGGCCAGCAGTATCGCCTGCTGATCCAGTTCATCGAACTGCGCGCGGCGGAGGCGCTCAGGGATTTTGCGCCCGCCGATGCCACGGAAATGGAGGCCGCGTGATGGAAGCCCAGTTCACCACCTACGTCTACCGGGGCCGCAACGAGCGCGAGCACGAACTGGAAGTGACCTACCGCGCGACGGCAGGTACGCCGGCCCGCCTGTATGGCGACTACCCGCATCCCGACGAACCCGGCGATGTCGAGATCATCCGCGTCACACACGACGGCGAGGACTTCGACACGACGCGCGAGGAAGATGACATCATCTACGAGGAAGCCGTCCGCCGCGCTCCTGAGGATTGGGCCGAGTACCTCTCCGAAGCCGCTGAATACCGCGCCGAAATGCGCCGCGAAGAAAGGATATTCGCATGACCTTCAAGATCATCAAGAACGCACCGCCGCCGCCTTCCTCCAGGGTGGGACGCATAAAGTATCCGTTCGATGAAATGGAAGTCGGAGATGCGTTCGATGTACCGCTGGAATCATGCGATAGAATTCGAGCCGCAGCCTCTCGATGGGGCAAAGATCACGGCAAGAAGTTCACCATCCGCAAGATCGACGCCGAGACCTTTCGCGTCTGGCGCATCGCATGACCATCCTCCTCGCCATCCTCGCCTTCAACGCCGGCTTCGTTGCCGGCGCGTGGTGGCGCGCAACAAGGACCGACCGATGAACGCCTCAGAAACCATTGCCGATTTGCATGAAGGCCTTGGCGTGTTGACCGGCGCAAGTCGCAGGCCGTGGCACGATCTTCGCCCAGCAGCATCCTTGCGCGGCATGCAGATCGATGCGGGGATTGCTGCAGTCACTGTGCCGGATGACGTCGAAGAGACCCCTTTCGCCCAGCGCCTGCGGCTTGATTGGGAGCAAACGGAGGCTGCCATTGATGAGGCGCAGAAGCGCTTTCGCGAAACCGGCAATGTCGCCCGCTTTCGTGCCGAAATGGCCGAAATTCGGAGGGCCTCCTAATGCCCGCCCCCGTCATCCGCACCACCGGCAACGCGCGGCCCTATGTCGAGCGCCGGGGCTATGCCGATCGATCGCGGTTCTCGTCGCGGTGGGCCGGCGCACGCGCGCACGTCAACTTCGACAATTTCATTCGCGGATACTGCCTCGCCATCACGGTTGGCGTGGTTGTGTACGGCTTTTTTGGAGGCTGAGATGAACACTCTTTCATGGCTGATTTACGCGGCAGACGCCGCTGGAAACGTGGGCACGCTCTGCGCTGCCATCGCGCTCTTCGGCGGTATCTCCCTGACCATTGTGTCCGCTATCGTGGGTTCTGAGGGCGATTACAACGGGCCACTTGCCGCCCTCTTGAATAAGCTATGGATCACGACGGCCTGTCTTGCTGTTCTTGCCTGCATCCTGCCTAGCCGCACCACGGTCTACGCCATAGCCGCTTCGGAAATGGGTGAAAAGGCCTTCAACACCGAAACTGGCGGCAAGGCAGTCAAAGCCCTGAACGCATGGCTCGATCGTCAGATCGCTGCTGAGGAACCCGGCGGAAGGAAGTGACCGCCGCGCTGCTGATCGTGGCGCTTTCGTAATCATCCACAGGGAGTCCGGGTCCGCCCAATAAGCGCCGGATCATTTTCAGATGGCAACCGCCGCTAAGACCGAAACCACCGACATCACCATCCTCGTCGAGGAAACCCCGCAGATCGTCCTGCTGGATTCCGACAAGTTCGACCAGTTCTATGAGCGCGTCCGGGCCGAGACTGCCGGGATCGTCGTGGACCTGTCCACCAAGAAGGGCCGCGATGAAATCCGGTCGATGGCCGCCAAGGTCACGCGCTCGAAGACGATGATCGACAAGGCCGGTCTCGCGCTGACCAAGCAGTGGCGCGATCAGACCAACCAGGTCAACGCGGCCCGCAAGGATATCGAGGCGCGCCTTGAAGCGCTGGCCGACGAGGTGCGCCGCCCGCTGACTGAATGGGAAGACGCTGAAAAGGCGCGGGTCGATGAATGCAACGCCATCATCAACGAACTGGCGCTGGCCGGAACCGTCACCCTCGACGACACGGCAGAGACCGTCCGCGCGCGCGGCAAACAGGTTTGGGAAACCGTCATTGACGCCGAGCGCTTTGGCGAACTGGCGGCGCAGGCCGAGCGCGCCAAGCAGCATTCGGTTGACCTGCTCAAGTCCGCGCTGGCCCGCCTGATCCGCGAAGAGGAAGAACGGGCCGAACTGGAACGGCTGCGGGCGGCTGAGAACGAACGTCAGGCTCGCGAACAAGCTGAACGCGAAGAGCGTGAGGCAAGGGCGCGTGCGGAAGCGGAGGCGCTGGAAGCCAAAGAACGCCGGGACGCCGCCGAGAAAGCCGAGGCCGAACGGATCGAGCGCGCCGCCCGCGAGGCAGAGGAACGCGCCAAGCGCGAGGCCGAAGAAGCTGCGCAGGCCGAGCGCGACCGCATCCAGCGCGAACACGAAGAGGCTTTGGCTGCCGAACGTCGCCGCGCCGAAGAGGCTGAACGTACCGCGCAGGCCGAACGCGACCGTGCGGCCAAGGAAGAGGCTGATCGCAAGGCTGAGGCCGAGCGTGAGGCGGCTGCACAGGCCAAGCGCGACGCCGACCTGAAGCACCGCTCTGCCGTCAAGACGGCGGCAAAGCAGGCGATCATGTCGTGTGGCGCGGACGAAGAAACCGCGAAGAAGATCGTTCTCGCCATCATCGCGGGCGAGGTGCCTGCTGTTAGCCTGAGGTTCTGACCATGACGGACAATCCCTTTGATGTCGGCTATGTCGCGCCGGAACACGTGGATGCGCCGGAGCGTGTGGCCGATGTTCCGCAGCCCTTCGCCGCCGGCATCCAGCGCCTCTCCAGCGCCGAATACCACGCGGACCCTGCGCCCGAACCCAGCCTGTCCGCCACGCTGGCAAAGCTGATCGTGGGCAAGTCGCCGCTGCATGCATGGTTCGCCAGCCCGCGACTTAACCCAAACCGCGTCCAGATCGACAAGAAGACCTTCGACATCGGCAGGGCAGCGCACCGCGCGGTCCTCGGCGAGGGCGATGACTATGTGGCGATCCCGGACGAACTGCTTTCGGCTGACGGAAAGGCTACCACGAAGGCGGCCAAGGATTTTGTGGCAGAGGCGCGCGCGTCGAACCGGGTTCCACTCAAGCAGAGCGAGGTCGATCAGGTCAACGCGATGGGCGAGGTAGCCAGGCACCGCCTCGCCGAACGCGGGATCATCCTCGACCCGTCCCGCTCCGAACTGGCGGCTGTCGCGCAGATCGATGGCGTCTGGTGCCGCGCGATGTTCGACAACGTGCCGGCTGACCCGAAGCTGCCGATCTGGGACTTCAAGACCTGCGAGGACGCCAGCCCGGCGGCCTGCCTGCGGGCCATCGTCAACTACGGATACGACATTCAGGACGCGCACTACCGCGCTGTCTGGAAGGCCGCCACCGGCGAGGACCGCGATTTCGTGTTCGTCTTTCAGGAGAAGCCAGAGCCGAACGAGGTGACGCTCATCTCGCTGTCCGGCTTGTTCTTTGAGATGGCCCAGCGCCGCGCCGCCAAGGCCCGCAAGCTGTGGGCTGAATGCACCCGCACGAACACATGGCCCGGCTACCCGGCGGGCCTGCACGAGGTCGATCCGCCGGCATGGCTGGTCGAGCGCGATTTTCAGGAGGAATACGCATGATCCGCTTTATCCCCGTCGCTGAACTCAGCGACCCGCTCACCCTCGCCATCGGTATTTCCGGCGGCAGCGGCACCGGCAAGACCTACACCTCGCTGCTTATGGCGCGCGGCATCGCGGAGACGATGACCGGCAAGAAGGGCGCTCCGATCGGATACGTGGACACCGAGAACCGCCGCGCCTTGCACTACAAGGCCGCGTTCCCGGAAATGTGCCACTTCGATTTCACCGCGATCGACGGGTCCGGAGAACTTGTCGGCTTCGGCCCCGAGCGGTGGATCGAGGTCATCGACGCGGCGGAAGCCGCCGAACTGCCGGTGCTGATCCTCGACTCGTTCAGCCATGCGTGGGAAGGCGTGGGCGGCGTTCTGGACCTGCATGCGCAAGTTCTGGATCGCCTTGTGCAGGCCGCCCAGCAGCGAGCCAACGGCCACTACGAGGTCGATCCGGCGAAGTTCAGCCAGCTTGCATGGGCAGAGGTCAAGCCGCGCTATCGCCGTCTTATTGACCGGATCGTGCGCGCGAAGACGAACATCATCATTTGCACGCGCGCCAAGCCCGTCATGCAGCAGGGCTTCGGCGAAAAGCAGAAGAACGCGCGCAAGACAAAAACGCGCCGCGATGACGTTCCTTGGGATCCAGCCAGCGACGGCGACCTGATGTTCGAAATGACCGCGATGGTCATCCTCGATCCGGCTGCGCCTGGGTGCCCAGTCTATCAGATTAAGGTGGCTGACCAGTTCAAGGGCCTGCTTAATCCGCGCTGCCCAATGAACGAGGACACCGGCCGCGCCATGGGCGAATGGGCCAAGGAACAGGGCGGCGCGCAGAAGCAGAAGGAGACGATGGACCTTGCCCGCGAGAAGGCCCGCGATGGCACCGCGTCGTTCACTGCGTGGTGGCAGGGCGAGGGCAAGGAACACCGGAAGGTCATCCAGCCCATCATGGAAGAGATCAAGGCCATCTGCGCCGCTGCCGATGCTTACGCTGCGCAGTCGGACGACGAGCCATTCGCCCCCAACGACGGCACGCTCTCCCCCGACAACCCCACCGCCCAAGAAGGCCCCGCCGACAGCCAGCGCGTCGAGGGTTTTGTGGAGGACGAGGCATGATCGACCTGACCAAGCCCATAGAGACCGTGCCGTGCGATCGGAACCCGGAGCCGGTGGCGTGTGAATCCCTCGCATCGAACAGAGTTCGTATTACGGGAAACTGGCTCACCCTGGGCGGCGAATGGGGGCCGGAAATCCCGACAAATCGGCAACGTCCTGATTGGTTGCACCATGATGAGCGTCCACTGATCCAGAACGACTACTACCAGTGGAAAGGTACCGACCTCTCCAAGGACAACCGCAATTGGGCTTGGCGTAACATCCCCGCCATCCGCCTCCGCGCCGACCACCCGTACTACAAGGCCACAGCCGCCGGCTTCAAATACTGGCCGGGCGGGGAAGGGCCGCCGGATGACATGGGGGATGCGATCCTATTTGCAAATGGCGGCGAGTTTAAGCCTTGTTGGAGCGCTGATTGGCGCTGGTCTCATGATGCTGAAGTAAGCGACATCATCGGCTACAAACCGAAGGCCGAGGCCGTCTCCGATCCCACCCCCACCGACCCGCCGAAGACCCTGCGCGACGAGTTCGCGATGGCGGCGCTGACGGGGTTGCTGGCGGGCGTCGGTCTTGACACCATAGTTAGTATCGGGGGTCTGGCGCATTCCTTCGCACTTGGCGCTCACGAGATTGCCGACGCCATGATGGCCGAGCGGCGGAAGGGCGGTGAGGCATGAGCGCCGACGAACAACTGGCGCGGGTGGCGCTGCCATCCCCTCCCGCCGGGGAGAGCGTGTGATGGTCGGAACCGTAGCCATTCTGAACGTCTCTGCTGGCGATACCAAGCTGACGTTCGACCCCAAGATGCCTGCCGAAGTCGCGCGCGCGGCCAAGGTGGTCAAGGACATGCTGCGACGCGGCTTCGCGCTGCTGGTCGAGGTCGGCCACGACGACAAGGGGCCTCTCTATCGCCGTGTCCATGACTTCGACGAAGCCACCACAGAATACAACACTGCCGCCACGCCGCGGCGATAGGAGGAACCATGTCTCTCTACACCTTGACCGAAGAGCACCGGGCGCAGTTCCCGGCCTGGCGCGACCGCTGGATCGCGAACGCGATGTTGACCGAGGCGATGACCGACGCCGATCGCGCGAAGTGCATCGACGCGGTCAACGGCATGTACCGCGCGGCGAACCTCGCGCCGCCCAAGCACATCGTGTTCGTGCCGAGCCCCTTCGTCATGGCGTTCGCTGGCGGTTTCGCGGCTGCGCGTTGGCACCTGTCGAAGACAGGGGCCCAAAAGGCGGCGATTGAAGCCACCAGAGCCGCCACCGACGCCGCCACCTACGCCGCCACCTACGCCGCCACCGACGCCGCCACCGACGCCGCCACCAGAGCCGCCACCGACGCCGCCACCGACGCCGCCAGCCGCGATTACTCGCGCTGGTACGTCGTACCTGGCGACATGCGCGCGTGCGCCGAGGATCTTGGTGTCGGCGATTTCGGCCTGCGCTGCGCGGCCATGGTGCATCGCATATGGTCTGGCGGGAACCAGTGGAGCGCCTGGGACTCCTACGTCACGTTCTTCCAGGACGTCGCCAAGCTGCCGCTCGACTATTCGGCCTACAACCACTGGCGCGTGCTGGCCGAGCATTCGGGTCCGCGCATCGTCCATCCAGATTTCTGCATGATCAGCGATCGGCCGGCCATCCTCAAGGTCGATGACCAGAACCAGCCGCACTGTGAGGATGGGCCGTTCTGCGAGTGGCGTATGGCTCACAGCTTTACGCCTGGCACGGTGCCCGACTGCCCGCCCGCTGGATACGCGAACGGCAGACTATCGATCCCACCGAGATCCTGCGCGAAAGAAATGTTGAAATCAAAGCTGCCGGGGCCGCCTGCATCGGTTGGCCGCGCATGCTCTCCGCGCTCGACTGCAAGATCATCGATGCCGATCCCGACCCCTCGCACGGCGAGCTGATCGAATTGCGGCTTGATGGCCTGCCCGAACCCGGGCGCTTCCTGAAAGCCGAATGCCCGCGCAACGGGACGATCGTCGAGGGCGTCCCGCCGACGATCGACACCGTGCTGGCCGCTCAGGCGTGGCGCGTGGGCCTCGAGCCGCACGAGTTTGCGTATCCGACTTACCGGACCTGAAGTCTTTCAACCGTCCACAACCAAGGAGACTGGACATGAAACGTGAAGTTGTTGGCGCACAGGGGGAGATCACGATCTTCCGCGTAAGCGCGATGCCCGAGGGGCTGACGCCCTACACCGAGAAGGACAAGCGGGGCCGGGCGATCATCAGCCACTCCGAAAGCGGCCATCATCACGTCCTTGATGGCGATGTGGCCGTGCTGGAACGGCCCGACAGCCCGCCGGGGATGCGCATCCTCTATGCGCTGCTCGATCAGCCCACCGCGCTCATCCAGGACGCGGCTGACGCTCACGGCCAGCACAACCTTGATGCCGGGGTCTACGAGTTTCGCATCGCGCGCGAGTACGACCCCTTTTCCGAACAGGTGCGCCAGGTCGCTGACTGAAAGCGGCCAGCCGCCAATCGGGCCGGGACCAAGGCCCCGGCCCGCCATCTACAAGGGAACTTCCTCAATGATCGCAAGAGCGAACCGGGTCTGTCGTCGCCGCAATCGTGGTGCCGCACTGCCCGAAGGCGCGATCTATGTTGGCCGCCCGACGATGTGGGGCAATCCGTTCATGGGGCGCCGGTGGGGGCACGCGAAAGGCGTGCTGCTGCGCCGCCGCTGGCTGCGCCCCGTGCCCGACTTCGACGCAGACACCGAACTGGATGCCATCGCTGACAGCCTCGACCGCGTGTCGATCGCCATGGAGGCGGAAGAGACGTTCGGGATCGACCTGCCGACCGTGGAACACAACCGCTGGCGCACGGTGGGGGATGTCGAGGCGAGCTTGCGGGCGCATTCGAGGACCGAAGCATGATGCAAGTCCTCGACCTCTTCAGCGCAGCTTGTGGCGGTTGGTCGCTCGGCATGCACCGGGCCGGTTTCCGCACGATGGCCGCCTGCGAGGCGGTCGAATGGCGGCG
>ERZ650308.1573-NODE-1573-length-11746-cov-8.153366_pt1 | contig 11746 bp, 8 predicted proteins | sample MGYA00376244_ERZ650308 | MGnify/ENA primary metagenome ERZ650308 (study PRJEB26733, sample SAMN07839295) | wastewater metagenome | biome: small river; feature: stream; material: water | place: USA: North Carolina | collected 2016-04-26 ...
GCTGGTGCTGGTGCTGGTGCTGGTGCTGGTGCTGGTGCTGGTGCTGTTATAAGTGGTCCTTCTCCGATTAGAACTTCACCTGTCGGGCCAATAGCGGCTGCGGGTGTAGTTGGGGGGTCTAGCGCAACTCCCATCCTTAGGTTTGGGGAAGGAAGAGATGGATTAACAGGAGATCAGATCTACTAACCTGAATTTTGTTGGTCGGAGGCTCTTTGGATGGTAGGGGAGGATCTGCCTTCGATGCAAGCTTTGTCGAGGGTAATTTCTGTGATGTCGGGGTCTGAAGGGGCTTCAAACATGAGGTCGATGAGACGGTTTTCGACGATCATGCGGAGGGCTCTGGCTCCAGTACCTGCCTCTTTGGCTTTGACTGCCATTGCCTCGAGAGCGTCGTCTGTAAAATGGAGTTCTACACCATCCTCTCTAAAGAGGTTTTGGTATTGCTTGATCAGGGCATTTTTCGGTTTGGTGAGAATTTCGATAAGGTCTTGAACAGAGAGTTCGTTACAGTTAACGATATTGGGAAATCTTCCTACAAACTCTGGAATGAGGCCGTATTTAATAAGGTCTTCTGTCTCAACTTTGCCGAGAAGGTAGTTTACTTCATTGAGGTCGCGGTGTTGTTTTTCGGCTTCATCGGTAAATCCGATCACCCTTCTTCCAAGCCTATTAGAAATGATATCAGGGAGGTGTGTGAATGCTCCCCCTACGATAAACAAAATATTTTCTGTATTTACTTTAATGTATTCTTGGTTCGGGTGCTTCCTTCCCCCTTTAGGAGGGATATTCGAGACGGTCCCCTCGACAATTTTTAAAAGGGCTTGCTGCACCCCTTCGCCAGAAACGTCTCTTGTGATAGAGACATTTGAGGTGGTCTTTGCAATTTTATCGATCTCGTCGACGTAAATAATCCCTTGTTCGGCCCTAGCAATGTCGTAGTCGGCATTTTGTACGAGTCTTAGAATGATGTTTTCGACATCTTCTCCCACGTAGCCAGCCTCTGTGAGGGTCGTAGCATCGGCAATTGCGAAGGGGACGTCGAGTAAATTTGCAAGAGTTCTGGCAAGCAGAGTTTTCCCAGACCCAGTAGGTCCTAAGAGGAGAACGTTTGCTTTGCTGTATTCAACTTCAGTTTTTTCATTCGACAGAGCTCTAATTCTCTTGTAGTGGTTGTAAACAGCCACTGCAAGAGTTCTTTTTGCCCGATCTTGACCTATAATATACTCGCCCAACTTGTCGAAAATTTCTTTTGGTTTGAGAAATTTTAGTTCGTGCTGAGCAGGCTTTTTTGAGATAATATCAACGCACAGCTTGACGCACTTGTCGCAAATGTATGCGCTTGGACCAGAGATCAGCTTTTCTACACTGTCTTCTGGTCTTGAGCAAAAGGAACATTTAGCAATTTCTTCGTCAGTTGTGCTCATAATTATCCTTTAGCGCCAGCCGGTTGTATAAGAGGGGATTTAGGTTGAATCACATGGTCGATCAACCCATATTCTTTTGCTTCTAAGGCGTTTAGGTAGAAATCTCTCTCAGAATCTTCGATGATTTTTTCTAGAGATTGCCCCGTCATTTCAGAAAAAAGATTGGCTAGAATTTTTTTGTAGTAGAGCACCTCTTTTGCCTGAATTTCAATATCTTTAGAGGTTCCCCCTATAGCGCCACTCGGTTGGTGGAGCATCATTCTGCTGTGCGGCAACGCGTAACGCTTCCCTTTTGTCCCAGCAACTAATAAGAGAGCAGCCATGGAAGCTGAAAGTCCTATGCAGTACGTGTTGATTTCGCATTCTAGGTAGCGCATCGTATCGAAAATAGCAAGTCCCGCTGCGATACTTCCACCTGGAGAGTTGAGGTAAACATTTACAGGTTTTTTTGGGTCATTTGCCCTGAGAAAAACCATTTGAGCAATGACGTTATTAGCCACTTGGTCGTCGATGGGGCTGCCAATAAAAACAATACGGTCGGCAAGAAGTCTTGAATAAATATCCATAGACCGCTCTCCCCGAGCCGTATCTTCGGTAACATAAGGAACAAAAACCATACTATCTCCTAAAGATCTCGATATGACTAGATTTATATCTTGGATGGTCGTATTTTTGCAATGATGAAATCTTGAGCTTTCGACATCATGTATTTTGAAAATTCGACAGCTTGCGTCTCTCTTGATTGGTTTTTGTAGTTAACTAGATTAGGATCAGCAAACATCATCTCTAAAATGGTGTTGTAGTTCGGTTGCAAATCATCTTCCGAAATTTGTACATTATTTTCCGTTAAAATTGTTCTGCAGATATAAAAAAGGCGAATCGCTTGTTCTGCTTGGCTAATTACCTCTTGTTTTTTAGCCTCTTTTTCCTCTTCACTCATCTCGCTTTTCCATTTTTTTAGGAAATCGGGCTGTTTGAAGAGATTTGACATGCGGTAATTTGCCTCTTTCTCAAGCATAGATGCAGGTACTTCGAATCTGATTTTTTCCAAAATTTGGTCTGCGATCTCTTCACGGAGTTCAGTCTGGTAGTTGTCTGAGCTCTGTTTTGTCAAAAGGTTTGTAAGTTGAGCGCGTAAAGTGGCAACATCGGGTGCGCCTACTTTTTTCGTAAAATCGTCTGTCAATTCAGGTAGAATGGCCTCTTCGATCCCTTTTATTGTGATTTTTACTTTTTTGGCTTTGAATTGAGCTTTCACCTCTTCAGATTCCGTTGCATCTGGAGCGCTTACAGCTTCAAAGCTCTCATTGAGATTTTTTCCTACTACAGCTTCGAGCATCCAATCTGCCATTTTCTTCTTAGCCACTTCGAATCGAGAGTGGGAAAATGCTTGTACCGGAGGGTCTTGATCGATATCGTCGATATCCAAGACAACAAAATCACCCTCAGTAACAGCTCTGTCAGTAACCTGGTTCCATCTGGCATAAAACATTTGAATGCCTTTAATCGTGTTGTCGATATCGGTGTCAGTTACAGGTTTTGGAGCTCCCTCTTTTAAAGAAAAAGTGGAGTAGTCGATTAGAGGAAACTCAGGCTCACGCTCGAATTGAAAGGAGATTTCCCCTGCATCCTCATTTAAAGAGACAACTTTATAGGTGATGTTTGAGGAGTTGTTTAATACAGGAACTTTTGCAAGTTCTTGAGAATCTTTAAAAGCAACATCGGCAAAAGATCTGTCCCAAGCTTGGTTGATAGCTCCTGGATATTTGCTCTCGATAATTGCTGCAGGTGCTTTCCCTTTGCGGAAGCCAGGTATAGAAACTTCTTTAGAAACTTGTTTAATTGCGTCTAATTTGGCCTCTTTTAAAACGGCAGGCTTTGCTTTTACTGTTAGCGTAACGCGGCACTTAGGTTCAGTTTTCACTTCAAGATCGATCCGATCTGACTGAAGATTTACGATAGTTGCTGGTTCGACTTCTACTGTTTTTGCTTGATCTGTCATAGTTTTCTAGTCCCTAAAAAATTTAGCGGGTGATGAGATTCGAACTCACGACCCTCACGTTGGCAACGTGATGCTCTACCACTGAGCTACACCCGCATACTCGAAGATCAAAACACTATACAGTAGCCTCTATTTTTTAGCAAAACGGATTTTGCAAAGATGTAAAAAAATATCATTTATACCTCTTCCAAATGAATCTTACCCATCTTTCCTTACCTGCATCTTCATCTGTAAATTTGCCTCGGGCTTACCTAGTTTTCAAATAGAGCGCGCCCTCGGCATCAACTAACGTCTAATTTACATATGAAGCGCATGTAAAGAAATCTGAGTAACATTCATTTGGAAGCGGTATATAAAATATTTAAAAAAATTGTTATGGATGCAAAAAATCGGGATGAGGGTAGAATCGTGGAATACTTGCGAAAATAGATCTGTTTTGGCTCCGTTCTTTTCCTGTTTTTGAATTTTTTTCTTGCGTATGTGAGAGAAAAGATGTAAAACGGGACGTTAGTTTAACTTTTAGGGCTCCCATGTTAAATGTTAGAAAACTGAAGCAAGATTTTTCCCAGAACGTGCTCCGCGAAGGAAAGCAGCTCTTTGACGAGAAAAAAGTGTTTTCAGCAAAGATCATTCATATTGATGGAACAACGGTTCGAATTAGCGCAAAAGTGGGTGGTCAATACGACAATACCTACCAAAGTGAGATTGAGATTGATAGAGATGCCTGTGAGACTATTGATTCTGACTGTGATTGTCCCTACCATTATGATTGTCAGCATTTAGCAGCTCTCCTTTTTTACCTTGAGCAAAATTTAGATGAGATTTTAGTTAAATACTCTAAAGACACTGATATTAAAGATTTGGCAGAAACTTCTGGCTTTGATGAAGAGCAGAAAGAGGAGCTTTTCGAAGCTGTAAAAGAGGCTGTGACGAAAGAGGAGAAGCGGCAAGATGAAAAATATAGTAAAGAACTTCTTCAAGAGTATGTCCAATCCTCAAAAATTTTGTCGAGATCTCCTTTTTTTCTCCCTAAAGAACAACGTCCTATAGATCGCGCTGAAATTGCGATGATCTTTTTCTTGCCTGACCAAAATTCTGGCCTTCGACCTGTGATTGAATTGCAACTTGCCCTTAGGCTTCCCTCAAGGTCCAAGCCCCTTCACATCCCGTTTGCAAAAGATTTTCTAGATAGTATTCGTCATGAGGAGATGCTCTTAATTGCAGGGAAAAAGTACCTCTTTACCTTAGAGTCCTTTCGAGAAGAGTCGAGGGAAATGGTGCGTATGTTGATTGATTATGCTAGAGTTCATGATAAACCAACGACTGAGAGGGGGCAAAGAAGTGCTTTCATGGAGATTAAGGCGTTTGGATTGATTTTGGCCAATGCCTATGATGTTGCCATGAAGAAATTTTCTTCTAAGTCCGCAAGTGAAGATGAAGAATTGCCTGTATTGCCAGGTCTTTACGAAGGGAGCTTGGAAACCCCGATCAATTTTTCCAAAACCTTTGCTCAGATTAACATGGCCCTTGAATATATTGTTCCGCCAGCCTCGAAAATTTTGATTAATCCGACGATCCTTTTGGATGCAAAAAATGTACAGTTAGAGGAAGTTCGTTTTTTTGAATGCGCCCTTCCTGGGATGATTTATTCACATGTCTACTATAGATTTCCCCCTTCAATCACAAGGCAGCACGTGATGCAGCTGGCTGAAATGAGAGAGATTACGATTCCAGAGCCCCTATTCGGGACATTTATTGAGGCCTCTTTACCAGAACTTGCCAAATTTGCGACCATATCCAATGCCTCTTGCGTCAATAAATTTAATACGATTCCTTTTACTCATGAAGTTAGAGGGATTTGTGATATCACGTTTCTGGATGGAGAGCTCGATGCCCTTGTTAAATTTATCTATGACGGAAAGGAAGTTCCTGCGATTCCTGAGTATTTGACAAAAGAGCACCTTCAAATTTTTACCCAAGATAATGGAATTTTAGAGAGAAATCTTGTAGAAGAGAGAAAAATCATAGAAGATCTTTTCCAAGATTTTGTCTATCAAGAAGAAACAGGCGCGTTTGTAGCGAGAACCGAAAAGAAAATTGTCGAATTTATGACAGAATCGATCCCGTTTTATCAAGATAGGATACAGTTTAATTGCCCCCAAAATTTACTCGATCAATTCATTTATGATAAATCGGAATTTCATCTCCATCTCTCGCACGCAAATGATAGAATGGATGTGTATGAAATCGAAGTTAAAGTGGATGGAGATTTGCTTGGTGTTCGTTTGGATAGACTTTGGGAGTGTGTTCTTGGAAAGAGAGCCTACCTAGAGCTTGATGCAAAAAAATCTAAACAGAAAAAAGAGAGTGCTAAAGCGTATAAAATTCTTGTCCTGGATCTAGTAAAAATGGGGCAAATTGTGCAGCTGTTTGACGAACTTGGGATAGAGAAGCTGGAAAATCACAAATTAAAAAGACCGCTTTGGAGCATTGCAAATATTGATGCAAGTCATTTTGAAGGATTACCAGTCTCTTTTTCCATCACAGAGAAATTAATCGATATTAGAGCCCAAATGTTAGGAGAAAAGCCTTTTGTCTTCTCTCCTATGCCTAAAGAGGTAAAAGCGGAATTAAGACCGTATCAAATGGAAGGGGTTCAGTGGCTGGAAAGGTTGAGACTTATGTATCTCAACGGGATTCTTGCCGATGATATGGGGCTTGGAAAGACTCTCCAAACGATTGTAGCCCTTACCCAGCATCACAAAACGCAGGATAAGCCCTCTCTTGTGATTTGTCCTACCTCCCTTCTCTATAACTGGAAAGAGGAGCTTCACAAGTTTCATCCTAAATTCAAAACGATTGTGATAGATGGCATCCCCACTCAAAGAAAGAAGATGATTGCCAATTTAAAAGGGTATGATGTTGTGATTACCTCTTACAGCTTGTTGCAGAAAGATGTTGATCAATACCTGGAAAATGTCTTTAACTACGTCATACTCGATGAGGCGCAACACATTAAAAACCGTGGTACCCGAAACGCAAAATCTGTAAAATTATTAAAATCTGACTATAGACTGATTTTGAGCGGAACGCCGATAGAGAACTCACTTGATGAGCTTTGGAGCTTGTTTGACTTCCTAATGCCAGGATTTTTAAATACATACGATAGATTTGTGGAAAAATACATTCGCGTTGCAGGTGCAGAGCAACAAAAAAATCTCGAATACCTCCGGAAAAAAGTAGCGCCCTTTATTTTGAGAAGGATGAAGGCTGATGTCTTGAAAGATCTTCCCCCAATCTCAGAACTTGTCTATCACTGTAAGCTCTCGGATGTCCAAAGCGACCTTTATAAATCGTATGCAGCTTCGGCAAGAGATGAGCTTACAAAACTTGTTGCTCGAGATGGCTTTGATAAGGTTCAAATCCATGTTCTTGCAACACTTACAAGGCTTAAGCAAATTTGTTGTCACCCAGCAATTTTTGCCAAAGAGACAGCAGAAATGGGAGATTCTACAAAATACGACATGCTCGTTGAGATGCTACAAACATTGATTCAGAGCAAGCATAAGACCGTCATTTTCTCTCAGTACACAAAAATGCTCCAAATCATGAAAAGCGATTTTGAGGAGAGGGGGATTAGATTTTCCTACCTCGATGGAACGAGCAAAAATAGGCTGGAAATCGTCAACGAGTTTAACGAAAATCCCGAAATTCCTGTTTTCTTAGTTTCGCTAAAAGCAGGGGGTACGGGATTAAATCTTGTAGGGGCAGATACAGTCATTCACTACGATATGTGGTGGAATCCGGCGGTAGAGAGCCAAGCAACTGACAGGGTTTACCGAATGGGGCAGACGCAAAATGTTTCTGTTTATAAATTGGTCACTTTGAATACTATTGAAGAGAAAATTGTAGAAATGCAGAAACGGAAGCAGGGAATTGTTAAAAAAATCGTCACTTCCGATGATGAAATTATGTCGCGCTTGACATGGGAAGATGTTCTTGAATTATTGCAGGCGTAAAAATATCTAGATAGGTAGAATAAAACGATGAAAGATGCAGAGACGCTAAAGAAAAATTTATTGAAGTTTAGGAAAGCTGCTATTGGAAAATGGCGCGATGTTACCGGGTTATTTAGCAACGATATCGGAATTGACTTAGGGACAGCAAACACACTTGTTTATGTTAGAGGGAAAGGGATTGTCCTTGCCGAGCCATCGGTTGTAGCGGTTGATGCTCTGACAAATGAAGTGCTTGCAGTGGGACATAAAGCCAAAGCGATGCTTGGAAAGACTCCGAGAAGAATTCACGCAGTTCGGCCGATGAAAGATGGAGTCATTGCAGATTTTGAAATTGCAGAGGGGATGTTAAAAGAGCTGATTCGGAGGGTGACCCCTGCAAGAAGTATTTTCAGACCTAAAATTTTGATAGCGGTTCCTTCCGGGATTACAGGGGTAGAAAAAAGGGCTGTGGAAGATTCAGCGATGAGGGCGGGAGCGCAAGAGGTGATTTTAATTGAAGAGCCTATGGCTGCTGCAATTGGAGTCGATTTGCCCGTGCATGAGCCAGCAGCAAGTATGATTGTTGATATTGGGGGCGGAACGACTGAAATTGCTATTATTTCACTCGGCGGTATTGTTGAGTCAAGATCTTTAAGAATTGCCGGAGATGAGTTTGATGAGTGCATTATTAATTACATGAGACGCACGTATAATCTCATGATCGGTCCTAGAACTGCAGAAGAGATTAAAATTACAATTGGTTCCGCCTATCCTCTTGGCGATAATGAACTAGAAATGGAAGTGCGGGGAAGGGATCAGGTTGCAGGCCTCCCTATTACCAAGAGAATTAATTCAGTAGAGATACGAGAGTGTTTAAGCGAGCCTATTCAGCAAATTATTGAGAGTGTAAAGTTAACTCTTGAGAAGTGCCCTCCTGAATTGGCTGCCGACTTGGTAGACAGGGGGATTGTCCTTGCAGGGGGAGGCGCGCTGATTCGTGGCTTAGATAAGGCTATTATTAAATCTTGTGGCCTTCCTGTGATTATTGCGCCGAGTCCGTTGCTTGCTGTTTGCTTAGGGACAGGAAAAGCGCTTGAGTACCTAGACCACTTTAAAAAACGTAAGTCGTTTGCCCGGTGATAGAGACCATAAGAGAATTATGTCAGCCCGATAGCATTCAGATCTGCGACGGATCAGAGCTCGAATTTCAAGAGCTTGCAAAAGTTTTAGAAAAGTGTGGCACTTGGCAAAAATTAACAAAGCGTCCAGGCTCGTGGGTTGCAAGATCAGATCCTAGCGATGTAGCTAGAGTTGAGAGCTCCACCTATATTTGTTCTGCAAAAAAAGAGGATGCAGGCCCCACAAATAATTGGAAAGATCCTATAGAAATGAGATCTATTTTAATGGGCCTGTTTAAAAATTGCATGAAGGGGAGAGTGATGTATGTGATCCCTTATGCAATGGGGCCCAAAGACTCTCCTTATACAAAGTTTGGAATAGAAATTACCGATTCCCCCTATGTTGTCTGCAACATGAGAATTATGGCGCGGATAGTCCCCTTGGATGAGGTAAAAGGGGCAGTCTTTGGGATTCACTCTGTAGGAATGCCTCTAGAGAGGGGGCAAAAAGATGTTTCCTGGCCGTGCAATCCTGAAAAATACATCGTCCATTTTCCAGAGATTAGAGAAATTTGGTCTTATGGGAGTGGCTACGGGGGCAATGCGCTCCTGGGAAAAAAATGCTTTGCCCTCAGAATTGGTTCAACGATTGCAAGAGATGAGGGGTGGCTTGCAGAGCACATGCTCATCATGGGGCTGACAAGTCCAGAGGGGGAGAAAAAATACATAACCGCCGCATTTCCAAGTTCTTGCGGAAAAACAAATTTAGCGATGATCGAGCCTGCTCTCCCAGGTTGGAAGGTGGAGTGTGTCGGGGATGATATCGCCTGGATGCACTTTCTAGAGGATGGAAGGCTCTATGCAATTAATCCTGAAAACGGATTTTTTGGGGTAGCTCCAGGCACATCCTGGAAGACAAATCCTAACGCTATGAAGACGATACAAAAAAACACCATTTTTACCAACGTTGCCACAACCCCTGATGGAGATGTTTGGTGGGAGGGGCTAACCGATGAGCCCCCCGAAGAACTTATTGATTGGAAGGGTCGCCCTTGGAAAAGGGGATCAAAAGAAAAAGCTGCCCATCCCAATGCAAGATTTACCGTTTCCAAGCATCAGTGCCCCATCTATGACCCCGCAGGCGATGAGCCCCACGGTGTCCCCATAGAGGCAATTCTCTTTGGCGGCAGGCGCTCAAATTACCTCCCCCTCGTGGCAGAATCAAAAAACTGGACCGAAGGGGTCTTTATGGGCGCCTCCATATCCTCTGAAATCACCGCCGCCTCCGAAGGGGCAGCAGGCCAGCTCCGCCACGACCCCTTCGCAATGCTCCCCTTTTGCGGCTACCACATGGGCGACTACTTTGCCCACTGGCTCTCCCTCGAAACACCCCAAAGAAAAATGCCGAAAATCTACGCAGTCAACTGGTTTCGTAAAAACTCGCAAGGTCACTACCTCTGGCCCGGCTACTCCGAAAACATCCGCGTCCTCAAATGGATCTTCAATAGACTCCAAGGCCACCCCTCGGACCTCGACCTAACAAACCTCTCAATAAAAAAGGAAGAGCTCAAAGAGCTCTTCCACCAAGATCTCTCAGACCTCTCATTCGAGAAGGCCGAGCTAAAAAATTACTTCCTCACTACCTTCGGAGACAAATTCCCTAAGGCACTTTACTAAGGTTTTTCTAGCTCTTCAGGAGTTCCGCTCAAAAACAACTGGACCAGAGTCAATTTTTTAGCACTGCATCAACTTCTTTTTAGCACTGCATCAACCTCTGCAAGCACTTTTTCCATTTCTGCCGGAGTTAATGTTAATGGGGTTGAATTACCTTGGTGCCCAGTGATTCTATCAACTTCAGTACACAGAGCTTCGGTTTCATCGAAACTGGCGGGGGGGCTTTTCTCGGAGTATACAATATCCTTACTGGCGGGGGGGCTTTTCTCGGAGTATACAATATCCTTATGAGTAATCGTTGCTCCAGGAAAGTGCGTTGATAGAATTCCAAATACCGGGACGACGTTCTTAGAAGGTGTTCCGCTTTGGATTCTAAAACCCTTTAGATATTCCCCTAGCTCTTTTAAAAGATCCCTTAAGAAATTTAATAAGTTAGTCGGTAATAAACGAGGTTGGCTCAGATGAAGATCAGCATGTCCGAGACGGTTACACTCTCCGAGAGAGGTCCAATCGCTTTGATTTTTAGTTGGATGCATGGATAACTCCTTTTTTGATTATCAAATTAAATTAATTTTTTCTGAAGCTTTATCCTAAGTCAAGCGGCGAAAAATTTCCTTAACCCTTTACTAAGGATGTTTTAGCCGGTCTACTCTTCGTAACTTCCGATCCCAAAATGAGATTGATTTCCATTAGAAAGTGTGTCACTGCTAAGCCTTTCTGTAGAAGAGTTATGAACTAAACCTCTTAAGAATCCTCCTAACTTTGAAAATAATTTCTTAATCGGACTTAATCGTGGGGTTGACAGTGGAGTCAAATTTCCCTCTTGAGAAGAGGTCGTAGTGTTCATTAAGGTGGCTGGACCTTGAGGCATTTGATTGCTTTGTTTATGAGAACCAAGTGGCTCAAATGGATCATCTGGATCATCTGAATAAACTGTGCCGAGTCCTTCATGTTCATTTCGCTTATGAGTTTGTCCAGGAGAAAACTCTGGTAGGTGATGAGCCATTTTCAAACCTCCGGAAGGGGATCCAATCTGGTGGATTGCAACTACGACTTTGGCGCAATGTTTTGTTATCCAGGCGCCTAAGCTTTGTAAAAGTTCTCTTATTTGATCTAAAAAGCTCGTGGATAATGAAGTAGAATCTTCGCTTCCGTTTGTTCCGTCAGTTTCCACGGTTAGATCCATTGTGTTTGCACCTCCGTAAATCTCAATGCTAAGATCGATCTGCATAATAAACTCCTTTTTATTGTTAAATTAATTATAACAATTATATCATAATATTTTTTTAAAATCAATTTAATTGCTGTATAATTATGATTTGATTGGAGGGGGAATTAGATTAACTTGTTTATTATTAGAGATTTGTGGATATTTTTGGGGAATTGAAGGGAGGCGCATTTCTTGGCTTGGCCGGGGGAAATGCGCGCTGGGGGAGGAGAATTAGTGTGAGCAGGAGCAGCTAGAGCAGGATCTTGAGTAGATCGACTCTTTAGGGAAGAAGAAGGCGATTTCGGTTTTGGCGTTTTCTA
>ERZ650308.1574-NODE-1574-length-11739-cov-4.685382_pt1 | contig 11739 bp, 25 predicted proteins | sample MGYA00376244_ERZ650308 | MGnify/ENA primary metagenome ERZ650308 (study PRJEB26733, sample SAMN07839295) | wastewater metagenome | biome: small river; feature: stream; material: water | place: USA: North Carolina | collected 2016-04-26 ...
GAGCCAGTCGCAGCCTTGTCTTATTGGGCAGATTTCGCATTGATCCATAAATTTAATGTCTGTTAATCCGCGATCCAATCGAGTAAACATTCCAAGTCATGCAGGGTGTCAACGATCACCTTTATCGAATCGCTGTCAGGATTTTTCCGCGACAAATGCACAACAAAAACACAGTCGAGCCAAACTCTAAATCCCGCTGTTTCAAACTCGTAAGAAAGCCCGCGTGAATCACCGGAGCCGTCATCTATTTGGGTAAATCCCAAACGCAACAGATCCTCAACATTCGCGTTCTTGCAAAGCTCCTCGTTCACGATTCCTGTTAAATTGATTCCTGAGATTGTCATAAAATATATCCCGCCGCCTCATCGGGCCACTCTAAGCGACTCTCTCGATTCCAAACGCTTCTTCGACTGTGGCTCCGCGTCGCAGCTTCCCTCGAACTGAGCCGCTGTTTAAGCCAAACTCTCGACACCACTGAGCGAGCGACTGTGTTCGTCCATTTATCTCAATCCAGCGAGTTGTGCGTTTGTTGTTAAGCTGTTCGGATGTCGTAGCCCATCGGCAATTCGATGGCTCGTAATTCCCGTTGCTGTCAATGCGGTCTAAGGAGTGTTGGTCTGATGGCGGCTCGCCCATATCCGCGAGAAAATTGTCGAATGATGCCCAACGTTCACAGAACGTTATACCTCGACCGCCATAGTCTGAATAATTATTTCGCTTCGGGTTCGTGCAACGATTCCGCATATTGCACCAAATGAGATATACCCGAGTTCCTGACATCCCGTGCGTTTTACTCGCAGGGCCAGAACATCCGCACGTTTTGGTATCGCCTGATTGGATATTTGCCCAACGGATCGAAACGATGTTTCCGCAGTCACATTGGCAATACCAGTAAGCTATGCTGTTACCTTTTAGCTTATGAAAGCCAAGCAATGTTAAACTCCCGACACGCCAGCCGGTTCGGTCTACAAACAGCGGGTGTTTCGGCATTTCGCCAAAGGTTAAATTGTCGATGGAAATAGAATTTGGTAGGCTTTGTTTAGCCATAGCGACCTCCACTAAGGTTGATTTGGTTAGAGCCGGATAGGTGTTGGTAGCACCTGTTCGGTTCGCATTTATTATAGCAAATCTAGCCATTTATTTCCCTCTTAAAACATCAAGCGTCTTAATATCCATCTTTGTGCCCATTGCGATCTTTTCTTCGATCTCAAGCGTTCCCTCGATCTGTCCCACCGTAAAAGCCCGTTTCCCCGGATTCCTGATAAGCAGTCCGGCGATTGCGTCTTTCTGCTTTTGTGACAACTTCCCGTCGCCGCTTATTGCGTACTCAAGAGCCGATTCCGGGCTGTCGATAAAAGCCGCGTCCATCGGCGTTTCTGAGATCGTTTTCAATTGGTCTGCCGTGTACATCGCTTTGCGTCCGGGTGTCTTTAGTTCACACCAGCGGTTTTGACCGCGATAGCTCAAAAGCAGATCCGGAACCTTGCCCGCGTTCGACAGGTCTTGGACGTAAACGCCGTGCTGTCTGAGATAGGCGACGATCGAGCGATGGTTTTGGTCTTTGCGGGCTGCGTGTCTCATTCCGCCCGCTCCGGCCAGTCGCTGCCGATCGGGAGTTCAATCAGCTCGAAATATCGCGGCATGTCCAGAACGCCTGCGACCTCGTGCTCAATAAACGCTCCCTTGCTGAAATTCCAGCCTTTGAGGAACAAAACCGCCTCGCCCTGTTTGAGCATGATGTTCAGGGCGTCGGCGAGGTATTCGTTGTAATGCCGTCCCGGAGCCTGATCGACGAGCCGCAGCGGATTTAGCGGCGTGTGGCCTGCTTTTTCGATAGCGGTTTCGGCTTCGGCGAATAGCCGTTCGGCTTCTGCCGGGTCGAGTCCTGTGATCTTGCCTGCGATGTAAACATTCATTCAGTTTCCTTTGTGTCAGAACGGGCGTGTGTTCCCGCCCGGTCCGAATTCAATATAAAAAGCCCAAAACCCAGGTCGCAGCGTGTCGTCGGCTCACTGCCTCGTTGTTGCCGGTTTCTCAATATCACCGTCCCGACCGGGCCGACGCCGCCAAAAACGTGAAAGGCGGTGTTCATCATGTCGGCGATCGCGGCTTCGGTGATGTTCATGTCCGTTCGATCAGCTTGTAGACCGCACATAGATTGCCCTGGTTGCGGGCACGGTGTTTGCCGGTTTTCTCGATGACGCCGCGTTTTAGCAGGCGTTGGTAAACGCCGCCGAGGGCTTTCTTGTCGTGGTCTGATAGCTTGCCGTGGCGTTGCTCGTAACGCTCGGTTATGTCGCCCGCCGTGAAATCGTCACGCACGCTGCCGACCGTCTGCATGATCTGCTCGTAATGCTCGACCATGAATTCCGAAGCCCGCTCAAAAGCCCGCTCGATCTGCTCCGCCCGAGGGTGCGACGAAGCCATCGGCATCGGCGGAGCGACCGGCATTGATTCGAATAAACTTGTCTGGATCACTTCACACCTCCGAACAACGTCTGCATCGCCCAACCGAAAGCTGATAGAACGGCGGCGATGAGGATGACCATTAGCAAGATCTGTCGGTCATTAGTGCGTTCCTCGATGCGGGCGAGCGTGTGACGCGGCAGCGATTCGCAGCGGGTGCAGTGGCCGTCGTCGTTCAGTTTTTGCGGCGTGTGGCAGCGTAGACAAAGCGTGTCGTACAGCTTGACCTTTTGCGTTTGTTGTAGATCCATCGTCATTTTCATATTCTTGTACCTCTCCATCACTACATTTAAGGGGTGCGGCCCCGTGGCATCATCAACCGTTCGAAGATGACCGCTCGAGTTTAGGTCAGCCTGAAAAGCGGTACGTAGAAAAAGGCGAGTCTCAAACCTTTGTGTTGCCTTTCTGTCCGCCGGCCGGAGCACGGTTTCTGCTCGAGCTGAATAAATAAAGGGCCGCAATGTTGTCAAAAACTTTTGCTCCGAAAAGATCGGCCGAGTTAGTCACTTCCCCGGCCTTCCAGTTGTTGCGGAGATCGAATTAGATGAAAAAATCATCTCCCCCTTGTTCTTTGCGGGCGATAAAGCCCGCGTTTTCCACGCCGAGGCGTGAAAACCTTTACACTTCCTCTGCATCGATGATTTCGCCGGTTTCCTCGTCGACGTTGTCGGGATTCACTTCGACCGGTTCGGCGTTCTCAAATGCCGTGCGGTCGACGGGTTCGGCGGCGATCGGCTCGGTTTCCTCTGCGAGCTGTTCCGGAGCCTCAAACTCGGCGATCTCTTCGGGTTTGAACCGCCGTTTGTTAAGCTCGGCACATTCCCAACGCCAGATATTCGACACGCAGCGGGCAAACAGCATATTTCGGGGGAATTTTTTCCAACTGTGTGCATTCTTTCCGCCTGTGAGTTCGGCTTGTTTCGCGTCCTCGATCGAGAATGAATTCGTGCCGATGACTTTCCATTCGCCCTGATCGGATTTGCGGTAAACGTCGATGACGCAGTTGGTCGATGTCAGTTCCTTGATCTTGAGCCGGAAATCGCCCGACGAATTGATCAGCGTCGCCTTGCCGTGAGCGTTGAGCGACGGACGTCCCTGGATGAAGTCGAACATCGACATCGACTGAAACGGCGTAAATCCGTATTCAGCTCCCGCGATGATCTTGATCGCCGCGGCTTCTTTTGTTTGCAGGTCGCCGAAAACCTTTGAATTAAAGATCAGCGTCGCGACGTCGCTGAGATCCCGCATACTGACGCCGATGATGGCGTTTTGCTTCGACGAAGCTATTAGTGCTGTATTTGTGTTTGCTGTCATAAATCTCCTATTTCGATTTCAAAAATCCGTTCTGTGTATAAAAGCAGCTGTGGCAAAGTTTGCCGTGTTTGGCCCGCATTTCGCGGCATTGCTGGCAATAGACGCCGGTTGTCAAGGCAAGGTGTTTGCACATCTTTTTCGAGAAAAAGAACGACTTGCACGAACACCAGCAAAAATTCCGGAACCTGCGGACCTCATAAAATTTGCTGCCCGACATCACCTTCCACCAATCGATCAGCCCTTCCGTGCCCTGAGCCAATATCTCGATTGGCGTCTCCGCCTTATAAAACAACTCGTCACCCCGCTCGAGGTCTTCGTCCGTCTGCTCGATCAGGTCCGTGACCGTGTATCGTTCGAGGATCTGATTGATGGTTTCGTCGGGGGTCATATACTCCATTACGGCTTTCGAGCCATTCATTCAACAATTGTGTCGGCGTCTTTTCGGCGGCGTCTTTTCGAATTTCCCGAAGCAACCTATTGATCTCGGCAACCGGTGATTCCTTGTTACTCATCGAGGTTCACGACCTTTTTCAGAAACATTAAAAGCTCGTATTTGCCTTCCCACATTTCGTGCGTGATCTTGGCCGTATCGTCCGGTATCATCGCGAACTGAGTTTCGTCCTCGATGTCGGTGATCTCGACCGAATCCAGAAAGAAATGGATTTTTAACGGCTGCTTTACCACGGCAGATCCTCCCGATTCAGCACGAACGGTGCGACGATGAAAAAGACGACGATGGCGAGGCCGATCCAGAACCAGGGCGACTGGATGTCTTTTACAAAGTCGGCGGTTGCGGCCTTGATGGTCTCGATGTCGCGTTTAGTCGCGTCGTTTAATTGCGGCATTTGCATTGTTTCGTCCTTCCTTTAGCTTTCTGTCGTATTCCTCGGCTCGTTCGCGTGCTTCGTCCGGCGTCTTGCCGTAAAAAATGGCTGTTTTCGGTACTAGGCTCGCAATCACACGCTCACGATGTACTGCCCTGAACCTCGCCCCGACCTTCAACGGAAAGGGCCGCAAATCAACATATATGTCCGTCGTCCCGTAAGGGCTCCGCATGAGCTCGGTGATCGTCATATCAATTCATCCAAGTACCGTGTTTGTAGGTAATTTCCTGATCATCGAGCACGTCAACCGCTGAAACGGCATCGGCTTGCATTGCTCGTACATCTTGCAGAACTCCTGGAAAAGCTCCTCGGTCTCGACCGGATGTTCCGCGAGTCCCGCGGCCAGCATTGACAGGGTCAGGTAAAAGGGCGATTTGCGTTCGTCGTCAGGGTTGAACCAACCGTAAACGATCGATTCGCCGATGCGTGCCGTCCGTGCTATGTCCCGACGCATCCCATGCGGCACCTTGTCCGCAATACGCCGCTCGATCTCAGCTTGTGTAAATGGAAAGTTCATAAAGTTGCGTTTTGTGTAATTTCCGTCTGATAGTTACTCTTTTTTCGCGATCCAAACCGTGCGATGATCGTTTTGTTGAACGATGATCTTTGACAACTAACCGACCACTTCGAAGCTTTCCGGCCTCACGGTGATCTGCACACAGTCCTCGCCGCCCTGTGTGACGAACTTGATCGCACGACAAAGCAAAAGCTTTCCATCGACGGAAAGAAAGGTCTTTGCCGCGAGATTTCGCGAATGACTGTCGAGAGCATCAATGCTCAGATTTGTGCGGCTGCAACGGTCAGGAAACTGAATATTGATGGTTGCTTTCTCGGGTTGCGACGGTTCGTCGTCCATTGCTTCGCCCGCGGGCTCGACGACAACATCAAGTTCTTCAGATGTAACGGTTTCTAATTCTTTTTTTGCTTTTGCTTTAGCCATATATGTGTATGTAGGTATCGATAACCAAGGAGCGAAACCAATTCGCCAAAACCCGCTCCGCTCCTTGTTTCTGACGCGGCCGCTGCCTTTTGCCTAATTAGGCGGCCCGTCAAACTAAGCTCCCGTGATGATCGACGGGAATTCCTCTTCCGGTTCTGGTTCGCCGATGTTGTGCATGGCGTTGACGTATGCAACGAGGAGCTGCGGCGTTGTGCAGATGATCTGCGTGCTTTTGTGGATCATCTTCGCCTGTTCCCAGATCAGTTCCTCGGTCGGTGCAAACACCGGCGGCTGAACCGACAACCCTTGCTTGCACCCGATACAGTTGACCTGCGTGAGCAGATAGCCTTTGGTCATTCGGATTCTCCAGCGATCTGCAGCAACGCTTCGGCGATCTCTTTAGCCATCGACCTCGGGAAGTAAAAGCCCGTTGTGTGCGGAATCCCGCAACCCGATGAACCGTAGAGACTGAGATAATGAAAGATCTGTATCTTGTCTGCATCGGTCTGACGGTTTACAGCAACGACGTTCTGGTTATAAAAATTTTCGCTCGGTCCGTCCTCGCGGATTTCGGCTTGCCTTAGACCGTCGCCAAATCGAAGTACACTTTTCATGCAGTCACCGCCGCCGTTTCAGAGGCTTCGAGGATTTGAGCGATCTGCGGGCTTGTCCGCAAAAGCACTTCGACCATATTGGTCAGTGATCTGTGATCCGACTCGGCAAGTTCCGAAACGATGCTGACGAGCGATGCGTCGAGTCTCATCGAGACCTGAACCTTGCCGCTTTCTTTTTCTGTGTTTTCCATATCGTGTTCCGTTGTTATCCCAACGAATGACATCGTATGACGAATGTTATCCCAATGTCAAGCGGAAAAATGACATTGTCTTGCAAATTATTTCGAGAGGCGTTTTTATGTATGTAATTGTGAGTAAAGAAACGCGGCTGAATATTCGAATTTCGCCATTATTTAAGGACGATCTGCAGCGAGTAGCCGATTTTCACGGCCTGACGGTCTCGTCATACGTTCATTCGGTGCTCGTTAAGCAGATTCGGCTTGAAAAGGAACGCGAGCCCGAGGCGTTTGTCACGCGACAACTCGCTCCCGTCGTCGCGACGATCAAACCGACGTCGCAGACAAAGCAGGAGATCGCGGCGGAATTTAAGGAAGCAAATGAATACACCATCACCCACAAAAACCCCGGAGCTCTTTCGGATGAAGGCCAGACAGCGTCGAAACGTCGAACCGGTTCGGATCGCTAACCTTTCCGTTTATGGCGAGGTCGGTGCGGGCACGGTCGTGCCTTTTACACCGCGGCACGGCGAAACAACGCCCGTCGCTCTGCCGCCGAACGTTAAAGAATCGGACGCCGGCGTCCTGCTCGTCTGCGGTGCGTCGCTCGAGGACGAAGGCATCTACACCGGCGACCTGCTGATCTTTACCAAACGTTTTAACATTCGCTCGATCTTTAACGGCGAGATATTTATCGTCCACATCATCGCGACCGGCGAGATCCTCGCAAAAAAGTTGGTCCCGCACGGCCCCGAAACTGTCATCCTCAGAGCTTCAGGCGGCGGTGTCCGCGACATGCACTTCCTGCGAGACGATATCGAGATCAAAGGCATGGTCCTGGGCTTTCAAAGGATGTGGAAAAAGACAAAATGAATTAAACTTCCTGCTATGAAAAAACTACTTCCGCTCGTTGCGATATTTTTATTGTCTCTCTCGGTCGTTGCCCAGGACACAAAGCCGCCAAAGGGCTTTGTGCGAAACTACGACAAGTTCAAAGACCTGACCGAAGTCAGTTTTACCGATTCAGGCTTTCTGCCGCCTTACTATACAGGATGGTTTCGTCACGAAGGGCAAAAGCTAGAGGCCGACATTGATAAGTTTTATATCACGTTCCGAGGCTACAGATGCACCGGCTTTTGCTTCAAAAGCCCGACATTGATCTTTATCATCGATGGCGAACGCCTCGCGATGCCACGCCTCGACAATCTGCTGAGCGACACGGCCACATGGACGCTTGATCGTGACACTTTGTCACGCATCACGGGTGCAAAACTCGTCGAATATCAGGTCGGCGGATTCGAAGGTAACTGGAAAGATAAGACGATCCCCAAATTCAAAACCTTGCTCGATCTCGGCACGGTCAAAAAATGATTTGACAACCAAAACCGAAAAGGCGTAGCATCTGAATACACGCCAAGACCCGCTCCGCACACGAGTTATCGAGAAGGATCTTTCCTTACTTGGTTGCGGTTCACATAAGCTGATTTCCACGTATGTCGAAGCCGTGCATCGATTGCAAATCAATTTCTTGCGGACGCATATAGAGAGGATTAGTAGCAGGGATTGAGTAGCAGAAATGAACAGCAAACTTCAAAAAATATTAGTAGACACACCGTTGCTACCGATCACCGTGATCGTGATGCTGGTGGGTACGTGGGCAGTGAGTATGTTTCGGAGGAATAGGGTGGAGCGATAAATATGGGAACACGACATTTAATCAGCGTCGTCTTGGACGGCGAATACAAGATAGCTCAATACGGGCAATGGGATGGTTATCCATCGGGTCAGGGTCAAGCGATAGTTGATTTTCTACTGGACAACTTCGACCGTGAGGCGTTTAAGCGACAGCTCGCAAAATGTCGGTTCTTAGATCGTGAGGGCAAGGATAAAGCCTTTGTCGAGTCTTATAGTGCTAACGTTCCAGAGTGGTCGAGCGAACCCGACAAACGGACGGACGAGCAAAAACGATGGTGGAAAACCTATATGAGCCGTGATCTTGGGGCGAGCATTCTGAAAGCAGTCGCTGAGTCTCAGGACGATGAAATATTGCTCGAAGACCACAGTTCGTTTGCAGGCGAATCGCTGTTTTGTGAATGGGCGTACGTTATCGACCTCGATAAAGATGTCTTGGAAGTGTACGAAGGATTTCAAAAACAGTCTGTACCAGCAGGTGAACGCTTCGCAGAAATGAAGCCACGAGACGTCGACTATTATCAGGTCAAGCACCTTAAAACATTCCCGATCGCTGAATTAACCGCCGAATCAATGGATGGCTTGGAACGGTCTGAGGACGAGGACGAGGAATAATAAAAACCGCAGATCGTTCACGCGCATAGTGGAAGTGGTTCGTACCTGCGGGGTAACGAAAGCTCATATAGCGATAACACGCAGACAGCTTTCTGATTGTCAAAAAAGTGGGCAAGGGAATCGTGCAAATAGACTTTTGCCCACTTCAAAGTAAACCAAGGCTCATTGGCTGAGCCTTTCATCGAGCAGCGAACTGACGATAGATAAAGACTACGCCGACGGATCTCCATCTCCGAACGCCTCCGACAACGCCTCGTCACGCACCGCCGCGAAACCAACGAACACCGCCTCGCGATGAAGGGAACGTGGTTCAATCACGACCTCGTTTTCCCCAACGAGATCGGCCGCCCAATGCAGCTCCCCAACGTAACCCGGCGTTACCTGAAACCGATCCTGGACAAATGCAATTTCACCAAACACATCACGCTTTACAGCCTCCGCCACACATGTGCGACACTACTCCTGATGGACGGCAAAAACCCCAAAACCGTCTCCGACCGCCTCGGCCACGCATCGGTGACCCTGACGCTGGATGTCTATTCGCACATTTTGCCCCACATCCAGGACGAGGCAACTGATGCGATGGATAGAATTATGAGAGGAATAAAATGACAGACTGGCAAACCACATACAAAGCAAAATACGAAAAGGAGGGCGGTGACAGATGAACGTCAGACAAGAATGGATCAAAGTTCTAAGCGAGGAACACCAAAAGCACGCAGTCGCCGCGGCCCGGTGCATATATTTCTGGCGTCTGTCGCTCCGCTTCGGAACACCGTTGATGGTCGCGTTCTACAAATACATGGCCGCCGTCTTCGCCTCGATCTCCTGTGCCTGCAGCCTTACCAAAAAGCATTATGAAAGCAAATAATAATTTCGTCCGAAACGTATTCACCAGCCTTTTGCTGTTGTTCTTTATCTACGCGGCCGTCGCGTCGCTCCGATACCGATACAACCACCCCGAGCAGACCGAAACACAACTATTTTTCAACCTGAAAGAGATTTTGCTGTGGAAATAAGAGTACCAGACGAGCTTTGGCTAACCGCCATCAGTCTCGGCGACCAAACAACCAATCTCGATCCGCCTGTTCTTGTCCACAAAGGAACAAAAACTCTGGAATTAACCCAGGTAGACGGCAAACCGTTCACCATACAATTCCGAGTATGGCACCCCGAGCCCGAAGTCGATGCACACAAAATGCACACGGACGTTCAAAACAATCCCGACCGTTCGCAACCAAACGAACAAAAACCCAGCAAAAACAACGATTTTCCAACCAAATGAAACCGTTCGCAATCACCTCGGCGGACTGAAAATCCGCGTGTCGGCGGTTCGACCCCGTCTCTGGCCACCAGTAAAATTAAAGGGTCTGCGTGGTTTTCCGCAGACCCTTTTTTGATGTGATGCACATTTTGTGCACATAGGCGTTAAATTCCGGGTGTGTAAGTGCCTTTTGAGAATTTGAAGGTAACGTCGGCGTTGCTGGTTTGGTCGGCGGTCAGTTCGAGGTTGTAGGCGTTGCTCGTGAGGTTGAGGCTCGTGATCCGCGTGTAGGTCATCAGCGGATAAACGGCCGGGATCATGATCGTCACGAAGCATTTAACGGCTGATGAAGATTCTCTGATGATCGTGCAGTCGATCGCCCAGGCGTCCTGTGTCGTTTCGTCGTAGAGCTGATTGAATATCGTTGTGCCGGCGAATTTGAGCGTTAGCGAGCGTTCGTTTGCGTTTGCGGCCATTATGCCGAAATATCTCGCGTGAATAGTTCCGCCGTTGCTAATGAGCGTATCAGCCGCGATCGAGTTCGTGGCCAGAACGGTCGGCGAGCCTGAGCTCGCAACATCGGCCTCGTCGTCGAACAAAGCACGAGTGAGCAGTTTCAGCGTCGCACCCGACGGCAAGACGCGGGTATTGCCCTTTGCTGGATTATTTCCTACAAGATCGTATTCAGCCATATTTTTACGGGACTATTCCGGCCTGGCCTCCATCGGCTTCGATGCGGTATTTCAGCTTGATCGCAGATCCGTTCTCGTCGGTCGTCTGACTTAGATTCATGACGCGGATCGTTGCCGCATTTCCGCCCCAATCGGACGACCACGCTTTTGTGAGCGTCGAGGATGCACCATCGATGACTTCGACCCGGAAGTCGCAGCCGTTTTTGATGTAAGTATTATTGAATGTAAACGCGATGCTCTCGCCCGCTTCGAGCACGGTCGATGCGTAGGTGTAGAGCGTGATGATCCCCGTTGCTCCGTTGGCTGATACGGTCGCGGTTCTCGACGTAGTCTGCGTAACATCGGCCTTGACGTCGGTTGAGTAGCCGGTGACGAAGCCGAAAAGCTTTCCGTTGTACGGGTGTGCTTGTGTTGTCTTTTCTACCCAATAGCCGGGATTGACGGCCGGATCGTCGCGATAGAGCGAGAGGCCGTAAAGGAACGAACGCGAGACGCTGTCGTAGAGGCTCCAACGCTGCAGGAGCTGGCCGACGACGCCGCTTGATTCGTATGTGGTCGCGACTTCGAAGAGCGGACGTGTCAGGGCTGAGCCGGTTGTTTCGAGATGACGCCTGAAACCGCTCGTGTCGTCCTGATAATGTCCCGTTCGGTATCCGAGATCTTCAAGAAATACCGAACCGCCGGCGTGGTCGGGGCCGAAGTGATTGGCCTTGGTGAGCGTAACGCCTTGAACCGTTGTCGCTGAGACTGGCGATTTGCAGTAGATCCTCGCATCCGTACCCGACGTGTCGCTGAACGTGTTTGAATACAGCTCCGGACCGTTGAGATAAAGCGAACATGATCCGTCGATGTGAATCTTGTCCTGGATCTTTCCGCCGTTGATACGGATCGGGCGGTCGTAGCCGACGCCGATGATCGTGAGGAAGTAGTTGTATCCCTCGTTTTGCGGCATGTCGATGTCAGCCGAGGCAATGTCACCGAGGCGAATGCAGTAGCCCGAGCGTGATGTATTATCGACGTATTTATATATCAGATCGGAAGAGCGTCGTGTAGGGAAAGAGTGTCTTCGCCTGTGTAGATCT
>ERZ650308.1575-NODE-1575-length-11737-cov-7.531245_pt1 | contig 11737 bp, 9 predicted proteins | sample MGYA00376244_ERZ650308 | MGnify/ENA primary metagenome ERZ650308 (study PRJEB26733, sample SAMN07839295) | wastewater metagenome | biome: small river; feature: stream; material: water | place: USA: North Carolina | collected 2016-04-26 ...
CTAGACCCATTGTATTAGCAGAGGATTTAGTAACCGATTCAGCGGTGCGAAGATTGGTCTTTGATGCAGGCGAAGATGTCGATAATTTAATGACACTTTGCGAAGCGGATATTACCACTAAAAACCCGGCTAAATTCAAAAAATACCATAACAACTTTGATATTGTTAGAAATAAAATTATCGAAGTAGAAGCTCGAGATCATGTTCGGAATTTTCAACCACCGATCTCTGGTGAAGAAATAATGGCGATTTTCAATTTACAACCGTCTCGTGAAATTGGCGTATTAAAAGAAGCTGTAAAGGAAGCTATTTTGGAAGGCGAAATTCCAAATGACTACCAAGCCGCATATGACTTTATATTAAAAAGAGCAGAAAAACTAGGTTTACAAAAAGTAAATTAATCATGAAAAAACGATTTCTTCCTTCGGCAAAAGCAGCCTTAGTTTTAGTGTATTTAGTGATTATTGCAGGCGCATTAGTCCGAATGACTGGGTCTGGAATGGGTTGTCCTGATTGGCCAAAATGTTTTGGCTATTACATCCCGCCTACAGAAGAAATAGAATTATTATACACCACAGGTAAAGAATATTCCAAAGGACAAGTGATTATTAAAGACGAAACGCTGTTAGTTGCCAAAGACCATTTTGTAGCTCCAACAAATTTTGAAAGTACACACTGGGAAAAATACACCAAACACGATTATGCTATTTTCAATCCATTCCACACTTGGGTAGAATACCTCAACCGTTTGGTGGGGGCCTTAGCCGGAATTGCCTGTCTACTTGCCTTAGTTTTCTCTTTTAGTTTTTGGAAAGAAAAGAAACAATTAGTTTTCTTTAGTTTATTGGTTTGTTTCTTGATGGGATTCCAAGCTTGGTTAGGAAAAACAGTCGTGGATTCGGTTTTGAATCCTTACAAAATTACAACACATATGCTAGCTGCCTTACTTATTGTTGCAGTACAATTGTATGTGATTTATGCTGTTCAAGAGAAGAAAAGACCTACAATAGTCGACAATGAGTTCAAATGGATTTTGATTGCCGCTATGGGTTTGACCATTGTGCAGATTATTTTCGGAACGCAAGTTCGAGAATCAGTAGATACAATTGTAGAAGCCGGATTACCAAAAGAAATTTGGATACAAAACCCAAAAGGAGGTTTTTATACCCACCGTAGCTTTTCCATCTTGATCTTATGTGCCAATATCTTTTTGTTTTGGAGAAATCGAAAATTGAATCTTGGATTCACAAAGATGAATTGGGTAATAGGACTGCTATGCATCGAAATTCTTTCTGGAATTGCGATGTATTATTTTAATTTTCCATTCGGATCTCAAACTATTCATATTGTTATGGCTACGCTGATTTTTGGATTGCAATGCTATTTAGTATTAGAAAACTCAAAAAAAAATAACTCAATAAAAACTTGACTATAGTGTCACAATATCGCCTTAACCATAATCAATGTCCAAACTAGCCGCTCAAGATAAATTTTTAGATTTATCCGATTATGGAAGACCTTTTGGAAAATTACTTGCCAGTAGCTTAAAAAATACGCGCTTTACTCCTATTCATGTCACGCTTTTATTTGGAATTGCAGGGTTGTTAGCTATGTATTGTATTGGTTTTAACCACTACAATTGGGCTGGTTTTTTTATTGTACTCAAATCCGGAATTGATGCTGCTGATGGTGAGTTGGCTCGTTTAAAAAATACGCCTTCGTATTCGGGACGGTATTTAGACAGTGTATTTGATATCATTTTGAATTTTCTATTCTTAATGACGATATGTTATATATCCCAAACCCCTTTATGGCTTACTTTAATTGCATTTTTTTGTATCCAATTGCAAGGCACTTTATACAACTATTACTATGTTATATTAAGAAATAAATCAGTTGGAGGTGATACAACTAGTAAAGTTTTTGAATACAAAACACCAAAAGCCTTACCTGGAGAAAGTCAAAAATCAGTGGATATTTTATTTAAAATTTATACGGTGGTTTATGGAGGTTTTGATAAAATCATTCACGCAATGGACAGCGATGCGTACCGCGTAAAAACATTTCCTAATTGGTTTATGACTTTGGTATCTTTATATGGTTTAGGCTTTCAGTTATTGATAATTGCAGTTCTTTTGCCTTTGGGACAAATTGAGTGGATTATACCATTTTTTATAGCGTATTCTGCTATAATTTTTATTTTGATCGGTATTCGAAAAACCTATTTCAATTAATTAACCCAACCATTCTTTAAAGTCCGAAACACGTTCTCGAGCGACAATAACCTCATCTGCTTTGTAGGTGGGTAAACTGATTTTTAACCTCGAATTAGAATACACCTGTATCTCTTTTACGGATTGCAACGGGATAATATATTTTCTACTGATTCGAAAAAAATCGTTTGGATTCAACTCAGTTTCTACTACTTCCAAACTACTGTCAATCAAATAATCCCGATTGTCTGATGTGTGAATGTAAGTGCCTTTATTTTCGCTATACAAACATTCTATTTCAGCTATATCTATTACTTTAATTTGTTGCCCAATTTTAATTGAAAATCGTTTTCTGTATTCTTTTGAAATGGGATTGACCAACATTTGTTTTATGGCTTCAAAATCTAAATTTGAAACACTATTCACTTGAAATTGATTCGCAAATTTTGAAATTGCCGTAGCCAATTCCTCTTCATCAATTGGTTTCAATAGATAATCAATACTATTCAATTTGAAAGCACGCAGCGCATATTCGTCATAAGCAGTGGTGAAAATCACAGCACTTTTGATATCGATTTTTTCGAAAATTTCAAACGACAAACCATCCGACAATTGTATATCCAAAAAAATCAAATCGGGATGGGGATTACTTTGAAACCAAAGTAATGATTCCTCCACCGAATGCAATAAAGCGGTGATAGAATAGCCTAGCTTTTCGATTTTGCGTTGTAGCAAACGAGCCGCTGGTTTTTCGTCTTCAATGATGATTATGTTCATTTTAATACTATTCTAAAGTAGATTTATTCCCACTTATTTCCCTTGCGTTCTTGTTCCATCAATTGTTTAATTTTTCGCTCTTCCCAATCTTTTCCTAGAATAAAATACGGAATAAACGTACCCATGGCATGGGCCAACAAACCTATTCCCCAGAAAAAGGCAGTTATAAAGTTCTTGAATTGAAAATAACTTTCTCCCGGTTCCAAATTTTGAACGTTTACGATAACTAACATACTATTGATCACGAGATATACAATCGCATGGGTGTAAAACCCTTTTAATTTTTTTACTTTTTTAACCGCTTCCTCGTAACGGATTTGATCTGAATTCAAATTTTCCATGTTGTTGACTTATTTAAATATTATTCCCAATTATTGTTTTTATCCTTGTTTAGAATCTCTTGGATCTTTCGTTCTTCCCAGGATTTTCCATAGCCAAAAACGCCAAAGGCATGAAAAGATAATCCCAATCCCCAACCCAACATAGGGAACCAAAACCACTGAAATCCCCAAAAGGTGTTATAATTAATTAGTGCTAATGTTGGAATAACGATACAATAAGAAGTAAGATTTCCATAAAATCCTTTCAATTGTTCCACTCTTTTTTTAGCTCGAGCATAAGCCATGTCTTCATCGGTAAAATTAGTTGTTTTCATCTTAGTGAGTTGTTTAGTTAATATGGGTAAATAGACTGTAAAGAATTTTTGGTCATTCGTAATTTTAACTTTTCGTTCCGTCAATAAGGCATAGCGATTAACAATGTTTTGCAAGCCCACTCCTTTTGCGCTAGACAAGACGTCTTTCTTTTGCCAATTATTTTCAACCACCAATTGATTTTCTTCAATTCGGATCGTAATATGTAAAGGTTTTGAACTACTTACCACATTATGTTTAATACAGTTTTCTAAAACCAGTTGTAATGATAACGGAATTACTTTAGCATCTTCATTTACTATTTCAGGCAATTCATACGAAATGCTATTCTCAAATCGCATTTCCAATAACTGCATGTAAATTTTGGCAAATGCCAATTCTTCAGTAACAGCCACCAACTCTTTGTCTTTTTGTTCCAAAACATAGCGGTATATTTTGGATAAGGAAGTTGTAAATTTTTGAGCGTTTTCAGGATTTTCTTCAATCAAAGAACTTAATACATTCAAGCTATTGAAAAGAAAATGAGGATCAATTTGATTCTTCAAACTTTCAAATTGCGCATTGGCTGTAGTCGCAATTATTTTTTGCTCTTGGACTTTGTTTTCTTGAAATGATTTGTAGAAATAAAATACATGAAAAACCAATGTAACGAAAAATGTAATTGCAATCGAAATCAAATAATCAAATCGATTTTCGTTATTTATAAAGGTATCCCAACTTTCACCTTCTATAAATACATCTTCTGAAATTCGTAGTAAAAATATAATTACTATTGAAATTAGAAACGAAAACAGCAATCCTAAACCAATACGTTGAACAGAAAAACGATGATGAACAAATTGCTCATCTAAGACAATAAATAAGATAGCATTGGCATAATACAAGCTAAAGCTATATAGAGTTGTGTACAAATAAAAAACAACTAAACTGCTGTCGAAATCAATTGCTACACCTGCAACTAATTTAAATATAAGCAAAACAACAAAAACAAAAGTTGAAATTACAAGTGCCCTTGGGAATTCTTTAATTAATTTATCAATCATAATTTTAGATTAATGTAAAAAGTTGTCGCAAAATAGCAATCAAACTTAAGGTTATAAAAATGACTATTCGAATCATATTGTTTCATTTATTTTTGACAAGACAAAATTGCTATAAAGAATTCAGGAATAAAAATAAGAAAAACCGAATTGTCAAAAAACCAAGATGAATTGTAGATTGAATTTATCTAGGCAATAACAAATTCGCCAAATCACAAAATAAATTAAATTTATTTTGCTCGAGTCCTAATTAATAATTTACCTTTGAACTTTCTATAAAAACAACGATTATGGTTTATAAATTCAGAGTAATTCTAGACGCAGAAGAAGATATTTTTAGAGATATTGCCATCCTTGCTGAAGACACTTTAGAAGATTTACACAATGCTATCTTCAATTCATTTGGTTTTGACGGAATGGAAGTGGCTTCCTTTTATACTTGTGATGACACTTGGAATCAGGAAGATGAAATTCCCATGTTTGATGCAGGCGATGTACCTGGCGAACAAACCATCATGAGCGATTATAAATTATCTGATGTATTAGATAAAGAAAACACCAAAATTATCTACGTATATGACTTTATCAATATGTGGACTTTCTTGGTAGAATTAGCTGCTATCGAAGAACCTAAAGCAGGAGCCATTTATCCTGAAACACTATTTTCTCACGGAGAAATGCCTGACGAAGCTATTGAGAAAAATTTTGAAGCCGATATGCACGATGACATCTACGGTGAATTTGAAGATGATTTAGACGAAGATGACTTAGATATGTTTGAAGGCGACGACAGCTTTGAAGACTTCGGATACGAAGAAAATTGGAATTAGGCCTCTCCCCAACCCTCTCCAAAGGAGAGGGAGTTTATATCAAATTAAAATAAAGACTGATACTTTTTGCTCTTTCTAAATAAAAATTAACTTAAAAATACTGTCCAGTTCTTGACACCTCCCCTTCGGGGAGGACGGGAGGGGCTAAAGCTATGATTAACTTATTCAACACCCACATTGATTCTCTTTCTATACACCGTGTAGGAAACAAGAGCCGCAACGAAGCTATTTTTTTATCGGAACAACCCTTTAATCTCAATGATGAAATTGTTCCGTTGATAAAGGAATTTTTCTTTAAACCTTTCAGAGAAAAAGAAGAAAACTACTTTCAATTTGCGCACGAAGTGGATTTGGATTACAATGAAATGTACAAATTTGCCTCTCAGATTTTCGAGAATCCGTCGAATGTACATGAGGTTTCAAAACAAATTACTAAACATTTATTTGAGCAATCCAATCATCCACACATCAAGAATGGTGAAGTATATGTTACGTATTTAACCAACCTTGCTATTGACAACAATGTAGTCGATGCAATTGGGATATTCAAAAGTGAAATTCAAGCAGATTTCTTGCAATTTGAAGAAAAAGACACCCACCTTGAAATGATTTTACAACACGGGGTAAGTCTGAATAAATTAGACAAAGGATGCTTGATTTTCAATTACAAGAAAGAAGAAGGGTATAAAATCCTAACCGTAGATAGTAACCGTTATGATGCACGGTATTGGCTAGAACATTTCTTATCTGTAGATGCTTTCGAAGATGAAAACTACATCACTAAAAAGTATTTGAAATTCTGTCAAGGCTTTGCTAAAGACGTAGTTTTTCCTGCCGAAGACAAAAAAGAAGAAGTCATGTTCATGAATCGTTCTGTGAATTATTTTGCCAAAAACGATCAATTTGAAGAAACTAATTTCTTAAACGAAGTTTTAGATAATCCCGATTTGATTCCTGAATTCAAAAACTATAAAGTAGATAAGGGAGATAAATACAGTATTGAAGATATTACCACCTTCCCTATTGCTAATGCAGCGGTTTCTGATGCGAGAAAGTCCATCAAAAACGTGATCAATTTAGATACACACATTCAAATCAAAATGGATTTCATCAACCCTGAAAGTGCTGAGAAATTTGTAGAAAAAGGCTGGGACGAAGAAAAACAAATGTATTATTACTTGGTCTACTTCAATAAAGAAGAAAAGAATTAAAAGAAATCCCCGATGAATACACATCGGGGATTTCTTTTTAATATCAATAGGACTTAAAAGGATTGACGTTTTTGAAGTTTCGGGTAATGTACTGAAATGACGCATGCATAATATTGCCCATCGATTTGGCTTTTTTGAAATTCAAATCATTGGTGTACCTATACAATTCCATTTTTAATTGCTCTAAATGCTCTGGAGTCGACAGCATATCATCTCCCATAATTTTCAACAGACGCTTGATTCTATTTTCGGCCGAGTGAATTCTTTTAGCCAAAACAGAACGCTCTTCATTTTTATATTGGTTGATAGAACTTTCTTGTAATTTGTCTTTTACCAATTTCACCATAGGATAATTCTCTTTAAAAAACTGGGGGCGGTACACTTTAAAATTGCCTTCATAACATTGTTGGTCAAAGTCAATGGCGCGAATTCTATACACTACTTGGTCAAAATCATGAATTGGAATCACCACATAATTATAAGCACGCATATCACCAAGTAAACGAATCATAGAACGTTCGTTGAACTTCACAAACTCTTTAGCTATTTGAGATTTTTCCGTTTCGGTACAATTCCTAAGATGATTATTGATAAATACATCCCCCGCAATTCCCATAATATGCTCTTCGATTAAAGTATCTTGATGAACCAAAAAGTTGATTTTATCAGGCGATAAAATGTGCTCTAATTCCAAACCGTAAACGCGAGAAGCATCCGCTTTTTTTACATAAAAATGGGTATAGTTATCATTGAGTACGTTTCTTACTTTAATTCGGAAAGGCTTTGAATTCCCAAACGTACAATAGTCAATGGAATCAACATTTAAAAATTTAATAATCTCTAGATTTCCATCAGAGTGCAACAAAGAATAGATTTTTTTGAGCGTTAAATCAATTTCTTCTCGCTCAAATTCATTGTAATATACTCGAATCCACAATGTGTCCCTATCCTCTTTGTCATAGACATTAATAGAGCCTGAAAAACGCAATAAATCATCATAGGATATAGGGAATTTAGAAATTCGATCAAATCGTTCGAGATAATCTAATAGTGCCTCATTAATTGGATAAGACGGCTTTTTAAAAATCATCAAAGGTTCTTCACTCATTGGGATAGTATTTCTAACAAATTTACTGTTTTTTTTGCTGAAAAATAATTTTTGGTTTCCTTTTCAGTTAATACATCCAAAAAGAGATTTATAGTATCTTTGTTTTATTATGAGTAGGATAAAAACCGTATTTATTATTATAGTATTTTGCTGCTTCCCAACCTGGGTTTCGGCACAATCAATTATTGTAAATGATAACCAAACGGCTAATTCCTTAGTACAAAAGTTAACCAATAATAGTTCTTGTATTAGAGTATCAGGTGAAATTGCAAAAGGAGAACCGAATAGTAACTCGAAAAACAGCTATGGCACTTTTGACTCTAATGGCAGTACTTTTTCTTTACCTTCAGGAATTGTTTTAAGCACTTGGTCTAGTAAAAATTCTGAAGGACCTTACACTAACCTTGGAGGAGGCACTAATTGGTTGGGAGACTCAGACATTAATTCCATTTTAGGCATCAATTCAAGAAATGCAAGTTCACTAGAATTCGATTTTATTGCTCAAACCAATTATTTAAGCTTTAATTATATTTTTGCATCCAATGAATACATAAAAGATAATCCCTGTAAATATTCAGATGGGCTTGCTTTGCTAATTAAAGACTTAACAACTTCAGGCTCTTATAATAATTTAGCTGTCCTACCTGACGGAACAGCCGTTTCTTCCAATAACATTCATCCTGCAATAAATTATTCGGACACTTTTACTAACACAAAATGTGATGCGAAAAATGAATCTTTTTTTGGATTATTCAATACTACTAACCCAAGTTTAAGTCCTTTAAATTATGCTGGTCAAACTTCCAAATTAACTGCTAAAACAATTTTAACCATTGGTCATACTTACCACATTAAATTAGTGATAGCTAATGATCGAGATAATGACAATAACTCGGCAATATTTGTTGAAGCAGGTAGTTTTACTTCTAAAATAGATTTAGGAAAAGACCGGTTAATCGCTGATAATACGGCTATTTGTAATGGTGAAACCTTTGAAATTAAAACCAATATGTCAAGTACAGGATATACTTTTAAATGGTATAAAGACGGCTTGACTACTCCTTTAATTGGGGAAACAAATCCTTCACTCATGGCAACCCAAGCTGGCACTTATAAAGTCGAAGTTACCGATTCAAGTGGATGTAATTTTATTGGTGAAATCAAAATTGAATATACAACAGGAATGGGTCTAAAAGACGTAGCTTTAGCTAAATGCGATGATAATGGTACTGGGTCTGCATTCTTTGACTTGACTTCATTGAATACAATAATTACTAATAATAACCCTGATACTACTATTTCCAATTACTACGAAGACAGTAATCAAACCATTGAAATCACAACTCCAACCGCATTCGAAAAAACCAATTCAGGTGACCAAACAGTATATGCCAAAGGAGTTAATTCAAAATTTAGTTGCACAGAAACGGCTCAAATTACACTAAAAACACTCACTAGCAATCCTGTCCTAGGCAATCTACCCTCACCTGTCATTAACGAATTTGCGGGAGGAAAAAATTCTATTGAACTAATTACTCCTTCAACAAATACCACATTTGAATTTTCAATAGACGGAATCAATTACCAATCCAGCCCTCTTTTTTTGAATATAAGCAGAGGAAATTATATCGCTTACATAAGAAACCGAGCGAATTGTGACTATGCCACTTACCCATTTACCATTTTAGACTACCCCAACTTTTTCACACCAAACGGAGATGGCGCCAATGATGTATGGAAAGTAGATGGTTTAGATTCATACCCCCTTGCTACAATTTATATTTTTGATCGATTCGGTAAACTCCTCAAGCAAATGGATGCCAATTCTGTAGGTTGGAATGGAACTTTTAATGGCTACCCTCTTCCAGCTACTGATTATTGGTTCCGATTAATATTAAATGACAATCAAGTTGTTAATGGACATTTTAGCTTGAAAAGGTAAACGTATTTTTGCTATTTTTAGCAAATGAAAAAAATACTATTTCTATTCATATTCCTACTTTCATTAAACTGTATTGCGCAGTTTAGTAAAACACATTACATACCTCCCTTAACAAGTAACCCCTCTTTAGCTCCTCAAGATCATTATATCTACATTTCAACTCCTAGCACACTAGATGTTAAATTTAAAATATTGCTAATTGGAGGATCTACAATTTCTGGCACGGTAAATAAAAAAACACCTTACAGATATTCAATTGGTAATGGTGATAACACTCAATTATTTGAATCAAGTTCAAATACCGGAAAAGTAATAAATAAAGGATTTATAATAGAGAGTGAAGGTCTAATATACGCCAATATTCGAACCAATTCAGGAGGCTTTAACCAAGCTGGAGGACTTGTAGCAAAAGGAATTAGTGGTTTAGGAAAACGTTTTAGAGCCGGTGCTATGCTAAACAGCTCTAATATAGTTGGTTTATTAAACTTTTTTTCCGTTTTGGCTACAGAAAATAATACTAAAATTACCATTTCAAATATACCAAACGGAACAGTACTGGCTAATGGAAATTCGTTTACAGGACCAAAAACAATTGATCTAAATAAAAATGAAAGTTATATTTTAGCCATTAATGGTAATACCGGCAGTAATCTAATTGGGGCATTGATCGAGTCGGACAAGAATATTGTTATCAATAGCGGTTCTTTTGGAGGAACTAATGACCCAACAAATAATACTAATGCAGGAAGAGATATAGGATTCGATCAAATTGTAGGTGCAGATAAAATTGGAAATGAATATATATTTATTAAAGGTCAAGGGACTGACGTTTTAGAAAGGGTACTCTTAATAGCCGATACAGATAATACTGAAATTTATGTTAATGGAAGTACTACCGCAATTGCAACAATTCAAGCTGGCCAAAAATATATTTTGGACGGAAGTCAATTTGCAAACAACAACTTATACATAAAAACCTCAAAAAACGTATTTGCGTATCAAAGTATCGGAGAAAGACTTTCAAATGCCAATCAAAATTTATTTTTTGTACCACCTTTGAATTGCTCAACTCCGAAAATTGTAGACAATATACCACAAATAAATTGGATTGGGAATACCAATTATTCAGGAATAGTTAATATTGTTACAGAAACTGGCTCTGCCGTTTTGGTCAATGAAATGCCAATAGCATCAACTCCTATTCCAATTTCTGGAAATCCTAATTTTCTGTATTATTCGGTTAATGGTCTTACTGGTGACATTGCAATCAAATCAACGAAACAAGTATATGTCTCCTACTACGGAACAAATAATTTCGCTACTTACGGAAGTTATTATTCCGGATTCGATATAAAACCTGAACTTTCAATTGAAAATACTACAACGATTACTGGCAGTTGTATTCCCAACATTACACTTAAAACTGAAGCCGATGTTGATTACAACTATCAATGGCTAAATAATGGTGTGGACATTAATGGAGAAACCGGAAATACGTTTACCCCTTTAACTCCAGGTTACTATCAGGTAAAAAGAAGTATTCCAAGTTGTAGCACCAGTAATTTATCAGATAAAATTCCAATAAGTAATTGTTCAACTGATAACGACAATGATACAGTTCCGGATAATGTTGATTTGGATTTTGATAATGATGGAATTACAAATTGTGAGGAATCATTTGGAAATGTTGCTCTTGATTTAACAACAACAAGTATTTCAAAAAACACTTATACAAATTCTTACACGAAATTAATTACTCCTACTGCATTAAATAGTGCTGCTGTTTCAGTTTCTTTACTTGAAAAAAACAACGGTGATTTTATAAGCGAAATACCCGCTGGAAAAGGAAATAGTGTAGAATATAAAATAAATTTTACCAATCCAATTTCCATTGCTTTAGAATATGCAAATACTGCAAACAGCACTGACAGATCGGAAGAGCGTCGTGTAGGGATAGAGTGTC
>ERZ650308.1576-NODE-1576-length-11735-cov-4.664640_pt1 | contig 11735 bp, 13 predicted proteins | sample MGYA00376244_ERZ650308 | MGnify/ENA primary metagenome ERZ650308 (study PRJEB26733, sample SAMN07839295) | wastewater metagenome | biome: small river; feature: stream; material: water | place: USA: North Carolina | collected 2016-04-26 ...
AAGGGTTTGGTGAATCTCTATAGCCTCTAACCAATAGGCCGTTATTTAATAACCAAACATGTTCTGAGGTACTCTCACTGTATATGTCGTACTGATCTGTAATACTTAGTTGGCGTAGCTTGGTGGTGTTTATCGGCCCCTTAAACACATAATCAGCGTCTTCTTCCATATCTAGTTTATACCTTTTATTCTCCGCAAAATTTCACTATACTTCTTTCATGATTCAGCGCCGAGAGTTGATTGATACATATTTTAATAAATCAGGAAACTCAATTAAATATAGATATCTTGATCAATATCTAATTGATGACCATATTATTCTCGGTATGAATAAGTACCTTTATAAATTAGTCACAGACGAAGAAGCTGCTTCTCCAACTTCTGCTGACGAAAGAGTTTCACAAAGATACTTAACAAAACTGTATACATACTACAAATAACTATCTTTTTGCCGCCGAAAAATATCTAATAAAGAAATGGCAGGATTTATTCAGATACTACCAGATCCTCTATACAAAGAAGATCCAAACATAACAGGAAATAAGCCTGAATCAATTACTGTAGATAATGCAGATAAATACAAGAACGTCCGTCGCCCAGTAAGAGGATTACAGATAAAAGAAGAGACGTTTGGTACTCTTGAAGTAAAGACAAAGAGTGGAAAGAATCTTCTTCTTATTGATTCTGGCGGTTCTATTGATCAAGAAGACATCAGTTTTTCCCCTATCTATTCAAACTTCCTTTTACAGTCTGTATCTGAATCAGTAGCCGAGAAATCTCAAATAGTAGAAACATTCGGTCCTGCTTTCGTGTTCTTCTTTGGAACGCGCCCGAGAATGATAGGTGTTCAAGGTGTTCTATTAAATAGTGCAGACTTCAACTGGAAAAATGAGTTCTGGTATAACTATGAAAACTATCTACGAGGCACTCGTTTAGTTGCCAGTGATACTATTGTTCACCTATCCTACGACGATGTAACTGTCATGGGTTATATTATCAGCGCCGACGCTGAAATAGTCGCCGATCCACAAGAATATGTAACTTTCAGATTTCAGATGTTAGTATCACAAGTAATTCCTACTAACATCGTCGGTAGTAATAAATTTCCATATACAACTCCAGTAAACGTAGAACCTGATGTTTTTACTATTCCTCAGTCGGAAGCACCAAATCCTCAAACATTGGCTGACTCAACAGGTAAGTGGACACAGTGGTTAGAGAGGGCTTTATCTGGAGATATTAACTTTGATTTTACTTTCGGTCCGAAAGCTCAAAATTACACAAACTATGTAAATCAGTGGATTCAAGGAGCTAATATCCGTATTCCTCAAGGCTATGAGGGAAGCGCTTTATCAGACGGCGCGCCGGTAAAATATAGATACGGTTCTTCTATTTTATCTTACAGTCCAAATCCTGTTAAGTACGGTAAGATAAGAGATAATGAGGATGAGTATATAGCAAGAGTAAAAACATCAAAACCAGGAGCTGCTGTTTATTTAAGGGCTGATGATACACTAAAAGCTCAATACGAAGCAGGCAAGAGCGCAGAGAAAACAGCTAGAGAGCAATTTAAAAAATATAATATAAATCCAGATCCTCCTCCAGCATACAGTAGATACATTCGTAAAGGCGTCTTTACTGCTGTACAAATTGCAGGAAGGATGACGCTTCCTAATTTAGCTTTTCCTCAACAGAATGCTAAAGATACTATCGACGGAGCCTCCGTTGATAGCATCACAAGCAAAGGCAATCGTTAGAGAAGGTCAAAAGCCCTCTCGTACAATTTCGCCGCCTCAATAAGACCCTCTCTCTTCCGAGGGTCGCTCTCTTCAGCAATCTTATTTACCAAAGCAACTCGTGCCTCGGCGATTGCAGGAAGGAATGCCTTCAGTTTACTGGTTGCGGCTACTTGCTTCGGCTTATTTGTGTAGACTTCTGATACACACAGAAGCCCGAGCTGTGGTTTATGATCTTTCATATATTATTTATACCAACTTATATGGTTAAAATTTCGGCGGCGAGGAAGGAGTTGCTTCAAAGACGCAGCGCTTCATCTCTGTTGCACAGACAGGACGTGTGTGCCGCCAAGAATCAGAAGAGTTCCCAAAGGAGAGTCTTCCTGAAGAGAGGAGGAGTTTCTGACGTAACCATCAAACGGTTTAGCTTTCTGAACTTTTTACTCAGTTGCTTTTTGATGGTCAGCCTCTGCTGTGGGGAGCCCTTGCAGCCTTTACAGGTTCTTGCTTGTTTGTAGGCTGGGAGCTGATCGTAAGGAAGGAGGCAGGTTGTCTTTTTCTTTTTGTTTTTTCGTCGATGATTGATGTGCATGGTGTTCACTTCAACGGAGAACACCACCCATTCCGTATACGCGCAGCGACATGTCTTTTTACCCCTTCTGTCACAACTACTTGTTGTAGTAGCAACGGGAAGACAGGAACAAGGAACCGGGTATTTCCCAGCTCAAATATATTATACCAAGAATATATTGAAAAATTTCACTATACTCACTATATGGATACAGTAGCTAAATATCTTCGATTGAGGTGTTTCTTAGAGGGAGTTGAAATACCTGTCGTCGGAGCTGTTGTACAAATTACACTTAACTTCCCCGCCGTAGCTACTGTGCAAGTAGTTCCGACGGATGAAGTTCATAATCTGGTTGAAGGTATGACTGTTCATTTGTTCTATTATGACTTTCTTGTCGAGGGTGAGGTGGATTCAACTAACTTCAAAAACTACAGGCTGTTGTTTGGAGGACAATTAACTGGAGTATCTTATGTAAAAGGTTCGACGGGAAGGTCTGCTGTATTGCAGTGTAGTGATTTTACTTCTGCTTGGCAAAGATGCTATCAGTATATGATTACATACGGACCTAATGGAAATTTCGTTACTCCTGAAGCATCTAACTACGCCGCCGGAAGTAATAAACTCAATAATATCATCGACGGACATTTGGCTGTACTAGGTGGTTATTTAAATAGCCGCCCCAAGTCACCAGGATTAAGAGGTATGAAAGGCTTAGTTGGCGGTATTATTACTCTAATTGAACAATTCGGCGGAGTCGTAGGAAGAACAAGAGGTGTAAACGATTGGTTCACTTATACAGAGTTAAAGTATAAGACGATGCAGCAAGTGACTGCTGAAGAGGATGATAATACAGCTCAGTTGCTATTCGATGCAAAGGAGTTTTATGAGTGGTTAGAGAATGGGTTAGTTTCTCTCGGTGAGCTATGCTCTCTTTGGGACATGGTTCGGCTGTTGTTCCAGTACATCTATTATGAAGCTGCACCTAATCCAGCGGCTTATTATGTAAAAGGGACAGAAGTAGAAAAATTCTCTGATACAGAGAAAATTAATAACCTACTCAAGTATGTTTCTGCTGCTTTGTATGATAACAAGAAATTAGAAGACATCAAACTAAGAGCAGTAGATTCAATTGATAAACTAGGTACAGTGAAATCTTATGTAGGTGTTTCTAAAGCACAGGTAAAGAATTGTGATTTAGCAATAGCGAGTTTACAAAAAGTAAATGAAAAAGATAAGCATGACTCTTCTATTACAAAGTCTTTGGCTACTGCAAAAAAATATGTTGATTCATCTGTAACAGTTCTTTCTAAAGAAGAACAAAAAAGTATCCGACTAGATAGATTATCTTCCGTCATTCTAAAACCAGAGACTTACTTCGTCGCTGCGCCGAGATGTAATGTCCTCTTTCCTGAACACAACACTCAGTTAAACTACTCTCGTAACTTCCTTCAAGAGTTCACACGTCTCAGACTTCAATCAGGTATGTTGTTTAATATTGATAGTGAGAAGTTGTTGGCAGACTTCTCTTACGCACCGTCGGGAAGGGTTATTAGAGAATACGCTCAAAAGAATGGATTCGGAGGAGGTATATCGTCTGTACTTCCTTGGGAAAAGAATTTAGGTATTCTTCCAAAATTTGAATATATTCAAGAAATTAACTACGTATCTAGTAAGAAGGGTAAAGAAGAACAAAAGAAGATTCAAGGTGTAGCTAAATCTTATAAACAAAGAGCTGCTAATTATAACTTTTATAAGTATCGTTTTATGAGTAGACAGCTAACTGGAAGTTGTAGGTTCAATCCTATGTTGGTTCTAGGATTTCCAGTTGTAGTGATTGATAAGCCGTTTAATGTTGATAGAGACAAATTAATTGATATTGCTCGACGGAGAGGTGTTGATATTAGTAAAATTACGTCGCAGGATATTATCAACAACATTCAAGAATTTGCCGTCGAGTTAGGTGCTCCTCATCAATTTATTGGATATCCAGTGAATATTAGTCATTCAATTGATCAACAAGGAGCTTCAACTTCTTTCTCTTGTACGCATGCGCGGCCACACAGAACAAGTAGCGACGCACTCTTACTTCTATTAAACAACGCTATGAAAGATCAGAAGAAGACAACAGTTACTAAAAAGACTGTTCTTGACCTTGATACTATTTTGAAGAATGAAGACAAGAAGAATTTGAAATACCTTATCAGCCTTACAAATCAATCTCCTCCGGCGCCAGATAAGAAAGGAACCGTAAAAGAAACAAAGCCAACTATTCAACTAACAGGCTTTGAAGTATTCAATACTTCTTTACGAAATTTGCCCAGAGAAGTAACAGATGAATATAGAGGAGAAACAGAAGACGTAACAACCGATACAACTACTATCAGAACTCCCAAACAATATGGAGAATTACAAATCGGTAGCAAAGGACCGATTGGAACAATATCCGCCATCCAGATAGTTAATGATTTAGTAAAACAGGTTGACTTTGAAAATAAAAAGAAATACGCCTGGAAAACAGTAATCGTATATGAAGATGTTGAAGAAGTCGCCAAGACTCAACTACCAATTGAGTATATATTAAGACCTTCTTGGTTTTCCCCTCTTTACTCAAATGAAACAATTGGTAAGAAGATATATGGTAACTTCTTTGGTTGCGGCTCTGTCGTAGATGAGCTTGTATACTCTACAAACGGCGTTCTATCTATCCAGGCCGCCGGAAAAACAAGTAACCAAGTGTTAGATAGTCTAAAGAGTACAGACAGCCTACAAGAAGATGTAGAGAAGATTCAGCAACAGAATAATACAGATATTATCAGTATGGAGAACGCAATTGATATTCTAGCTTTCCAATACGGCGAAGCTCTTCGTTTGAATCTCGATGTAAACAGGTTCGTTAATGATTATACATACAGACCGATTGCTACTCTCGAAGACGTTCTAGGTAGTGAGGATTTAGAATATGAAAAGATTGGTAATGATCTAAAAACAAAGAACGGAACGTCTGGATTTCATTCTATTGCCGTCGCTGGATATAATGATTTAACAGGACTACTATCTGATCCTGACTTACCGTTGCCTAATAGAACCAACAGCAAGACGTTACCGAGAGCGATTGATATTAGAAAAGATCTAAAAGAAAGCGCACAGAAGTATAAAGACAGTCTCAATATCTCCGTCGGAGAAGTTATAGGACTACAAGGTTAAAGGGAAGGGCCTATCCACTAGACGGCCCTTCATCCATCAGCTCCTCAGCAGGTCGAGAACGCGCCCACAATCGTAGGGACTGTTGTACATATCACCTTGTCGCGTGAATATGACACATCCTGGAACAGCCCGTTCCGTGACCTCAACAATATCCTCTTTTAGGATGTTTGTTTTGTATGTACCTTCTCCCTCGACGGAACAGACTTCTAGTTCAATCCACGGGTCGTAAGGAGTCTCCTCGACAGGCTCAGGCATCTTCTTACACCGCAGGAAGATGCCGATAAGGATAAGGGTCAGGATGATGATTGTGATGTCAAGGAACATTTGTAGGTATGCCATTTCTTTTTTTCTTCGTTTTTACGGGGTTACGCTCGCAATAGCACCACTACAAACAGTAGTAGCAGTGCTGTTGCGAACAGGATACTTACACCGAACACAAAACCGAGGAAGACCTTACCGAAGGTCGTCCACTCAGTTCTGTAACCACTATCTTCTTCAAGCCCAATCTCTTGTAGAACTTTCTTGGCACCAATAAGTGCCAAGAAAAGAACTACAATAATCAGTCCTGCTGGAATTTTTGCAGCTAGCCACATTGTAATAGCTCCTTACATATATTATACCAATTTTCTCGACGGAAGTTTCATTAATTGTTTGACTATGAATAACCTATGATATAATTCTCGTATGACAAAATTAGCTATTTCTCTTCTAGGTACTAAACTCATTGAGAAGAGTGCTGGACTATTTACAAAGAAGGTTCCCGTCGAGAAGGTGTTAGAACAGACCCATCATACCATTCATATTCCTAAAGGTGCTGGAAAGACTCTTGGACTTATGGGACTTGGCGCTGGTCTTGGTTGGAAGGCTAACGAAGCAAATCAAGACATGAATATGGGTCAGCAGATTCGTCGTCAGCAAGGTATGTAATGAACTTATACCTGTTTGTAAAATACGCCATTGATTTGAGAGCTACACAGAATCTATCGAGATTCAATGAGAAGACTTTAGGTTTAACTAGAACATCTCCTGGTTTGAATCTTCTATCGGCGCGAAATACAGGTAAACAATTGAAGCCTATTTTCTCCTCAGCGGCGCCTACAAAAACACCTCTACTTGGATTAAACGGACCAAAATCAGTTCCTGATTCAAGCACCTTTCCTTATTCCAAACCTACAAGCTCTTTTGGCACTCGTTCTATCAGCAACCCTCTTCCTTCTACTTCAGTAAGAACAGTTAAATAGTTAATATGAATATCTAAGTAACTATTTGGTATAATCCCTTCATGTCTCTAGACGAAGTTCTTACTAAAATCGCGGCCAAAGTTGATCCAACCAATATGTGGCAAACATGGAAGGATAATAAAGAACATCCAGATCATTTTCATCCTCTACTACAACACTTTCAGAACGATATTAAGAACACTGTTAATAAGTTCTCTACCAATCAGTATGTAAGTAAATTTGCCGTCGAGAAGAATGTTATGGATAACTTTTTAAAGGCTTGTCAAACTTACAAGCCCGGCGAAGCTGCTCTAAGAACTCACGTTATTAACTATCTACAGAAGACTTCTAGATTCGTTGGCGATCAATCTAATACAGGATATATTCCTGAGCCGCGCCGATACTTAGTCGGCCAGTATGAAAGATCATTAAATAGTCTAAGAGAGTCATTAGGTAGAGAACCAGTACTAACAGAAATTGTTCCTCATATGAACGAGGTAATGACGAGTGAAGGTAAGAAGCCTGTATCACTAGCTACTATTCAATTATTGAAGTCTGAGAGAAAGAAAGATATTCACGAATCACAGATTTTAAATGAATCTGAAATTCCCGAGGGAAGTAAAGAGCATACGGCGGTTCTTACTATGTATCACTCAACTCCTGTAGCGACAGGTGAAAAGCATCAATATCGGTTAACTCCAGACGAACATATTATCTTTAAACATCTTTTTCCTTTAAAAGAAGATGGATCTCTTGATTACGAAGGCGCTTTAAAACCAAAGCAGATTGCGCTAAAGACAGGATACTCTCAGCCAAAAGTAAGTAGAGCTGTTAAATCCATATCTAAAAAAATGAAGAATACAATATCGCTGCTCAGTTAGATATACCCGAGAGCGGTTGTCATGCTTCTGTCTATATCCATCAACCCTTCTTGAATAAGAAGGAGTTTTAGATAGTCTGTTTTTTGAGGTTCTATACAAGTTGATGGAGAACATTCTTGACTATGTTCAAGATCAAAAATACCAACACCGCAAGGGCAGGTATTCTTTTTAACTATCTCGTTAAACTGATCAGTTAATTCTTGTTTTTTACGTTCAAGATCTTGAACGGTTTTGACCGGGTTCATATCTTTCTCCTTATTTATATTATACCTTTCTTCCTCTCTATAATTTCAGTACGATCATTACATGCCTATCGTTAACATCAATTTAAAAACAGATACTACAGTTCCGGCTGGTATTGTCGGAGCTTCTGTAGGTATTTATACTATGGGCGCGGTTTTTGTAACAAGTGGAATTACAGACGGAACTGGTTTAGTTAGCTTTTCTCTTCCCGTCGCACAGTACAGAGTCTACGTATATAAGCAAGGAGTTTCTTTAATACAACCTCAGATTCTCAATGTAGTAACAGCGACGACAATTACATATAATCTAACAGCACATGAACGCACACTTCCAGAGACGTTAGATCCAGAACTTATCAGAGTATCTGGTTATATCTACGAATCAAACGGCGCGCACAAGAAAGAAGCTATCATTACGTTCTATCACGAATACACACAGCTAAACAGTAATACAATCATATCATCTACTCCCGTTACTTTTACCTCTAACAAAGACGGTTATTTTGAGTTCGATTTATATAGAGACATGGTTTACTGCGCAGCTTATTTAACAGAAAGGCCACTCTATAAAATAACCACACCAAATAAACCGGCCATTAAAATAACAGAGTTACTATTTCAAGTACCTGTATTACTAACAACTCCACTAACTTCTTATACAGTATCAGTAGGAAATACTATTCAAATTCCTTATACACTTACTTGGTCTGATTATAGAACAGATAGATTTCTAAGATCTTGTTGGGCGGAAGTTATCTGGAAATCAACTAACACCAACATTTCTATTGCAGTCACAAGTGAGAATATAGAGATTACTGGTCTTAGTGCAGGATCAGCGACGGTAACTTTCGATAGAAACTTTCTCAATATGCTGAATTGGAAACACGCACCTAATTTTATAACCCCGTCGCTGAGTATAACAGTAACTTAAAAAAATAAATTATACAGTAACGACCTGTTTAACCAATTCTTGTAACTTATTATCTTTAGCTAGTTCCTTACCGACGTTAAGCAGAAGTCCAGTTGCAAACTCACCTACAGCAACTGATACATTCAGCCTCAATAGTTCAACTACCTTCTCGATAAACTCCTTTTTCGCGCCCAAGTTTATCGACGGAAGGAGTTCTACTAGAACAGCAGAAACAATTACATCACCAACAGAAGAACCAAGAACAGTAGTAATAAGATTCTTATTATAAGAAGATAGAATCAAATCTTTTGTACTCTTCACTAATTCTCTAACAATACCTAGATAGACGCCTTTTATATATGCTTCTTTTCTAGGATCTTTCTTTTCCTCAATCGTACAAGACTGCCCTTTTGACCAATCGAGCGTTTCTTTAAACAATTCTTCTGTCATAAGAATTGTTTCTGGTTCTAGTTTTCCATCGGAAATTTTGTGTATATCAATTGAATCGGACTGAAGAGTAAAGTTTATTTCTTGTGCTGGAACTTTACCGAGTATATTGAGATTAATAACCTCTTTCTCTTCTTCTTTTTTAATACCTACTTCGGTTACTAAAGTTTTATTTTCTCCAATTTTATGTGTAAGTGCCTCTTTAGTCGCCTTATTAACAGACTCCGCTACTTCATCATACGTAATAAGATCTACACCCACACCTTTAACGTGCTTACTGTCTTTCGGCGCCGAGTAAGAATCGCGCTTAGAAAAAGAAACTCCTTTAACCTTCTTATATCTTCTATAAAAATACTCTTTAATACCTATACGATTACAAACACTAAATAGTAGATCTTCATCTACATTCTTATGTAGTAAGTCGAAAACGAAATCATCGTAATAGTACTTGGCTATATATCCAGCTATTTGTAAGCTGCTAGTTTGTATAGACTCGTTTTCAAAACCTTTTATAAATTCTGCTATTTCATAATTACTATATGTAGGAGTTCCCGTTATCAATCTAATCAAATTATCCCATTGATTCACACTCCCATAGTTAACGGAGGTGGATAGAACGTGCCTGAACCAGCCTATGTTTTCATATTGTCCGCCAGGACTTATTTTGTTTATATCTCGTGTGAGTATGAGTACCTCTTTCATATTTTTATATACTGGAGTTAACATATCAATATCTTCAACTCTTATTTCATAAGAAGATACGTAACTAGCCAAATTATATCCCAGCATCAGTGCATCTATGGGTAAGTCTTTTATAATATTGTCAACAACATATTTTATATCTCTTGTATCGTATTTATATAATAGCTCTGGAATAAGTACTCTTAATATATTCTCTAACTCTTTCTTGGAGGTTTTCTTCTTGTTGGCGAAAAGAACCAATTGTAGAAGATACTCTTCTAGTATATGCGGATAAGCTTCTTTTTTATCATCAAGTTCTTTCAGAATATCTTTAGCAAGACCGTCCGAACATTTGTATTTTAGTTCACCATTTACATACTTTATTTCATCATCCTCTTCTTTTTTTGCGCCCGAAGTAAAGCTCTTGTCTTTAGAAAAATCATACTTCTCATGATAATCTTTATACTTATCTTCTAACCAAGAGTTATCTGTCTCACCATTAAGAGTATAGAGCATGAGTTTAAGAAGATATCTTAGTAAGTTAAGGTCGTTGTTGGCTATTATATTAATTTTATCAACATGGTAAAGAACAGCCCAACATTCTTTTAAAAAGATGCTACTGGAAAATGACAAGTTGTTTTTTACATATCTAACAGCTTGTCTACGTTCATAAAAAGAATAAGTACTACTAGGTACTCCAACCCCGTATCCTATAAAATCATCTATTTGTTGTTTAGTAGCTTTCATACAGATGTTATACCGTTTATATAGCTAAAAATTTCATATAACAAACTATTTTAAGCCTTCACTGTCTCGGGAATTACCGAAGCCAGTGTATCAGCAGTCTTACTAAGAGTTTTTACTTTACCTTTCAACTGGTTGATCAACTCTCCGCCGCCGGAGAGAAGAAGTGAGGTTGCCATTTCTCCTACTTTCATAGAAGCATTCATACGAAAACAAGTTTGTAGAAGCTCAATTTTCTCTTGACTGAGAAACTTACCGAAAGTAGAAATTTGTCCAATCAATTCTGCTAGTGCGGCAGAGAAAACAATATCACCAATAGGGGACTCAATAACTGAGATCAAGTTAGCTCTTAGTGTCTTCTTCTCTTTTGCGCTCTTATCCGACGAGTCCACAACCAAATCAATAAAGATTTTTTTACCCTCTTTTACGAGGGCGCTGGCTGCGCCAGTACCTAGTCCGAGAGGAGCTACGTCTTTGTACTTGTCAAGAATTTCACTCATAAAGGGTTTATACCAACAAATAGTTAAAAAAATTCACTATATAAATTTGATTAATTTAGACTGCTACACCAAGCTTCTCGGCTACGATCTGCTCCACCTTGGAAGTTCCGCCAGCAGAGAGGGCTCCCACGGGCGTGACTTCCACAGAGCTGTCCTCCAGGAGAGGCTTCACTACGTTCAGAAGCTCCCCCAGACCCATCTCTGCGAGATCTACGGCCACGTCTGTCACCTGTTCACTGACGATCGCCACAGCCTGCACGTCAAATTTACGTGCAATTCTCTCCGCCGCCTCGACTTTACCGAACTTGCTACCGAGAATGGGCAGTCCACGAGCGAGAGCCAGCGCAGCCAGTGCTTGACCTTCTGGACCTTCAAGAAGAGCCCCGAGAGTGTCCGTCAGTGCCGTCAGTGCTTTACCCTTCTTACCGCTTCGGGCGGCAAGCTTTCTTGCCAAAAGGCGCGAGATCTTCTTGGTAGCAGTGCGCATAGCGCCTTGCTCCATACCCTCTTTCGCCACATCCTGCACATACTTCTTCGTCTCATCGCTGATCTTCATGAATCCACCAACTCCCAGGTTTTTCTTGATTTCGTCGAGATTA
>ERZ650308.1577-NODE-1577-length-11730-cov-21.339272_pt1 | contig 11730 bp, 10 predicted proteins | sample MGYA00376244_ERZ650308 | MGnify/ENA primary metagenome ERZ650308 (study PRJEB26733, sample SAMN07839295) | wastewater metagenome | biome: small river; feature: stream; material: water | place: USA: North Carolina | collected 2016-04-26 ...
TCTACAAGGGATAAAAAAATTGTAGAAGATGCAAATCAAGCTAAGGAAGAATTTATCAAGGCAGATCCTTTATTGAAAAATATTTTTAATAAAGCATACGGGTATGTTATTTTTCCGAATATCGGTAAAGGCGGATTTGGTGTTGGTGGTGCCACAGGCAATGGTGCTGTATATGAAGGGGGCAAGTTAATAGGTATGGCTAAAATGACTCAATTGACATTAGGATTTCAAGCTGGTGGCCAAGCATATCGAGAAGTGATATTCTTTGAATCAAAAAAAGATATAGATAAATTCAAAGAAAATAATTTAGCATTTGCGGCACAAGCATCTGCCATTATCGCAACTGAAGGAGCATCAGGGGATGTCAAATATGATAATGGTGTTATGATATTTACACATCCTAAAGGTGGATTAATGTATGAAGCCTCAGTAGGGGGACAAAAATTTTCATTTAGGAGGATCAAATGAAAACAACTACTAAACCAATAGACAATCAACTTAATGGGCTAAGTGATCTTGAAGTTCAAAATCAAATAAGTAAGTACGGCTTTAATGAGTTGCCTGCTTCTAATAAAAAGAATCTTTTTGATCTCTTTTTTGAAATCATGAAAGAGCCAATGTTTATTTTATTGGTCAGTTCAGCGATTATTTATGTTTTTTTGGGCGATTATAGGGAAGGGCTCATTTTAATGAGCGCTACATCACTAATTATTTTTATTACATTCTTTCAATATCGAAAAGCTGAAAACGCTTTAGCTGCTTTAAGTAAACTATCTAGTCCTCATGCTTTGGTTTTTAGAAATAATCAATTTAAAAAAGTGCCTGGAAGAGAGGTGGTGCCTAATGATATTGTTCTCTTAAATGAAGGCGATAGAGCAGTTGCAGATGCCATACTCATAGAATCAAATCATTTATGGATGGACGAAGCTATCCTCACTGGTGAATCTATCCCTGTAATAAAAAACTTAGGTCACACTACTTATGCTGGCACTTTGGTAGTTCAAGGAAGTGGTATTGCAAAAATTGTATCTACTGGAGTCGCCTCAAGACTTGGCAAAATAGGCATTGCATTAAAAGATATTAAAGAAGACCCTACTAGGCTACAATTAGAGATGAAAACTTTGATTAATCGTCTCTTTTTTATTGGCGTTATAATAAGTATCGCAGTAGTACTTGCCTATTATTTATCTAGGGGCGGAATTATTAGTGCCTTATTAAATGGTATTTCTACTTCGATGGCGGTTTTACCAGAAGAATTTCCTGTTGTCTTAACTGTTTTTCTCGCAATTGGGTCATGGCGGCTTTCAAAACTACAAGTGCTTACTAGAAAGCCTTCAGCAATAGAGACTTTGGGCGCAGTTACAGTATTATGTGTTGATAAAACAGGAACGATTACAATGAATAGTATGGAAATAGCCTTTATATATGATGGCATTAACATCTTCAGTAAAGAGGACTTAAAGCTAAACGCATCTTCCACATTCGAGTTAATTCAGATTGCGAAGCTTGCCTCGTCTTCTAGTGGAGTGAATCCAATGGAAAATGCAATTTTTAAAATAGTCGAGGACAATCCGCAAATCCAAGAATTATATCCATTCTTGAATAAAAGTCAAGTGGTACATGCTTATCCACTCACCAACAGTTGTCCATCGATGACAAATATCTATGCTACAAATAATAGTAGGATATTTCATGCTTTTACAAAAGGAGCACCTGAGCAAATTTTTAAATTATGTGCTTTAGATGATGTTGAAGTAGCAATGCATAAAGAGATGCTACATTCTTTAGCCCTTCAATCACTAAGAGTGATTGCTATTGCTACCGCAACTATATCTAATCCATCTTTTCCGTCTGATCAAGTGGATCTAAAACTCAATTTTAGAGGCTTGATTGCTTTTCGGGATCCAATAAGATCTGAAGTTCCAAACGCAATTAATGAATGCAGGGCTGCTGGTGTAAAAGTTAAAATAATTACGGGTGATTTCTCTGTCACTGCAAAAAGCATAGCGAATGAGATAGGAATTGACAAAGAAGGTACTGTTGTCACTGGGGATGAATTAGAAAGCATGACAGACACACAATTATTGCAAAAAATGAATTCCATTACAGTATTTGCTAGAGTGATACCAAGTCAAAAATTGCGTATTGTCAATTTGCTTAAAATGCAAAACGAAGTAGTTGCTATGACTGGTGATGGTGTAAATGATGCACCTGCACTTAAGGCAGCACATATTGGGATTGCCATGGGGAAAAGAGGAACTGAAGTTGCAAGAGAAGCTTCATCTTTAGTGCTATTGGATGACAATTTTGCATCTATAGTAGCTGCTATTAAACAGGGGAGACGAATCTTTGATAATTTAGAAAAAGCAATGGGTTATATAATAGCCATACATATCCCAATTATTGGTTTAACACTTTTGCCTGTTTTAAATACTGCAATACCTTTTATTTTAATGCCTTTACATATCATCTGTTTAGAATTGGTGATTGATCCAGTTTCATCAATTGCTTTTGAAACAGAAATAGAAGAAAAAAATATCATGAAAAGACCTCCTCGTAATGTAAAGAGCCGATTTTTTGGCACCCAAAAAATTATAGTTAGTATTTTAAAGGGAGTATTCTTATTCATTTCGGTTTTATTTGTTTTAATCATTAGCAGGTATAATGGACTCAATGATCAAGCAATTAGAGCGTTATGTTATTCAGCTTTGGTGATAGGCAATTGCGTACTTATTTTAAATAGTTTATCAAAAACAAGACCATTCTATACCATTATTAGTAATAAAAATTGGTCAGCAATTGGAATTCTACTCTTTGCTATTACCCTTTTATATAGTGCTATTTATTTCCCCGACATTCAATCTTTATTTAAATTTCAAAATCCAGGATTGCAGTCATTTTATCCTGTTGTTTTAGCTGCAATTTTCTTATTAGCCATCTTTGAAGTACAGAAATATTTTACCACTATTCGCACTAACAACAATCAACGTGTTGTATAATGATGGTCATAGGTATTCAGTTTCAATCATAGTAGCTTTACTTCAGTTAAAACAAAAGTGAATAAGATTCAATCAGAACTAATTAGCCACTTAAGATATAGGCAACGTTGTTTTATAATAAATCTTTAGTCATAGATTATCCTTACCCCCAAAAGGAGCACCACCTGCAATATTTTTGTAGGTGGTTTTTATTATCATTTATATTGTAATTTTATTTGCGTACTTTAACAAGGATTAGTCACCGATTAGACGCTATTACAATTGCCATGAAACGAACATTCGCTATAAAAAATAAATTGAAGCAGTTTTGGAAAGTAATAGGTCCAGGATTAGTAACTGGGGCAAGCGACGACGACCCATCTGGTATTGCTACTTATTCTCAGGCAGGTGCTGCCTATGGTTTAACTACCCTATGGACAGCAATCATTGCTTTTCCATTAATGGCTGCTATTCAAAAGATGTGTGCCAAGATTGGCTTAGTTACCAATATGGGATTAACTGGTACTTTAAAAAAGCATTATCCTAGACCAATTTTATATTTGATGTTATTGTTTAGCTTCCCAGCTATCGTCTTAAATATTGGTGCAGATATTGCTGCGATGGGTGCAGTTGGAAATTTACTTTTTCCAAAAATAGATGCCACATTTTTCAGTGTCTTTTTTACCATCTTTTTATTGGTCATGATCATTTATCTTCCTTATGCAAAAATGGCTGCCATCTTAAAATACCTTTGTATTGTTTTATTGGTTTATTTTATCGTTCCTTTTCTGTATCAACAAGATTTTACAGCTATTCTTAAAAACACATTTATTCCTACAATCAAATTTGACAAAGCATATATTGCTATTTTAGTAGGTATTCTTGGTACTACCATTTCTCCTTATCTTTTTTTCTGGCAAGCTTCTGTTGAAGTAGAAGAAATGAAACATCTTAAAAAGAAGTTAGTTGTCAATAAAAAAATCATTGATAACATGCAGCATGACGTTGATTTTGGCATGACCTTTTCTGGATTGATTATGTATTTTATCATTCTAACAACAGGCACTGTTTTGTATCAAGCAGGAATAAACCAGATTGATACAGTAGAAGAGGCAGCCTTAGCATTAAAACCTTTAGCAGGCAATATGGCTTATTTATTATTCGCCATCGGAGTCATTGCAACTGGATTAATTGCTATACCCGTTTTAAGTGGCTCCTTGTCTTATATATTTACTGAAACATTTGGCTGGGAACAAGGGTTGGATAAGAAATTTCATGAAGCGAAAGGTTTTTATGTGATTATCTCTATTTCTTTAATTGTAGGACTTTGCTTGAACTACGTGGGTATCTCACCCATTGACGCCCTCATTTATACTGCCATATTATATGGTGTGACCGCGCCAATTTTAATTGGCATTATTTTACATATTTCCAATAATAAAGCCATAATGGGGAGACACACAAATAGCAGGATAACCAATATTTTAGGCTTTGCTGCATTGTTAATCATGTTGGCTTCTGCATTGGCATACTTCTATCTTTATTTATATTAAAGAGTGATTTCATTCTTATTAAATAGGTAAACATTTTTAGGTGTTTTAATTAAATCAGTCTAGTTTTGTTAACCAATTGGTTAAACTATATGGTTAATAATACTAATTCAACCGAATCTGCTATTCTTTCTGCTGCTAAGCATATTTTCTCTGTCAAAGGAAAAGATGGGGCTACTATGCAAGAAATAGCAAATCAAGCAGGTATTAACAAGGCACTTTTACACTATTATTTCAGGACAAAAGATTTGTTATTCGAACAAGTATTTTTTGAAGAGGTTAAAAAGTTTTCTCCAATTTTAAAAAATGCAATCGCACAAGATGTTGATTTGTATCAAAAAATACATAATATATGTGAGGCATACATTTTAATGGCATTGGATAATCCTTTTGTGCCTGTGTTTGTAGTTGGAGAGATAAACAAGCAACCAGACTTTTTCATACATAAGATGTTTGATGGAGATTTTCCCGATTTCCCCAAATTAGCCTTGCAAATTGACAATGAAGTAAAAGCTGGAAAGATTAAACATATCCTTCCGCATCACCTTATCATGAATATGATGAGTATGTGTGTGTTCCCGTTTTTAATGAAGCCAATGTTTATTGTAGGCATGGGTATAGACAAAGAAGTGTTCCAAAACCTTATGCTTCAAAGAATAAAAGAAGTTCCAAAATTTATCATCGATTCAATTAAAATATAATTTATAATGCGACTATTATTTACTTCAATAGGCTTTCTCCTAGCTACTTTCATTCAAGCTCAAACACATACACTGCAAGAGTTAGAGGCGCTTTCAATTAAAAATTATCCATTAATTAAACAAGCAGCCATTTTAAATCAATCCGCCAATTTTAATATTGAAAATATAAAAAAAGCACTTTATCCTCAGCTTAGTATCAATGGTCAGGCTACTTACCAATCTGATGTAACTAGTATCAATATACCCATTCCTGGTTTTAAGGCAAATCCACTTTCTAAAGATCAATACAAAGCAATAGCTGAACTGCAACAAACAATTTACGACGGAGGTTTAAATAAAAAAATGCAAGCAGTGGCAAGTGCTGGGGCTAAATTAGAAATTATAAAAAACGAGGTTGACTTATACAAATTAAAAGAACGAGTGACTCAGATTTATTGTACTGTATTGTATACAAATGAAGTGGTGAATCAAATTAGCCTCATTCAGAAAGATCTAGAAAATGCACTATTTAAAATTGAATCATTGTATAAAAATGGTTTAGTATTTAAAAATAATGTCTTACAAATTAAAGCTCAAATCTTAAAAAATAACCAAAGACTAGAAGAAGCTATTGCAGCTAAACGAATGGTTTTAGACGCTTTAGAAATTTTGTCAAATATGCCTTTAGCATCAAATGCTGTTTTTGAAACACCAAAGGATGTAAAATTTGATAACAATGACTTGGAGCTTTCTAGACCAGAATTATTGTTATTTGAGGCTCAAAATTCAAGTATTCAAAAGCAGTTAGGACTTGTGAATGCTAAAACCAGTCCGAAGTTGGGTGCATTTGTACAAGGTGGATATGGTAGACCAGGTTTGAATATGCTTAAAAACGATTTCGATTGGTTTAGCATTGGAGGCGTCAAATTACAGTGGTCATTAGGAAGTTATTATACTGCAAAAAAAGAAAAAGGCATTTTGCAGAATCAAGCTGCCTTAATCCAAAATGAAAAAGATACCTACACATTAAATAATCGTATTCAACTAAAGCAGCAATTGGACGAGATTGCCAAGATTGAAAAACTAATTCAATCTGACAAAGAAATTGTTGCACTGAGAGATCAAATTAAAAATACTAGCTTGGTTCAATTAAATAACGGTGTAATTACTGCCAATGACTATTTGAGAGAAATAAATGAATATGATTTAGCCAATCAAGCGCTTGTTCAGCATCAAACACAACTTATCCAATCTAAATTACAATTTCAATTAATCAAAGGGAAAAACTAGACATATGAAAAAAGCGTTATTACTATTTATTACAGTTACTTTATTTGGTTGTGCAGGATCAAAAATTAAATTTGATGCTCAGGGTGTATTTGAATCCGAAGAAGTGATGGTTGCCTCTGAACTTCCTGGAAAATTGGTATTTTTTAATATCAACGAAGGCGATAGTTTAATTCAAAATCAAATTGTTGCGAAAATTGACACCTCAAACCTACTGCTACAAAAAGCCCAATTAGCGGCTTCACTTTCTGCACTTGGTCAAAAATTGGTGGATGTTGCTCCTCAAGTTGAGTTGTTAAAAAACCAAATAGAAGTACAAGAAGCCCAGTTAAGAAATTTGTATCATGAAAAAAATAGAATTGAAAATCTATTAAAAAGCGATGCTGCTACTAAAAAGCAATTTGATGACATCGTTTTTCAAATTGAATCTTTGGAAAAACAAATACAAGTTACTAAGCAACAAATTAAAGTACAACAATCTACTGTTGGCACTCAAAATAGATCTGTCTTGAGTGAAAGCGATCCTTTACAAAAAAGAATGGATCAGATTCAGGATTTAATCAACAAATCAAACATTTCAAATCCTATCAATGGTGTTGTATTGACTACTTATGTTAGATCGGGCGAGATTGTTGGTGCAGGAAAACCATTATATAAGATTGCCAATTTAGAAACCTTGACCTTAAGGGTATATGTGAGTGGGGATCAGTTATCTAGTATTAAGATAGGGCAAACGGTGAAGGTTTTAGTTGATAAGAATAAAGACGAATACACTGAATTGTCTGGCAAAATAGCTGCAATTGCTTCAAAAGCGGAGTTTACACCTAAGACCATTCAAACTAAAGATGAACGTGCTAATTTAGTGTATGCTGTAAAAGTGTTGGTTAAAAATGATGGCTTACTTAAAATTGGCATGTATGGCGAAGTTAAATTCTAACGCTAAAGCCATTATAGTAGACAAGGTTACCAAATCTTATCTGAATGGTAAAAAAAAGACCACTGCTTTAGATCAAATTAGTTTCGAAGTAGCTGCCGGTTCTTTATTTGGCCTCATTGGGCCCGATGGAGCAGGTAAGACGAGTTTGTTTAGGATTTTAACTTCATTGCTTTTACCGGATGAGGGATCAGTTTTTGTTGATGGCCTGAATGTTCAAACTGAATACAAAACTTTAAGACAAAGAATTGGCTATATGCCTGGCAAATTTTCATTGTATACAGATTTGACTATTCAAGAAAATATTGAATTCTTTGCTAGTTTATTTGGTACTACTTTCGAAGAGAATTACGACCTCATTAAGGATTTGTACATTCAGATTGCGCCATTCAAAGATCGACGTGCAGGGAAATTATCTGGAGGCATGAAGCAAAAACTAGCTTTATGCTGTGCTTTGATTCATCGACCAACGATTTTGTTTTTGGATGAACCTACAACAGGTGTGGACGCTGTTTCAAGAAAGGAATTCTGGGAAATGCTTCAGTTGTTAAAGGCTGAAGGAATAACAATCATCGTTTCAACACCGTATATGGATGAAGCCACTTTGTGTGATCAAGTTGCATTAATACAAGAAGGAAAAATACTAGGCATTGATACACCACAACATATAATCGAAGGTTTTGACAAAGCGATTTATGCAATTAAATCTCCCAATATGTTGCAACTCCTAAAGCAACTAGAAAAGGACCCTGCTGTGGAACATGTGTATCCATTTGGTGAGTTTCATCATATAGTAATGAGACAGAAGGATTCGGTTATACGCATCCCGGAAGCTGCAGTGATGGAAAAAATTACACCAAATATAGAAGACGTATTCATTGATTTAATGAGAAGCCATGCATCATAAAGCAATCATAGTAGATAAATTATCCAAGCAATTTGGTGATTTTAAAGCAGTAGATGAAATTAGCTTTGAAGTTGCAAAGGGAGAGATATTTGGTTTCCTAGGCGCCAATGGTGCTGGAAAAACAACAGCAATGAAAATGCTTTGTGGCTTATCTATGCCAACAAGTGGGAATGCTAAGGTCGCAGGATATGATGTTTACGAAGACAACGAAGCCATTAAAAGGAATATTGGCTATATGAGTCAGAAATTTTCATTGTATGAAGACTTAACTGTCAAAGAAAATATTAAATTTTACGCGGGTATTTATGGAATTACACCAGCTAGGATTGTAGAAAAGACAAAACAATTGTTGTTGCAATTAGACTTAGAAAAAGAAGCCGATTTGTTAGTAGGGCAATTGCCTTTAGGATGGAAACAAAAATTGGCATTTTCTGTGGCTATTTTTCATGAACCTCAAATTGTTTTTCTTGATGAGCCAACTGGCGGAGTTGATCCAATTACTCGACGAGAATTTTGGAATTTGATTTATGATGCAGCTGCATCAGGCATTACCATTTTTGTTACTACACATTATATGGACGAAGCTGAATATTGCAATAGGGTTTCTATCATGGTAGATGGCAAAATTGAAGCATTAGATACACCTGCTAATTTGAAGCAGCATTTTAACGTACAAAGTATGGATGAAGTTTTTCTTCATCTTGCAAGAAAAGCAAAACGCACCGAATAGCATGAAGCAGTTTTATCATTTTATAGTAAAGGAGTTCTATCATATTTTTAGGGATAGAAGAACATTGTTCATTTTATTGGGTATGCCAATGGTGCAGATTATTATTTTTGGTTTTGCCTTGACAAACGAGGTGAAGAATACAAAAATTGCAGTCATCAATCAATCCCAAGGCGTTTCTGCTACAAGGCTAGTTCAGAAAATCGAATCAAGTAGTTATTTTGAGCTATATAGTCAAAGTAAGGATGCTGCACAAATGGATAAATTATTCAAGAAGGGTGCAGTAAAAATAGCCCTAGTCATTCCTAGTGATTTTGATCCAAGCATAGTAAATCAAAATAAGGGCCAATTACAGATTATTGCGGATGCAACAGACCCAAATGTGGCCACAGCGTTGACCAATTATCTGTCGGTGATTATACAAGATTTTCAAAAAGAATTAAATCCTAATAGTGCGATACCTTACAAAATAGATGTGGAAGCTAGAATGATGTATAATCCGCAATTAAAAGGTGCTTATAATTTTGTACCTGGGGTAATGGCGATGGTATTATTATTGGTTTGCACGATGATGACAGCCCTGACAGTTGTACGTGAGAAAGAACTTGGGAATATGGAAATTCTACTAGCTTCTCCAATCAATCCGATTAAAATAATTTTAGCAAAAGCTGTACCTTATTTATTACTATCCATTATCAATATCACCACTATATTATTACTTAGTTATTTTGTATTAGATGTGCCTATTAATGGGAGTCTATTTTTATTGTATGCAGAAAGTATTCTTTTTATTATGGTATCATTGGGACTAGGCTTACTTATTTCGGCGGGAACCGATTCGCAACAATCTGCTATGTTTATTTCATTGGTAGCCATGTTTTTGCCTACGGTGATGTTTAGTGGCTTCATTTTCCCAATTGAAAATATGCCTTTACCACTTAGGATTATTTCTAATTTTATTCCAGCAAAATGGTTTTTCATCATTGTTAAATCTGTCATGATAAAAGGAGTTGGACTCAAGCTAATCTGGAAAGAGACACTCATCTTAACCTGTATGATGCTTTTCTTTTTTGGTATGGCGATTAAGAAATTTAAAATTAGATTAGCATGAGCCCATTAAGATATATATTAGAAAAAGAGTTCAAGCAAATTTTTAGAAATCCTGCCATCTTGAAAGTGATTTTTGTGATGCCAGTAATACAGCTGATTGCTTTGCCTATGGCAGCGGACTATGAAATTAAAAATATTAATATAGCAGTCATTGACCGAGACCATAGTACAGTATCTAATAAATTAGTACAAAAAATTACTGCTTCTAATTATTTTAAACTGGTAGAATACAATAGCGATTTTGAAGCTTCAATGGAACTCATTGAAAACGACAAGGCCGATTTGATTTTAGAAATACCTAAGAATTTCGAAGCTAATTTGTATCAAGAGAAAGCAACCAAATTATTTTTAGCCGTCAATGCAATCAATGGTGTCAAAGCCAATCTGGGCGCTGCATATATGACCAATATTGTTCAATCATACAATGCGGATTTTCGAATACAAACAATTACGCCAGGTAGGTTCAATGAACTGCCCATTTTTGAGATCAGTTCCACCAATTGGTACAATCCAAAAATGAATTATAAGATATTCATGGTCCCTGGCATCTTGGTTTTACTCATTACAATTGTTGGTATGAATTTATCTTCAATCAATATTGTACGTGAAAAAGAAATGGGAACAATCGAACAGATCAATGTAACTCCTATTAAAAAGACGCATTTTATTTTAGGTAAGCTATTGCCTTTCTGGATAATCGGATTAGTGGTAATTAGTGTAGGCTTTTTAATAGCTTGGTTGGTATATGGGATTATTCCTTTAGGCTCTTATTTCACGCTTTATCTATTTGCGGCAATTTATTTGTTGGTAATTTTAGGCATTGGCTTATTGATTTCAACTTATTCAGAGAATCAACAACAAGCCATGTTGGTAACCTTTTTTTTAATGATGATATTTGTGTTGATGGGTGGGCTATATACTAGTATTGATAGCATGCCCGATTGGGCTAGGTGGTTTACTAGGCTGAATCCAATTTCTTATTTCATAGAAGTTATGCGAATGGTTGTATTGAAGGGAAGTGGCATTGTTGATACAGGTAAACAATTCCTAATTATGATTGGTTATGCCATTGTGATTAATACTTGGGCAGTTTTAAGTTATCAAAAACGAGCTTAACCTTATATTCATGCGAAAGATTATATTATTTGATGGAGTTTGTAATTTTTGCAATCGAACAGTTCATATTATTTTGGCACATGATCAGAAAGCGAAATTTCAGTTTGCATCTAATCAATCTCAAGCAGCAATAGAGATGATGGATCAGATGTGCCTAGATCCAAACGTGCTTAATTCGGTTGTTTTGCTGGAGGGCGATTTAGTTTATACCAAAACCGATGCGATTATCAATATTTCAAATGACTTGTATGGGTGGCCTCGTTTTTTTAGATTGTTAAAGTTTATCCCAAAGCCAATTCGAGATTTTTTTTATGATAGCTTTGCCAAGTATAGGTACAGATTATTTGGGAAACGGTCCATTTGCATGATTCCGGATCAAAAGTTTAAAGATCGATTCCTGGATTAAATTTCACTTTTAAATTAACCCACTGTTTTGAACTA
>ERZ650308.1578-NODE-1578-length-11727-cov-8.996316_pt1 | contig 11727 bp, 14 predicted proteins | sample MGYA00376244_ERZ650308 | MGnify/ENA primary metagenome ERZ650308 (study PRJEB26733, sample SAMN07839295) | wastewater metagenome | biome: small river; feature: stream; material: water | place: USA: North Carolina | collected 2016-04-26 ...
GCGGTCCGCAACTCAGGTCCGAAGGTTGTGCCAGGTCTGTGCGTAGCCATTGAACCGATGGTTACCGCCGGATCAAAGGCCACCAAGGTTCTCGGCGACGGTTGGACTGTTTCCACAAAAGACGGCCTAGACGCATCCCACTGGGAGCACAGCGTTGCCGTTCACGAAAAAGGTATCTGGGTTTTGACCGCATTCGACGGTGGAGCTTCCGAACTAGCCGCTTTTGGCGTCGTCCCAGTGGATCCACGCAAGATTTAATTGGCATTTTCGGGCAAAACTGCCTAAGATTGAACTTCGGTGTCTTATACACACAATTCCCTTATTTAAGGTTCGGGTTTTTGCGTGCTTGAGAGGCCATCAAAGCTAAGTAGAAGTGAGTGTATGGCCAGCAAAGACGGTGTCATCGAACTAGAGGGCACAATCATTGAGGCGCTTCCGAACGCAATGTTTCGGGTCGAGCTAACCAACGGTCATAAAGTTCTAGCAACTATTTCGGGCAAAATGCGTCAGCACTACATCCGTATTCTCCTTGGAGACCGCGTGCTTGTAGAGGTCAGTACCTACGATCTGTCGCGCGGCCGAATCACTTACCGATACAAATAAACCGGCTAGCAATAGCCCTAAGAAGAAGTTAGAGACATGAAGGTAAACCCTAGCGTCAAGAAGATTTGCGACAAGTGCAAGGTCATTCGCCGCCACGGTCGAGTCATGGTCATCTGCGAGAACCCACGTCACAAGCAGCGCCAGGGCTAATCACCGTACTTCGCAAAACAACTAAATAAAAAACAAGGCAAAGCAACCGAGCAATCGGTAACCTCCGGAAGAAGGCCGGGGCCAGGGAAACCTGGGTGCAATGCTGCAGACCTTCCAAAAACAAGGAGTTCCATATGGCACGTGTTGCCGGAGCAGATATTCCAGACGCGAAACGCGTCGAAATCGCACTAACCTACATCTACGGCATTGGCCGTACCCGCTCAGTTCAGATCTTGAACGAGACCAAGGTCGACAAGAACATTCGTGTTAAGGACCTAACCGACGACCAGCTCGTCGCCATCCGTGACTTCATCGAAGGAACCTTCAAGGTTGAGGGTGACCTCCGCCGTGACGTTGCCGCTGACATTCGCCGCAAGGTTGAGATCGGTTCATACGAGGGTCTTCGCCACCGCAAGGGCCTCCCAGTTCGTGGCCAGCGCACCAAGACCAACGCTCGTACTCGCAAGGGTCCAAAGCGCACCGTAGCCGGCAAGAAGAAGGCGACCCGCTAGTAACTAGCGAGCGCATCTCAACCCACAAAGAATTTAGGAGAAATCATGGCAGCACCAAAGGCAAAGGCAGGCTCAGCCGCCCGCAAGCCACGCCGCAAGGTAGTCAAGAACATCACCGTTGGTCAGGCTCACATCAAGTCGACCTTCAACAACACCATCGTTTCGATCACCGACGCTACTGGCGCGGTTATCTCATGGTCATCATCAGGCGACGTCGGCTTCAAGGGTTCACGTAAGTCAACCCCGTTCGCCGCACAGCTAGCAGCAGAGTCTGCAGCTCGCAAGGCACAGGAGCACGGCCTAAAGAAGGTTGACGTTTTCGTCAAGGGTCCTGGTTCAGGTCGCGAGACTGCAATCCGTTCGCTTCAGGCAGCAGGTCTAGAGGTTGGTTCAATCTCAGACGTAACTCCTCAGGCTCACAACGGTTGCCGCCCACCAAAGCGTCGTCGCGTCTAGTCATTTGGTTTTGTCTCCGACAAAACGGCATGAACGTTGTGCCGTTTGTCTGGGATGACCGACGAAGGCTTGCCTTCAACCAGCTTTAATCTCGCAACAAAGCTTCGGAGTGGCCACTTCGAAGCCCCCAACAAATAGACAACAAATAGTGGTTGTCTAGCTGAAAGGAACCAAACGTGCTAATTGCACAGCGTCCAACTCTTCACGAAGAAGTCCTATCTCCAAACCGCTCACGTTTCTCACTTGAGCCACTAGAGCCTGGCTTCGGCTACACCCTTGGCAACTCACTTCGTCGCACCCTGCTTTCATCGATTCCTGGTGCAGCAGTTACCAACATCCGCATCGAAGGCGTTCCTCACGAGTTCTCAACCATCGAAGGCGTTAAGGAAGACGTCACCGAGATCATCTTGAACATCAAGGACCTCGTTGTTTCTTCTGAGCACGACGCACCTGTCGTTGCACACCTTCGCAAGCAGACCGCTGGTCCTGTTACCGCTGCTGACATCCAGGTTCCTGCTGGTGTCGAGGTTCACAACCCAGAGCTAGTCATTGCGACCATCAACGCAAAGGCAAAGTTCGAGGTTGAGCTAACCATCGAGCGCGGTCGTGGCTACGTTCAGGCTTCACAGAACCGCAACCCAGACGCCGACGCAGGCGTTATCCCAATCGACTCGATCTACTCGCCAGTTCTCAAGGTTTCATACCGCGTTGAGGCAACTCGTGCGGGTGAGTTCACCAACTTCGACAAGCTAGTTGTCGACGTTGAGACCAAGCCTTCGATGACTCCTGAAGATGCAGTTGCATCAGCAGGTAGCACCTTGGTTGCTTTGTTCGGTCTTGCAAAAGAATTGAACGAGACTGCCGAAGGAATCGAGCTAGGTGCAGCACCAGTTGAGTCAAACCTCTCACCAGAATTGGCAATGCCAATCGAAGAGCTTGACCTAACCGTTCGCTCATACAACTGCCTAAAGCGCGAAGGCATCAACACTGTTGCAGAGTTGATCAACCTTTCTGAAGACCAGTTGATGAACATTCGCAACTTTGGTAGCAAGTCGGTCGACGAGGTGCGCGACAAGCTCACTTCAATGGGCCTAAAGTTCCGCGACTCAGTTCCGGGCTTTGACGCTACCTACTTCAGCGCAAACTACGACGACGAAGACGGCGACCAGGCGTAAGCCGGGCGCTCATCCAAGAGGAGAAATCTAATGGCAGCACCAACTAAAGGCCCACGTCTCGGAGGCGGACCAGCGCACGAGCGCCTAATGCTTCGCAACATGGCAACCTCATTGTTCAAGCACGGCAAGATCACTACCACCGAGACCAAGGCAAAGCGTCTTCGTCCGTTGGCAGAGCGCCTAGTAACCTTCGCAAAGCGCGGAGACCTAGCAGCTCGTCGTCGTGTTATCGCTCAGCTAACTGAGAAGTCAGTTGTTCACGAGCTATTCGCGAACATCGCACCTCAGGTTGCAGACCGTCAGGGTGGCTACACTCGCATCACCAAGCTTGGCTACCGCAAGGGCGACAACGCTCCTATGGCGCTAATCGAGCTTGTTCTTGAGCCAGTGAACGCAAAGCCAAAGGCAAACAAGACCAAGTTGACCAACGCGGTCAAGGCTGGCGCAGCTGCACCTGCAGTTGAAGCAGCAGAGGTATTTGAAGAGGCAGCAGAGATCGAAGCAGCAGTAGAGGCAGAGGCAACTGAGTCTCCAGCCGTTGAAGCTGCAGCAGAAGAGACTTCAGCAGAGTAATCTCGATTTACATGAGCGAACCCGTTGACATCCGTGTTGACGGGTTCACTCGTTTAAGAATTGATTTCGGTTATGACGGCACCGACTTTTATGGTTGGTCGAAACAACCAGACCTGCGCACAATTCAAGGTGCGTTTCTAGAAGCGCTGACTCTGATCTTTGGTGAAAGCGAAATCGACTTTTCGTTGCGCGTTGCCGGCCGCACCGACGCCGGAGTTCACGCGCTGCACCAGGTTGCTCACTTCGACCTAACCGAAAAGCAGCTCGCTCGCCTCGGTCGCGAAACCATCGACGACATCGCCTACAAACTCAATCGGCTTTTGCCGGATGACCTTCGGGTGGCTTCGGTTGGTGTTGCGCCGGCCGGATTCGACGCGCGGTTCAGCGCGATCAATCGCCGCTACCGTTATCGCCTGGCCGACAACCTTGCGTTTAAGAATCCGCTTGAGACGCGCTTCACGCTCGACGTTGCCGGCGACCTCGACGTCTTGGCGATGAACCAAGCCGGCCAGCACCTGCTCGGCCTGCACGATTTCGCCAGCTTCTGCAAACCGCGCGAGGGCTCAACGACCATCCGTGAATTGCAAGAAATCGTGGTCACCCGCGGGCTCGGCGAAGTGGTCGAAATCGAGGTTCAGGCCGACGCTTTCTGCCACAACATGGTTCGTTCGATCGTGGGCGCGCTGCTTGCCGTGGGGCAGGGGCGGGCGACCCCGGCCAAGGTCAAAGAGTTGCTCGAAAAGGCCAATCGCGAGGGCAGCTATAAGGTCGTGGCACCGCACGGGCTGACCCTTTTGCGAATCGGCTACCCGGCCGACGATCAATTGGCCGCGCAGGCCGAAAAAGCCCAGAATTTGCGCTCTCTAGACGAAAACTAGGGTTTGACCTATGCCCGCAATTCGGGCTAAACTTGGAACTCGTTGCCGGTCTCCCGGCGAACCAAAAGAATCCTGAACTGCGAACTCTCGTGGTGAATTTATGTGGATTCATCCGAAGCAGAAGTAGAAGGCAATTTAACGTGCGTACTTATTCACCAAAGGCTCACGAGCTAAACAACGAGTGGCTCATCATCGACGCTACCGACGTTGTTCTAGGTCGTCTAGCAACTCAGGCTGCGACCCTATTGCGCGGCAAGCACAAGCCAACGTTCGCTCCTCACATGGACAACGGTGACTTCGTGATCATCATCAACGCAGAGAAGATCGCGTTGACCGGTGCAAAGTTGCTACAGAAGAAGGCTTACCGTCACTCTGGTTACCCAGGTGGCTTGACTGCAACTACTTATGCAGAGTTGCTAGAGAAGAACCCAGAGAAGGCTGTTGAAAAGGCAATCAAGGGCATGCTTCCAAAGAACAAGCTAGGTGCAGCACAGCTCACCAAGCTAAAGGTTTACGCAGGCCCAGCGCACCCACACGCAGCGCAGAAGCCAAAGACTTTCATCATCGACCAGGTCGCTCAGTAAGCGCGCAAGAGAAGACTCGAGAATAATTTCATGGCTAAGAACGAAACCGTAGAAGTAGCTCCAGAGAGCTACACCACCGAGACTCCAGCAGCTAAGGCTCCTGCAAAGTCACGTGGCCCATTGACTCAGGCTGGCGCCGGTCTTGGTCGCCGCAAAGAAGCAATCGCACGTGTGCGCATTGTTCCTGGAACCGGCGTTATCAAAGTAAACGGCCGCACCCTCGAAGACTACTTTCCAAACAAGTTGCACCAGCAGCTAATCACCGACCCATTCACCGTTCTTGAGTTGAAGGGTGCCTACGACGTAGTTGCTCGCATCTCAGGTGGTGGCATCGCTGGTCAGGCTGGCGCATTGCGTCTCGGCATTGCTCGTTGCTTGAACGAGATCGACCGCGACAACAACCGTGCAGCTCTTAAGAAGGCTGGCTTCTTGAAGCGCGACCCACGTGTTATCGAGCGCAAGAAGGCTGGTCTCAAGAAGGCTCGCAAGGCTTCTCAGTTCTCGAAGCGCTAAACCGCTTCTTCGACGCCTTCGGCTAATCTCGAACTATGGCGAGGCTATTTGGCACCGACGGAGTTCGTGGGTTAGCTAACCGCGACCTCACAGTCGAAATGGCGATGAAGCTGGCTCAGTCAGCTGCAATCGTTCTAGGCGAAGACAGTCGAAACCGTGGCGAAAAGCCAAAGGCCATTATTGGTCGTGACCCCCGAATCTCTGGTGAGTTTCTCGCAGCTGCAGTAGCTGCCGGACTCGCTAGTTCGGGGGTTGACGTTTTTGACGCGGGTGTTCTTCCGACTCCGGCCACAGCGTTTCTAACTGCAGACATGGATGCCGATTTCGGCGTCATGATTTCTGCATCGCACAACCCTGCGCCTGATAACGGCATCAAGTTTTTTGCACGCGGTGGTCACAAACTCGACGACGCACTCGAAGACAAAATCGAAGCGTTGATGCACGAAGAAAAACTTGCACCGGTTGGTGGCGCGGTTGGTCACGTATCCCGTTTTGCAGATGCAGAAGATCGCTACATCATTCACTTGCTAAAGGCGCTGCCAAATCGTCTTGACGGTTTGAAGATTGTTGTCGACTGTGCGCACGGTGCAGCATCTGGTGTTTCACCTCAGGCGTTTGCCGATGCCGGTGCGAAGGTAATCGTGATTGGTGCAGACCCAGACGGTCACAACATCAACCTCGGTTATGGTTCGACTCACTTGAGCGCACTGCAGTCTGCTGTTCTCGAACACGGCGCAGACCTTGGCATCGCACACGACGGCGACGCAGACCGATGCCTCGCGGTTGATCACACCGGCAAGATTGTCGACGGCGACGAGATTATGGCGATCATGGCGTTGAGTTTGAAAGAGCGCGGTCAGCTTGCGCGCAACACCTTGGTTGCCACCGTCATGAGCAACCTCGGTTTGAAACTTGCAATGCAAAATGCCGGCATCGACATGATCGAGACCAAGGTGGGCGACCGCTATGTGCTCGAGCAGATTCGCGAGGGTGGATACACCCTCGGCGGCGAGCAGTCGGGTCACGTAATTTTCTCTCGCTATGCAACCACCGGCGACGGCATTTTGACCGGCCTAAAGCTTGGCGCAGAAGTTGCCCGCACAGGCAAGACCCTTGCCGAGCTCGCGGGCGTAATGAAGATTTTGCCTCAGGTGCTAATCAACGTGAAGGGCGTCGACAAGAACCGCGTTGACGACGAAGAAGTGCAGGCAGCCGTTCGCGAGGCCGAAGCCGAGCTGCACGGCACCGGTCGCGTGTTGCTTCGAGCATCTGGCACCGAGCCGCTGGTTCGCGTAATGGTCGAGGCTGCCGACGAAGGCTCAGCTCAGTCTTGGGCAGATCGTATTGCCCGCGTTGTTGAAAGACGCCTGGCTCTCTAATGTCAGCAAAGTTTGAAGTCGTCGACTTTGCCGCTACTACTTTGGTCGGCATCGAAGCCGACTTCTATGGCGGCATGTCTCCTAAGTTCAACGGACCAGAAATTCTCGGGCCGGTTTGGCAGCAGGTATTCGAAAAACTCGAAGGCATCGGCATTGCTTACCAAGGGCGAATGATTGCGGCCACTCGACCAGCATCTTCTGGCGAAGAAGGTCTTCTAACTCAATTTGTTGGCCAGGAAGTCGCTGTATTGCCAGACGACCTCAATGGCTTGCAAATTCTTGAGTTGCCAGCAATGCGACTTGCAACTTATGAGCACCACGGCAGCATGAATGGTCTAGTTGCTTCAATCGAGAAACTTTATGGTGAGGTTTTGCCAGCGTCTGGTCTTGAACAACCAAAGCCATGGTCTCTTGAACTTGAAATCTATGGAGTCGATTACGACCCTCGCAACCCAGACGCAGTGATGCTGATTGGCACGCCTGTTATTTAGTTCTTAGGAACCGCAGAGGCCTTTAGGTCGTTGCGAGCGGTAAGGCTGGCATAGATGGTGCCCGCTATCCAAGCAATTGAAGAAATCGGTACGAAGACCTGATTCAGGTTGGTTGCCGCGCCAACCGCATAGAGCACGCCGCATACGGTGGTGATGGTCAGCTGCAAAAACACGTAGCGCACGATTGCACGAACAGCGTGGGTGGTGCGGTTCGAGGCCTCGATGTTGGCGCGAAGCAGGTCGGCCAGTTGTTCGTTTGAACCAGGGTTATTCGACATGCATAAATTATGGCCTTAAATGCTTGTGGGCCACCGTTATCGATGGCCCACAAACTAACTAAGGATGAAGCGGTTTATGCGTCTTTGAACTCGGTCTTCGCGAATTCTTCGCTGTCTTCTGCAGACTTGATGCGAGCGATCGAGTAAATAATGAGACCGAAGAGGCACTTCGCCAAAATATCGGCGATGCTGTAGCCAACTTCACGTGCAACGAACTGGTCAGCGTTGAAGCCGGTTGAACCCATTGCCAAGATGAAGGTGATTGGGTAAACACCCCAGGTTGCGATTAGCAAGATGCGAACCAACTTGACCTTCTTCTGCACTTCAGCTGACTGACGTGAGAGGCTCTTGCCGAGTTCGATGAACAAGACATACAGGATGTAAAGGAAAGGAAGGGTTGAAAGCAAGCCCCAGATACCAGCAGGGATGCCCATGATGTCGAGCTTTGCGTCACCTGGGTAACCAAGCGCGATCATAAGTGCGGCAGCTGGAACCAAGCGGTTCAAGATTGAACGCTGAGCGCTCTTTACCAATGCAAGCACCGCAACTAGCTCAACGAGCAATAGTGGCACGGTTAGCAACCAGTCAACGTAGCGGTAGCCAACGTTGTAAGCATCCGGGTTGTTTGCAGCCATTCCAGCAAATGCGTGGTTGAAGTTGTCGAACATTCTGAAGTAGTGGTAAGTAGCGATAGCGGTTACTGTTCCCGAAACCATTACTGCCATGCGGTAACGAGGCAATACGCGCTCGCGGCCTACGAACAAGAAGATCGAAGTGAATAGCATCGATGCTAGACCCAGCGACAAAATGTTATAGACGAAGTTAAACTGCCCATTGCTGAGCGTTGCAGAAAGCGTGTTCATTTGAAGCCTTTCAATAGATGTACTTTTCGAAAAGTCATCGTTTGCGTCGTCGGTGCCATGGTGATGCACCAGGCGACACCCCTACGGTGGCTCACTAGGAGTCAACTGTGAATGGGCTGTGAATAGTTCAGTCGGTTATAACGAATTCATCACGCCCAAAAGGGCAGATTTAGCTCTTGCGCAGCAGGACCGACTGAACCGCGTGCTCAGAACCCTTCTGCAGCACCAAAGTTGCGCGAGAGCGGGTTGGCTGAATGTTCTCGATCAGGTTCGGCAGGTTGATGGTTCGCCAGATCTCGTTTGCTCGCTCAAGCGCTTTGTCGTGCGGCATCTCGGCATAGCGGTGAAAGTATGACTTCGGGTTGGTGAATGCACCCTCGCGGAGTTTCTCGAAGCGACCGAGGAACCACTTGGTCACCTGCTCAACATCGGCGTCGACATAAATCTTGAAATCGAAGTAGTCGCTAAGCGCAACCTCTTGACCCATGGCCGGCGGCTGCAAAACGTTTAGTCCTTCGATGATCACCACGTCTGGCGACTCGATGACAACCTCGGCACCTGGCACGATGTCATAGCTCAGGTGCGAATAGACCGGTGCGGTTACGCGGCCGACTCCCGACTTGATGTCTGCAACAAACTTGAGCAGCGCGAGTCGGTCATAAGACTCAGGAAACCCCTTGCGGTGCATTATGTTGCGGCGTTCGAGTTCGGCGTTTGGGTGCAAGAACCCATCCGTGGTTACCAACTCAACGCGAGGGGTAGATGGCCAGCGCGAAAGCATTTCTTTGAGCAAACGAGCAACCGTGCTCTTGCCAACGGCAACCGAACCGGCGACTCCGATGATGAACGGGGTGCCCTTGGCGCGCTCGCCCAAAAACTCAGACGTTACGTCGTGCAGTTTCTGCGCCTCGGTGACATAAAGGTTGAGCAGACGGCTCAGCGGCAAATACACATCCGTGACTTCTTTGAGGTCTAGAAAGTCGCCAAGGCCTCGAATCTGCGAAATTTCGGCCTCGGTAAGGGGCAGTTCGGTCGAGCGCCCGAGGGCCGCCCAGTCTGCTCGCGAGATTTCGACAAATGGGCTCACTGAACCCTTATCGCCCGCTCTATCAACCGTCACAATCGTTCATTCTGCCGTAAATTAGTAGTCATGTGCGGAATCGTGGGTTATGTAGGCCCTAAATCAACCCTCGACGTTCTTATCGGCGGCCTTCGTCGTCTCGAATACCGCGGTTATGACTCAGCTGGTGTCTCGGTTATTTCACCGGATGGCCACCTCGCAACCCGCAAAAAGGCCGGCAAGCTGGTCAACCTGGTTGCCGAGATCGAAGAGCACCCGCTGCCAGCCGCCCACATCGGCATTGGCCACACCCGCTGGGCAACCCACGGAGCACCAACCGACGGCAACGCCCACCCACACCTCGGCGGTCAGACCCAGAAACTTTCGCTAATTCACAACGGCATCATCGAGAACTTCGCAGAGCTCAAGGCCGAGCTGCTGGCCGAGGGCACTTCGTTTGCCAGTGAGACCGACAGTGAGGTGGCCGCCCACCTGATTGCCCGTGAGTTCGAGAAGACCGGCGACCTTCCAGCTGCTTTTGCCTCGGTTGTGGTTCGCCTGCACGGCGCATTCACCATTCTGGTTATTCACGAAGACCAGCCAGACGTGGTTTTGGCCGCTCGTCGCAATGCGCCGCTGGTTATCGGCCTGGGCGATGGCGAAAACTTCTTGGGCTCAGACGTTGCAGCATTCGTTGAGCACACCAAGCGCGCAATCAGCGTTGGTCAAGACGAGATCGTAATCTTGCGTGCCGGCTCGGTCGAGGTTCGCACCTTCGACGGCAAGCCAGTGACTCCAGAAGAATTCACCGTTGACTGGGATGCCTCTGCAGCCAGCAAGGGTGGCTGGTCTTCATTCATGGCGAAAGAAATCGCAGACCAGCCTCAGGCAGTTGCCGACACACTCATGGGTCGTTTGAACTCGGATGGTTCGGTGCGTCTCGCAGAGATCGACGGACTCTCACACGAAGACATCAAAAACATCGAGCGCATCATCATCGTGGCCTGTGGCACAGCGAGCTACGCAGGCGACATTGCAAAGTATGCAATCGAAAAGTGGTCGCGCATTCCGGTGCAGGTTGAGCTCTCGCACGAATTTAGATATCGCGACCCGATCATCAACAAGAACACTTTGATTGTTGCAATCTCGCAGTCTGGCGAAACCATGGACACCCTCATGGCAATTCGCTATGCGAAAGAACTTGGCGCGAAGGTGCTTGCGGTTTGCAACACCCAGGGCGCAACCCTTGCTCGTGAGAGCGATGCAGTTATCTACACTCACGCTGGCCCAGAGGTTGCAGTTGCCTCGACCAAGGCGCTAACCGCACAGATCACCGCCGGCTTCTTGCTCGGCCTGTTCTTGGCGAGCGTTCGCGGGGCAGTGCCAGCGGCCGAACTAAAGCGCGTTGGCCTAGACCTGCTCAAGATGCCTGGTCGCGTGTCGACCGTTATCGCCGGCCTCAAGCAGGCAGAGCGCCTGGGTGCAGACATGGCAAACGCCAAGTCGGTGCTGTTCTTGGGCCGCAACGTTGGGTTCCCGGTGGCTATGGAAGGCGCACTCAAGCTCAAGGAGCTTGCCTACATTCACGCCGAGGGCTTCGCCGCTGGCGAGCTAAAGCACGGCCCGATTGCGCTAATCGAAGAGGGCCAGCCGGTCATCGTTATCGTGCCAAGCCCGCGCGACGAAGACAGCCTGCACCCGAAGGTGATCTCAAACATTCAAGAGATTCGCGCTCGCGGTGCCAAGGTGATTGCAATTGCCGAAGAAGGCGACACCGAGGTTGGCCAGTGGTCGGAGCACGTTATTTTCGTGCCGGAGACTGAACAGCTTTTCGCAGCAATTTTGACCGTTATTCCGCTGCAGGTCTTCGCGCTAGAACTTTCGACCGCACTCGGCCTCGACGTTGACCAGCCACGCAACCTGGCCAAGTCGGTAACCGTCGAATAATCAAGACGCTAGGACTGCAGGCATGGCAATTTGCGGAGTCGGGGTCGACCTAGTCGACATCGCTCGGTTTGAGGCCAAACTTGCAGAGACCGAAGGGCTGACCGAGCGCCTGTTTGCTCCAGTCGAATTGGCCACCGCGGCCGACCTAAAGCCGGCGACCCTGGCAGGCAAATTTGCCGCCAAAGAGGCATTTATCAAGGCAGTAGGCGACGCCACGGGCATGAATTGGCACGATGTATTCGTGGTCAAAGATGCAGCCGGCAAG
>ERZ650308.1580-NODE-1580-length-11707-cov-5.725541_pt1 | contig 11707 bp, 8 predicted proteins | sample MGYA00376244_ERZ650308 | MGnify/ENA primary metagenome ERZ650308 (study PRJEB26733, sample SAMN07839295) | wastewater metagenome | biome: small river; feature: stream; material: water | place: USA: North Carolina | collected 2016-04-26 ...
CTCCGAAAAGTCACTGCTACCCATGTCCAGCACACACCGTGTAGTTGCTGAGTTGGTAGCCGGTGGCGTCCTGGTTCGTGGCTCAGACCGCCGCTACCGCATTGGCACGCGCGTCTGGTCGATCGGTCAGCTTGCTCCCGTGAGTGACCAGCTGCGCCACCGTGCACTACCCACACTTGCTCGACTGTATGAAGAAACCGGTGAGAACATCACCCTCGCTGTTCTCGACCGTGGACAAGCCCTCTATGTTGACCGCATCGGTGGCGAGCGTTCCGTTCACACCGCGTCACGTGCTGGTGGACACCTTCCCCTTCACACCACTGGTGTGGGCAAGGTGTTGCTGGCGTGGCAGAGCCCAGAGTCGATTGAGAAATACCTCAGCCGTCCACTGACTCGCACCACTCCCTACTCGATCGTGGACCCCGTCAAGCTCAAAACTGAGTTGATGGAGACCAAGACTCGTGGCTATGCCGTGGCTCGCCAGGAGAGCACAGCAGGTAACGGATCTGTTGCTGTTCCCATCCTGCGCGGCGGTCGTTGTGTGGCCGCTGTGGGTGTTGTTGCTCACCTGACTCACATGGATATTCCTCGCTTAGTAGAGGTGCTTCAGCAGGCTGCAGATTCGATTCGTAAAGAACTCGAAGACGACCACTAAACCGGTGGTTTTGTCGGGCTTTTATATCCAGTAAATTTGTTAGTTAGTGCGTTCGCACTGCTGACCGGGGAGCCTTCGACGTGTATCTAAAAAGCCTGACGCTCAAAGGCTTTAAGTCGTTTGCCCAGCCGACCACTTTTGCCTTCGAGCCCGGTGTCACCTGTGTGGTGGGACCCAACGGTTCGGGTAAGTCCAACGTCGTCGATGCCCTCGCCTGGGTTATGGGTGAGCAGGGTGCAAAGACTCTCCGCGGCGGCAAGATGGAAGACGTCATCTTTGCGGGAACCTCCACCAAGGGTCCTTTGGGTCGTGCCGAGGTAATCCTCACGATCGATAACTCGGATGGCGCGTTGCCAATCGATTACACCGAAGTAACCATCTCTCGAACCCTATTCCGCAATGGCGGCAGCGAGTATGCAATCAATGGCGATGCCTGTCGTTTGCTGGACGTTCAAGAACTCCTGAGCGACTCAGGTCTTGGTCGCGAAATGCACGTGATCGTTGGCCAGGGCCAGCTAGACAGCGTTCTACGCGCTACGCCTGAAGAGCGTCGCGGATTTATCGAAGAAGCCGCCGGAATCCTCAAGCACCGTCGTCGCAAAGAAAAAACTCAGCGCAAGCTCGAGGCGATGCAGGCCAACCTCACCCGCCTCAATGACCTCGCCGGTGAAGTTCGCCGCCAACTAAAGCCTTTGGGTCAACAGGCCGAAGTTGCCCGCGAAGCTCAGGGTATTGCTGCGACCGTTCGCGATGCCAAGGCTCGCATACTTGCCGCCGATATTGTCACGCTTCACAAGGCGCTTGAAGAGACCGCTAAGACCGAAGCAGATCGTCGTGGCGAGCGCAACATCCTGCAGACCCTGCTCACCGAGAACACCGCCCGTTTGGGTCAGCTTGAAGCCGCACAGGTTTCAACCGAGCTCGACGCAGCGCGTAATCTTTCGTACCAGTTCGATTCGCTAGCTGAGCGCCTGCGCTCACTGCTCTCGATCGCCAACCAGCGTGTTGCGCTGCTCGGGTCTCAGGCCGAAGTGAACGGTGCACAAATCGATCCGAACGCTCTCGAAGCCGAAGCTGTTGCCGCCGAGCAGGCTGGCGTCGAGCTGGCTGCCGTTGTCGAGAAGCTAAAGGCTGCCTTGCACGAAGCCGAAGTGGCACGAAGCGAAGCACGCGATGCACTCGAGAAGTTCGATAACGAGGTTGCCGAGCAGAACGCGCTGATCTCAAAGTTTGACCTAGACAAGTCTCGACTTGCCAACGAAGCCGCGGTGGCAGAGTCACGCCTCGCCAGCAAGCGCGATGAGGTTGCTCGTCACCAGAGTGCCCTAGCTGAGGCTCAGGAGCGCCGTGCCGCTCGCGAGGCAGAGTACGAAGCCCTAGACAACCAACTACAGGCCGATTCAGGCAGCAAGGATGCCGACAACGGTCTAGAGGCGCGTTACGAGGCCGCCCAAAAGGCAGTCTCTGATGCCTCGGCAAAGATCGAGTCAGTTCGCGATGAACTTCACTCGGCTGAGCGTGAACGCGACTCGCTAGCTGCCAAGCGTTCAGCCCTCAACCTGATGCTTGAGCAAAAAGACGGAGCCAGCGAACTCTCTGGTGCCGGACTTCGCGGTATCCGTGGTTTGGTAGCCAGCCACATGAAGATTCAGTCGGGTTTTGAAACTGCGATTGCTGCCGCTCTTGGCCCATTGGCAGACGCGCTGGTTGCCGATTCTCGTGAAGATGGTCTTGCCGCGATTGAGCACCTCAAGAAGGCTGATGGCGGTCGTGTTGAGCTTATCGTCGCCGATGTAGACAGCAAGGGTAAGGCTGGTAGCCTGCCAAGCATCGCCGGTGCACGCCCTGCCGCCGAAGTAGTAGAAGCGCCTTCTGGCGTGCTAGCGCTGCTTTCAGACGTGGTCATCGTTGATGACCTGGCCGCGGCTAGAAACCTATACAAAGCCGATAAGGCTGCCTTGAAGCTGGTTTTGATCACTCTGGATGGTGACGTACTCACCGAGTCGATCATCCGTGGTGGTTCGGCCAACAAGCCTTCGAAGCTCGAGCTCGTTGCCGAGCGCGATGCAGCCGAAAACCAACTCTCGAAGGTTTCAAAGCAGATCGATGACCTAAAGGGTGATCTTGCTCAGGCTCGTTCAACCGAAGAAGAAGCGAAAAAGTCGGCCAAGGATGCGCTTGCCGCGCTAAACGAGCACGACGCAACCCTGGCTGCTAACGCCGAGAAGCTCGGTCGCCTTCGCGTTCAGGTCGAGGCCTCGGAAGCCGAAGTTGACCGTCTTTCACGCGTGGCTGAACAAGCCGTCGCCTCAATCGCCGTAGCCGAAGAAGCGCTGGCTGCTGCGATTGAAGCTCACGACAAGTTTGCCGCTCAAGAGCGACCAGCGCTAGACCTCGCCAACCGCCAGACTCTATCTGAGAACCTCGAACAAGAACGTCAGCGAGAGCTGGAGCTGCGTGTTGACCTAGGTGCCGCAGTAGAGCGTGTGCGTGTTGAAGCCGAGCGAGCCAAGGGTCTGCGCGAACAGATCGCTGAGGCTCAAGAGGCAATCGAAAAGGCACGTGCCGCTGCCGAGGCTCAGGCCAAGCAGTTGGCTAGCGCTCGCCGCGTTCTAGAAGCCCTCCCGATTCTCATGGATGCCGTTTCTGAAAGCGCGTCGCAGGCCAAGGTGCGCCTGCACGAGCTAGAGGCCGCTCGTGCTCACCAGAACGAAGAGTTGGTTCGCCTTCGTGGCGAAACCGCTGATATTCAGATGAAGTTGGCAACCCTGACTCAGAGCGTGCACGACTTCGAAATGAACAATCACGAGAAGCGTCTCAACCTCGCTAACTTGGTGTCTCGCGCCAATGACGAACTTGGTCTAGAGCAGGATGTGCTGCTAGCCGAATACTCGCCAGACGAGGACTTCAACCGCGAAGAGCAGACCAAGCGACTTCGTGAATCAGAGCGCTTGTTTGAGCGACTAGGCAAGGTAAACCCACTAGCACTCGAAGAGTTTGCTGCTCTCGAACAGCGCCATAAGTTCTTGACCGAGCAGCTCGCTGACCTCACCCAGACTCGCAAAGACCTGCTTCAGATCATCGAAGACCTCGACACCAAGATGCAGACCATCTTCGCCGACGCGTTCGAAGACACTCGAAAGGCTTTCGAGACCGTATTCCCAACGCTTTTCCCTGGCGGAACCGGCTCTATTTTCTTGACCAACCCAGACGACATGCTGACCACCGGCCTCGAAGTTACCGTGAAGCCTGCCGGAAAGCGCATCGAACGTTTGTCATTGCTTTCGGGTGGTGAGCGTTCTCTTGCAGCAGTTGCCCTGATGGTGGCAATCTTCAAGGCGCGCCCTTCACCGTTCTATGTCATGGATGAGGTTGAGGCGGCCCTTGATGATGCAAACCTTGGCCGCCTATTGAAGATCTTTGAAGACCTACGCTCAAGTTCGCAGTTGATCATCATCACCCACCAAAAGCGCACGATGGAGATCGCTGACGCCCTTTATGGTGTCTCGATGCGCCAGGATGGCGTCTCAGCTGTGGTTGGCCAGCGTCTTCTGGACAAGGCTTAGTCATGGCCGGTTTCCTTTTCTGGAAAAAGAAGCGCGAAGCTCCAGCAGATGCGCCGATTGAGCAAGTTGAAACGGCAGTTGAACCTGTAGTCGAAGCGCCCGTTGAAGCACCTATCGCTCCAGTTGTCGAACCGGTGACCGAGCCTGAGGTTATAGCGGTCGAAGAACCAGTTATCCATGAGCCTGTCGTCGAAGATCTTGTTGTCGATGAACCCGCGGTCGAAGAGCCAGAAGAAGAACTTGTCGCTGTTGAGCTGCCCAAGCGAAGCGCGAAAAAGGGAATCCGTTCGCTGTTCAGCCGAATCAAGTTCAACCCAGAGAACCTCGATGAACTCGAAGACATTTTGATTCAAGCCGACTTCGGCATCGATGCATCAATGGCGATTGTTGACGAAGTAAAGGCCCGTGCCAAAAAGGCAGGAGCTTCGACTGAGCAAGAGCTCAAGGACATCCTGGCTGCCGTTATTGCCGAAAATCTTGACCGTGACGACAAGGCGCTAAACCTCAGTGATGGCAAGCTGCCTTACGTTTTCTTGGTTGTAGGCGTAAATGGCGTCGGTAAGACCACCACGATCGGAAAACTTGCCAATTGGCTGAGCGAAGGGGAGTGGAAGGTTTTCATCGGAGCCGCCGATACCTTCCGCGCTGCCGCTGTGGAGCAGGTTGCCACCTGGGCAGATCGAGCTGGCGCAAGTTTGATTCGTCCGAAGACCGAGGGGCAAGACCCGGCATCCGTGGCCTTCGAATCGGTTGAAGCGGCAATCAAGGCCGATGCCGACATCGTAATTATCGACACCGCTGGTCGCTTGCAGAACAAGACCGACCTGATGGGTGAACTAGACAAGATTCGCCGCGTAATCGAGAAGCAAGCCAAGATCAGCGAGGTGCTGCTCGTGCTCGATGCGACCACCGGCCAGAATGGCATGTCGCAGGCCAAGGCATTTGCCGAGATCGCCAATGTGACCGGAGTTGTTCTAACCAAGCTTGATGGCACCGCCAAGGGCGGCATCGTTTACTCGATTCAGCGAGAACTGGGCATCCCAGTCAAGCTAGTCGGTGTCGGTGAGGGTATAAATGATTTTGCGTTCTTTGACGCAACCGAGTTCGCTCGCGGGCTCGTGAGTTAGGAGAAACCAAAGTGTTTGGCAATCTTTCAGACCGTCTCGTCGAAACGTTCAAGAATCTTCGCAGCAAGGGCAAGCTGAGCCCGGCTGACATTGATGCAACCCTTCGCGAAATTCGCCGAGCGCTTCTTGAGGCCGATGTTGCTCTTGAAGTTGTTAAGAATTTCACAACGGACGTTCGTGAACGCGCTCTTGGCGATGAAGTATCTAAGGCACTAAACCCAGCACAGCAGGTCGTGCAAATTGTAAACGAAGAACTCGTCAAGATTCTTGGCGGCGAGCAGCGCAAGCTCGCGTTCGCAAAAACTGCGCCAACGGTAATCATGCTTGCTGGTCTGCAGGGTTCTGGTAAAACCACCCTCGCTGGAAAACTTGCTAAGTGGCTTAAGGATCAAGGCCAGACTCCAATCCTTGTTGCTGCCGATCTGCAGCGACCAAACGCTGTAAATCAACTGCAGGTTGTTGGTGAACGAATTGACGTTCCTGTTTTTGCGCCTGAGCCGGGCAACGGCGTTGGTAATCCAGTAAGTGTTGCCAAGGATGCCATCAAGCACGCCAAGCAAAAGATGTTTAGCGTTGTAATCGTTGACACCGCGGGTCGTTTGGGTATTGATGAAGAACTGATGACTCAGGCTAAAGACATTCGAAAAGCCATTGACCCAGACGAAGTTCTTTTCGTAATTGATTCAATGATTGGTCAAGACGCCGTCAATGTTGCAAAGGCATTCGACGATGGCGTTGGGATTACCGGTGTTGTACTTACCAAGCTCGATGGCGATGCTCGTGGTGGTGCGGCGCTATCGGTGGCTTCCGTTACAGGCAAGCCAATCCTGTTTGCATCTAATGGTGAAGCCATGGAAGCTTTCGAACCGTTCTATCCAGATCGCATGGCCAGCCGAATTCTGGACATGGGTGATGTGCTGACTCTTATTGAGCAGACACAAAAGAATTTTGACGAAACTGAAGCTCGCGCAATGGCCGAAAAGATGGCCAAGGATGCATTCACACTCGAAGACTTCCTAGACCAAATGCAGCAGCTCAAGAAGATGGGCTCCCTCAAGAGCATGCTGGCCATGATGCCGGGTGCCGGACAGATGCGTCAGCAGCTTGAGAACTTCGATGAAAAAGAGATTGACCGCACCGAGGCAATCATTCGTTCCATGACCCCAGCGGAACGCCAACAGCCAAAGATTCTTAATGGTTCTCGCAGATCACGCATCGCCAGGGGGTCCGGCATGACCGTCACCGATGTGAACTCGCTAGTGAACCGTTTTGAGCAGGCAGCCAAGATGATGAAGACCGTTGCCAAGGGTGGGGTTCCGCAGATGCCCGGAATGCCAGGCATGCCAGGAATCGGCGGGGGATTTGGCGGTGGCCGGCCATCTAAATCCGGTAAGGCAAAGGACAAAAAGGGATCAAAGTCGGGAAATCCGGCAAAACGTGCAGCAGAAGAGGCCGCCCGGGCCCTCGGTCAGAAGCCTGGCGATGGTTCATCGGGTCCCGGTTCGGCATTTGGCTTGGGTGGATAGTCGGGCTAAAGCCCGCACGAACTAGCGCCACGCCCGATTTTCTGGCAGAATAGAGCGGTTGTCGCCGTTTGACCCTCTAACCAAACGATTACGACAACCCACAGAGCTTTTTCTTCCGAGTGTGCCCCCACGCTCACGGTAGATCGTTCGCCTCAATACGAATAATCAGGAGCAATACGTTGGCTGTAAAAATCCGCCTAGCACGTCACGGAAAAATCCGTACCCCGCACTACCGCATCGTTGTGGCTGACTCACGTACACACCGTGATGGTCGCGTGATCGAAGAAATCGGTCGTTACGTACCGACCAACAACCCATCAATCATTGAAGTTAACTCTGAGCGCGCTCAGTACTGGCTTGGCGTTGGCGCACAGCCAACCGAGCAGGTTGCAGTTCTTCTAAAGCTGACTGGTGACTACCAGGCATCAAAGGGTGACAAGACCGCGAAGAACACCGTAAAGCTTGCAGAGCCTAAGGCAGATTTCGTAATCGACACCAAGAAGAAGACTGTTCTTGTTCCTAAGGAGCAGGTTGCTGCAAAGAAGGCTGCACCAGCAGCTGACGAGGCACCTGCTGCTGAGGCAGAAGTTAACACACCTGCTGAAGATGTTGTTGCAGAGGCTGCAGATGCAGCTGATGAAGCAGTTGCATCAGTTGAGGACGCAGTAGCTGAGGCTGCTGACGAAACTCCAGAGGCACCGGCGGCTGAAGAAGCTGCTGTAAACGAAGAGGCTTAATAAGTGTTAGCCGCTGCGCTCGAGCACCTAGTCAAAGGCATCGTCGACAATCCTGAAGACGCTACCGTGACTGCACGCACAACCTCGCGAGGAGACTTGCTTGAGGTTCACGTGCACCCAGATGATCTGGGTCGTGTGATCGGGCGCAACGGCCGCACAGCCAAAGCACTGCGTACTGTCGTGAATGCTCTTGCCGATGGCAAGAAGGTACGCGTCGACGTGGTGGACACCGATTTCTAGTAAGACCACGCTCCGTGTTGGCCGATTGGTCAAGGCCCACGGTTTAAAGGGAGCGTTCAAACTTGAGCTGTACACCGACAGCCCTGAAACTCGTTTCAAGGTTGGTGCGGTTCTAAATCTTCAGGTTCCTGAAACTTCACCTTGGTTTGGAAAAACCGTTTCAGTCAAAGAACTTCGTTATTACAACGCAGCCCCGGTTCTATTTCTCAACGAAGTTGAAGACCGCAATGGCGCCGACACTTTGGTTAAGGCAATCCTTTTGGTAGATGCCGACCTAGAAATTCTTCCCGAAGAGCCAGACGCTTGGTATGACCACCAGCTGGTTGGCCTCAAAATTATTCGCGATGGAATTGAAATCGGAAAAGTAGTTCGCGTAGAACACCTTCCGGCTCAAGATTGCCTCGCAATTGAAACAGCAAATGGCGAAGTCCTAATGCCTTTCATTAAAGCTTTCGCACCAACCGTAGATGTTGCAAAGGGCGAGATCACAGTGACCCCACCCGGCGGTCTATTCGAAGAACTACCAGAGGATTAAGCATGCGCATCGATCTAGCACTGGTGGAGCGCGGCCTGGCAAGATCTAGAAATCACGCATCTTCTTTGGTGGAATCTGATCGAGTTTTAGTCAACGGCAAGGCTGCTCGCAAGTCCTCCCAAAACGTTGAAGAAACAGACAAGATTTCGGTCCTTGACGCTGTGGACTACGTCTCGCGCGCCGGCCACAAGCTGGCCAAGGCACTCGATGTTTTTACTGATATTGACCTCGTTGGCAAAACTGCACTTGACGTTGGTGCATCTACCGGCGGCTTCACCGATGTGCTTTTGCGCAGGGGAGTCGAAAAGGTTTTTGCCATTGACGTTGGCCACGAGCAAATGGTTGAGCAACTTTTTGAGCATCCAAAGGTTATTTGCGTGGAGGGTTTCAATGCCCGAGAACTTAGCCCGGAAACTTTATCGGAGCGCACCGGCATTCCACAATCTCACATAAACATTGATATCGTAGTTGGCGACCTATCTTTCATTTCTTTGACGCTGGTTTTGCAGCAGATGCTTTCGGTGGCACCTCGCGCTGATTTTGTACTGTTAGTTAAGCCTCAGTTTGAAGTTGGCAAACAATCTCTTAGCGCCCACGGACTAGTCAATGACCACAACCTTCGCGCCGGCGCAATAAAGCAGGTTGCTGATGAGGCAGCCAAGCTAGGCATGGGGATCAGGGGTCTTGAGCGCTCTGAATTGCCTGGTACTCACGGGAATGTTGAGTATGTTTTGTGGATTAGTCCCAATGAGCCTGTAAATCAGTCAAAATGGACAGACAGGATTGAGTCGGTAGCGAAGGAGAGCAAATGAGCAAGCGTTTTGTCCTTGTCGTTGCCCACACCGGTCGCACCGATGCCGTTGCTGCGGCTCAGGTTGCAATCGAACAACTACACGCCGCTGGCATCACTCCAGTGCTCACCGCCACAGATCTAGAAGATCTGCGTTCACATGTTTCAAACCTGGTGCTTAATGCAGCTGCGCTTGAAAACGTCAAGGTTCTTGATGTCGATTGCAAGATGACGGACCTGGAGTTGGTCGTTGTACTTGGCGGTGACGGCACCATTCTGAAGGCCGCAGAAATCGTTCGCGAGCACTCAATCCCACTGATGGGAATTAACCTCGGACATGTTGGCTTTCTTGCCGAATCTGAACGCGAAGAATTTGCCGAAGCAGTGCATCGCGTGGTTGAGCGTGATTACGAAATAAAAGAGCGACTAACTCTTGATGTATCCGTGATTGTTGACGGTAAAGCAGTTTTCCGTACTTGGGCACTCAACGAAGCAACCGTTGAGAAGAGTGCAAGTGAGCGCATGCTCGAGGTTGTAGTCGAAGTAGAGGGCCACCCGCTTTCTAGTTTCGGTTGCGACGGCATCGTAATGTCGACTCCAACCGGTTCAACCGCTTATGCCTTCTCTGCCGGCGGACCGGTGGTTTGGCCATCGGTTGACGCACTTCTTGTTGTGCCAATTAGCGCGCACGCACTTTTCGCACGACCACTTGTTGTAAAGCCAGACGCTATGGTTGCGGTTGAGGTTTTGCGCCGCAGCTCCGGAGACGGGGTGCTTTGGTGCGATGGCCGTCGCAGTTGGCAGTTGCCAACCGGTGCCCGAGTCGAGGTCACTAAGTCGAAGACTCCGGTAAAACTAGCCCGACTTCGCACCAGTACATTCACCGACCGCCTTGTGAAGAAGTTCTCTCTTCCGGTAGCTGGCTGGCGCGGACCAGACGAGTCTTCGAAATAGAACTAGGCAAATCGTGATTGAAGAAATTTACATCCGTGACTTGGGTGTCATTCAAGAAGCACGACTTTCATTTGGCCCAGGTCTAACCGTGATTACCGGTGAAACCGGCGCCGGAAAAACTATGGTGCTTTCCGCCCTGGGTTTGTTGCTCGGTGAACGCTCAGATACCTCTTCTATTCGCCGGGGTCAAGATCAAGCTTTCGTTGAGGGTCGATGGTTGCTAAAAAACAACACCGATGCCGCCGCGCAAGTTACGGAGCGTCTTTCTGAAGCCGGAACCGAAATGGTCGATGGCGAGTTAATCATGAACCGCTCAGTTTCGAGCGAGGGCCGAGGCCGCGCATCGGTGTCAGGCAAGGCAGCGCCAATTAATCTACTCAGCGAACTGGGCGAGAAGCTAGTTGTGGTTCACGGGCAATCAGATCAGATTCGCCTAAAAAGCTCTGTAGCTCAGCGCGAGGCACTTGATCAGTTTGCCGGCGCAGCACAACTTCTGGCCGATTACCAAAATCACTTTCAGGCATGGAAAAACTCAAGCGCGCAACTAATTGACATTCAATCTGTATTTGATGCGCGAGCCAAGGAGGCGCAAGAACTTCGCGCATCAGTAGATGAGCTCGAAGCCGCTGACCCACAGCCTGGCGAAGATTTGGAACTCACTGAGAAAGCAAATCGCCTAACTCACGTTGAGGAATTACGAATTGCTGCAAGCGCGGCGCACGAGGCAATTTCGAGCGAGACTTTCGATGGCGCTACCGATGCAATCGGGTTAATCGGTGTCGCAAGGCGCGCGCTCGAACAGGTAGCGGCCCACGACCCCGAACTTGAAAAAATTGCTGATTCGTTGAAACAGCTGGGTTATCAGCTAAATGATGCGTCAGCTGAGATTTCAGGTTATCTTGATGGCCTCGACGGGGACTCTGCTCGCATCCTTGAGTCGATTCAGGAACGTCGTGCGGTATTGAATACTCTGATCCGTAAGTACGGCCCAACCCTTGAAGACGTAATCAAACTTCGCGAAACCGCAAGCGATCGGCTGCTGGAGCTTGATTCATCTTCTGACCTGGTTGAAAAGCTGACCCAGCAGGTTGAAATTGAGCACAAAGCTATGACAGAAGCTGCGCTTAAGCTTTCTTCGGCTCGCCTAAATGCTGCAAAAAATCTTGCTGATCAAGTGACGGCAGAACTTGCTGCACTTGCAATGTCTGGCTCGACACTGGTGGTAGATGTAACTGACGCAGCAGACTTTGGACCCTTCGGCAAAGATCTTGTTTCAATCCAGCTTTCCTCTTATCCGGGTGCTGAACCTAGGCCACTTGGAAAAGGTGCCAGCGGCGGCGAGTTGTCACGAATCATGTTGGCAATTGAGGTTGTGCTAGCCCAGACCGAGCAAGCACCAACCTTCATTTTTGATGAAGTTGATGCCGGGGTCGGAGGTGCGGCAGCAATTGAGGTTGGTCGTCGTTTGGCAATGCTTGCCAAGCAGGCTCAGGTAATCGTGGTGACCCATCTGGCTCAAGTTGCCGCATTCGCAAATCAGCACCTGCGCGTACTCAAAAACAGCACCGATGAATTCA
>ERZ650308.1582-NODE-1582-length-11693-cov-16.797817_pt1 | contig 11693 bp, 9 predicted proteins | sample MGYA00376244_ERZ650308 | MGnify/ENA primary metagenome ERZ650308 (study PRJEB26733, sample SAMN07839295) | wastewater metagenome | biome: small river; feature: stream; material: water | place: USA: North Carolina | collected 2016-04-26 ...
GTTCTGATAAGGATCATCCTTATACAGAAACAAAGCGTTTTGATTGGTTTAGAGGATACCATGTAGGTGGCCGTTCTTTAATGTGGGGTCGTCAATCTTACCGTTGGTCGGATATGGATTTTGAAGCGAATGCTAAAGATGGTGTTGGTGTAGATTGGCCAGTGCGTTATAAAGAGATCGCGCCATGGTATGATTATGTAGAAAAATTTGCAGGTATTTCTGGCAATAGAGATGGGATTGATTTATTACCTGATGGACAGTTCTTACCTCCAATGGACTTAACCTGTGTAGAGAAAGATGTAGCTGCAAGAATTAAAGAGATCTATAAAGGTAGCCGTCATTTAATCATTGGTCGTACAGCAAATATTACTGTGCCGCATGAAGGTCGTCCAGGATGTCAGTTCAGAAATAAATGTTGGTTGGGTTGTCCGTTCGGAGGCTACTTCAGTACACAGTCTTCTACTTTACCAGCTGCGATGGCAACAGGTAATTTAACTTTAAGACCTTGGTCTATTGTGACAGAAGTGAAGTATGATAAAGATAAAAAGCGTGCAACTGGTGTAACGGTGTTGGATGCAGAAACCAACAAAACCATTGAGTACAAAGCAAAAATCATTTTCTTGAACGCCTCTACTTTAAATAGTACTTGGATCTTGATGAACTCAGCCACAGATGTTTGGGAAGGTGGATTGGGAAGTAGTAGTGATGCGTTGGGTAAAAACTTAATGGACCACCATTTAGGTAACCGTGCAGGTGGTATCATCGAAGGTTATGAAGATAAATACACATTTGGTCGTCGTGCCAATGGATTCTATATCCCAAGATTTAGAAACCTAGGTGATGAAAAGCGTGATTATATCAGAGGATTTGGTTACCAAGGTAGCGCCAACAGAGCTGGATGGGGTCATGATGTGGCTGAAGTAAGTATCGGTGGTAAATTTAAAGATGCTTTAACTGAGCCAGGTGGCTGGTCAATTGGTATGATGGGCTTTGGTGAAATGTTACCAGATCCAACCAATAAAGTGACTTTAGATAAAACCAAGAAAGATAAGTGGGGCTTAAATGTCTTGAACATTGATTGTGAGTTGAAAGACAACGAAATCAAAATGCGTAAAGACATCTTAGAAGACGCTAAAGAAATGTTAGAGCGTGCAGGTGCTAAGAATGTACAAGGTTTTGAAGGAGATGGTACACCAGGTAGAGGTATTCATGAAATGGGTACAGCACGTATGGGTAGAGATCCTAAGACTTCTGTATTGAATGGCAACAACCAAGTATGGGATGCGCCAAACGTATTTGTGACAGATGGTGCGTTCATGACAAGTGCGAACTGTGTGAACCCTTCATTAACTTATATGGCATTCACGGCTAGAGCGGTAGACTTCGCTGTATCAGAATTGAAAAAAGGAAACTTATAATTTAATTTTTAAAAAATATTTTATGATAAACAGAAGAGAAGCCCTTTCTAGAGTTGCCATCATCATGGGTGGAACTGTATTAGGAGCAGAAGCTTTTTTGACTGGTTGTAAAACCAATACCAAGGGTGTTACATTTTCCCAAGCCGATATCGACTTTTTAAATGAAGTGGGTGAGACCATCCTTCCTGCAACGGATACCCCTGGCGCGAAAGCAGCGAATGTTGGTGCTTTCATGCAAGTGATGGTAAGCGATTGTTATGAAGCAAAGGATCAAGAGATCTTTATGAAGGGCATGGAAGAATTGAATGCTGCTTCTAAAAAGCACCATAATAAAGCCTTCATGGAATCTACTCCAGAAGAACGTACTGCTTTCTTAACAGAACTAGATAAAGAAGCGAAGGAGTACCAAAAGAATAAACAAAAAGAAGACCCTACCCATTACTTTACCATGATGAAGCAATTGACTTTATCTGGTTTGTTCACTTCTAAAATTGGTGCAACAGAAGTATTGAGGTATGTAGCTGTTCCTGGAAAGTACGAAGGTTGTGTGCCTTATACTAAAGGAGAAAAAGCTTGGGCTACTTCATAGTAGTAACCTTATCTATTGAGCCTCCAGAAGGAGGCTCAATTTTTTACAATTATTTATAACGTTTGCAATTTTATATTATGTCTAATTCAAGAAGAAGTTTTTTACGTGGCGCGGCTTTAACCACTTTGGCAATGTCCATGCCATTTAAAAATGAGTTGATGGCGATGGCTTCAAAGTCCAATGCATTTGGTCTTCAATTGTGGTCAGTGAAACAAGCATTGGCAAAAGATCCACTTGCTGTTTTGAAACAATTATCTGACAATGGGTATAAAAAAATTGAAAGCTTTGAAGGTGCTAAGGGGATGTTTTGGGGGATGAAAAACACAGAGTTTAAAAAAGTAATGGATGATTTAGGAATGAATATGGTATCCTCGCATTGTAATGATACAGGCGATCTTGTATCTTTTGAGCGCAAGGCAGCAGCAGCAGGTGAAATAGGTTTGAAGTATTTGATTTGTGCTTTTAAAGGGCCTCAAAAGTCACTTGATAATTTCAAGAAATTCACAGACGAGTTCAATGCATGTGGTGAAATTGCTAAAAAGCATGGACTACGTTTTGCGTATCATAACCATGATTATTCTTTCAAAGCAATGGAGGGCATTGTCCCCCAGGATCTAATGATGGATGGCACAAATCCAGACTTAGTAGATTTTGAAATGGATATGTATTGGACAGTGGCTGCAGGGGTAGATCCTATTGCATACATGGACAAACATCCTAATCGTTTTAAATTAGTGCACGTTAAAGATTTAACTAAGACAGCGACTGGACATGAATCATGTGTGATTGGCAAAGGCACGATTGACTATAAGTCCCTATTGCCAAAAGTGGCTAAGCGTGGTGTACAGCATATGATTGTAGAACAAGAGGCCTATACAGGAACAAATGAATTAGATGCAGCTAGAGATAATGCAGCTTATTTGAAAACATTGAAATGGTAAATTTCATCAGCTAGAATTAAAAAAGGGACACTAATTATAGTGTCCCTTTTTTTGGTAGTTATATCTGATACACTTGTTCCTATTTATAATAATATCCCATGCTTTTGAATATCAACTATTGCATCATACAATGCATCAAGGTCCTCGATGGTGTTGAATGCATTGATCGAATACCTTAGGTACACATCGTTGCCTTGTCGCATGATGGGTACTTCTATTTTCAATTTAACTTACAAATTATTAATCATTTAGAACTGAAATTTTTATAACAGTTAAATTTCCATATTTATTTAGGTCATCTTCAGACCATTCAATTTTATTTTGTGAATTTCTTTCTAACACATTCCATTTAAAATCTTCCTTAACATAGATCATTAATTTCAATACTGGTTTACCAATAAATTCTAATTTGTTTTTTTCTTTCTCTCCAATAAAATACATAATTAGTATATTATAAGCTATTCCATTTTGTGATTTAGGAGAACCAATCACTTTTTTAATTCCGGGTTGAATTTCTCTAAGTAGATTTGATAACGGCTTATTGATAAACATTGTTTCATTCTCTTTAATTTTATGCAGTTCATTTAGATTTGAAACTAATTTCTGAGCGTTTAATACATTTGTAAATATTACTTGTATAAATAGTATTAGGATAATTTTTTTCATAAAATAGACATTACAAAAGTATCCCATGCTCATTAATGTATACTATTGTATTTTACAGCGAATTTAAATCTTCCGCCGTATTGAAAGAAATGATTGTATGCCCTAGACAAATATGATTTTTTAATTAGAGGTACTCTTGTGAAAAAATCGTATTAACTAATATAATTCACCAATTATTGCAACTTTTAACACGGTGAGATGGCCATATTTTTCTAAATCATCAATTGACCAATTCAATTTACGGTCATTGTATCTTTCTTTAACATTCCATTTGAAATCTTCTTTTATTTCAATAAACAAATGAATTGGTTCAATGCCTTGGGATTGTAATTTATTTTTTTCTTCATAACTGATAAAATACATCATAAAAACACTAGATGTGCCATTTTGAGAAAATGGAGAACCAATTACTCTTTTAATTGTAGGTTGAATTTCTCCAAGTAAATAAGATAAAGGTTTATTAATAAACATTATTTCTTGCTCTTTAATTTTATGCAGTTCATTTAGATTTGAAACTAATTTCTGAGCATTTAATGCGTTTGTAACAAATACTTGTAAAAATAAAATCAGGATAATATTTTTCATAAAATAGTTTTAATTGCAATTGTTTTTTGTGTAGATTATTTTATTTGTTGACTCGTTTAAATATCCGTTTAATGATTGTCTTTTAAAACTATTATTTTCATATTTTAATAATGCAAGTCCACTATCATTATTATTTAATATATGTGCCAAAGCAAAACAATTAGCATCTAAATCGTTATAATCTTGTGAAATTAATTCATCATGAATATCATACATCTGATTTCGTAAATTTTCAGGAAAATCAGAATATTTTCCGTAAGGTGTAACATATTCTGTTAACGGATATTTGACGATAAAATTTGCTGCTTTTGAATAGTCAGTAATTGTTAGTGCATATAACTCTCCGTTTCCCATTAATACGAATCTTGTATTCAATTTCTCATAGTTTTGATGAGAATTGACTAGATAGTATAGATCAAGAGATGAAGGTTTAGCATTGTTTGGATGATTATGAATATCAGCAAAATAATTTGATAAACCTGTGTAAACGGTAGCATTTCCAATATTTCCATCCGTTTTGATTATACTTTTGATAATTTCATTGTCGCTAGTCCTTCCGAAAGATATAGTGTGCTCGTTGCCATCTGATGCTGCAGTTTTTATTTCATTTACAGCATTGATAAAGCTCATGTCCTGTACAAGAGTATTAGCCTCTGCAACATTTTTAGCTGCTTGAGCACAAGGATCTGTAATAGGATTATTGTAATCACTAGGACTTGAACTCGGAGGTGGTACTGAATTATCATTTATTATATCACCAGCAATTGGTGTTGTAATTATTACTTTATATACACATTGCTCATAATTTGTTGAACCTACTGTAACTTTTCCATTTGGATCTGAATAAGCCCATGTGTAATACCAACAATATACAGTGATATAATCGTTTGCCTTTACTGATAATGTAGATTTTTTATTGTTATTTTGGTTTGCAATATCACTTTTAAATACACCATCAAAATAGCCAAAGATTCCATTTAAAGTTTTTTGTGTAAACATTGTGTTTTCTGGATTGCCATGTTCAGGAAGTTTATATTGTTTTGTATTTCTATTAATGAATTTATATACTAATTTCTTTTTATTATCTTGATAAGCAAATAAAAGCTCGTCTACTTTTCCATTCGAATCTACAATTGGTATAAATACTGAACTATAAGCATTGCTATTTTTTATCCTTAAGTTACTATCCCATTTAGGTAGTCCATATTTTTTTACTACGGTATTTGCAAACCTTTTTTCAAGATCTAGCATTTTAAGTTCATTGATAATTGTATCTATTAAATCTGGACCTTTAACTAGTTCAAGTGCGCTAGCTCTCTTTTGATTACTTTGAATTGAATTATTTCTCTTAAAAAAGCCGTCATTTTGTTCATAGATTTCTTGACTAATATAATTATCTTTTCTACATGCATTAAGTGTGCAAATAATTATAATAAGAAATAGAGCTGTTTTTGAGAATATATTCATAATGTTTTGATTTCAAAACAAATATCAAATCATTATTTGAGATAAGATTCAGTATTTATACTGAACCTTATTAGATATATCATCATAAATAGTATGTTAATTCAATATTTCAGCACTCTTACAATAATATCCCATGCTTTTGAATATCTACCAATGCATCATACAATGCATCTAGGTCCTCGATGGTGTTGAATGCATTGATCGAATACCTTAAGTACACATCGTTGCCTTGTCGCATAATGGGTACTTCTATTTTGTAGTCTACAAATAAGGTTCTTTGTAATTTTTCGGGATCAGATGTATGAATAGGGATGCTAATCATTTGTCCAATCCATTCACTATTCAATGGACTGATGGGCATGCTTTTTAACAAGGCATAAAATCTTGGGGCGTTATCTAACACCATTTGGTGACATCGTCTTCCGACTGCGGTCCAATGGTGCTGCTCCATGAATTCAATACAAGTAGCTACTGTTAAGAAAGCCGAAAAGTCCCTGGTACCAATCATTTGGTGGTAGTCCAAAAAATTAGAATGGGAGGGCTTGGCTGCTTGGTAGCCCCAACTTACAATCATTGGATCGCAAATGGGTTGCACTGCTTTGGTTGCATATAAAAAGGAACAGCCCTTGGGTGCCATCATCCATTTATGACATGCGCCTGTATAAAAATCTGCTTGAATTTTACTTAAGTCTAATGGGATATGTGCTGGTGCATGCGCTCCATCTACGATCGTGATCAAGCCTTTTTCTTTTGCAATCGCGCAAATCTCTGCTGCAGGAAAAATCAATCCAGTTGCACTGGTGATATGGCTAATGAAAATAGCTTTGGTTTTTTCATTGCATCCTTTGAAAAAATCTTCAATGAATTTTTCTTTACTAACAATTGGAAGATTGATTTTTTGTCTTCGATAGGTTGCGCCTTTTTTGCCACAATAATATTCCCATGTTCTATCACATGCGCCATATTCAATATCGGTGGCTAAAATCTCATCACCTGCTTGAAGCGGGAAACTCTTTGCAATCATATTGATGGCAAAACTTGGATTGGTTACATACACCAAATCATCTTTGTCTGCACAGTTCAGGTACTTAGCAAGTGCTGCTCTTGAATCTGCAAGGTATTGGTACCCATCAAATGCAATGAACTGCACTGGCTCTGCTTCTAGCACCCTTTGCCAGTCTTGGTATTTTTCGAATATTGGTTTTGGTGTAGCACCAAAAGACCCGAAATTCAAAAAATGAATATCGGGTCTTAATAAAAATTGATCTTTTAAAGATTCCATAGTTTGTGTTTATTCACCTAAGCTCCAACCTTCACGGTAAGTTCGTTTTACAAACTGATTCGCTAAGTCGAAATTGGTGATCTTCATATTTGGTCCATCCCACATTAATTGAATGTTTCTTCCAGGATAGCTGGTTAATCCTTTTGCATCGTTCACTTTTACATCATAAGAACGGATGGCTAAGTTACCCATCAATACAGATTCTGTCAATGGTCCTGCGATATCAAAATTAGAACTCAATACTTTTGCTTCTTTACTTCCTGGTCCTGCAATACATGCTTCAACCCATGCTGCATAGTGGCCTTCTGCACCACCTTTTACTCTATCAATGGTTTGAGGCACCACTGTTGTTTTAGTTAAATTGGTAGGCAATAGTTGTGGATTGACACCATAAGTACCTGCCATCATCTTTCCTTTTGTTCCTTCAAAGATGATCCCATTACCACCATCACCCATCATTTCATTCGGTCCTAATTCTGCTGGTCTTTCTGGTTGAATGCCACCATCCATCCAATGTAATTTCACATCTGGTTTTCCATTTTGACCTTTGAAAGTTAAAATGATATGAGAAGCTGCTGGCGGACTATCTGGAGAATACACTCTTTGCCATGGTGCAGTATATCTTGTTGCCACACTACATTCTGCAGACACTGGATAGCCTAATCCTAATACAGCAAAACCTGGTGCCATAATATGACAAGCCATATCTCCTAGAGCGCCGGTACCGTAATCCCACCAACCTCTCCAGTTGAACGGCAATACGCCATCAAAATAACTTTTTTGTGGTGCAGTACCCAACCATAAATCATAATCCAATCCTGCTGGAATAGCAGAGGCAGTGGTTGGACGAATCACACCTTGTGGCCATACTGGTCGGTCAGTGTAACAATAAATAGTATGCACATCTCCAATCAATCCTGCATTGTACCAATCTTGTAACACACGAACACCATCTCCTGATGCACCTTGGTTACCCATTTGCGTCACTACATTGTATTTGTGTGCAGCCTGTGTCATGATTCTAGCTTCGTAGATATCATGTGCCATTGGCTTTTGAACATACACGTGTTTTTTCAATTGCATCGCTGCCATTGCTTGTACGCCGTGCATATGGTCTGGTGTAGAGACAGAGACTGCATCAATATGCTTTCCTTCTTTCTCTAACATCTCTCTATAATCCTTATAATATTTTGCTTTTGGAAATCTTTCACGACTCTTTACCGCTTGACGATCATCTACGTCACACAAAAATGCGATATCTGCTTTTCCACTTTGGTAGAAGGACCATAAGTCACCTTCTCCTTTTCCTCCGGCACCAATACCTGCAATTTGTAATTTATCACTTGGTGCGATAAATCCTGGACCACCTAATACATGTCTTGGGACAATGTAAAATCCGCCTAATGCTAATGCGGCATTTTTGACAAAATCTCTTCTTGATTTCACAGTTTTTTTCATAGCAATCGTTTAAATAGGAGGGTCGCTCCATCGGTTTTTAAGTAAGTTAAATTATTGAAAATTGCTCATATGCTGAAATTATTTTTATGAATGAACAAATTGGCACCCGTATGGTTATTAAAGATTAAATTGCTATACTATAATTAAGCTATGAATACAACATTAGAAGCGTTAAGACAATATTTTCAATCAGGAGCAACCCAAAGTTTTGCATTTAGGCTTTTGCAGCTTAAAAGGCTCAAGCAATTGGTACTTGAGAACGAGCAGGCATTGTATAAAGCCTTGCATACAGACCTTAAAAAATCCAATGAAGAATCCTGGGCGACAGAGATAGGATTCTTCTTGAATGAATTAAATTATACCATCGAGCATTTGAAAGGATGGATGCAACCTACCAGTGTCCCTACTAACTTATTAAATCAGCCTTCTACTTGTTATACTGTGCAAGAGCCCTTAGGTGTGGTTTGTATTATTGGTCCTTGGAACTATCCTTTTCAATTGTTATTTACGCCGTTAATTGGCGCGATTGCTGGAGGAAATTGTGTGGTATTGAAGCCGAGTGAATTTGCGCCAGCGACAGCGGATGTCATGGGGAAGATTATCCGTGATTTATTTCCAGAAAATTATATTTTATATGTAGAAGGGGAGGGTGCGCAAGTATTGCCACCTATGTTATCTAGTTTTAGATTCGATCATATTTTTTATACAGGCAGCACTGCAGTAGGTAAGATTATTTATCAGCAAGCAGCAGAAAAATTAACCCCTGTCACATTAGAATTGGGAGGTAAAAGTCCCGCAGTGGTGGCGGTGGATGCCAATATGCGCGTGGCTGCTAGAAGAATTGTGAATTCTAAATTCTCTAACTGTGGTCAAATGTGTGTGGCACCAGATTATGTGCTAGTGCCAACTGCTTTTAAGCAAGTATTGATAGATGAGTTGATTAAAGCGATTGAACAATTTTACGGTGTGGATACAGCCAATTCAGAAGGCTATGGTAAAATTATCAATGAAAGACAGTGGCATAGATTAGTGGGCTATTTTGCAGATGGCAATATCGTATATGGCGGAAAATCGGATGCGTCTAATTTGTATATAGAACCAACATTGATCACAGATGTTGCGGTAGATAGTAAAATAATGCAGGATGAAATTTTTGGACCCATTCTTCCGATCCTTACCTATGACAGCAATGAAGCGGCTTTGGAGATCATTCAACGCAATCCAAATCCATTGGCCTTTTATGTCTTTACAAATGAGGTGGCTACAGAACAATATTGGTTGACCAATGTGCCTTCTGGTGGTGCTTGTGTGAACAATACAAGTTGGCATTTAACCAACCATGCCTTGCCATTTGGCGGAAGAGGTGCAAGTGGGATGGGTGGCTACCATGGCAAATTGAGTTTCACTACCTTCACACATATGAAATCGGTGATGAAAACGCCTACTTGGATAGATCCTGATTTAAAATATCCTCCATACAAAGGCAAGGGTTGGTTATTGAAAAAACTAATTGGTTAACAGGTTATATACACTTTATATGTACCTCACAAAAAACAAATCTATGATCATTAAAATAGCCTTTGCAGTGGGCGTATTGGTGACTGCTGCCTTATTGATGAAGAAAAAAGATATGACTTATCGTCAATCTATTTTAAAAACCATGTATCCTGTGATCATGTGGTCAACTGGTAAAGCGGGATCTAAGCAAGTTCAAGTGAATCCTGCCATGAAAAAAGGTACTGTTGAATTTTATAGTTTAACCACGAAAGATATAACTGGAAAGGATTTTAGCTTTGAGCAATTTAAAGGGAAAAAAGTATTGATTGTGAATACGGCAAGTGATTGCGGTTATACTGGTCAGTACGAAAATTTAGAAAAATTATCTAAGCAGTTTGCTGGATCATTGGTTGTGGTAGGATTTCCTGCAAATGATTTTAAAAACCAAGAGACAAAAGACGACCAAGCGATTGCTGCGTTTTGTCAAAAAAATTATGGAGTGAGTTTTCCTTTAATGGCCAAGTCGGTCGTGATCAAATCAAAGGATCAAAATAATGTGTATGCCTGGTTAACGTCTGCTAATTTAAATGGTTGGTGTACTCAAGCACCTGCTTGGAATTTTTGCAAATACTTAATCAATGAGGAAGGCGTATTGACACATTATTTCCCAATGAGTGTAGATCCATTGGATCAAGTCATCATAGATGCTGTAAAAAAATAAAGCAGCTTCATCTGAAACTGCTTTAAGTAGCTATTTTAATTAATTGGGCAATGCTCATGGTAGTTCTCTAGTACAATCTTCCCTGAGTCAATTTCCATGCCTTTGAACTTTTCTTTGATTTCATCTAAGATCGCTTCGATGCCTTCGCGCTCTGTGATGCGCACCAATTGGTTTCTATATTCTTTAATATTCGGTAAGCCTCTTAAGTAGTTGGCGTAATGTCTGCGCATTTCATTGATGCCTCCAATAGGTCCTTTCCATTCTAAAGATTTGATTAAGTGCTTTCTTGCCACTTCTACTCTTTCTTCGATGGTAGGAGAGGACATTTTTTCACCTGTCGCTAAAAAGTGTTTGATCTCTCTAAAGATCCATGGATAGCCAATTGCAGCTCTTCCGATCATGATCCCGTCAACACCATATTTGTTTTTATATTCCAATGCTTTTTCTGGTGAATTGATATCGCCATTGCCGAAAATAGGAATATGAATTCTTGGATCGTTTTTAATCTTACCAATGATGGTCCAATCTGCTTCGCCCTTATACATCTGCACCCTGGTTCGTCCGTGAATCGCCAATGCTTTTACGCCCACATCTTGCAATCTCAATGCAGCTTCATGCACATTCAAATTGCTATCATCCCATCCTAGTCTTGTTTTCACAGTCACAGGAAGGTTGGTACTTTTCACAACTGCTTCTGTTAAACGCACCATCAAGTCCAAATCCTTGAGCACCCCTGCACCGGCACCCTTCATCGCTACTTTTTTGACAGGACAGCCAAAATTGATATCAATTAAATCTGGATTTACCGTGTCTACAATTTTGGTACATAAGGCCATCGCTTCCTCGTCTCCGCCAAATATCTGGATGCCTATTGGTCGCTCGTAATCGTAAATATCTAATTTTTGTCTGCTTTTAATGGCATCACGGATGAGCCCCTCACTACTAATGAATTCGGTATACATTAAGTCGGCGCCATTGTCTTTACACACGGCTCTAAATGGGGGATCACTTACATCCTCCATGGGTGCTAATAAAAGCGGAAAATCAGGTAATTGTATGTTGCCTATAG
>ERZ650308.1583-NODE-1583-length-11693-cov-5.201839_pt1 | contig 11693 bp, 12 predicted proteins | sample MGYA00376244_ERZ650308 | MGnify/ENA primary metagenome ERZ650308 (study PRJEB26733, sample SAMN07839295) | wastewater metagenome | biome: small river; feature: stream; material: water | place: USA: North Carolina | collected 2016-04-26 ...
TGCTCAATGCTGAGCAGGACAGTTTGACTACGTGGGTCAAATTTGGATGCAAATTCCTAGGTTTAGTGGCTCACTATTTGATGCAATTCAACAACTAGAAACCATTTATTATATTTATATAACACATAGAGCCTCGATTTTTAATATGCAAGAAATCGAGGAGAATGATTATAAATAACTAAGACTTTTTCCATACACTAGAGGTGTCCGGAGTATCTGACTTTGTCCACCATAGCGCAGTCCATACGACTCCATTATATTTCACTTGGTTTCCTGCAATGTATGCGCGCTTAGATGACCAATTAGGAGTAGTTAAAGGCTCCCATACGTCCGAATCTAGCGGGACCTCACCTTGTGTCCACCATTTAGCTCGCCATTTGGAACCATCGTAAATAACCTCATCTTTTGCACTATATGCATATACTGAAATCCAGTCGGTTAGTCCCAACGGTTTCCAAACATTAGATTTCGAAGGAATATCACCTTTCGTCCAAAATAAAGCTTCCCACTCAATTCCATTATAGGTAACATGAAACCGGTATGAACTGGCATCTCTTGGATCGTAAGATACATTGGAGTACCATTTTGTAATAACTAAAGGAATCCAAGCCATTGTAGTTCCGGGTGGTTCTCCCTGATTCCAATACATAGCTAGCCATGAATGACCTCCACTCATGCATTTATCACCCTTAACATAGACATGGGTAGATGCGTATTCGGATCTATCTGATGTATATACCCTATTGCCATTCGAATCCACCTCTACCCATACACCTGTTTCATCTTTTGGCGGGTAGATGTTAATATTGTACCATTGAGAGTACCAAATTGTATTATCGACCTTAACGGCCATTCCTTTTTCGTATGGTACTTTTGAATACCACTTAGTCGTAGTAACAGGAACCCACTGCCCGTCTTCAGACGGATTTGAGCGTGTATCTAAATTACCTGCTTTTCGCCAAACCGCCTCAGCATAACTAACCAATGCATTTGTCGAATATTTAATATCAGCCCGCCAAGCAGGGTATGAAGTTGGATTGATCTTTTGATCACTTAATGTGTATTGATAAACTTGATTTTGTGGTTGCGAATACGTGCTTACTGAGCCGGCTGACTGTATAGGCTGCGACGTATTTCTTGGAGCATTTGCTAGATCAACATTTGACTTCAACCCTACGATCCATACACCTGTCTTATCATTTAAAGGAACGTCGCCTTTAGTCCACCACTGGGCTGTATATGTGATACCATTATAAATAGATGCTTGACCTTTTGTATATGCTATGTGTGGCGTCCATTTTGTTGTTACTGTTGGCACCCATGCCTCAGTAGTGCCAGGTACTTCACCTTGGGTCCAATAGCTTGCTCGCCAAATAGCATTTTCAAAAGTTACAACTCGTCCTTTATTATAAGTCTTTGCCGACGACCAAGGCTCCATTTGATTTGAAGTCTGATTCTGATTCTGATTCTGATTCTGATTCTGATTTACTCCAAAGTTCAAATCGCTTGAATAACCTATAGAAACAGGATTTACAGATTGTGTTGTCACTGATTGCATGTTTGAACTATACATAGAGCGAAGCACCCAGTATTGAGGACTCTGCTTTGGTAGCTTATTTAAATTTCTTGATAAGGCGATATATGCAATACCATCATTCAAAACAACATTACCCTTTTGATATAGATTTTCCGAATTCCAAACTACCTGTGCATTTGCACTCCCTAATGCGAAAAATAAGACAATAATTTTTATGTAGAAATTTAACATATGTATACTTTTAAAATGAAGGCATCATGCCGCGGTTTTGCTGCCCGAATCCCTGTTGCTGCCCGAATCCCTGTTGCTGTCCAAACCCTTGTTGCTGCCCGAATCCCTGTTGCTGCCCGAATCCCTGTTGCTGCCCGAATCCCTGTTGCTGTCCGAATCCTTGCTGCTGCCCAAATCCTTGCTGCCCTTGGTTAAATAGCGAACCCCCTCCTGAAATAATCCCGATTGGGGCCCCCCCAACGATTTCTGTCAACGATATTGCATCAGTCGTCTGCCAAGCATTTGCAACAGTTCGTGTTGCCGTAACTAAAATCACCAATTCACTTGTTGATGAATTGCTCAAACTCAAACCGCCAAAACCACTAAGATCTGTCATTCCAATAACTGGCAAACCTTGGGATGTACTTGAGTTTGCAGTTGATATAAAACCACCAATAATCGCAGTCTTACCATCATCTAGATCCAGCTGAAGCTTCGCTGTTCTACTGCCTAACTGAGGGGCCGCCGCACCATTTGGGCTCGTAATGGTTTGAGTAATTAGCGTTGACTCCAAGCTTATATCAGTAAATATAGAACCATTCTTTTTTAGTTTAGCCCCCACCTGAACTTTAATTCCTGAATCAATATAATTAATTGATTCACTCACAAACCCGGTATTACTTGAGTTAGCAGTAAATACTGGCGTTTTATTACCAATAAATATTTGCGAGAATTTACCATCTTGAACCCTTACAGAAGGCTTTGACAGAATTCGCACTTTGGCATTTGAATTGCTAGCCTGCAGCTGAATTGCCGGATCTGAAATAATCATTCGTATTGTTTGATTTTTTACCTGCTTTAAGATGTCGTCTAACCTGTAGCCATTATTAGCCGTACCTTCTGCTCCACCAAGCGTTACTGATCCCGAACTTCCCAGGCCGAAGTTCACCAAAGTTGGTAATCTTGCTCCGATATTATTGATAACGGAAGATTGCACCTCATAAATCTCAATTGCAAAGTCAACCTCTCCCAATTTTTTATCAAGACGCTGTATTAACGACCTGGCCTCCATTAATTTAATACGATCAAGTGTGCACCATATTACATTTGTAGTTGTATCCACACCCAACACGGATCCATCTCCAAATATATTTTTAAACACTGGGACTATGGATGACAAAGATTCATTTTCAATCTTAATATTTGAAAAAACCTTATCACCAGTAACTCTTGATGGAGAATCTGAATAAATGTATATTCCATCATTAAATAATGCAAAATTTATTTTTAGCTCACTCGATATTTCAGCCATGATTTCAATCATTCTTGATGTGCTGGGCAAGGACTTGATTTTATTTTTTAATTTAGGCGAGATCTTCTTACTTTCAATATCGTCCGAGATCTTAAATGCAAACTCAGATGGAGACATGGTATTTAACAACGCCTTAAGTGACAATTGTTCTTCATTTTGATCTGCAGTATTTTCCGGCGAATTAGACACTTTTGCGTAAAATTCTGTTGTTTTTTCACTATCTTTAATATCAAAACCATAATCGCCAATCGACATCATTAAATATTTTTTAACGCCTACTCGGTCATCATTATTAAGATAATATATATTATTATCACGTATAATCCTAGAATTTGGTGATATTAGGCTTAATTTTGACAAGCTCGGTCTATCATATTCATAGTAACTCTGAATCGAGGAGTTAACAGGGTCTATTAATTTCAACTCTTCTAACGTGGTTACAACTGCATTCTTATCCAGCGCACCCATATTTTGTACATATTTTTTCTCAAGTAGGCTAATGCATGCCTGCTTGATGAATTCATAATCAATCCGTGCTTCAAATGAATAACTCTTCAGCTCTGCTAACTTATCATATTGTTGAACTAACTTATAGCAAGAATTAGGCGTACCTCTATCAACATCTTGTCGCATTACAGTTATTTCTTTGTTCAATGAAGTCACAGATGATTCTCTACTAATTGATGCAACCATAGAACTGCAACCTGTCATTGACATATACAACAGTGTGAAACCCGTCACTACGATTGTTTTAGCTATACTCATTTGTAATTTAATATTTTAATTATTCATTTAAGTAATACGGGTAGCCTTAGCTACCCGTAAATCTTATTTAGCGTAAATCGAAGTGCCGAGTCGCTCATCCAATGGGAGGTTCAGCGCTGGCGCAACCATTTTCATAATTGAACTTGGCGTTGCAGCACCAGAACAAGGCGAATTAGTTGGCTTCAGAACTTGCCATAGCATTGCGCCATCACGAATATTACTATTAGGACGCTTTTCGAACACCGCCGCAACAGTCCGTTCAACCGAATAGGGTTGGTTAACCATACGTCCGTATTGATCGTCAGCAATCGTTGTGACACCATAGCCTTTGCATTTTTGAGCATCAGTGTTGGTATTAACCAATAATCCGCCGGCCCATCCCTCGGGTGCATTTTCCAGTCCCATGTTCACAACTGTAGTAGCAGGGAAAAAGTCGCGGTATTGTTGCCATGCCACAACTGGGTCATAGTGTTGCTTTGAACCTGCTGTGCCCAGTGCGTCATAACTCATGATGCTCACTTCGTTTACCAAATTCTTTAAATTCGGATACTTAGTAAATACCATGCGCTCTCTGCCAGCACTTCCCGACCAGAAACTGTTGCCTTCTTTACATGGTGCCTGTGCTGTGCAATCCATGCCTGTTGACCAGCCTGCCAATGCCAAAATACCTGGCTTATTTGCTTGCTTAACGGCATTACTCATCGTTTGAATTGCACCTGCGTACATTTCAATCAATTCTGGCGATGTGCCTTCAATCTCAAAGTCCACATCAAGACCGTCAAGATCCAATGCGTTTATGACATTAATCAATGAACGTGTAATAGGTCCGCCAGTTTTAGCTTCTGCGGCCAATGCCCCCCAATTGTTATAGGTTGCACCACCGACAGCCAAAACGACTTTCATGTTGCGCATATGCAAGACAGCAATTGCCTGCTTGATATCAGCTGGGCTGGCATTGAAATTGATACCAGTTCCGGTCCAGTCTTTACCATTAAATGAGAAACTGGGATCTGCAAATGCCAAAGCAACATGGGTGTACGTTGCAGGCATTTTTGCCAAGTTACTTGCAGCCAAAACCTGATCCGCAGTCATAGCCTTTCCATCCCAACCAACACTAGAGAACCAGTTGTCGCTCCAAGTTGGGTAGTAACCAACGTAATGGCGCCCTGAAGAATTGGCCTTAACAGATGATGCAACTGTTACAGGATCTTTATTTGCCTGCGCGGTTGGCGACACTGTTGGTGTAACTGCTGGTGTCACTGTTGGTGTAACTGCTGGTGTCACTGTTGGTGTCACTGTTGGTGTCACTGTTGGTGTCACTGTTGGTGTCACTGCTGGTATTGGTGCTACGGCGCCACTTGCTTGCACCGTGAAAACATATGGTTCCGAAGTTGTACATTGCGTTGCATTATTGTTACAAACAGTAACCGTTACAGACTGCACACCTGCCGTAGTAAATGTATAGGCAGCTTTTGCCGCCATTGTATTTAGCGCAACCGCAGCAAAATTTGTGGTTATAGATTGTTCGACTTTTTTACCATTGACAGCAATAAACCAGCTAGTGGCCTTTTGGTTCGGTTGTTGCCACCAGATATTCCAAGCAATTGGCACAGTTGTTCCAACAGCTACAGATGGTGCAGTCCATGCAATTTGAGGCTTTGCTGGCGCCATTTCCGCTGACGGCACAGGTGCAGTAGGTGCAGTAGGTGCAGTAGGTGCAGTAGGTGCAGTAGGTGCAGTAGGCGCAGAATTAGTACCCACCACATTGACAATGTAAGGGGCGGAGTCTGTACAAGTCTTCCCACCATCGTTACAAACACTGACTACGATTGTTTTTGTGCCTGGCGTAGAAAAGTTGAACTGATTGGTAGCCCCACCTTGGGTATTTGCCGTGTTGATCGGAAATGTTGTTGATGAATACAAATTGGCGCCGTTCACTTTAACAACCCAACTTGTAGCCGATTGGTTTGGCTGCTGCCACCAAATATTCCACTTAACTTGGCCAGCATCCCCGGTCTTTACAGCCGTTGGCATCCAAGCAATTTGTGGCGCTGCAGGCGCTGCCGCATGAACGACCCCCGACAACACTCCACATAGAATCATGGCGTTGCGAAGGGGACTTCGTAAGTTTAGGAGTTTCATTTAGTTCCTTTGTTGATTTAAAAAATAGGCTTTTTAGCTTATTCCTATCCGAAGTCATGCGCCAACTTCTACCTCCAAATACCGGAACAAAGGTTCTTCAATTTATCTGGCCAAGCAAGTGACCAAATAACATCTCTTGCTAGCTCTCCAGAAATCATTCTTTTTTAGTTCATTCGATTCGTCTCTCCAACACATTAAAGCGTGTTGCATGAATTTCCCCGTGTTTTGAGGATGCTCCAACCCTTGAGAAGATGGAGGCATGAGCAAATCAAATCGTTTTTTTTTGAAGTGCGCGAACGCACCGCTGTTGCAAGACCGCCGTGGCGAATATCCAAAGACTCCAAGCCATTAGAGCCTGCGATAGCAAATGTCTTCCGGGGCTTGCAGAAGTTTGATGCAAGTGCTAAGGAACATCTGCATAACTACCAAGCAAACCCTGACAGCGTGGATGCAATTGACGACGTTGAGCACACATGAAACAAACCAGCCTATCGGTCAGCGGCTTTGAGCTTCAAAGCAAACGCACACGCCGACGTGAATTTCTCAACGAAATGGATCGCGTCATTCCTTGGGCCGGTCTAGTGGCTTTAATCCAGCCCCATGCCCCTGCGGGCAAGACAGGACGGCCACCGTTTTCGGTTGAGACAATGCTTCGCATCCATCTGTTACAACAGTTCTTTGGCTTGAGTGATCCAGCGGCTGAGGAGATGCTCTACGACATGCCGCTGTACCGTGAGTTTGCGCGTATCGATGCAGGCTGTGACCGACTGCCTGACGAAAGCACGATTCTTCGGTTTCGCCATTTGTTGGAACGGCACAACTTGGGCGCTTCGATTTTGCAAACGATCAACGGGCAACTGCTCAAGCAAGGACTGATGCTCAAGACGGGCACCGTCGTGGATGCTACGTTGCTGTCGGCACCGACTTCAACCAAAAACAGCACGGGTGAGCGAGACCCAGAGATGCATCAGACTAAGAAGGGCAACCAGTGGTATCACGGCATGAAGGCGCATATTGGCGTTGATGCTGAATCGGGACTGGTGCACACGGTAACAACGACAGCGGCCAATGAGCACGACATCACACAGGCGGCCAACCTGCTCCACGGCGAAGAGGCAGATGTGTTTGCTGACTCAGGTTATCGAGGCGTGGAAAAGCGCGAGAAAGTTCAAGAGCACCACCCCGACGTTGAGTGGCATGTGGCGATGATGCCTAGCAAGCGCCGTGCGTTGGGCAAACGTGGGATTGACGCAATCAAAGAGCGCATCGAGAAGATCAAGGCCAGCGTGCGCGCTAAAGTGGAGCATCCGTTCAGGGTCATCAACCGCCAGTTCGGCCATGTGAAGGTGCGTTACCGCGGACTGGCAAAAAACACGAGCCAACTGCTGGTGATGTTTGCAATGAGCAACCTGTGGATGCTGCGTAAGGTGTTGATCGCTGCCCAACAAAAGCGAGCCTTAACGGGGTTGGTGCGTGCGTAAGCGGCTTAATGGTTAGGAGGCGATGCACAAATGAGGTTATTCAGCCCAAAAATGACGCAACCCTGACGAACAATTGCACATTGCGAAGTCCTCGATAGTTCACGCCGAAAATTCATCCGTTGTGCAGACCTTCCCTAACTGATGGCATTACTTGGACGTATCTTGGCATCAAATATTCTCAGCTCTGACAAGGCATTAGCAATTGGCGATCCACCACAGACAGCATGTGCATCAATATGAACATCATATATAGACTCAACTTTCCGCTTGATCCGCTTGAAATCGTGCGGGTCTTTGACCACTCTGGTATCAAGCGCCCTACAACTGAATTGCCACGCATTGCGCGCATGTTTGCTGCTCCGTGCCTTGTTTTTTCTGCCTGGGATGAGGAAAAACTCGTTGGTATAAGTCGGTCACTTACTGATTACGCTTATTGTTGTTATTTATCAGATTTGGCGGTTGACAAAGAGTATCAGGGGTATGGGATCGACCAAGAACTAGTGCAGCGGACCAAGGCCCTTATCGGTGACGAGGTCTCCCTTATTCTCCTGTCAGCCCCTGATGCAGTTTCCTACTATCCTCAGATCGGATTTGAATTGACAAACAACGCATATCTGATCAAACGGAAACGATAAGCAGATTGCTCTCGTTTCTGAGTTCGTTTCTCCTGCTTCATCTTTGTCTCCAGAAAGCCCCTCACTACCCATTGCCCTCGTGGGGTTACAGACAAAGTGACGGTAAGGAACAAAACTCCGAGTGGGAATACCACTGCGGACTTTGGCGTGAACCATACAAACACTACTTCGAAGCCTATTCGGATGACCTCACTTGGTATCCGATTGAGTACTTGCGCCAAAACATGTGCGGTGCAGTGGGTCAAACAACCACACTGGAAGACAAGAGCACACAGCTTCACATCACGATTGATCTTGGGCACAAGTTTGGCCCCAATGTTTCAGGTTTGAAGAAGCAACTCGAAATCGCCGAAAAAGCCATCATTGCCATCCATAACAAAGTGAACAATGCTGGCCGCTTCGCCCAATTGGAGTCCAGCCTAACGAGCAAAGGTGTGTTGCGTCGCTACTTGTACATTGCGGACTTGTTCACGGGTGAGAGAAGTATCAAAAAAGAGATCGACAAGCGCAACGACAGCGGTGATGTTCCGATCAGAAAGGTCGGGGCCCGAGAGCTTTCAGTCAACGAAATCGCAGCCAAGATCAATGCAAAGCAGGATGACCACAAAGCTACAACTGACTCTGTCGGCAAAGATGCTGATGAGGCTTTCAAGTACATCTATCAATGGAAATGTCTGAAGCTACTCACGCTCACAGACAAGCCACAGATCGAATTGCAAAAATAATTGTGTCAGGATTTCGGTAATCCCCATCTGCAGGTTTCGCGTCATTAGGCCCAAATTGGGCACGCATTGCAATTCACAAAAGGCTAAACGCGCGTAATTCGTCAACGCACGCACCTTAGAACAGTCGTTTCGCTCTGTTTTCAATGAAATCCAGAGCATCAAAAACCAGAAATCAACTGGCAATCGTACTCGCCGCAAAGCTGATAGTTCCCCTATCGCACTCACCGTGCTTGAAGGGAACTGCAAATGTCAGATCAGAAAACGGCGCAATCATGCAAGAGCATTGATTCGGATTTAGAGCTTTTAACGCTCGCACAAGTCTGCACGATGTTGAGTGTCGGACGCACATTTGTCTACGAAAACCAAGCAACGGGAACTTTCCCCAAGTCGGTGAAGTTGTCGCCGGGTCGTCGTGGCGTGGTTCGCTTCATCAAGGCGGAGATTCTGCAGTACGTGGCCCAAAAAGCTGCCATGCGTCAGGAGGCTTCACATGCAGAGTGATGCCGACAAATGCAGCAAATATTCAATTTGTCAGCAGCAGATCAAAGCACAGATGGGCGTAAAGCTGAGTGCGTTCTTTGCCAAAGAACGGCTGGCAATTTGGCCGTACCGCAAAAGTCAAAACCACCACTTAGACCGTCCCCGTATATGGCTAGGGTTTGTTTCAACGTTGTTTGACAGAACTCAGGACGGAAGGCGATGTACGTCACAAATGCACTTAGTAATACACACACATGTCACACCAGCTTAGACAGCTAACTAATCCAACATGTCAGACCAGCTCTACTAGCCGCCAAACCTAACTAGCTAACCAGTCGACTATCTGCGATTTAAGCGGCAGGAATCCCAACGTCTTCTACGAGGCGGGTATCGCGCACGCCATCGGTGCGGAGGTAATCCTAATTAGTCAGCACCAAACTGATGTGCCATTTGACCTCCAACACATCCGCTACATCAATTACCTGCCCAATGCGGAAGGGATCGTTGCGCTAGCAGCCAATCTGAAGCGCCGCCTGCAAACGTTGACCGGACGTTCGTGAGCGGCCGCTCCTGGCCGAAAGTAGTCATCAGCAATGCTGACTGACTCTCTGGTCAAGTCAGTCATACTTTTTAAATTTTGGCCATATGGCTGGACTGAGTGGTCAGCTCCGACAGGAAATGGTGGTCACGAAGAATTGGCGCGGGTGGTCAATTGGGAATGAAATACGCATGAGCACTGGGTGACTGGGACTAGCCATAGATCAGGTCACTCACCAACACATTGGCGCACTTCAAACTTTGTGCAGGCGCAAAGGCTTTGTTGCTGCGTCAAGATCACCGTGCTATCGGTTTTAGCGCTCCAGTGTCCACACGAATCAAGGGGCTGGACTTCTGGGTAATGGTCCATCTTCAGAGGCTTGCGATCAACGGGGGCGGCTTGGAAATACAAATACCCGCACCGAAACCCCGAAGATGATGAATCGGACAACATGACAAAGGCGCAACGGTCACACTGCGCTTTGTGGCTGAGCGGGGTTTGGTGTTTTAGCATTGTTGGGTGAATTGGGGACTGCGGATTTTACGAGCACTGCGACTTGCCTATACCCACCTAACGCAGGCGGAAGACTAATTCTTATAAAGCCACATGTAGGAGCCTTCCTCACCGCAATTTCAAACCATGTTTATATGCGCTGTGAATGGAGTGAACATGGAAGTTGTTGCGAAATCGGATGGGTGGTTATGCCACTGGGCAACCGAACTATTAACCGTGGGTGGTCTCCAAATCATGAGGTGTCATTTATTCATGGTGAGGCATCAAGTAGTGGGCATGCTCATGATGACCCCGCTTCTGTTGTCTTGACTTCAACGGCCACGGGTAAATAAGCAACAACGCAATGCCACTATGGGCTAGCTTCCGCACTGCAATTTGCAACGATGTTTATACGATGCTGAAAGCGAGGAGCAAATGGCAAAGATTCTCAAATGGGGGAACGGCAAAGGGGTTCTTCTACCCCACTATGTGACAACGGCTTTGGGGCTAAAGGTCAATGATTCAGTCATTGTCAGCCTAGACACCGAGAGCCGACAGATCGTGATTGCGCCTAAAAATCAGGATGCTATCCAAGAGCAATACTTTGCGAAGGCCAGCGTGGTGGCGAAGGCTGCAAAAGCGGAAGATCGTTGGTAGGAAATTAGCATGAATGGGATATTATTCTTACGAACATAACAATGGAAACAAAGATGTTCAAAATAGAAGGGCTAGACCAACTCACCCGTAACTTGGAGCAAGCGCAAAAGGCTATGGCAGATATGGGTGATGAACTGGGAACAGTTAAATTCACCCCCCACGACCCTGCAAGTATTGATGCTGCGGTGCAGGAAGTGGAGCGACTGGTTGATGAGCGCCTTGGAAGCTATTCCAAAAACCCTCTTGTCGGACCACTGATTGACGCAATGAAAGAACAGTACCGGACAACCATCTTTGACCAAGCTGCATCTGCCCGCATGACAGACGGAGAAGATGATGGCCGGTGAGAGCGGAATTTTCAAAAAGATCAATGATGCGGTCTTGGATTTGCAGTCATCAGGGCAGCAGTCTTACGAGCGTCCATTAAAAACATTGGTGCGACTCCTGCAAGACCCTGTGCTAGCTGATGTCAATCGAGAAATCACCGAGGATGCTGACCTAGCAAAATTTCTTGAAGAAAGCGCCCGTACGCAAGGCGGCATGGTTGGAAGTGCTCGCTTGTTGTGGCCTGATAACCCAAAGCAAGCGTTAGGACTGACTTTTTTGTTGATTTGTAAATTTGGTGACGAACCAGAATATTTGCTTCAGTTCGGTTTTTTATTTTTTCACAGCGGCACCAAATATTTATCGGCAATCCAAAGCGTTATTCGCCAGTTGGT
>ERZ650308.1584-NODE-1584-length-11691-cov-3.251977_pt1 | contig 11691 bp, 13 predicted proteins | sample MGYA00376244_ERZ650308 | MGnify/ENA primary metagenome ERZ650308 (study PRJEB26733, sample SAMN07839295) | wastewater metagenome | biome: small river; feature: stream; material: water | place: USA: North Carolina | collected 2016-04-26 ...
GTTTTCTCCTTCTTGAAGACGATGATATAGTTCTCTTGCCATTCCTACCGATTTAACTCTAATTAGCGAAAAAACCGCTTGCTCAAAAGCCAATTTACGCTCTAGAAAATAAGATTCTAGCTGGTGTCCCCATTGCTCTTGTTTAAATTTATCTAACTTAATATTCCTAATCATTCGAGCTTCTAACTGAACTTTAGTTATACTCCTCTTGTTTAGCCAAGTCTCTAATTTAGCTGCTGATTCTAACTGATATTGTTGAAGAAAATCTTGATAGACATTAGCAAATTCTGCTTCGCTATATTCAATATTAGCAATAGCGCGATCGATAATTACTTCCCGTAAAAACTGTGGTAGCATTCGATAATTATCTAACAAAGGAATGATCTCTGCTGCGGTAATTGTATGGTCTTTTATTTGTATAGTAGTAGTCATAATTTTAATTCCATAAACTTTAATAACTTAAAAATATACAGCGATCGGGAATATCTAGAGAAATCTTGATTGAAAAACAATTATATATGCAACAAAAAGCTTTTAGCTTTCAGATAATTCGGTTAAATACCCCTAGTATAATTTTTGATTTGATGGTCTTTAATTACTAATATTAAAAGCACAATGGTTAACCAAAGCTAATAGCTAATAGCTTATTAAAATAAAAAGCCAAGGTAACGACTACCCTGGCTCATTCTTAGTATGTAATTATTGCCTACAGTTTATAGCTTTAAACAACTAAAAATTAAGATTAAGCTGCTACATAAACAAAGCTATCTTTAGCAGCAGTAATTTCATTAGCACTGTAGCCTTCAAAGACAGCTACCATATCATCTCCTTTAGAATAAGAACCGTTTTTGTCTTGATCCCAGTAAATAGATGCTGCTTTATCGCCCATAGCTCCATCTTTTTCCATGCCTGTGCTTTCTCCCACTACATAATTTTCTGAAGCACCATGTAACATGACAGCATCTTTTCCAGTTGTGTAGTCAGTAATTACTGCATAGTCTTTTTCTCCATTGGTTGCGTAGTGAGCATATTTTTCAGTGCCAAGGGCATAAATATCTTTACCCTTACCGCCAGTCAGCCAATCTACCTCCTTATAATCCTCTTGAGCATATTTTTTATCCTCAGCATTATGCTCTTTATTAATACCCCAGAGCCAATCATCACCTTTACCAGCATCAATTTTATCGCTACCATAACCAGCTTCTATAACATCATTTTTGGCGTAAGTTTCCAGAACATTGTTATATTCATTAGCGATTAAATAGTCTGCTTTTCCTGTGCCGTAACCTTCTTCAGTTTTCTCAGGCACATACTGTTTTTCAGGATACTTTTCCTCAGAATATTTATCTTGTATATATTCATAGGTAGGTGTCCAATAAGAATCTACATATACATCTTTTTTGGCAGGAGGTTCGTAATATTCTTGGCTAGGCTGATATTCTTCATATTCGTATTCTTTTTTGGGAGCTTCATATTTTGGAGCTTCGTAGGCTTTCTTTGGTTCGTTGTAATTAGTAGACATATTTTGTTTTCTCCGTAGTAAGTATTAGTCAGATGTTTGACTGTTTATACTGTACGAATCAATCGAGAAGAGCTAGAGATTAAATCGGGAAATAAAAGAGAAAAAAACTGATTACTGATTACTGATAAAGGTAAATCAATATAAAACTTACTCCCTTCACCTAATTTACTCTCTACCCAAATCTTGCCGTTATGTCCTTCAACAATATGACGACAGATCGCTAGTCCCAAGCCTGTTCCTCCTTTACTGCGAGAATCTGAAGCATCTACCTGTTGGAAACGTTCAAATATCGACTCTAGTTTATCTTTAGGGATACCTCTACCTGTATCTTGAATAATTATCTGACAGAAATCTTGTCGAACACTAGCCTTTAAGCTAACTCTACCTCCAAGTTCGGTAAATTTAATCGCATTACTAAGTAAGTTGGTTAAGGTTTGCAACATGCGATCTGAATCTAGGTGGAGAGAAATATCACAAGGTTCTTCTAGGATCAATTGAACTTGAGCTTTTTCTGCCATTGCTTGCATAGTTTCTATAGCTTGAATCAGTAATAGTTGTAGATTGCACCGTGTTAATTCGATCGCAATTTTGCCTGATTTCATTCGTTCTAGATCGAGGATGTCGTTTACCAAACGGATCAAACGTTCGCTATTGCGTATGGCTACCTGGAGAATTTGTTTTCCGCGATCGCTCAAGGTACCTAGTTGACCAGAATTTAATAAATCTAAAGCGCCAATTGTTGAAGTCATGGGAGTTCGTAGTTCATGACTGACTAAGGAGATAAATTCATTTTCTAAGCGTTTGCGTTCGGTAATATCGTTCAAAATTTGCAGGGTGCATTTATGACCATCTAGTTTAATTAACTCCATTGAAAGCAATACTGTTTTAACTTGACCCGATTTTGTCGGAAATTCTAATTCGAGGTTGTGAATAAACCCTTGGGAATCGGACTTTTGTAATGCTTGCTGGTATACTGCTAAAGCCGAACTTGAGTAAATCTGTTCAATTTTCTGGTTAATTAGTTCTCCTGCGTTATAACCACTCATGTGCAAAAAACTTTGATTAATTTCTAGTATTTCCCCTGAGTCGTAAGTAGCGATCGCGATGGGATTAGGACAAGCACGAAAAGCTTTAGCAAACTTGTCTTCTGCTGCGGTTTTTTCGGCTATTTGCTGCTGTAGCTGGCTATTTTGAACTTCCAACCTAATTTGGAGACGACGAATGGTTAAATGAGTATCTAACCTCGCCAAGACTTCTTCAATTTGAAACGGTTTGGTAATATAGTCTACGCCACCAACCTGAAACGCTTTGACCTTATCAAAGATATCTCCTAATGCACTAATAAAAATAATCGGAATATCACGAGTGCGCTCGTTTGCCTTGAGTTGCTGACATACTTCATAGCCATTCATTTCGGGCATTTTCACATCTAGCAAAATTAGGTCTGGCGGGGCAAAAACCGCTCCTCGAATAGCAGTAGATCCCTTGGTGACGCTACGAACCTTATAACCTTTTTCCGTCAGCATTTGAGACAACAAAGCCAAATTTTCGGGAGTGTCATCGATGGCTAAGATGTCAGCTTTGGGTTGATGGTTGCGTTCTCTCGGCATTGAATTGGGAATCAAAAATAAAGAACTACACTGCGTTAATTTTACTACTATTAATGGTGGCTAATTGTTTTTCTAACCAGCGATCGCACAATTCATTTAACAACCGTTCGCTCATGGCTTTGTCTAGTCTCGCTGGGAGATATTTTTCTAGACGTACAATTACCCAATGATCTTCAATTTGTCTGGGGGGTAATAGTTGTCCTGGTTGGCTACGATGAAGCATTTGAGCCAAAACATGATGGAGATCGATCAGCTTCACCAAACCGACTAAACCATTCTTATTAGCTTCTTCCCCCAGAGAATACAATTTGGCTAGTTCGGCAAAAGAATTTTCCCCTTCTTGAAAAAACCCATCGAACAGCACTAGTGCTGCAAGACCTGAGCTAGTTTCTGGAATAAATTCGATGAGCACGACGCAGGCAACAACAAGGCCGACCTCGGGTTGGTGCTTGACATAATGATTACAACGGTTTCCGCGTGAAAAACATACTAATATTAATAGGATAACAAAATGTCAGATGATAAAACATATATCCCCCCAACCACGGTTAATAACCCTATCCGGGTAAGCTCAGTGGCGGCTATGTCACACGACACTGCAACGGCTTTCCGCTCGGATGTACAATCGGCTAACTCCCAGTTAATCGACCAGATTAACTCGCTAAAAGCCGAAGTGTCATCGCTGCGGACGAAGAACCATTTACTCGGTGTATCAGTAGCCGATCTGCATTCGGTATTACAAATGGTTTATGACAACCAGAATGTACATGCCTTTCCAGCAGAGCTACGTGATAAAATTAGTCGTGTGTTGATTGAATGCAGACCTTAATGGTTGTTCAAAAATTGAACAGATGTAAACTTATATGGCCTTAACAAGAGAACAACAAGAAATATTCGCGCAGATCGCGCAAACAAGTTTACCGATTTATTCGGAAAGTTTCTTGAAGATACGTACAAAAACAGGGGCGATTGCCCCTTTTGTACTTAATAAGGCGCAATTGTACGCGCATAATGTAATAGAGAACCAGATACTTACAACCGGTATGGTTAGAGCGGTTGTTTTAAAAGGGCGGCAACAGGGGTTGTCTACTTACATTTCGGGTAGGTTTTATCGGAATACGTCAACTTACCCCGGCAAGCGCACGTACATATTAACGCATGAACAGGCCGCGTCGGATAACTTGTTTAATATGGCCAAGCGCTACCACGATAATTTCCCTGAAGAATTGCGCCCGACGTTAGGCGCTATGAACGCTAAAGAGTTAGTGTTTTCGGAATTAGATTCGGGCTATAAAGTAGCAACGGCGGGGAACAAAGGTGCGGGTAGATCGGATACGGCGCAGTATGTGCACGGTTCGGAGGTTGCGTTTTACCCGAATGCGGTAGAACATATAGCAGGTATATTGCAGACCGTACCATTGATGCCTGGTACTGAGATTATTATTGAGAGTACCGCGAATGGAATTGGTAATGTGTACCATTCATTATGGCAACAAGCCACGGCTGGGGTAGGTGGTTGGGTGCCCATATTCATACCGTGGTACTGGACGGATGAATATGCGTTGCCCGAAGGTACGCCAGGTGTTACGGTTACTTCAGAGGATATGGAATACGGTAGGTTACACGGCTTATCGATAGAGCAATTGACTTGGCGCAGGCGTAAGATCGATGAGATGCAAAGTGAATTGCTGTTTATGCAGGAATACCCTACTACACCGGCTGAAGCATTCGAGACTTCGGGAGAGAATAGTTTCATGTCATCAGAACCGGTATTAAGAGCTAGAAAAGCTAAAATATCGGACACTGACAATTTTGGGCCGAAAGTGCTAGGGGTAGACCCGGCTAGATCAGGGCTAGATAGAACGGTAATATATTTACGGATAGGTAGAAAAGCGGTTAGATTATCGTCGATTAATGGGAACGATACGATGACGACAGTGGGTCGGGTGCTCGGTTACATTAAGCAATATCAACCTCATGCCGTGTTTATAGACCAGGGTGGTATCGGCGCGGGAATCGTGGATAGGTTAAGAGAGTTAGGATACCACACGGTCAGAGGGGTAGATTTTGGTAGTAAGCCGTTGAATGATAAGGTGTACACCAATAAAAGGAATGAGATGTGGTTTATGATGAAAGAATGGATCATGAACCAACCTTGCCAGATTCCTGATGATGAGTCATTGCAAGAGGATTTAACGGGTTTATTGATCGCGCGGTATGATAGCCACAATCGCGCGGTTTTAGAATCGAAAGATGAGTTTAGGAAACGGTTCCATCGATCGCCGGATAATGGCGACGCGCTAGCGTTGACCTTCGCTTTCCCAGTAGTCGATTATGATATGGAAAGACGGCTAGAACGTATTTCAAGTAACGAGCAGTTTGAAGATTATGATCAGGTTTCAGTACCAGGTATGGGCTATTAATATGAAATCAACTAAGAGATTAGCATACGAGAACGAGCAAAAACAAACTAAAACAGACGGGCATTCGTACAATAAAAGAGTGCTACACTGGCGGTATTGCAGCGGATGCGGCCATGTTCTATTGAACAATGAAGCATCTAGGATTACTTCACAAAAACCCTGCGTATAGAACTAAAACCCCGCCATCATAATTTGGTAATGAAATTATTTTCATTACCAAAGTCTTGCTATTAAGTTAGTCTATTGATACTATTGACTTTCTGAAAAATTTCATATAAGGAGTGGTCGTAGTATGGCTACTAGAATCCCTACAACCAGTGAGATAAACGTCGATAATTCATTGGTCAGTGTTACATGGACAGGTTTATTAAATGGTGATGATGGTACGCCCATATCGGCGGCGGAATTCGCAGATCGGTCGATCCATTTTTTCGGTACATTTGGTGTTGGTGGTACGATCATATTAGAAGGTTCTAATGAAGCGGTACCAACTAATTGGGCGCCATTGGCCGACCCGCAAGGAACGGCTATTTCAAAAACACAAATTGCTGTTGAGCAATTGTTGGAATTAACTAGATGGGTACGCCCCCGCGTAACGGCTGGGGACGGTACTACTTCATTATCGGCGGTTATGTTGATACGCCGCGCTAATAGTTTACGTACGTAAGGGGTTTAATCATGAGTAAAGGCGAAACAGCAGCAGAAGCCATTCTCCGAATAGTCAAGCAGAATGAGCAGCTCATGGCTGCGGCTGAAATACTTAGGGAGTATGGCTCGTTTGAGAATGCGGTAGTTGAGAGTAAGAAACGATTGGACGCGATGCAGATAGAAGAATCATCGGTTCGTAAAGCGCTTGATGAGTTCATGACAGCTAGCGAACAATACAAAGCTGATGCCTTATTGGAAATAACCAATGCTAAAGCTGAAGCCAAACGGCTTACCGACAAGGCTAAAGAAAAAGCAGCCAGTATTGAAGAAGCGGCTGAAAATGAGGCTAAAGCTAAAATAGAAGCGGCGGAAAATCATTTAGCTAATATATTAGCGGATAATGAAAGTAGGGTTAAGGCGCTTAAGGATTTGGCCACGGAGCGCGAGAATTCAGTTAAAGCATTAGACGGCGCGATAACGGCTAAACAAGCTGAATTGGACGAGCTGGAGAAGAAATTGGCTAAGGTCAACGCGCAGATCAGTAAACTTGCTAGCGTTACCACCGAGGAGGTTTAGATGTCTAAAGGTAATACGTTTGAGAACGATATTCTTAAATTGGTGTTCAACGCCACGGCTATTGCTAACATAGCGGATAACGCTGCGTCGTCTCCTCTTACCAACTTGTATGTGAGTTTACACACAGCAGATCCTGGCGAGGCAGGCGATCAAACAACCAGTGAGGTTGCATACACATCTTACGCAAGGGTAGCAGTTGCTCGTACTACAGGTGGATGGACGGTAACTGGCAATTCAGTAAGTCCTGTAGCGAACATTACATTCCCGACAGGTACTGGCGGATCGGGTACTGCTACGCACGTGGGTGTAGGAACGTTGTCATCAGGTGCAGGTAAATTGCTGTACAAGGGCACTTTAACACCTAACATCGTGTGCGGTAATGGTATCGCTCCGGTTGTTACTACAGCTTCTACTATTACAGAAGATTAGTAATGGCGAATCTAATCACTGCTGTTCTTACAGTCATCATCTTTGGTGTGTACGGTTTTGCCGCATTCTATATAGGTGGTGCTGTTAAGGACGGCGAGTGGTTGGCTCGCGAGAGAGGTTCAGTAAGTAGAGCTGTCGATGAAAAGAATGAAGAGATAGAAAGGCTAAACAGAGTAATAAAATTTAAGGAGGAGGCTTCGGCCAGTCTTTTAAATGAAAAAGATATCGATTTCAAACGTCTTGAAGCTAAGTATATGGCTTCTAGTCGCAAGCCTGGCGGGATGCGCGTCTCCTCAAAAGTGTGTGGAAAACCAGGAAAAGATAACAGTGCCGAAGTCGGAATTTCCAGACCTGAAGAATCAGGAACGATTCGACTTCCAGAAGAGAATGAACGACGCCTTCAGTTAGTATCGATGGATGCTGACTATGTAGTGCATATGTATGATCAGTGCAGGAAGGTATTGATAAAAAACGATTTGTTGAGGTGATATGACTGTAACTTCCTTCGATGATGCAGTTCTAGGGATTAAGCCACTAGAGTTTTTCGCAAAAGCAGCTTCAAGTACACTGGTAGCAGGCAGAGCGTTCAGTCCTTTTTATAGTGCGGGTATACCAGGTCCAGCGGTCGCACCTTCGCCTGGAGTTGCTGGAGCTGCGCTAACAAGCTACGCAGGACAGATACCTTTCCCTGCAGCGGTTGGTGGGGAAACCATACATCTTGCCAAATTCCATGCTTTCGCATCTGGTCAGCCAGGTACTCTACTGCTATGCGATAGGCTGTGGCACAACAGTGGGCTATCGCTGACACTGACTACATCTCAAAACGTAAATTCAGTGGCGTGGCCTGCGAGGGATGAAAATGAGTCTACCAACGGAAAAGGTATTTATGTAGGAGTAGAATTCTCTGCAAATGGTGGGGTTGGCACTCCTACGCTTACGTTAGGGTACACTAACCAGGCAGGTACTGCTGGCAAGACTTCGAACAGTATTGTAACTACGTCAGCGTCACCGTTGGCCGGATCTTTTTATACATTCGGCTTAGCTGCAGGTGATACTGGAATAAGATCAATACAAACATACCAGCAGTCGGCGACATGGACATCAGGTACGATACATTTGGTGGCTTTTAGGATCATAGAACAGATAGATTTGCCTGTTAGTGGCCAGGGAGATGGCGTAAATCTGCTTACTAATGGATTGAAGAGGTGTTGGGATAATACGGTTCCATTCTTGCTATTTATTCCTGGAGCTACAACATCGACATTGCTGACAGGAACTGTAGGGTTCACACAGAGCTAATATGACGATCACAACGTTAGATCAGATATTTTCAGGCACTATAATACCGGGACCGTTTGTCAAGACAGCAGCTTTTGGTACATCTGGAGCTGTGTCAGGAAGGTTACAGAGTAGCTGGTATCTGGCTGGGTATCCTGCTGGGGCATCAGCTCCAGCTCCTGGATTGGCAGGGGCGGCGCTATCTAGTCCGGTTACTGGGCAAATACCAATACCTGCGGCTTCCAATCAGCTTTACTTGCAGAATTTAAGATTTAAAAATTCTGTTGGGGCCAACGCAGTTAATTTTTTGTGCGACAGATTGTGGCATAACAGCGGGATTACCATAACGTCTACCTCTGCGCAGACTGTCAATTCTGTCGCATGGCCTGCTAGAGACGAGAATGGGTCTACTAATGGAGAGGGAGTGTTTATTGGCGTTGAGGTAAGTGGCGCTACCGGAGCCGGTACTCCTACGATAACGATAAGCTACACCAACCAGGCAGGTACTGCTGGAAGGACAGCTACAAACATACCTGCCACGATTGCATCGATAGTAGCGGGTTCGTTTATTCCCATAGGACTACAAGCAGGGGATACAGGAGTAAGGTCAGTACAGTCAGTTACGCTATCGGCGACATGGACATCAGGTACTATTCACCTGGTTGCGTACAGAGTTCTAAACTCATTCTTAATAAGAAGCAATATGGACTGCGATTCAGACATAGTAGATTCAGGATTAATTCCTTTGTATGATGGATCTGTTCCTTTCATTCTAGCTGCTCAGAGCACTGCTGCTATTTTGGTAGGATCTGTAACGTATACTCAGGGGTAGTTCATGGCCCTTACGAGTAGGGGTAAGCTATTAGTAAGTCCTCAGAAGGAACTGTGGAATACAGGTTCTAAAGTACCTGTAATACGAGGTCTATCATTTCTCGACGGAGAGGTTGTAAGCGTAGGGGTTGTACGTAATTACGTCTTCGGAACAGACCAGAAATCTGTACTATCTAGCTCTGGCGTAGCGACCACTAATTTCACATCACCTCCTCCAGCAGCGGATGGCGTTCTATCTTCTAGTGGGGTAGCTACCGCAACGTTTGCCGGAAAAGCTGACATACCTGCCGTACTGGCATCTGACGGAGTATCTACCAATGCATTTGTAGGCCAAGCGTCAACGCAAGCGGACATGTCTGCAGCCGGTGCATCGGCGAATGCATTTGTAGGCCAAGCGTCAGCTCAAGCGGTTCTTGCGTCTAGTGGAGCATCCACCAATGATTTTGTAGGAGTAGCATCTAAAGAAGCAGTACTAAGCTCATCTGGTGTAGCTACTACAGATTTTCAAGCGGCGTCTGTAACAGGAGATCTGACTTCTTCTGGGTCCGCAACAGCCAGCTTCACAGGTAGGTCGGATGTTCCAGCGGTCTTGTCGTCAGACGGCATTTCTACCAATGCATTTGTAGGTATATCCTCCGCACAAAGTACATTAAGTTCATCCGGCGTATCAACTAATGCATTTATTGGAGAATCCGACGCTACTGCGGTACTAAGTTCAAGCGGGGTTTCCACTAACTCATTTGCTGGTCAAGCTACGTCAGAAGCCAATTTAGCAGCTAACGGGGTATCGACGAATGCGTTTGTAGGAGACTCTACAGCACAGGCCGTTCTTTCATCAAATGGCGTCTCTACTAATGCATTTGTAGGTCAGGCTCAAGTAGAAGGTGTATTGGATACATCAGGCACAGCTACTGCTCAATTTCAAACAGTATCGACAACTGGAGCGCTTACAGCGGACGGAGTAGCCACTGCTACGTTTACAGGCGTTGCGCAAGCGGTGTCGGTTCTGGACTCATCTGGTACGTCTGTAAATAGCTTCCAAGGACAGGCTCAAGTAGAAGGTGTTCTGAACGCATCAGGAACATCGACTGTTCAGTTTCAATCAATATCGACGACAGGTGCTTTATCCTCGGACGGATCAGCTACTGCAAATTTTGATGGTAGAGCTGAATCCCCTGCAGTATTGTCGTCCAGTGGCGTTTCTAGCGTTTCGTTCGCTGGATCGATCGTAGCAGAATCCACAGCTTCAGTATCTGGAACATCTGCCGCACTGTTCGAAGGACTATCTTCTGCAGAGTCGGTCGCGGCATCTGCCGGAGAATCGGTAAATGCATTTATTGCACAGTCCATAGCTAACGCAGAATTTGCAGTTAGTGCTGTTGCCGCAGTAACGTTCTCAGGCGTTGCTATTGATAGTGCTGGCGGGGTTAGAGTATTCTTAGATTGTTGCGGGGATAAGGAAAATGATGTGTATGTTATTAGGTAGAGGTCAGAATGGCACTTACTAAGTTAGGTGGAGTGATCCAATTTCCTTACAGGCATTTGGCTGTTACTCAGGAAATAGCAGCGTCTAGTTCGCTAGGAGCAGCAGGCAGGCAGGTGCATTTAATAGGTCAGGTGTATTTAGAAAATCCAACTGGAGGATCTAAAACAATATCCTCGTCTGGCGGTATTATTGCTTGGAGAACTCCCTCCGTGCCTATTTTTTCTAACGCAGGCACGCAGCTAGATATAGGAATACAAGATCTAGATATGACCATATCAGCTACTCCAGCTAGAGGCGATGGCACAATGGATGTTAGTGCCACACTGATCGGAGGAACAGATTCTTTAGGATCTTCCGGTACTAAAGAGATTGCAATGGAAACTGGATCCAAGACGATTAGTCATGGGGATTTCATAGCGGTTGCGTTTAATATGGTTTCTAGAGGCGGATCAGACTCTGTACCTGTCAGTGCTTCTCAGCAGGGGGATTATACAGACGGAACCAGAGTCATACCATGTGTTAGTACGGTTACGAGCGGTACATGGAGTACGCTTACAAATGGAACGCCACAAGTTACTATTGTGTTTGATGATGGTACAGTAGGATGGTTGGTAGAAGCGCTTCCTCCTGTAAGTCAATCAAATATTTCCTACAATAGCGGGTCAACCCCAGACGAAATCGGAAACTACATAAAGTTAAAAACAAAAATGAAAGAACAAAGTTTTATTTAAATTAAGATTTAATAATTACGATTTAAACTCCATTCAAATTAAGCCGAGACACCAGCCCCTCAAATGAGGAATCCCCATCCGGAGGATAAAATCGAATACATGCATATTAACAGAAAAATCACAAAAAGTAAATGGCTGTATATTTTACCCAAAAAAA
>ERZ650308.1585-NODE-1585-length-11690-cov-6.398367_pt1 | contig 11690 bp, 11 predicted proteins | sample MGYA00376244_ERZ650308 | MGnify/ENA primary metagenome ERZ650308 (study PRJEB26733, sample SAMN07839295) | wastewater metagenome | biome: small river; feature: stream; material: water | place: USA: North Carolina | collected 2016-04-26 ...
CCGGTTGAAGCCACGATCAAGGCACGCCTCGCACGCTATGCCGGGGCGCCTGCGCTGGTGCTCGATTTCGAATCCTGGTATCCGCTCAAGGACAAGCGCCTGATCGCAAGCGCGGCACGCAATGCCGAGTGGTACGCGCTCGTGTTGCGCTGGGCGCGCGAAGCGTTGCCGGGCACGCGCCTGGGCTTTTTCGGCTTTCCGATCCTCGCGCGCTATGCCTACAGCTGGCCGGCCGATTACATGGCCGACTACATGGCCGCGCATCGCCTGCTTCTGCCGGTGATGAATGCAAGCGACGCCCTCTACCCCGAGTTCTACCTGTGGTTTCGCGAGCCGGCCTTGAACAAGTTCCAGGCGTGGACGGTGACGCTGGGCCGGATGCTCGGCAAGCCGGTGATCCCGTTCATGTGGCACAAAGATCCGCGCGCCGTAACGGCGGATCTACCCGACGCCGAGCTAGCCGCGCAATGCGCCTTCCTGCGCACCAACGCCGACGGCGTCGCATGGTGGTCGAAGTGGTCGGAGGTCTACGATCCTGCGTCTACCTGGGCGAGCAGCGCGGCGCGGTGCTTCAACTAATGGCCGCGACTGAATTTCACACCAGCGAGGCCGCGGCCAAGCGCCGCGCCGACGCCGGCACATATGCCCGCATTTTCGAGGACAACCCCGACGGCGCAGCGATCCTTGAGGCGCTACAGTCGCGTTTCTGCCGTAAGATCTGGCACCCCGGTGGCCAGGACGGCGCACGCGCGACCGACTATGCGAACGGGCAATTTTCAGTGATCAATTTTATCAACGCGCAGATCAACATTGCGCACGGCGTGGGAGATCCCAACGATGACGGCTGAAGTATCAGGCACCTTTGCCAATGGCGGCAGCGTAGGCGTGGGGATCCGCGGCGACGTGCTCGTGATCCCCTCGGGCTATACCTCGATGCAGACGTGGACCGATCAGACCACGTACAACAGCGCGCAGACTGACACGGCCGTGACGGTCGCGCACGGCGAGCAATGGGTGCTCGAAACCGTGGCGGGCCAGGCGAGCAAGCAGATCACCTATCGCATGGAATGCGACGGCTGATCAGAAACCGGAGACCCTGATCAATGTTCAAGCGATACGCGATCATCGAGGATGAAGCCGGCGCGGGCGATCTCGGCGGCGGCGGGCCAGCAGACCCACCCGCCGCACCGCCTCCCGCTGATCCCCCGGAGGGCGATCCGCCCGCGCCGGCCGCGCCCCCAGCTGCGCCGAAGTCGTCACTCGCCGCGATGGCCGCCGAGCTTGCGGGCGAGACGCCGCCGGCTGGCGATCCTCCCGCTGGCGATCCGCCGGCGCCTGCCGCTGACGGCCGGCCGGACTGGTGCGAGGAAAAATTTTGGAACGCCGAGACCAAGGAAGTGCGGACCGACGCGCTCGCCAAGTCCTACACCGAACTGCAAAAGCGGTTTAAGGGCGGCGTCGACCTGCCACCGAAAGAGCCCGGCGAGTATGCCGTCGAGCCCCTCGAGGGCGAAACGTGGAACCTTACCCCGGAAGCGGCCAAGCCATTCCAGGAGTGGGCGCACGAGCTAGGCTTGAACAACAAGCAATATAACGCCTTCCTGCGCGAGCACCTGACGGGCGTCACCGAGGCCGCCGACGGCGCGGTCGAGTCGTTCGTCGCGCGCCAGGTGTCCGACACGCACGCGGCGCTGGTCGCCGAGCACGGCGGCGAAGCCGGCGCCAAGCGCATCAAGGCCGAATACTTCCGGGCCTTTCAGGCATTCGCCACGCCCGAGGAAATGGCCACGATCGAGACCATCCCCGACAACCCGGCGATCATCAACGTCATGGCGCGCGTGTGGGGGGCGATGAAGGAAGGCAAGCCGCCGAATGCGAGCGCGCCCGTCGACGGCTTCGACACGCTCACGCAGGAGATCAACACGCTTTACAAGACGCCCGCCGGGGCGCTCATGAACGGCGACCACCCCGAGCACGCCGCCGCCGTCGCCAAGCGCGACAAGTGGCTGGCCGAGTGCGCCGCGCGCGGCATTCGAGACACCGTCGCCTATCGCCGGGACAAGCTCGGCGCCTAAGAATCCGCGCCGGCCGGTTGCCGGCAAGACAGAGAGAGCAGACAGATGGACGAGAACGAGCTACAGAAAGAGTTTATCGACAAGGGCCTGACCGCCCCGCGCATCACGCCCGCCGACATTGATCGCGCGATCGTGGCCGAGGCTTATTACGTGTTTCCCGGCACCACGTTGACCGTGGTATGCCTGACCCTGCTCAACGGCTTTACTGTCGTCGGCGAGTCGGCTTGCGCATCCCCGGAGAACTTCAACGCCGAGATCGGCCGCAAGCTCGCCCGCGAGCATGCACGCAACAAGATATGGCAATTGGAGGGGTATCGTTTGCGGTCGGCGCTCGCTTCGTCGCTCGCCGCCGCCTGATCCCTGGGCGGTCCAAGCCCGGCGGTAAACCATCATCCGCCGCCGGGCTTGGCATTTTCCGCCAACCTGTTCTAATCTATCCCCAGCGGCCAACCTGAAAGGGCCCGCGCGCTAGACTCATCACGCCAAGCAAGGCGGCCCGCTGCATAGCGGCCAACCGACAAGCCGGCACGCTTCAAACCGTGTTCGCATCATCGGAGGCCGCGCCATGTCGCAGCAGATCGACGCCAATTTCGTCCAGGCTTACTCGAATACTTTCTACGAAACCGGCCAGCAAATGTCGGCCCGTTTCGCCCCGTTCGTCATGCTGGCGGGCGGCATCGTCGGTGCGTCCAAGGCCATGGAGCGCGTCGGCAAGGTCGACGCCTACGACATCACCAGCCGCCACGCCGATACGCGCTATGTGGAAACGCCGCACTCGCGGCGCTGGCTCGACCTGACCGACAAGGGCGCCGCCGAACTCGTCGACGAAATGGACGAGATCCGTCTGCTGGCCGATCCGAAGTCGAAGTATCCGAAGATCATGGTCCAGGCGCTCAACCGCGCGAAGGATGACGTGATCTATGCGGCCATCCGTGGCACCGCCCGCACCGGCGGCGGCACGCAGGTTCTCCCGTCCGCGCAGAAGATTGCGGAAGGCGGCACCGGCTTGACCTTGGCCAAACTCCTGACGGCGAAGGAATTGCTCGACGCGGCCGAAATTGAGACCGACGAGGGCCAGGATATGACCGGCCAGGGCCCAACCCCGAGCCGCGTGATCGCCTGTTCGTCCAAGCAGCTGACGAACCTCTATGGCACCACCGAGATCAAGAACATCGATTACAACAGCGTCAAGGCGCTGGCGGAAGGTCAGATCAATACCTTTCTCGGTTTTCGATTCATTCGCTCGGAGCGCCTCGCCAAGACCGGTACGACTCGCTACGCGGTTGCCTGGTGCAAGCCGGCGGTCGCGCTCGGCATCGGCAAGGACATCGTGACCAGCATCGACACGCTGCCGACCAAGAACTATTCGGTTCAGGTCTACGCGCGCATGTCGATCGGTGCGGTGCGCCTCGAAGATGAGGGCGTCGTCGAGATCGGTTGCTTCGAATAATTCACGGCGGCGGGCATGGCCCGCCTGCCCCTGAGAGGGAATAGACCATGGCAAATTTCAGCGCCGCACAGGCAATCAGTCAGGCTTCGCCGCTTATCAAGTCGCGCGTCGACCAGTCGCACGGCCGTATTCGTTTGTTCGAGTCGCTTTATGCGGCCCCGGCATCCGGTACCACCCCGGCGATCGCAGACAAAATCATCTGGGGCACGCTGCCGCTGGGCGCCGTGCTGCTGACGCACCTTGCACAGATGGCATGGAACACTGGTACCGCGTCCTGCACGCTCAACCTCGGCGACTCGTGCGTAGCGGCCAAGCATTTGGCGGCGACCGCGATCACCACCACCGGTGTAGCAACCCCGTCCGTCGCGACGTTGATCAAGACGTGCGTTGCCGACGTGGAAAGCGGATCGTTCATCTTGTCGAACATCAAGGGCATGGGCGCCCTGACGGTGGGCGATCTGGTGACCGGCACCGGCATACCGGCGGCGTCGTACATCAGCGGTATCAACCTCGCGAACCGCACGGCGACGTTTACCAACCTTGCCGGCACCAGCGCGAGCGCGACGAACGCGGCCGTGCCCGTGACCAGCACCGGCCACCCCTACCGCTGTTCGGATAACTCGGCCAATGCCGCGAATGGCTTCGTTTCCACCACCGACGATTGCACCCTGATCGGCACGGTTGCCGGCGCTCAGATCGCCAACAACCAGCAGATCCGCTTGCTCGTGCCGTATGTGATGGACTAACACAGGATCTCTCCCCTGGGATACTCTAGCCCGGCCAAGTGCCGGGCTTTTTTTTGAGGGCAACCGATGGCCACGTCAGAGATCCAGATCTGCAGCAATGCGCGCCTCATGCTCGGCGCCTCGACAATCAATGCGTTTTCGGAGGACTCGAGCGGCCTTTGCGCCAACCTCTGGGACACCTGCCGGCAAGCGACCCTGCGCATGGCCAATTGGTCGGCCGCCCGCAAGCGCACGACACTGGCGCCGCTGGCCGTCACCGTCGCCGGGCAAGACTGGACATATGCGCTACAGCTGCCATCCGACTGGCTGCGCACGATCGGCCTCGGCGACCGCACCGCACCGATCGACTATGAGAAGGAGGGGCGCCTGCTGCTGTGCAATGACGCCGCGCCGGTGCTGCGCTACGTCTACGACAATCAGGACGTACCATCGTGGGATGCGCTGCTGACCGAGGCGTGCACCGTGCATATGGCGTGGCTGCTGGCCTACCCGATCACCGGCAGCAACACCAAGGCCGACGCACTCGCCTCGCAGCTGACTTCCCTATTGAAGCTCGCGCGCGGCGTCAACGCCTCCGAGGAACCGGGCGAGACCATGGGCGACCGCCCGCTGCTGACTTCCCGCTATGGCGACCGGCTGCGCTAATGGCCCGCACTGAAACCACGCAAAGCGCCTTTGCCGCCGGTGAGTGGTCGCCGCTCATGCTCGGCCGTACCGATCTGCCGCGCTTTCAACAGTGCTGCACCGAGCTTGAAAACGCCCTGGTGCTCATTCAGGGCGGCGCGACGCGGCGCTGGGGCACGCGCTACATCGCGCCGGCCAAGTACACCGACAAGCAAGTGCGCCTCATGGCGTTTCGCTTTTCGGTGACGCAGGCTTACGTGCTGGAACTCGGCGATCTCTATGCCCGGTTTTATACGCAATCCTCCCGCATCGAGTCGCCGCCCGGCACGCCGATCGAAGCGGTCACGCCGTGGACCGAGGCCATGCTGCCTGATCTCGAGTGGGTGCAGTACGGCGACACGGCGATCGTGGTGCATCCGTCGGTCGTGCCGTATCGCATCGTGCGGATCACTAGCACGCAGTGGAAGATCCAAGCCGCGCCGTTCATCGTCTACCCGTCGGCCGAGTCCGGCTTGAGCCCGGCCACGACGGCGACGCTGTCGGCCGCCAGCGGCGCCATCACGATCACCAGCGGCGTGGCCGCCTTCCTAAATGCCGACGTCGGGCGCACCGTCATCGCCGACATTGGCGAGGCCGTGATCACCGGCTTTACCTCGACGACGCAGGTCAACGCGACCGCGACCGGCTTCCAGGCAACGGCCTACGCTTCGGGCGAGTGGACGATCACGGAGTCGCCGAAAACGACGCTGACGCTGACCGTGCTCACCAACAAGAAGAACGGCGCCGCCACGCTGACGCTGGGCGCCGCCGGCTGGCGCGCGGGCGATGTGGGCTCATATGTCGGCGTCGAAGATGGGTTGATCCAGATCACCGGCTTCACCTCGACGACAGTCGTAAGCGGGCGTGTGCGCGAAGTGTGCAAGAGCGGCACCGCGGCGGGCGATGTGATCGCCTCCGAGTCGTGGACGCTTGAGCCGAAAACGTGGAACAGCACGCGCGGCTACCCGCGCGCCGTGGCGCTCCATGAGCAGCGACTTATGTTCGGCGGTACCGTCGCCGAGCCGGTGCGCCTCTGGTCGTCGCCGACCGGCTTGATCTATGACATGTCGCGCGGCGTGCGCGACGCGGCGGGGTTCTATCAAGATTTCTTCGCCTACGATATGTCGAGCATCATGCACCTGGTGAGCGCCCCGACGACGTTGCTCGCATTGACGGGCTCGGCCGAAATGACCGCCGGCACCGGCAGCGATGACGCCATGACGCCCACCAATATCCGCCCGCGCACCGGCGCACTCAATGGCGCGTCGGCCTGTCGGCCGCTGTTCGTCAACAACGATCTCATCTACGCGCAGGACGGCGGCACCAAGATCCGGGCGCTGGCGTGGCAGCAGACCGAGAACGCGCTATGGTCGCCGGATATATCGTGGGAGGCCGAGCACCTGCTGCAAGCCGGCGTCACGGAATTGGCCTATACCAAGCGCCCGCACCCACAGCTGTACGGCATTCGCAGCGACGGCCTGCTGGTGGCGTGCGGCCTCTACCGGCAGACCGGCATCCTTGAGCATGACGTGCTCGGCTGGTCGCGACAGACGACGCAAGGCGGCTTCATCAGCTGCGCGACTATCCCCTATGGCACAGAGGATCAATTGTGGCTCGCCGTGCAGCGCACCGTCGGCGGCTCAACCGTCACCTATATCGAACTCGCGGACTACACCCTTTCGACCGATTGCGCCGTGACCGGCACCGGCGCGGCGTCGTCCAGCTGGGCGGGCTTTGACCACCTGGAAGGGCTGACGGTGGACGTGCTCGGCGACGGCCGGGAAATGACTGATAAGGTCGTGACCGCCGGCGCAGTGACCACCGATCGCGATGTCACCGCCATCGAGGCCGGGCTGCCGTTCTACTCGGCGCTGACACTGCCCGGCATCGAGCCGCCCGGCGCGAGCTTCGGCGGCGCGAAACTGCGCGTGCATGAGATCATCGTCGATCTTTACGACACCATCGGGCTAGAGATCCAAGGCGCCGATCAGCGGTGGTTTAGGTTCGGCCCGGAAGTGCTCGACCAGCCGCCGCCGGCTGTGACCGGCAAGCGCCGCGACATCAACATGAATTGGGACGATGGATCGGTGCGCATCCGGCAGATCCACCCGTACAAGTGGACAGTGCGCCGCATCACGCGCCGCTATACCGTCAATGAGGGGTAGCCATGGCAAGCAATCTCAAGGTGATCAACGGCCGGTCCAAGAAAGAGGCGGGCGAGTTTCTGACCGAGGCGGCGGGCCGTGGATATGAGGAAGTGTTTATTGTGGGGTTTCGGGACGGGAACATCGAAACGGGATACACCGAGCACGTATCCCGATCGCGATTGCTGGGGGCGCTCGAAGAACTGAAATATAGAATCCTCCACGACGCATACCGGGACGAGTAGCCATGGCGTTCGATCTTTCTACGATCTTTGATCTGGTCGGGACTGGCGTTAAGGTCTACGGCGCGCTTTCGTCGGGCCAGGACGCCGCCGACATGTACGACGCGCAGGCGACTTCCTCGCTGACGGAGGCGCGCCGCGCGCTGGTGGATGCGGCATCGTATCGCGACGTTGCCGGCATTCAGGCGGGCAAGATGCGACGCCAGGGCGGCGACGTGGTGAGCCAGGCGCGGGCGGCCTATGGCGCCTCGGGCGTCAACGTCAACACCGGCACCGCCGCCGACGTGCAGGCCGAGATTGCCAAGCGCGCCGACGAGGACGCCTTGAACGCGATCCTACTCGGCGAGCGCCAGGCGCAACGCCTTGAGGACGTGGCAGCCGCATCTATCGACGAGGCCGCGCAGTTCGGCAAGGCCGGCAAGAATGCCGTAAAGAGCGCCAACCGCACCGCCATCGGCAATGCTATCAGCGGCGGCGCCTCGGCGTGGTCTAAGTGGAAAACTGATCCATAGGGGGGCGACATGCCGAAGATCCAAGGACTCAACGCATTCGGCAACGACACGGCGCCGGTCGTCGAGAGCGCCCGCGGCCCGCGCGTGGTGCCGCAGGCTTATGACAAGTCCGGCGGCATGGCCGCGCTCGGCCAGGGCTTCGAGAGCGCATCGGACACCATCGCCCGCACGCAGGCTTATGAGGCCGCCAAGCTGCAACGCGAGGCCGAGAAGATCAAAGCCGATCAGGAGCGCGCCGCGCGCATCGAAGAAACCACCCGCGCCCGCCGCGATCAAGTTGCCTTCGAGACGCAGGCCGCCGCCCAGCGCCAAGCCATCCTCGACGATCCGGCCATCCCCAACGATCAGAAGGGCGCCAAGCTCAACGATTGGGTAACGGCCGAGCGCGGTAAACTCGAACCGACGTACAAGATCCCGGACGTGCTCGGCGCGCAACAGGTCGCGATCGATGACGTGGCCGCCCGGCAGACCGCCCAGCTGGCCGACGGCATCAAGACGCGCAACCAGGAGCAGACCCGCGCCAACGTCGCCGAGACACTGCAGGCCATGGGGCAGCAGGCCGCCGCCGCCGATGATCCGGGGCCTTACATCGACAAGGCGCAGGCGCACGTCGCCGCCGTCGGCGCTGCCGCCGGCTGGGGCGCCGATGACGTGGCGAAGATCAACATTCAGACCGCCGAAAGTTGGACCGCCGCCGCCGTCGGTCGCCGCATCATCGAAGATCCGGCCGGCGCCCTCGCCGACATGCGCGGCGGCAAGTATGACCGCCTCGGCGCGGAAGCCCGCACCGCCCTCGAAAATCGCGCCATGGGCGAGATTGAGCAACGCGCCAACCGCGCCCGCATCGAAGAAGAAGCGCGCTTGAACCGCGCCGGCCGGGCCGTGTCGCGTCTCGATTGGTGGTATTCGCGCGGCATGAATCCGCCGCCCGAGTTGGTCGCCAGCGCCGCGCGTCTCGCGCAGGGCACCGAGTTTGAGGCGGACTTGAAGGCGCAGCAGGGCGACGCCGTCGAGCGCGTGAGCTTTGCATCCAAGCCGATGGCCGAGCAAGCCGCCGAGATCGCGAGCTTCGACGCGCGCGCCGCCGATCCCGCGCAGGGCGTCGACGAAATGACCGGCCGGGGGTTGATCTGGAAGAAGCAGCAGCACGCCGCACTCGCGCAGGACATTCAAAGCGCGGGCGCCCTCGACGCCGCGGCGGCGCATGGCGTCGTCACACTGTCGCCGCTGAACTTCGCCGATCCGCAGTCGCTCCCCGATCAGATTGCCGAGCGCAGCCAGCAGGCCGAAGTCGCGTCAACCTGGGCGGGCGTGCCGGCCTCGCCGCTGACCAAGGCCGAGATCAAAGGCGTCGGCGAGGCGCTGGACCAAGGCACGGCGAAAGACCGCTTGCGCCTGCTGTCGGGCCTGTCGAAGTCGATCACCGATCCGGTGGCATTTCGATCTGTCATGCGGGAACTGGCGCCGGACAACGGCGCGGCAGCATGGGCAGGCAAGGAACTCATCAGCCGCGCGCCTGGGAGCGACCGTGCGGCAAGCCTGGTGCTGCGTGGCGAATCGTATTTAAACCCCGCCAACGGCGAGACCAAACCTGTGGCGATGCCAAGGGATTCGGTAATGCGCAGCCAGTTCGCCGCTGTCGTTGAGGACACTTACGGCAACAAGGCGCAGGCGCGGGAAATGGACTATCAGAACACTCGCCGCATCTATGCCGCATTGTCAGCAGATGCGAACGACTACGCGTCCAGCCCGGACACCTACGATCCGGTGCGATTTGCCGAGGCGGTTAAGATAGCGTCGGGCGGTCTCGGCGAGTACAACGGCGCCAAGATCGTATTGCCCCGCGGCGTTGATGAGCAGCAGTTGACCGATCTCGTGCGCGCGCAGCTATTCCAGATGCACGCAGACGGGCAGATCATCGGGTTCACTGTGCCGCAATTGAATGATCTATTGCTTGAGCCAGCAGTCCGCGACGGCGCCGAAGGCTATTTTTTGAGGCAAGGCGGCGGCAATCTCAAAGGGCGCGACGGCCGCAATGTATTCATAGACCCGCGCGGGGCGGTGCCTATGGAGTTTCGCGGCGACGTGCCGCTGCCGCGATGAGCCTAATTTTCTATCCCGAAGAAGTAACCCCCGACAGTTCGCCGGCTATCGATCCGGCGGACGTGTCGGCGCCTGTTTTTCGCGGTCTTGCCCATGAGATGTACGCGGCACCCGCGCGCGCCGCTGTCGGTGTTGGTCGGGCGCTGTCGCTGGCGGCCGGCGCCGTGAACGTGCCGATTGACGCAATGTTTGGAACCCGTCTCCAAGAGGACGCCTTTGCGGCAGTGGACGTGCTAGGCGGCTACCGCGAAAAGCTGACGTTAGGCCGAGACGAGATCGGCGTGGCGTCGCGCATCATTGGCGGCGCGGGCGAGTTCATGACGACGCTGGCCGCCAGCGGCTTCAACCCCGCCCCGGCCATTGCTGCGCAAGAGTTGAACACGGCCGCCGATTTGGCCGGGCAAGGTGTTGATCCCATGCTTGCGGTCGGCGCTGGCGTCACCGAAGCCGCCGGCACTGCGCTGGCTTTCCATATCCCCGGCATGGGCGCCACTGCGCTACAGCGCATCGCGCTGGGCGTGACGGGGAACGTCGGCGTGGGCGTCGGTGGCCGTGGCGCAGTGGCAGCGCTCTTGGGCGCTGGGGGAGCGCCTGACGCGGCTCGTCAGTTCAGCGCATGGAATGGCGAGGCGTTGGCGGCGGACGCGCTCATGGGTGCCGTGTTCGGTGGCGTGCAGCATTTCACGGCGCCCGATGCGCCCGCCACGCGTGTTCCGACCGAAGTTGCGGATGCCGTGACCAGCGTCGCCGATCATGCGCACCGCGTTGTAGGCACTGCGCCGGGGCGGCCGCTCGACGGGATGGCGCTAGAGGAACACGCCCGCGCACTCGATGACGCGGTCGTTGCAATGATGCGCGACGAACCAGTGACGGCGCAGGTGCGCGAGGGCGCATTTGAGCAAGATCCGCGCGCGGAGGGCATAGCGGCAGAGCGGCAGGCGGCCGCCGATGAAGAATTGGCAGCGCCCTGGGCAGACGCGGACGCGCTGGACGTGTTCGCGCCGAAACCCGCGCCGGTAGTTGCCGCCGCACCGCCGGCCGCAGTGGCCGCCACCGGCGGCGGAGACGCGATGCCCGCCGCACGGCCCGTCGGCCCGGTGCCGTCTCCCTATACGCTGAAAGTGTCGGACGCCGAAACCGAAGGCCTTTCGGGATGGCGCCCGCGTCCGGGGCAGAAGGGCGTGGTCTATTCGATAGAATCAGAAAGCAAGTCGATCGGGTTTATCGACGTTTCGATCGCGCCCGACGGCGCGGCGCGCATTGAGGACATTGTCGCCAACGCGGGGCGCGGGCGCATTGGGCTCGCGGGCGTTCGTTCGTTGCTGCGAGCCTTGCGCGAAAACCATCCAGAGATCACATCGATCAACGGCGAGCGGGTATCGGGTATCCGGCGCGGCGGGCAGCACGGATCGGCCGGGAGCGGCGTCGAAGTTTCCATCCCGTTGCGCGCACAGTTCCCCGACGTAAAGCCGAAGGTCATCAAGGAAGCGCGCACGCGCGCCGAGGCCGCCGCCGCGCGCCATGCCGCAGAGGCCCGCATTGATCCGGTGCGCGACGATCTCCTGGCCGCCATTGCGAAGGAAGGCGGGATCAGCCGCGAGGCGGCGCAGGCCGCCGGCATCGACCCGGCTGAATTCAACCGCCGCGGTTGGCGCATTGCGAAGGTATTCACCGGCAAGGGCCTGAGCCTCGAAGCGATGGCCGAGCGCCTGGCGGCGCGCGGCTATCCCGTCACCGACGCCAACGGCTACGGCG
>ERZ650308.1587-NODE-1587-length-11678-cov-7.490923_pt1 | contig 11678 bp, 17 predicted proteins | sample MGYA00376244_ERZ650308 | MGnify/ENA primary metagenome ERZ650308 (study PRJEB26733, sample SAMN07839295) | wastewater metagenome | biome: small river; feature: stream; material: water | place: USA: North Carolina | collected 2016-04-26 ...
GAAAAAGGCTCCTTGCGGAACCTTTGACTTTTGCTTTTGAAGAAGCGATTGGACTTGTAAAAATGGTGGGCGATGCAAGTTTCGAACTTGCGACCCCCACAGTGTGAAGACTATGGCAGTTTGCCAATTTCCCTATTTAAATCAATGACTTACCAACTCACAAGAGCCTCAAAGTAGTATAGTTGTAGTATAGCCATGTACTTATATAGTAGCTATTTTTCGACCGTAATTACAACTTGTAGGACATCAAGCGTAAAGAGTCTTTACGCTTGTATTTTTATAGACTGAAAAATATCCGCATTTGACGCTTCACTACGCTCAATATGCGACGGTTCCGCGCCCTACTGTCAAAAAATTTAGACTAATGTCTAAGGATTCCTAGGCATCGCTTCAGGAGCGTCTCGTTATTAATCAACACAACGTTCAGCCTCTTTCTAGCTCTCGTAATGTTCTGAAGCAGCATACTTACAGGTGCGTAGTAAGTGCCACCGATATAGATCAGATCACCGAACTCGTCGTATTTGAAATATTGGTCAATGGCAATAGCTACCGCATCAAATTCCTGACCAATGACCTTGTGCGAAGTCTTTGCTTCAAGGTCAGAATACTGTTCGTGGTGCTCCTTGTTGAACAGAGAAGGCGTAAATCTCAGGACCTCCCATTTGTCTTTATCGAGATCGTCGAGGTATTGCTTTGCATCCTTCAGCGTTTGGAAATAGTTGATTTCGATATTTCCATTGCTGTTGATTGGAACGGCCTTTGTGTTTTTAAATAACATCTTAATAAAGGCGGCTATCTCTTTGTTTGTTCTGATCTTGTCGGACAACTTGAAATGAGCAATATTCTTTATTGCGTCAATCTTTGCGGCGACATTTTTCTTAGCTTCAATGTTATGTAATGTTTGAGTCTTGTCGTAAGAAAAGATGCAATGAAAATTAAGCTGTGAAGCTTTTTCCAAAATTTTCTTAAGTTGAGCTTCATAGATTCGCTGTGCTTCATCAACCACAATCAAGTCATACTTAGCTAGGTCTCGATCCTTAAGCTCTTTTGCAGGCGAGATGTCCCAGCCTCTTGAATGCAAGGCAATATGACCTTCGTTTAGATTCCCACAGTGGATAATTAGAAGTTTCATCCCCCGTTTGATTAAGACCTTTGCGACGTCATAAGTCAGAAGTGTCTTGCCTGTCCCTGCACTCCCTGTGATGGAGACAAACTCTGCTGGTTTTGACGGCTGCATCAATTTAAGAATGTGAGTCTTGACCTCCTCCTGCTGATGAGTCAGGAAATATTTTCCAGCCAAAAATCGCTCAGTAGAATTAAACGGAGATACAAGATACGCGGACGGATCGAATAGTGCGTCCGGATTCGAGAGGTCGTCAGTCGATTGTTTTGAAATTAGTTTGAGCAGCTGGCCTAGGTCAACGATTTCTAGTCGATCATGTTCGGTAAGGAAGTAGAGAATCTTTGTCCTTGAAACGAATGTAAAGGCAAAGATTGTCCTGCCAATGAAGCTTAGGTAATACTTATTGCGAAGCAGTTGAGTCAGGATTTGATCTTCTCCGCACTCACTTTTCAACTCAACATTTATGATTGAGTCTTTCCCGAATTTCAGAAGATCAAACTCCTTCCCTATTTGGGGAATTTTGTATCCGATGTAGAAATTATCAAGTTGGCCGATTCTAAATTCTTCTAGTTCGCGCAGTGCCACTGCAAGAACTGAAAGATCCATCATTTCTGTTTTTTTGATCTCGATTTCGTAGTAGTCGAGAAAAGCGTCGAAGGCCGAATCACTTAAAGATTCTTTTGCCTGCAACAAGGACAAAACATTGATTCGCTTGAGCATTGGTTAATTTCATAAATCTAAATCGACGCGTTCCTACTGAGTATCGAACTTTTCTGACTAATTCAACTCAATCAGATGCAGATTTTCTGAATAACTTCTAACTTTTGCTCCAACGTGTACCCAACAGTTCCATAGTTGTTGAACTCCGACCCACCGCTTGAGTGCCCCGTAATGCTCTCAGCTAAACGAGTTGGAATGTCGTTACGAGCTTTCATCCTATCTATCAGCCCGTGTCTGAACATGTGACTCCTAAAGTCCAAGTCGGCCAAATACTTGTTCATAGTTGCTGAGCAAGTATTGCTGCCGTGATAGTGAGCGTATTTAGGAACAAGCCATTCACTGCCCTCCTCCTTTGCAAACTCAACTAGCCTCTGAGCTGCAAACAATGAAATACCAACCAGAGGTACAGCCCGAATACTGCTGTTCGTTTTTCGGTTCGACAACTCGTTTCTTCGAACCCAAATATGCGGAATCGGATGATCCAACACACAGTCTTCGACTCGGGCATAGACGGGCTCAGATAGACGTAACCCTGTATTGAGTTGAATCAATCCAACTAATTTGTAGGGTGAGAAACGAATCATCAACCTATGCTTAACCTCAAGCAACAGCTCATCAGTTATGACACGCATTGGACGACGAATCTCAACTCCTGAAATCTTCAGAGCTCGGAATGGACTAAATCTGTCAATATCAAGATAGCGAAATGCCACATTGAGCATTGCATTCAATATGGAAGTCTGTTTTCTAACTGTGACTGGCTTCAGCCCGAGGCCTAGCAAATAATCTCGAAAGGCACAGGCATGTACGTATCTCAAATCTCTCAGCGGTAAATTACCCAATAGAGAGGAAAAACGGTTGAAGACATGCAGCACATCTCCTCTGAATTTACGATTGTCACTGGCATCACTCTCGTACAAGTAAATCGCCATTGCGTCTGAAAGCAAAGGATCTGCTCCAGCTTGCTTTCTATTGAAGTAATCAGCAATGATTTCGGCTAAGAAGTCTTCATCAAACTCAACGCCCTTTACCCGAACTAACCGCCGTAAGACAGGCTCTTGAAATGTGTTGGTAATTTCAAAATCACTGCTGCTCACAAAAATAATGTTTCAGTTTGTACGAACTAAATTTACTTTCAATAGTGCAAATGAGCAACCAAATTCAGTGGGGATTTTTGTTTTTCCCGCCAATTTAAAGCTAGTTTTAAATGGCCTGCTTTAGCTTAGCGCTTGCTTGAAAAGTTACAGCACGTCTAGCGGCAATCAACACGGACTCCCCTGTACGAGGGTTACGTCCTGGCCTAGCTTGCTTTGTACGTACTTGAAAATTCCCGAACCCTGAAATTTTCACATCCGTACCCGCAGCAAGTTCACGGGTGATCATTTCGAAGAATGCATCGATGAAATCCTTGGCCTCACGCTTGTTCAAGCCAATCTGCTCAAAAAGAAGGTTCGCTAATTCAGCCTTAGTGAGGGTTGGTGTTTCAATGTTGTCAAACGAGAGTTCCATGGCGTAAATTATCGCAAGCCTGAGAAACCATTTGCGCTATGCCTGTCGTGACCGCGATTACGGTTCAAAAAAGCACTGTGTTTTCTGTCTAAAAACCGCGCTTTTGACCCGATAGAGCACTTTTTATCTGACTTATGGTCTTGAATGGGTGCTGGGCACGTGAGTGAATTACAAGCTCGTCCTTGTCTCTTTCGTCATAGCCATTGGTCATTGGCTCGATGGGGGGCACTTGTTTTTGGATAGGGGTTGGTGGCTGCGGATAGCTTCTTTGTTGGGGGTTGGGTTTTATCAGCTCCTTGTGAAGGTGCTGGGCCAGCTGTTGATGCTGCTGGGTCAGCTTTTTTGTTGATTGGGTTGGACTTACCTGCTGGGGGTTGGGCTTGGGTAGAGGTTTTGGAACTGGGGCCATTGGCGCACGCTTAGGCTTAACCGCCTTGGCCTTTGATTTGGCTGAAGCTTTATGTGAAGTTTTGGAGATGGGTTTGGCAACAGGCTTTGCTGGGCTAGCCACCCTACCCTTCATGCTTGATGATTGAGGCACCTGGGTGCCGTCAGCCTGCGGGACTGGCTGAGCAAATGCAGCCCACATCTTGTCAGATATCAGCTTCCAAAGTGCCAGTTGGTCCTCAGGGTTGGCAATTTCCATAAATCTCATGTTTGGTCTCCTTTTCCTACATTTATTTATCCGTTGCCATAAATAAATGCATGCGAATATTTGAGCTTGCCAAACCAAAATCACCAGAGCAACTGAGACTCGATCAACTGAAAGCCTCAAGCAAACGTGCCACTGATGCGTTAAAAACTGAACGCGAAAGACAAAAGGCACAACGCGCACAAAAGGCTTTGAGTCAACTACTCAAACCCAAATCGAACACGATCAAACCAATTCAACCAATCAAACCTAAATAGCCAAAAGAAAGCCGACGCTAAGGTCGGCTTGCTATACATCTAAGTGTTTAACTGGTTTTAGCTGGCAACTTTAAAGTAGCTCGTTTGCTTGAAGTAGCTTCTTTGTCAAAGCCAGCTTTGACCAGTCCGCTAACGGCTTCAATGCGCCCATCAAGTTCGCCAGCGTCTACAGCAGTTCGCAACACTTCAAGGGTAGTGATAACGCCTGCAATGTTTTCCGTCTCGATGGCATTCTTGCCTTCGACAACTTCGAGTGTGCGAGCATCCTTGAGTCGAAACTCATCAAAGAACGTATGCCGAGCATGAATATCAAGCTGCGCAAATCAAAAGATCTCTGTGCGTGGCAATTGATAGAAGACAACGAGGGTGTATTGAAGCCCACGCTAGTGACGCACAAGCAGCTCCAGCCTGGTCTACAAGACAATTTATTCGGACTTTTTTACAGCAAGAAGGAAGCGAACAGCTATCTGGCTGCTGTGGCCAAAAAATATCAGCTGTGCGAGGCCCTACTGGGCTTAGACAAAGCTGTTGCTGGCAAACCTTGCTTTGGCTATCAAGTTAAGCAATGCCAAGGTGCTTGCATTGGTAAGGTATCGCTAGACGTACACCATTTGAAATTACAAACAGCACTAAACCTCTACAAGGTACAAGTTTGGCCATTTGATGGTGCTATCGCTATCAAGGACGGCGAGAGCATGGTGGTCATCGATAAGTGGTGTTACCTTGGAATCGCTAATAATCACGAAGAGCTTTATAGCTTGGCTGAATCTGCCAAGGCAGAGTTTGATTTGGACATATATAAGATCGTCAAAAAAGCCATCACTGGCTCACATAAGCAACACGTCATTCAACTTTCAAAAGCATTTGAGTCGACGCCATGACTACCAAGATTGCCCTCTTCCCTTTGACTCACGGCATGTTTCCTGATGGCATGCTGTCGCTGCAAATCTTCGAGGTTCGCTACCTTGACTTGATCAAGCGCTGCTATCAACAACAATTGCCGTTTGGTTTGGTGTGGTTGAAAAAAGGCAGCGAAGTACAAGTGCCAGGCGAAACGCCTTTATTGCATTCCTACGGTTGCATTGCACACATCCGAGACTTTGAAGAAGTACAACCCAACCTATTTCGCGTGATCTGCCAGGGCGGTGTTCGCTTTGAATTGCACGACACGCAACCTGGTCCATACGGTGTATGGCAAGGTGAAGTCTCTTACCTTCCGAATGATCCAGAAGTTGATTTACCCGAATCGATGCAGCATCATGCCAACCGACTTGGCAAAGTGATCGCAAGTGCCCAGCAGCAGGGGCAAAGCCACAGGCTTCCTATCATGAAACCCTATCAGCTTGACCAATGCGGATGGGTTGCGAACAGATACGCGGAAGCATTGAAGATCAGCGTTGAAGAGAAGCAAAAGCTATTGTGTGAACTCAATCCTTTAAAGAGGATGCAAGAAGTGGATGCGTTGGTAAATAAAGCTCAATAACCCTTTACGACTGACTGTTGCCAATCTATTTTCAGCAAGAAAAGAGATGACTGACGAAAATTTAGCTCAAGTTAAATTAGTTGGATGTGTCCCGTCAAGTCACTGTTCAAATTTTCACTAGAGCTAAAAATGTTTGAATCAATTCTCAAAGTTTCTGCCTTACTAACAACAGCGTTACTTTTTGGCGGGATGCTGCTATTCGCAGGTGCTTTTGCGGCGTTTTTGTTCAAAGTATTACCAGCCGTAGAAGCTAGATCGCTCATCCGAAAAGCTTTTCCGTTTTTCTATATCTTTGTTATCGCTGCTTCAGCAATTGCATCACTTTTAACCTCTACACGTGACACTGATAGCACACTAATTTTGGGACTGATTGCATTAACAACAGTTCCTACGCGACAGGTTCTCATGCCTGCAATTAACACAGCATCAGACAGTTCAGACTGGATTCGATTTAATGCCTTACATGGTCTGTCTGTTGTCATCACCCTAACTCATATTGTTGCGTCTGCGGTAGTGCTTGTCCGCTTATCAAGCTAATCAAGACCACTCATTCTTTTTTTAGATCTTGTCCGGACGCATCAAAAAGAAGCTGCTGCAAGCTCAATTGAGCTTGCTTGATTCGATCACTAAAGCCGGCGGAGATTTAGTCTGTCCGCTTTGCGATCGCAAGATCCCTGCATCTCAAAGGGATGTACACCACCTCACTCCCAAATCTCGCGGTGGAACAGAAACAGTAGTTCTTCATCGCATCTGTCATCGTCAAATACACGCGCTATTTACTGAGAAAGAACTTGCTCAGCAGTTATACACAGTAGGTCTTCTTCAGACGCATGATGAAATGATTCCGTTTATCAAATGGATCCGCACAAAGCCAGATGATTTTTTTGAAAAAACTCGAAAAAGTCACAGACTTAAATCCAAGGCATAGAGATCGTTTAGATCAAAACCGTAACACTCCAGCTAGGGCACTAGCCATTCCCATGAGTCATGCATAATCCTCGCGCGCCGATGCCCCAAACTTGATAGCTCAAGCCAATCCAACTCCAGAACCTGAGCGGTCAAGAGAGCGAAATGATTAGCGCTTGTTACTGAACTATCGTCGGACTGATGACTTGAATCGATACCTACACCGGACGGTAATGGACTGAGATAATCAGTTGCTGAGGGTGTTTGCTTTACTTGCGACCACAGACGATCGACTTGCGGGCCGCAAGTTTGTAAAGTAACGTGAACTCTAACTCTTAGCTGCCACCTTAGTCGCGCGCTCCAAAACACAAACACTGCGCTTGGTTGTGATGAAAGCTCCTGCACTTTATAGCTGCGAGCGTCGGTGTAAATTTGAAATCGACTTGCCTCAGTGTCAACTGACCTGAGAACAACAGTTCGCGCATTGACACCGCCATCAATGCTCGTAGTAGCAAGCACAGGCGTTCTCCAAGCGTGGTGCCTATCTTGTGTCGCGCGACCAAGTTCTTTCCATATTTGATGCTGAATCTCAGATTCAGTTTCCAATCGAATCAGCATGTTGAGTTGAATTTAAACACGAAGGATTTAGGTTGGTGGATCTTGAAACACATTCTCTCGGCATGTAAGCACTAAGGTGTCACGATAACCGCCCTCTTCCAAAGGCTGAATAGGAGTACTTTCATGAATTACCCGGTTGTCATCAAGCAACAATAGGGACCATGGTTCACTCAACGTGAATCGCTCACCATACGGAGCGTTAGCTTCAAATACGCGAGTCTCACCCCCTTTGATGGATGAACGGGTAATCATAAAAACCGCAGCGAAATCCACACCATCACGATGTGCCCCTTCAGGCGTTGGGCGTCCTATACCGTCGGTAGTGTCAATTCGAAACTGATGAGCTTCTATGCACCACTTCATAGGGTGCCCGCCTCTCACGTCAGAAGCCGTGCGAGCAAAAGCCGTTAGTAAGCGACTCCATGCAGTTGATGCCACTGTATGTTCATGTAAGGGTGAAAACCAGCGTTCCATGCCTCCATGCAACGCATTGAAGTCCAACGGCTGCCAATGCGCACGATGAGGAACTTGACTCAATTTCTCATTCTCGTACTCAAAGCAACTGTGAAGACGCCTGCGATAACGACCACCGTCCTTGAGGTAACTGTCATGAGGCATGTCATGCCAATGTGAAGAAAGAACTTGAAGCTCGTTAGGTGAACAGTTAGCCCATTCACAGACACTTGAGGCGTTGATTACACAGTAACCTTTTTCAACAATAGCATCCTTAATCGCCTCGTGACTGATGTAGTTCGGATGGAGCAAGTTCATTTAGTTTGAATCTTCCTCTCGGCGGCTTTCAGAGGTAAGTTGAGAAAGTGTGTTCTTTATGAACTGCTTTTCATAATGACGATTGCGTCTATTTTTCTTAGCAATCGACCTTTGCCCTAGCCGCTTATCAATCACGATCATTGACAAACTGCTAAGGTCATCAAGCTCTTTGATGGAAGAAGGTGAATTTCTACGAGTCATGAAGTCTCTAGATCGCCAATTGATCTATTTCATTTTTACCGAGCCTATTGAACCTGCGTGATCAGATCCCAGATCACGTACTAAAAAAAGAGCTTGAGAGCTCATAGTTAAGTAAGAGTTGAATCAGTTGGAAGATGGACCCATCTTTGCAACCACAACTTTGTAAGCGGTGAACATTGAGCCAACAGCTGTAGAGATGATGCCCAGGCTCATCAAGCCTTCAAAAGTGCCGAAAATTTGATAAAACATATGGTTCCTTATGCACTCACGTGCTGATTAAATTTGCCTTGTAAAGCAAGTTCTGGTGAATTCCAGACATTGCGGGCTTGCCATTCTTTGACCCTGGCCAGCTTCTCATGATCTGTAAGTTCGTAACACCGCGGGCTACGATCAGGTTGACGAAGTGCTTCTACACCTCTAGTAAACATTGCAAACATTGGGAGACTTTCAAAATCTTTCCGGCAACAGCAACAAATCAAAACGACTCATTTGGTAAAAGACTGATCGGGTAAAGGTTGGAGCTATGAATTTGTGAGATACAAAACGAACTCCTCAGGAAGTGCGGTGTGTACCTAATCTGCACAATCTCTTTCCGATAGATGAACTCTAACACGTTGAGTAGGTTATTTTCAAGTTATCTACACAAAACCTTAACAAACCAAAAATTTAAGTTTTAAACCTTTTTCGGATCCAAGAAGCTTGCTAGCTCGAACACTGAGTTGGGTGCGTTGGGAACAAAGCTTGGTTCTGGACTCATCAACCTAAAAGGATTTGACATTGAGAATGCATCAATGCCACAGGTGTCTGGTTCATCTGGGTATGAGAAATCAGCAAGACTGAATGAGCTCAGTGTTTCTACTATGACCTCATGCAAACCAATCTCATAGCTCGAGAGTGAAGTTTGCTCCACCAGTTCAGACTTAGAACTTTTAGTGTCATTTGATACATAAAATGCGGCAACAACATCCCAAATGGAGATTTCTGAGGGATGTTGGGTGATTTTGAAACCACCACCTGGGCCTTTAGACGAGTCAATGATCTTGCTTGACTTCAATGTCTTCAAGATGTTTTCAAGGGTGGAAAAAGAGAGGCCTAACTTTGGCGAAAGTTCAACACTTGTGATGTGACAAGAACGACCACGACTTGCTAAAAAAATGCACAAGTCGATTGCGTGTCGTATTTTTTTAGAAATAATGAGACTAAATTGCATGTTTTAATTTTTACAGCAAGTCAGTTCTTTTTCACTTTTTTAGATTCAATGCGCTAAATTTTCAACACAATACCTAAACAATATCTACTCAAGTCAAAGAACTCTTTTATGAACAGAAAAGTATCAGTGATCCTGTTGGTCTTGCTCTTACCTGTTGTCATATCGACGCACGTTAGCTGGTCCGAAAAAGATAACGGATTGATGTTCAATGTGGACGGAAGGGATGTAGATTTCGTTGGAACAGTCAAAGACAAATGGCGAACTACAACCAACACATGCAAATCAGTCAGTGAGCTTGATGGTGAAGACCCAAAGTTCAAATTAATAAAGACGGCCATTCAGTCTTTCAGCCCACCCGACTCAATGGCGATAAAAGAAATCTACGTTTGGAGATCAGGGGAATGGGCAGTTGCAGAGGTGGAGTTTGAAAAACTCCTGCCTGCGGTAGTACCAATAATGATCACAGCTTCGAGCACGACAGTGGTCGGTGATGCGATATGGAGTGGGATAACTGCGCCTTGGAAGTCAGGTCCTTTCATCAGAACCTACTTAAGCCAAAGATCCAGCAATATACCTGCGGAACTACTGAACTGTTTCGAATTTCAAACCGTTTCGTTCAAGTAATACGATCATCTTAAAACTTAGAAGAGCGCAAGTGCGTATTCCAGTCATGTTGATCAATCAAGCGACGCGAGCAACTAGTCCATACGTTGTGACCATCGCGCGAGATGCCCAAGCCTTTCACGCACTGTTTTCCGAACATGTCTACATTCATCGGTGGAGTGCTGTCCTGATCTTTGCGACGGTTAGTTTTACAACTAAAACCAGTCAGCAAAGAGCAGGTGAAGTGTGTTGCAGTGGCTGCTCGTACCGAGTAAAGATCACCAGCTTGATTTAAAAAGTACTTCACCTAAATTTTTCGCAGCTCAATTTTTTTAGATCTGTAGGACCCATTCGAGCTGTAGCTAAAGAAAGCGTTGCTTTCACAAATTTCACCTACACAACACAAAAAATGACGCGCTAAAAATCCCTACAGCGGCTCGTTTGCCTCGCCGGAATACTCTGAGTGCTGGCAGTACCGATCAACGCTTGTAGGGCTGATTTGAAGCATGCACTTGCTGGGCACTCAATGAGTGCGCAAGCTCGGCAGAAATCTATGAAAACACTACTTTCTAAAGATTTCGGTGAATGAGTGTTGAAATCATTGAAGAAAAAATCCGTCAAAAAGTTATCCACAGTCAGCTCAACTATTGCAGCATGAACTGATCACCAGCAAAACCAAAAGTTCTTAAAAATTCGTAATGATGAAAAACTCACATTTATAAAGATTTCGCACAACAGCTGTTGAAATCATTGAAGATTTTTTCAGTGAAAAAGTTATCCACAGCCAGTCCAATTCGCCCTGCCCAAACTCGGTAGCCCGCCGCTTTGGACGGACTCAGGTTGCTCTGATAAATATGTGAAAACACAATGCAATTAACGCAAACACATGATTTAGGAGAACTTAAATGGCACAAGCAAAAACACTGACAAAAGAAGAGATGACGCATGTACTTGATTACATCAACACACGCCGATTCGCGAAACGCAACAGAGCAATGATGTTGCTCACGCACCTAGCTGGTTTAAGAATTGGCGAAGTAGCTTGCCTGCGTTGGAGCGATATGACGAACTTAGACGGAACAGTGAAGGACGAGATCCGACTACTGCCCGATATGACCAAGGGCAGACACGCTCGCACAGTCTTTGTCAACATTAAGCTGCGCGAGGAATTGCAAGCCTACGCGGTTCAAGCAAAGTGCGTGGACCGCACCTATCCTTTTTTTGCAAGCCAAAAAAGCATCAAGGTGGGCTTTAGTGCAAATAGCTTGGCACAAACTTTTGCCCTGCTCTACGAAGGCGCTGGACTTGAAGGCGCTAGCAGCCACAGTGGGCGCAGAACGTTCTTAACTAACTTGGCAAACAAAGGTACAGCGATACATATTTTAAAAACACTTGCGGGTCACCGCAGCATCAGCACTACCGCAGCATATTTGTATAGCAGTCCAAGTCAGTTAAAGGCGGCGGTTGAGTTGGTCTAACTATCCGGTCCTTAATTGAGCTGAACTGGCAATTATTTTGCTGACTTACAGCAAACCTGCAAATATGGCTTTCAGCAAGAATTACAAAGCAAATTATTTGAGCGTGAATCGCACTGTTGCCACTTTGGAAGTGTTGATGACTTGCAC
>ERZ650308.1590-NODE-1590-length-11668-cov-4.860587_pt1 | contig 11668 bp, 24 predicted proteins | sample MGYA00376244_ERZ650308 | MGnify/ENA primary metagenome ERZ650308 (study PRJEB26733, sample SAMN07839295) | wastewater metagenome | biome: small river; feature: stream; material: water | place: USA: North Carolina | collected 2016-04-26 ...
AAAGATGTTTTAGAAATTTTCAACAAAGTTGAAAAATCGGTAAAATCTAAATTATTGATTTTGGGAGACGGCCCAGATGTAGAAGTCATCAATGAATTCATCAATGAAAATCCGCACCTCATCAATAAAATTAAACTTCTCGGAAAAGTAGATAATTTATACCAAATTTTGAAGTTTGCAGATGTATTCTTATTGCCTTCTGAACAAGAAAGTTTCGGTTTGGCAGCATTAGAAGCAATGGCAGCAGGGAAACCATTAATTGCATCGGATGTTTCAGGGGTTTCGGATGTGGTTAAAAATGCAGGGATTCTTTTTGAAAAAGAAAACGCAAAAGAACTCGCTGTTCAGGTAATGAAGTTGATTAATGATCCTGAATACTATCTAAAAATTGCAACATCTTGTAAAGAAAGAGCAAATAAAAATATTATAGAAAATAATGAAACATTTGCACGAAGTATAAAGTATATTTTAGATAAAAAAGAAAATGAAAAAATCTTTTGACAAAGTTACATATAAGAATATAATGGTTACGTACAGGTTAGCAAAAAGCATTGCCGCCTCATATATCAAACTTGATATATAAAAGATTCATTAAAATACTACACTTTTTTATACCGGCAGATACTGCCGTCCATATCTTACTTTTATTTTTTCTCTATGAAAAATACCTTTCTTATTTTGTTGTGAAATACAACAGCTGTCACGGCTCTCATTGCCTCTCTCATTATCCTCACTACTCTCGCTGTGACTACGATCCACTCTATTGATACTCTCTCTTCTCTCTTATTTATCTCTCTCTAGCTTTCATATGAATATACCAAAGTATAACCGTGACAAAACAATAATTATTGTCGCATCCAGAAAGTATTATGTTGACACTCTAAAATATTTTCCAGCTATAGATCAGTATACTATAACATACAGTACACGTTATAGCCAAGACGAAACATATTTTAATCTATGCAATCCAGTGGTACAAATGGCTCTCGATACACTACGATCACAATGAAAGGAATATATACCATGCAAGTTACTTTCTCACCTTAACTAATATGCACTCAACTCTCACACTACGAAAGAACGGCAGCTCTTGGTTCAATATGAATGACTATCTATTTGATAAAACATTTGCAAAGTTTCTAGACCATACCATTCTACACTGTATTGATACAAACAAAAACAAATACTTTGTGATAAGAAGACAAGCTCCATTTTCTTTTGTCGCTTGCCAGCCAACCCTATCAGGTGCCAACATGTTTCTCAATGATGACTATATCCTTGTGGATACATCCGAATACTATAAAACCTTTTAATTCTCACCTCTTCACCTTTCCTATATATGAAAACAAATACAACTCTCTCTCATTTATTTTGAGAAGATAAAAATATGAAAACAATACCATATTCTCGACTCGCTCGAATGCTTACGGGATCATACCAATGGTGAGAAATAAATCATTCTCAAAAAACAAATCAAAAATATACATACTACTTTTCTTGTAGCGGTCACGGGTGATTTATAGTTGCTTATGATATGCTCACGCCAAAACAAAAAGAAAGCCTCGCTCATTTTTATAAATGAGAAGAGAATATAAAATTTGATTTTGTTGCTTATGATGCTCTCACCAATAAAGCAAAAGCATGATTCCGCTACAATACACAATCAACACGCTTCAATAATGTACGCTTTGTTTGCTTTGAAGAGGATTGCGCATGGGCTATTGCATACGCTATCTTATGAATAAGCAATGATGATATAGTATCAATTGGAAAAGAAAAGGCGGATGAATGCGCCACTCAAACTATAAATAAATATTTTAATACTCTGTAATATGAAAACAAATACAACTCTCCTCGCTCAAGAACTTCTCGAGTTTACAAATAATAAATCCGAGATCTACTATGCTCTCTTCACCACTCTCAATCAAGAAGAGCGCGCGCAACTTGCCAATGCTCTAGAATATACTCCCTTATTTGATACTCACTCACTCACCATCTAACCTTTCCATATATGCAAAACTTCACTCAAATCACTGAAGAGCAGTACTCATATGCTCTCGAATGTTTACCGCCTATCTACGCATCACAACTTGGAAAAGCTTACCTCACTGATTACATTGAGTATGATATGGACGTGAAGCCGTGAACCATAAATATCACTTGAGTTTTCCAAAACTCCGAGCCAACTACTCATAAAGAATTTTACACAAAAGAAAAAACCTTTGTATATAAACCAGTTTATGCAACGTACTTTATACACGACGGGAAATACTACCAATCAAATGACGACTTTCAAAACCTCGCTATCATAACTTACTAACATATGAAAAACAAAATAAACTCTATCAAGGATATAGAGACCCGCAAACAAGTCACAGAGATTTGCAAGCGTCTTCAGATACTGAAAGACCAACACAACTACACAGCAAAACAAATTGACGACCTCATACAAAATCTCAACCTCCCTCTATGAGTTCATCTCTTCATTACTGGATACTATAGCGAACTTATGACCTACAAATATAATTAACATTAACATTTACATTTACATTTACATTTACATTTACATTTACATTTATGAATACATATCACAAATACGCCCCAAATGTTTTCCTCGCAAAGGCAACCAGCCAATATAACAAAGGTGACAAAATCATTGTCACCTCCCAATATGGGAAAGAGACAGAGCATATTATACACAACTTTATTTGAAAGGGGAAAGACGGAGTATCATTTTTCTACTCTATTACACGAGCCGACGAACTCACCTCGCAAGACTTTGCAAAAAGAAAAGCCGAACGCCTAGCAACATATCAAGAAAATGCACTCACAAAAAGCAATCAGTACTATGAAGCGTCGCACGAGTGAAGGGAGTTTCTTTCTCTTGCTGAACCCATCAAAATAGGGCATCATTCCGAGCAACGTCACCGCAATCTTATCGAGAGAAACCAAAGGCGAATGGACAAAGCTATGGAGTTGCAAGACAAAGCAGACTCATACGAAAATCGTATTGCATACCACGAAGAGAAAGCAAAAAAGATAGATCTCTCTATGCCAGAATCTATAGAACACTTTCAAACCATTCTCGATAAAGCAAAGGCAAAACACAAAGGACTCAAGGATTGAACGATACCAAGACAGCACTCATACTCTCTCACGTATGCAAATAAAGAAGTAAAGGAAGCAGAAAAAAATCTTGCACTTGCTCTAAAACTTTGGTGAGATACAACAGCATCTATATAATAACTCTCTCACCATCCAATCATATGCCATCAATCACCATCTCAACGAACTCCATTCGCCTCATCAACTATGCAACATCGTTGCAAGAAACATACGCAACAGCCGACTCACCATACTGGAACTTCACCACACTCCAAGACCTCAAGGAACATCTCTATATGGCATCACTCTTGATATGCAAGTGAGAGTGTCAAACTGATTTCAAGAATTGATCTTTTATAATCAACACCTCCATAAATCGACGACCTCGATATAATTATCAATTCATAATCTCTTCTACTTAATTCAACTCATATGCAAATCCATCTCCCTCAAACACTTCAAGAGCAACTAGCCCTCTTAGAGTCTACAACTATAAAGCGACCGACTCAAGTCAACATCATAACCAACCACGTGAAAGATAATATTTTCAATCACGTTCGCAACGAGTTTAACTCAAGACAAAAATAATTCTTTCTCTCACCATCTCATCACTATGCGCAAACTCACACTTGAAGAATCTATATCAGACGGAGTATGATTTATTATTGAACGTATAAATGCAATCAGTGACGCGTATGCAAAATCTGATACTCCAAAAACTATGTACATATACTACATAGCGAGAAAGAATAATGGTACGTATACTGTATACCCGTACAACGTACAATGAAAATGCTCTACATTCCTTGGTCGATTTTGCCAACCTCACTTGCTCGCTGATATTCTCTTTGTTGATTATAAATTTTAATTCACCTCACCCCATACCATATGCAATCATTTACACTCGATCAAACCGCTCTCGATATTCTCGCTCAATTTGTATCCAATCCAAAAATCAGGCCATCAATCAGCGGAGTCAACGTACAAATCAATGATGATGGCAATACACTAACACTTGTATCTACTGATTCATTTAGAATGCATAAAACTATAGTAAAAAAAGTGTCAAATACTTTTCCAAACTATGAACCTTTCTTTGTCGATACATCAAGCGCTTCCAATCTTCCATATGATTCCATTGATAAGCTCATGAAAGCTTGTAAGCTTGCTATATCTATGGGTAAGAAACGACCAATCATCACGCTATCGAATACGAGAGTACAATATGGATGCTCTAGCGGTCATACGAGCGTTGTATATACACTCAATGATTATAATGAAAACATCCTCATCAATCTCTCGCATAGTGAAACGCTTAAGCTAAATGCAAATTATCTTCTTGATATACTCGAGCAAATTGAAAAGATAAAAAAGCAAATGGGAGTATCACCAGTTGTCACGATACAAAACGAGTCACCACTTTCAAAAGTACACTTCACTTTCAGTGACACTAACTCCAGTCACGAGCATATCATTATGCCCCTCAAATAATTCTCTCACATCTCACCTCTAATCATATGACATTCCTCCATCACTTCCTAGAAACGCATTGACTCATTGACATCTATATCCAAGAAGAAGAACTCTACCTTCAAGACAAGATCTGCGCCTATGCTCATGAGATAAATACAACATGACACGCACTCACTATTTGAACATGGCAAGAGTGTGAAGCCGTAAGAGAATCATCTCCATATGACGGCTTCATCATCCGAGAAGCTACACAAAGCGAGAAAGATTTCTATGCTACACGCTCTATTTAATTCTCACATCTCATATGCCACGAATATATATAACTCAAAAAGAGTTCGACAAAATTTCTTGTGATAAGAAAACTGAGACTCATATTATACAAGAGTATCAATGAGATCTCACCAAAAAATCATACCCGTACACCGTTGTTTGAAATAAAAAAACTCTCACGTGTTCTGTATGCTGAACGCAAACCAAGTGACGCCAATGGTATAACCGTGATAAATGATTTGGTATTTGCTCCACTTGCTACGATGAGGAACAAGTAAGTGCACTCAACAGCGGGTCGATGCAAGACGATCTCGCAGACCTACGCTCATCATATGGTGTCTACTGAGTACACTATGGAAAGCTCTCTGATTTTATTTTACAAGAATAACATAACTCTATGCGATCTTTTATTGTACCCGTATCATTCCAATTCAATGGAACAATAGAAGTACAAGCGGAATCACTCGATGAAGCAACTACAACGATCCAAAAGAATATGCACGCTACCGCCCATATAGAAAACAATCAAGACCACCAGCCAACGGACTATAGAAGTATAACTGACTATAACATCCCAATGAAGTGAGATATTGTTTTCCTCCCTATCAACATGGATACTCTTAATTTACCAAGTTAACCACACTTACCAATATGAAACTCACTCTCAGAGAACTCGACGCGAAACATCTCGCGCACCTCGCACGATACGATGACGGCTACGCACAAGATGATCTCTTTGTTCTTGTCGGGGAACACTACTATCCAGCTGACTCGGCTTGTGATATTATCAGAGAACTCCTTATTCCATCTCTCGTGGAGAAAATCTACCAGAACAAAACGACAATGAGTCAAGCCAATAAAAAATTAAAAGAGCTTGAGCACTTGTATCCATCACCGAATGGAATATACTATACACCATCACGTATCGAACTATCCGCTATCTTTGAAAAGAGATCCTAACAACCTTACCACTATGCTATCAATTAAAAACAAGCTCATTTATAATGATGCTACTCTCACATCTTCATCATCAATCACGGCTTTCATTCTCAGTTATAGATTCGTACCTGATATGTATCTTGCTATCTTTGAACTGCGTCTACTCAACAATCAAACTGAGACTCTCAAGATACCAGTAAACAAATTCGGTATGCCTCTCATAGCACGCCTCATCAATATTGATACTGATCTTCCAGCTACTATCGAGTGTGATCCATTTACTTCTACAGAAGTATGGCAAGGAAACCATAAGGTATACTCAGCACAAATCAAACAAGAAAACAACCAAGCATTTATGGTCGAAGCTCTTCAGTATGCTCATGTAATATGATAATATAATATACGCTTCGCGTATAATTATATTACCGTGGCACATTAACATAATGATAAGCCCACAATTATTTTTTATGAATGCTTTATGTATTTCAAATTGCTTGGCACAAAACAAGGCGAGAGTGTTTCTCTTGCCGCACGAAAGGATCAATCTTCTGAACATACACCTCGTGTAAACAAGGAAGGAAAGATCATCAACTCACTCAGTGATATTCGTATCACTTACGCACGAGTAAAAGAGTTTGAAAAGGTAGACGAGAAGACAAAAAAGAAATGACCAAAGTCCTATGTCATTGACATCTTCTTTGAGAAAGGATGAGACTCTCACGTGTTTAATCTTGGATCATCTCAGATGGCTATGAACGTAGCGAATGCTATTGCATGATCTTCAATAGAAGAACTTGAACATTTCAACATGTCATTCTATACACATAATGGATTCAATGGGGTATCGACAAAGAAGAAAGATGGAACATACTTTCCAGTAGCAATCCCATTCGATGACTTCAAAGCTATGGTAGTTGAGACAAAGCTTCCAGATGGAACAACTCATAAATCATACAAGGAAAGATTCGAGAAGCTCGCTCTCTTACTCCAGACAAAAGACAAGGATCATCCAGATGCTACAAAAGAATATCCAGCACGCACTATCACCAAGTCAGAAGACTTCTTCGATGACTTCTCTGATATTATGGATGAACTTCCACAAGGCGAGACATACGAACAAGCCCTTGCGAAAGAGAAGATCACTGATACACTTGACATAAATGACTTGCCATTTTAATTATAACCGTAATGTTCTAAAACTTACACGACACTCAACATCAGATTCATTTCTTTTGTTGCAAACTGGGGACACCCCCAGTTACACGGTCAATACTGACCTCCATATTTTCTTACCTTCTTTCTCTTATGCTTACATTACAACGAACAGTTCAGATACCTTTCTCAGATATAAATTTCAGTAAGAACTGAATACAGATTGAGATCTCTGGGGACGATCATGATAAGGTTCAATCTGATTTTAATAAACTCTTCACAGAAGAGATTGCAAAGTTTGAGACAGACCTATCACGGATGAAAGAAACAGAGTGATACATCAAGACACTCCGCATTGCAGAGTTTGCGAAGTGGCTACTCACCAAGTCAGCCATAGCAAAGCCCGCACAAGTTGAGTATAAAAAATATTGTGAGTTAAATAAATAATATCTATCTTCTATCTTCTTCCTTATGATGATCCCGCAGGATTCTCGCTATTGACAATCCACATTCCTAAATTTCTCTACACTCGCAAAAGCTATTTCATATGATTCATTCTGAAATAGGTCATTCAATCCTCTCGCACTCTATGCTCCACCAATGGAACAAACCGATGCAATGCAGATCGGTACTATCGTGGATGAACATTTCACAGAAGGCATTGACTTCTATGAAACATATACAGCAGTATCAAGACGCAGTGGTGATGATCCAACACAGTTAACGAATACAATGTACTCCGCAATTGATACAGTCATCAAGAGCGTGAACTCGATTCCTGGCTTCATTGACTATCTCAATACAACGAATGCTCAAGAGACGCTCGAAGATAAGACTCTCCAGATTAAAGGGAAGCTTGACTTCTATGATCCAATCGCTAACCATATCATTGATATGAAAGTTCCAGGATCAATCGATAACTTCCTCCGTGATCTCTATACATTCAAAGATAAATCAATCAACATTTATCATCGCTATAATTTTCAATTGGCGTGGTATTCTCATTTAGTTGAAGTGAACTACGGCAAGTATCCAACCGCAGAACTCTTTGCAATAGGGCATAATGGTACAGCTATACGAATTAGTATCCCAGAGAACGCAAGACGCTTAGCATTCTCTATGCTTACAGAGGATATAAATCTTATCCGAACGAATGAAGATATGACGTATCAGATTACCTCGTCCTCGAATAATGAAACATCCGATACATCAGCAGATGATGACTTTAGTTTTGAATAAATGTATACCACCGATCCTATTATCCTAGATAAACTCTGGTGTCAGAATCCAGCATACACTTCCGCTCTCAAATCTGGTCGATCCGTACGCTTCATACCAAAGGAGATACCATTGTATGATCCTGTATATTTGCCATCGGCAAATACAAAATCTGCAAGGCAAAAGAGATCCAGTATGATAGGGTGAAACATTCCACAGGCGATTGCTACATTCTATCCTAAGTATTCAAACCATAGCAAGCAGATACCATCTACTACTATCATTCCTCCTATCAATGGAACACTCAGAGAAGAACAGCAATCAATCGTGAACGATCTCCTGAAGCATCGCTACTCCTACTGACATATATCAACAGCCGTAGGAAAGACTTGGGTTATATCCGAGATCATCACCAGACTCCAGCAACATACACTGATAGTAGTTCATACAACTTCCGCACTATCACAAATGATAGTTGATATAGAAGAGATACTATCTATCAAGCCATACACTATTTGAAAGAAGAAAGGTATGGATTCTCCGATACACATCATCAATATCCATTCACTGGATAAAGCTGACCTTGATTCATATGGACTCATACTCTATGATGAAGCTGATAAGTATCTATCATCAGAAAACTACAGGGCTTCTCTTTGTAGAGCTAATAGCTATTACTCATATGGAGTAACTGGTACACTGAAAGTGAACCACTACCCACTGAATATCATTGATATATTCTATGGTAAGAAGTATAGCTTGATCAAGAAGATGATGACTCCGCAATACATTCAAGTCAACACTCCATTCAAGCTTGCATCATTCAAACACTTTGCTCACCTGAAAGAACTTCTCTATACCAACAAAGAAAGAAATGATTTCATCACGGCAGTGGTACATAAAGCAATGGCAACGCATAACAAAGCTATTGTATTTACTGAACATATCAGTCACGCAAAGATTCTAGTAGAGAGCTTTGAACTACTCTGATATAAAGTATTCACAATCATCGGAGCTATCAACAAAGATGAACGAGAACAGATACGAAAAGATATAGTGGATTATCCAGGTAAGTGTATCTTAGTTGGATCAACACGAATTATATGAAGAGGTTTCAACGCACCTCCTCTCGACTTATGAGTGCTAACAACTACTGATAAGTTTGAGAGCAACCTCGATCAATTTTGCTGAAGAATTATCCGAGAGCATCCGTGAAAGACGAAATGCACATTCATTGACTTTGTTGATAAACAATCGTGAGTGTTATGCAACCAAGCGAAAGAGCGACTTAAAAATTTTAATAAAGAATTTCACCCACTATGAAACCAATAACAAGTTACAAAGAGCTTCTTGAAAGCTTCATCAAACAGATCAAAGAATCTGAAGTTACTGACGAACGTATCGTAGACCTTCATATGTACATTGATAATGATCTTGTCCTCACTGATTACTATGAGAGTAAGAAACCACTTACACTCACTGAGGCATATGATAAGTTTAAGACTGTTTAATATGAATACACATAAATTTCTACAAAGATTTAATCCTCCTCCAAAACCATTTCATTGAAGGACAAAGAAAGAGTCTAGGCATAAGGCTATCAAATATATAAAAGATAAGCAATATAGAAATAGGTATCTCCATTCCTATACTTTACCTAAGAATAGAGGGATTGAGCTTTATGACATATGGGATACTTTCCCATCAAAATTTCTATCACAAGTTATATGCATATCCAAGAACAAATAGATGCACTCAAGGAAAAGAACATTCCATTTGATGAAGAGGTAGTCAATCATTGCTTATCAGTTATGAATGATCCAGATAAGAAGATGAAAGAACGTACCAAGAGTATGAATTATCTTATGAACTACCTCAATCTTATTTCCTTTTATCAAAGTTAGTATGATACAATCAAAAAAACATAAGCATATTAAGTACGAATGATATGAGTTTCTAGATGTTGAAATACTTGACTACTTTTGTTGACAATTATTGTATTCATCTGATAGTTATTCATTAGATAATAAAACGACTATCCTAAAATATAACAAGCAAGGATACGATGAGCTTATTCGCTATATCCATAAAATCATATGATCACCGCACTCAGAAACTACCGCTCACAATGATGAGTAATTGATACAAAGATGAGAGAAGATATACTTGTACTCTTCATAGAGTTAAGTCAGTGAGTTAGCAAGGTTAAGTGTTATGACCGACTTTTAGATATTTTAATTTAGATATATGACAAACGAACAAAAGATAAAAGCCTATTTGGATGCAGGGCATTTGGTGAAAACCTATATTGATTGATGAATAAGTACCAATTTAATATATGATAATTGAAAGTACTTTGTTAATCAGTATGCTACTTTCAATGAGTATGATAAATTTGAAGACTGTACAGTAGAACCAATCCCTCGTAAGCCACCTTACAAAGCTTGAGATAAGGTTGTAGTACTAGAGATAGCAAGAGAGATGGATTGATATGATGATTTTAGCGACACTAAAAAATGAACGGTATGAAAGGTTTGAACTATTACTTGAATATGTCCAGATTGAACTTATATAATCAATAATGAAGCTTTCTTCCCATCTTGGTCAATCGCTCCAGCATTCGATGATGATAGGTCAACAAAGATACAAGAACTCGAATCACAGTTAGCTCAGATACAGAAAGAGATAGAACTTCTTAAAAAATAAATATGTTATACGTACACTACAAATACTGGAATGACAGGTGTGAAGCTACACAATGGAAAGAGAGTAGTATTCTTCTATCAGAAGAATATACTATTAGTTCTATCATAGATTTACTTATTGGTTGTCATACCCCAAAAGATAGGTATGCAGAACCAGCTGAGGTTATTATCCTAAATATTATTTGGGATAAGAAAGAAATAAAGGTTTAATACTAATACTAATATATGAACAAGACCACAATCACTTATTTCCTTATGGCTCTCATAATCATTTGAGCCTTTGCGTATATGGCTTACGGAAATGATACAGCGACAAGAGAAGAGATGAAACAGAATAAGATCGAGCAACTCAAAGAGACGAACGCTCGTATTGAGATGAATAATAAGATAGCAGAGTCAGTATGTGAAGAAGAGTCACAAGAGAAAGTAGGTGCTATCGAGATTGCAAAGTATAAACTCTCTTGTCTTGAGAAAGATACAAAGAAACTTATCGATATTGATAATGAGATTGCAAAAGAGTTTTGAACGGGGTCAGTAGTTGTATGAACGGTCACCGATGCCAGTTCATCGGTAGCCAAACAAATAAATCTACGTTCTATATTCTGACTCTGAGATTGCCGATTCACAAACGATAACCATAAGCTCCCACGATATAAGCTAGAGTGGCTAGCATATGATATAGCTTGTGAGAAAGGTGAAACATTTGATGTGAGTGTTCCAGATTACCAAGCAAAGGAAAATAGAAAATGGATAGTTGAGAAGATAGGATACGGTAACAATATTGGCAACTTTATTATCATCAAATC
>ERZ650308.1591-NODE-1591-length-11667-cov-4.326645_pt1 | contig 11667 bp, 5 predicted proteins | sample MGYA00376244_ERZ650308 | MGnify/ENA primary metagenome ERZ650308 (study PRJEB26733, sample SAMN07839295) | wastewater metagenome | biome: small river; feature: stream; material: water | place: USA: North Carolina | collected 2016-04-26 ...
TCTGGCCAGGTTGTATTTGAATTTTTACTTGGATTTCGAACTCCAATCATGATTGTTTTCAATCCTTGTAAATTTGGACTTCCTTTCACTTTAATTTTTCGACTGCTATTTTCAGGATCAGTTGCAACATATTCTACAACATACGAAACAGTTCCATTTCCAGCATCGATTAACTCGTTTCTTTTCTTTTTTAAATTCAATAAGTTATCAAATACAATTTCAACGTTGTTGGCTTCTGGCCAAATATCTTCTGCAACAGTTGCTCCCCATTCTGTTCTATTCAAAGGCAATTCATATTCATAATAATTGTCTTTAAAGTCTGTACCCATCCGAACAAATAAAGTCAAATCTTTATTTTTTAGTGGAATTGAAGGTTGAACTTCCTCTGCATGGACAAACATTTTCAATTTCTTGTAAGTACGCACATCAAACTGCACATTTTTATAGGCTGCTCGTGCATCTCCATCTTGTAAGTTGCAAATATCCAATACCAAAGCTTGTTCATTCAACTGGCGTTGATACGTTTGAGATGGATCTACTTCTCGAATAATACCTGGTGGGATTTCATATTTAATAGGCGAACGCTGATCATTTTCTTCAACGTTAACAGCAGCAATGTTGAATTGTGTTAAATTTGGATCTCCTTGAACACTTTCTCCTGGCTGTGTTAAATCTTCTCTAAATCTTCTCCATTCACCTCTAATTAATTCTAAACGAGCAAAGCGCAATAATACTTCTTCATCAAAATCTTTTAAGAACATGCGCATAAAGCGAATCGATCTAAAATCTTGAATCCCATTGACTTTTAAATTATAGTCACTCAAAGGAACTTTAAATTGATACCATTTTTCTGTTTTATTACCTGTTTGGAAGGTTTGAACATTTGTAATGTAGTTTTTTCCAACTTGCATGTCGTTTGGACGCATGCTTATCTTGTATTGAAAATAACTTTCAGATTCCGATAAATTGTTGTCTTGGTTAATGTCTTCAATGTCTGGCACATTTGTTCCTTGAGTAGAATAAGCGTCTGCATTGGCAGTGTCAGACATTTCGGTTGTAGGAGAATTGCCCTGCATACCGTTGTATTTTTTGTAACGTTCTAAAATTGTTGCTTTGGCAGCATCATACGTGTCATCTCTGTAATAATTATAATCATCATTAGAAGGATCGGCGATCATTCTCGCTTTTGCATCAGCTGATAAGGTTGTATTGTTTTGAACCCAATTTACATAATTTTGATGTGCTGTTTTTTCTTGTGTGTTATTCCATCCATCCAATCCAACATCTTGATTAATTCGAGAAGCAGGGTCCGTATCAAATGCATTTACAACAACTTGTTGTGTCGAAATTCTAGCCCATGCAGTTGTATCAATATTATCTGTAATTGAACTGCCAGTTGGTGGTAAACCATTTTCAAAACTTTTTCTTGAATCAGGTAAAATATCTTCTGAAATATTCCCAAAATTAAAATACAAGTCACCTCCATTGTGGGTCGTATTTGGATTCACATTTTCTGCATCTTGATTGAACGGATCTAATACCCAAAATTGAACAAACTCAATATTCGACTGTTCAAAATCGTTTGTTGTTAAAGAACGCATAATTCCACCCCAACGATTTTCTGGATTTATAAATTTTCCGTCTGCGTCGTACGTGTTCGTGGTGTCGTAATTATACATTCCACGTTCTTTTGGATAATAAGCTAAATCAAGTACAGTAATATTAGGTACCGAACCATATTGTTGTTGCAAATTCGGGAAGATATCCACTTGATTGACCAAACGCATTCTACTATCAGACAACATAGAAGGATCATCTATAATGTGTTGAGGAGTATAGGAATTGTTTTGATAAAACAAAGGGTCGATCGAGTACCAAGCTGTTTTAGCTCTTCTAAAACCAGCAACTAAATCTTTTTTAGATGCTTCAGGAAATAAAGATGGTTGACCTTGTGGAATTGATGCCAAACGCCATGACGTAAAAGATTTTAAATCAATTGCACTTTGAGAGCCTTCAAAATCATCGATATAGGAAGTTCCAGAATTTCCAATTGCAGCAGGTTGACCTGGTATTAAGTGTGCAAACTCGCCTTTAAACGAAACAGTCGATTTTTCGGTTGTAGAGATAACAGGCAAATAATCAACCAATTTTGTTAAAAATGGCACATCTGTTTTATATGCCAAATCGAACCCAATCATATTGTTTCTAAATGGCTCGCTTCCAATGTCAACTTTTTGGGTAACAGGTCGTTCATTCATCAATACCCAAGTCGCACCTATATTGAAATTAGGATTAAAACGGTAATTGTAGCGCGCACCAAATAAAGAACGTGCTTGGAAACCAAAGACGGAATTACTTTCAACAGAAATTTTAATCGGTGTATTTGATTCTAAAATTCCTGAATTCAATATTTTAACGCGTCCTAAATTGTAATCCACAGTGAAATCTGTTCCTTCTGTTAGTTTTATACCACCTGCTGTTACTGTTACAGCTCCTTGTGGAACATTCAATGCATTTAACGGAATATCAGAAGTTACCGAAGATTGGTATTCTCCTTTAAATATAAAACGGTTTTTACTTGGAATCTGTTGAGCTGCTGTTTTTGTAGAATCGTATAATTCAGTGAATACAACTTGATTAATCACCAAAGGCGGTACATTTACCTCCTGTAGCTTTTTGCGCAATGTTTTACCAAATGGTTCAATTGTTGAAAAATAGATACGCCCATTTTTTGTGTTAATTGTACCGCCGTTTTCTGCTTTATTCCCATTTAATGCTATTGGAACAAAATCAAAAACTCCATCAGAAAATGGTTGGTTATTTTGATTCAATCGGTCCATTTCTAATACAGTAACCAATTGTTTATCATCTAAGCCTGTAACTGGGAAAAAAGGAACAGCCAAAGAAGTTTCTGGATTGTTGTATAATAAATCAATTCTAAATCCTGTTTGATCAACTTGATAAGCACCAATTGAATAAACATTTTTCATCATCAAATCCCAAACTTTATTTTTAGGATTGGTTATGGTTGGTTTAATTAATTTCATAATTAAAGCCTGCTGACCAGCGATTCCATCCGTCGAAAACTCCCCTACTTGGTAAGTTTCTCCTCTGTATGTATATTCATATGAAACCGCTAAAACCTCATCATTATTCAATGGTTGGTTCAATGAAATATATCCTAACAATGCGTTGTATGAATACTCTTGTTCTGTCAACCTACGAGCGTTTTCCACTTTCTCGTATTCAATAGCTTGTTGAAAAGGTCCTGGTGCTGCGACTTGATTGCTTAAAACTGAAACAGCATTGTTAAATCCTCTAACTAAAGGTTGACTTGACGCCCATTCGTATAAATTATTAGCATCATTTGAAGGCATTTCAGAACTTGCAAAGCCTCCAGGATTTCCTTGACAATTTTGCGCTTTTGCTTCTCCTAAATCAGAAAATGCTATAATATTTCTTGTATCTTCAGTTTTACTTGTTCGGTTGGTTAACCAAACTTCCATTCTAGTTATATAAGCTTGTGAATTTACAATTGGAACCGTTGACATTGCTTCATCGTAATGATCGTGGTGGTATAAATTCACAAAATAATGGCGATTCGCTTCGTAATTATCAGCTCCTAATTCAAAGCGTTGTGTTTGTGCTTTCCCAGTAATATTAATTTCTTGGCGTTTTCCTTTAGAAGATGCTGCGATTAAATCAATGGTTGAATTACCAAATTTAAGTTGAGTTTTAGCCCCAAATAATGTTTGAGAACCTTGAATTAAGCTCGTTGGCAGAGATAATGCAACATTTCCTAATTCAATTTTCTGAACGATTTGATCTTCATTTCCGGTGTATTCTAATTTAGTGACATTATCAAATTCAAAGGCAGCTTGCGTGTTATAAGTTAAACCCAATTTCATTTTTGTGCCAATTTGACCAACCAAACTCATTTGAATTTGTTGCTGGAAATCAAAACGGGTTACGCTTCTTTGTTTAACAGGTAAGATTGGATTATCGTATCGACTTGAATTGACCCCAAAAGAAAGTTCGATTGAACCTTGAGGTCGAATCGTAATTTGATCAGATCCAAAGAAGTTTTCAAATAATTTACTGCCAATTTTGATAGGAAACTCTAAAGGTTGTGTTTTAGCTGTTTCTTGTTTTATTTTATCTTTCCAATTTTGACGCAATGCTCTTTTTCGCTCATACTCAATGTATTCTTCGAGCGTCATCATCGAAGGATTCCTAAAATCTAAGTTATTTCCAATGGTCTCTCTGAAAATATAGGTGCCTGTAATCGGATCGTATACAATTGTTTGTTTAACAGATTTTGGGTCACCCAAATCAAAACTTTGTTTCTGTGTTTGAGTTGGATCATTTGTATTTTGAATAGGATATATAAGGGTATCTTGAGCAAATACATTGCCAATTATTACATTGAAAAATGCAATAAAAAGTATGCTATTTGTAATTCCTTTATAGACTTTATTCTTCATTTATTCTTACAAAATTTTCAAGGCTCCTTTAATAATTTCTTCAACAGATTCTTCCCCTGTTGAAATTTTATCAATAGCTTTTTCTGCCGATTTTTTATCAAAACCGAGCGAAACCAATGCTGTTAACGCATCAAATCGATTCGTATTGTTTTGATTGAAAATATTTTCAGTAGAAAAGGCAATTTTTAACATTTTGTCCTTTAAATCAATAATTACACGCTGCGCAGTTTTCACACCAATTCCTTTGATACTTTGAATGGTTTTTACATCTTCAGACTGTATAGCATGTGCTATTTCGTCAGGAATCATCGATGATAACATGATCATTGCTGTATTAGGACCAATTCCTGAAACACTGATTAAATGGTTAAACATTTCACGTTCTTCTTTGGATGAAAAACCATACAAAATATGAGCATCTTCACGAACGATCAATTTAGTAAATAACTTTATGGATTCATTAGAACCAATCGCAGAAAATGTATGCAGTGAAATTTTTACTTCATAGCCAACTCCAGCACATTCGATGACCAAATCTGTTGGGTTTTTCTCTACTAATTTACCGTTTAAATGTCCTATCATTCTTATTTGTTTTGCGCATCTACTACTGCAACTTTCACCATGTTAATGATTTCTCGAACAGAAGCACCTAATTGCATCACGTGAACTGATTTCTTTAAACCAACTAGAATTGGACCAATCGCTTCAGCTTCAGTCATTTCTTGCAATAATTTATAGGCAATGTTACCAGCAGATAAATTAGGGAAAATTAAGGTGTTTACTTGTTTATTTGCTAATTGAGAAAATGAAAATTTATCCATCATTAAATCATTGTTCAATGCAAAATTAGCTTGAACCTCTCCATCAACAACCAATGTAGGATACTTTTCATGTAAAATCTCAACTGCTTTTGACATTTTCTCTGGATCTTTTCCAGGTGATGAACCAAAATTCGAATAACTCAATAATGCAATTCGAGGCGTAACTTTAAATTTACGAATCATTTTTGCAACATTGTTAGTGATTTCAGCAATTTCCTCTGCAGTTGGATCTAAATTAATAGTAGTATCAGCTAAGAACAAAGGTCCTTTTTTAGTTACCAATATGTACATTCCAGCAACAACATTGACATCTTTTTGTAAACCAATCGTTTGAATAGCTGGTCGAACAACACTTCTATAATTTCTCGTAACTCCAGAAATCATTGCATCTGCATCGCCCATTTCAACCATCATTGCGCCAAAGTGATTTCTTTCACGCATGATTTGTAACGATTCAAATTCTGTAAAACCTTTACGCTTACGTTTTTCAAAAAAGGCTTTACCATAAGCTAAACGACGTTCTTCTTCTTCTTCTGATTTAGGGTCAATAATTTGAACTTCCGCAAATTCTATACTGTATTCGTCTATTAATTTCTCAATCTTATCTTTCTTACCCAATAAAATTGGAAAAGCAACACCTTCCTCGTATGCGGTTTGTGCAGCTTTTAATATTTTAATATTATCAGCTTCTGCAAACACAACTCTTTTTGGATTACTTTGAGCTTTTTCAGTGATTGTACGAACCAATTTATTATCTAAACCTAAACGGTTTTTCAATTGCATTTCGTATGCGTCCCAATCTTCAATTGGATTCTTTGCAACACCTGATTCCATTGCAGCTTTCGCAACTGCTGGAGCAACATAATAAATCAAACGAGGATCTAATGGTTTTGGAATAATTTGATCTCGTCCAAATGAAATATTTTTCTCACCATAAGCTTCGATGACTTCTTCAGGAATAGTTTCCTTCGCTAATGATGCTAATGCTTTTACAGCAGCCAATTTCATTTCTTCGTTGATTGTTGTTGCTCTTACATCCAAAGCTCCTCTAAAAATATAAGGGAATCCAAGTACATTATTCACTTGGTTCGGATGATCAGATCGACCTGTAGCCATGATAATATCTTTTCTTACAGAAGTTGCATCTTTATAAGAAATTTCAGGTTCTGGATTCGCCAAAGCAAATACAATTGGGTCTTTTGCCATTGAAGCAACCATTTCTTTCGACATTATGTTACCTTTAGATAACCCAACAAAAACATCTGCTTTATTGATTGCTTCGTCTAAAGAAACATTCTTTTTATGTGAAGAATATGGTACTTTACTTTCGTCTAAATCCTTACGTTCTTGACAAATCAAACCTTTGGAATCGTACATCCAAATGTTTTCAATTTTTGCACCAAGGGCACAATATAATTTCACGCATGACATTGCTGCAGCTCCTGCTCCAGATACAACTATTTTTACTTTATCGATTTTCTTCTTAGCCAGTTCTAAAGCATTAATTAACGCTGCAGAAGATATAATTGCTGTACCATGTTGGTCATCGTGCATAATTGGAATGTCCAACTCTTCCTTCAATCTTCGTTCAATTTCAAAAGCTTCAGGTGCTTTGATATCTTCCAAATTGATACCACCAAAAGTTGGCGCAATTGCTTTAACAGTTTGAATAAACAATTCAGGATCAGAAGCATCTACTTCAATGTCAAACACATCAATATCAGCGAAAATTTTAAACAACAATCCTTTTCCTTCCATGACAGGTTTTGAAGCCAATGGCCCAATATTTCCTAATCCCAAAACTGCTGTACCATTTGAAATAACGGCCACTAAATTTGCTTTACTTGTATATTTATATACATCATCTGGGTTTTCAGCAATTTTCAAACATGGTTCAGCCACGCCTGGTGAATAAGCCAGTGATAAATCACGTTGAGAAGAATATGGTTTTGTTGGAACAACTTCTATTTTTCCAGGTTTACCGGATGAATGGTAATCCAATGCGTCTTGTTTTCTAATTTTTGCCATATATATCTTTTGAAGCCGATAAAGATACGAAAATCGATTGATATGTACTAAAAGAGAAAAAAGAAGACACAAAAAAACCCGAATCTTTTTAGACTCGGGTTTTAGTTATTTTTGAAGTGAAATTATTTCACCATCAAGTTTTGAGTAAATGAAGCTCCATTAGAAGAAACAGTAACTAAATAGTTACCAGTTGCTAATCCTTCGATTGGCATTTCAACTGATTGTGCACCATTTGCATTTGTAAGTGTTTTAGCTGCAACTTGACGTCCAGCTAAATCAGTAATTGCAACTGCATAATCAGCACCTGTAGCATCAAATTTAACATTAACAGATCCAGAAGCTGGGTTTGGATAAACTTCCATTCCAATTGTAGCAACTTCTTCAACACCAGCAAGACTTAAAGGAACTTTAGTAGCATTAATAATCTCACCAGTTGTATTGTCAATTAATACTGCAATTGCAGACATATACCATTTTCTACTTGTAGCAGGTACAGTGTAATTAAATGTATAATTTACAACTTGGTTATTTGTTATTGCAGTTGGAACTGAAGAAGCTTGTCCATCATATCCACCTAACAATGCACGACCAACATGATCATATGACATTTGAGCAGCTGGAACTGGATTTGGAGATGCTTGCCAATCGTGACCTGCACCATTTAGCGCTAAATTTTGGCTTGTTGAACTGTAATAATTTGTTTGGTTGTATCCAGCATCCGTACCTTCAACATTATCCTCAATCATAACTACACCTAAACGGTAATTTGAATTTGCAAATACAGTCTTGAACGTTGCAGAAACTGCAACTGAAACATTTGCCCCAGTTCCAGATGCCGTAGCAGATATAGAAGCAGGAACTACTAAATCTTTACGAGCATTGTAGTAACCTTCAAATAACGTAGAAGAAACACTTTCATCTTTCAATGCACGGTCAACATTACATCCTGGGAAACCAGATAAATTTGCACCATTATCGTATTCAGTAACTGTCATTGGATCTCCATTGTGAACAGCAACACCAATGAAACGAGTTGGGTAAGTGTTGTACATGTACTCCATAGCTACAGCGCCACGAGGACACCATCCACACCATGTTCCTGTTCCTTCTTCAATAACAACATTTTTGTCAACGATTTGAGAAACTGTATTGAATTTTTTAGATGCAGTAACGTCTGTTGCATCAACTGCGCCATTAACTGCAGTAATGGTAATGTTAATATTTTTCTCAACAACAGTTGCATAAGAAACAGCCGTTGGATGCGTAACATTTGCAGAAGCACCTGGTGCAATATTTAAACCTGTAATAGTTTGGCTATGATCAGTTCCATCATTCCAGTTTACAGTTAGAGCAGTGATTGCATTCGCTCCATCATTTTTAACATCTAATACTAAATTATTATTAGTACTTAATGCAGAATAACGAGCTAAAGTTGCTGAAGTTAATATTGCATCATTGTTAGTAAGTGTTCTAACTTTGAAATTATCAACAAATAATAAATACATATCATTTGAAAAATTTTGAATCGCAACATAAACATTTTGACCTGCAAAAGAAGCTAACGAAGCAGAATAAGAAGTGTACGTATTAGCAGCTGCAGGAACAGTTAAAACTGGTGTAGTTGGCAATGAAGATGCTGTAATAGGAGATGTAGAGATGTATACTTTGAAACCGTCAGAATAGTTAGCATCTGGAGCCATTGCATCAAACTGAACAACATTTGTACCTACAGCAGGCACAGGAATAGAAGGAGAAATTAACCAATCATTAGAAGTTCCCGCAGGTGTATACCATGAAGTAGAAACTGCTTGATTGTCAGTAGAACCTGTTGCTTTAGGGCGAACGATCCAACCGTTTGTTCCCATAAAATTAACATTTGTAGCAGGTGTTAATGCATCAATGTTTAATTGCGTCCACCCTGAAGGTAAAGTAGTAGCCGCATCAAAATTTTCAGACATGATTGTTTGAGAGAATGAATTTCCTGCTAACAACAATGCTGAAACTGTGAATAAAAGTTTTTTCATAAAAATTAATTTTTAGTTTAAAATTCAGATTTAGTATAATCTAAAATCGTGCTCTAAATTAATTTAAAATAATTTAAAAAATGTCAAAACTTGAATTTTTATTCAAAAAAAATCCAACTAATAGGAATTAGTTGGATTTAAATATTTTTAATTGACTATGAATTACTTGCTCTTTTTTGTTTGTTCTTTGATAAACAACTCAATTGCTCCTGTCATTGAAGGAGCGTTTGGCATAGGAGCGTGCAAATCTAATCGCAAGTTGTTTTTCACAACTGCATTAGCAGTTGTAGGTCCAAACGCTGCAATTTTAGTGTCGTTTTGTTTGAAATCTGGGAAGTTTTTAAACAATGATTCAATTCCACCTGGACTGTAAAAAACTAACATGTCGTAGTATACATCTTCTAAGTCAGATAAATCTGAAGCAACTGTTCTGTATAAAACTGCTTTTGTGAAATTGAATTTATGTTCTTCCAATGTAATTGGGATTTTATCACGTAAGATATCAGTACATGGCAATAAGAATAAATCATTTTTATGCTTTTTCATGACCTCAACAAGATCCTCAATGGTTTGTTTACCAAAGAAAATTTTACGTTTTCTATACGTAACATATTTTTGAAGGTAATACGCAACTGCTTCTGAAATACAAAAATATTTCATAGTATCTGGAACTTCAAAACGAGTTTCTTCAGCAATTCTAAAGAAATGATCTACAGCTGTTTTAGAAGTTAAAATAATTGCATTGTGCTCTGGTATATTCACTTTTTGTTGGCGAAACTCTTGTGCAGGGATTCCTTCAACGTGAATAAACGGACGAAAATCAATTTTTAATTTGAATTTTTCAGCCAAATCAAAATAAGGTGATTTATCGCCTTCAGGTTTTGGCTGAGACACCAGTATTGTTTTTATTGCCAACTTTTCAATAATTACTTACAAAATCCTTACTAACTCAATATTTTAACCCCAAAAAAAATAACTTAAAACCATCAAGGGCAAAATTTCGAGCGTGCAAAAATACAAAATAATATAATACAACGAAACGCCATTGTTTAAAATTATATACATCCCTTTAATGGTACGAATCAGTAATTTAAGAAACATAATCCCAACAGATAATTTAAAAAACAAAGCCCCATATTGAGGATTTAAGGTCCAGAATAATGCAATTAAAAACAAAACTAATCCAGTAATTTGATTGGTCGTGACAGTTACTAATAAAACACTTTTAATTCGTTTAAATTCTCCTGTTAATGTCCCAATAATTATAATTCCGACCATTTCATATATTAGTAATGCTATTGGAACACTACTAGCAATAAATAACGTTTTTGTTAGATCTAATTGATAAATATTTTTTAATGCTAGAAAAAACAACACAAAAATCACAGAATAATAATTAATGAGCAATGCAATCGATGCCAAGGAACCTGTTCGCATATTTTCTCTTAAATATTGTTCGATTGTAGCACCTTTTGTCGTTACTTCGAGTAATATTCTAAAAGTTTTTGAATTACTCAATTTAGCTAATGCGATTAATAAGATAGAAACAATTATAAATAACAATACATACAAAGTATAATTTTCAGCTCTCAACTGCAATGCTGAAGGAATCATATTGTTCGTATGTTGGCCGATTGAAAACAAAGTTTGTACTCTAATTGTTAATATTTAAAACACAAAGTTAATAACCTCATCTTAGAATTGTATAAAGTCACAAAATATATTTAATTTTACACCCTAAATTTAAAATCAATTATGAGAACGGATTTATATACACATCCTGATTATTTCAACATGGATGACCTTTTAACAGACGAACACAAATTGGTAAGAGATGCTGCAAGAGCTTGGGTGAAAAAAGAAGTTTCCCCAATAATTGATGAGCATTACGAAAAAGCAACGTTCCCAAATCACTTATTAAGTGGTTTAGGTGAAATTGGTGCTTTTGGACCTTATATACCTGAAGAATACGGAGGGCCAGGATTAGATCAAATTTCTTATGGGTTGATTATGCAAGAATTAGAAAGATGTGATTCAGGATTGCGTTCAACCGCTTCTGTTCAGTCTTCTTTAGTAATGTACCCTATCTGGAAATACGGTTCAGAAGAACAAAAACAAAAATACTTGCCAAAATTAGCAACAGGTGAAATGATGGGTTGTTTTGGATTAACAGAACCAGATCATGGTTCTAATCCTGGAGGAATGACTACTAATTTCAAAGATGCAGGTGATGGTGAAAACGTTATATTGAATGGTGCTAAAATGTGGATTTCTAATGCACCATTTGCTGATATCGCTGTAGTTTGGGCA
>ERZ650308.1592-NODE-1592-length-11660-cov-5.961396_pt1 | contig 11660 bp, 8 predicted proteins | sample MGYA00376244_ERZ650308 | MGnify/ENA primary metagenome ERZ650308 (study PRJEB26733, sample SAMN07839295) | wastewater metagenome | biome: small river; feature: stream; material: water | place: USA: North Carolina | collected 2016-04-26 ...
GCGCGGCTGGCTGTCGGCCAACAACATCCTGCTGTGCGACCAGGACAGCGCCACCCTGGTGGACAGCGGCTATGTCACGCACCAGGCGCAAACCCTGGCCTTGCTGGGGCAGGCGCTGCAAGGCCGTGCGCTGGACCTGCTGGTCAACACCCACCTGCACAGCGACCACTGCGGTGGCAACCAGGCCCTGCAAGCGCATTACCCCAAGCTGCAAACCTGGATCCCGCCCGGCCTGGCCTCGGCCGTGCAAGGCTGGCAAGAAGACGCCCTGAGCTACAAGCCCACGGGGCAAAACTGCCCGCCGTTTCACTTCAATGGCTTGCTGCAACCGGGCAGTATCCACCGCTGGGGCGGCATGGACTGGCAAGTGCACGCGGCACCCGGGCATGACCCGCACTCGGTCATCCTGTTTGCGCCCGAGCACCGCCTGCTGATGTCGGCCGATGCGCTGTGGCAAAACGGTTTTGGCGTGGTGTTCCCTGAGCTGGTGGGCCTGGATGCGTTTGACGAAGTGGCCCAAACGCTGGACCTGATCGAGCGCCTGGCCCCGGCCACCATCATCCCCGGGCATGGCGCCGTCTTCACCGAAGTCGCGCCCGCCCTGGCCCTGGCACGCAGCAAGCTCGAAGGCTTCGCAAAAAACCCCGAAAAACACGCGCGCTACGGCACCAAGGTCTTGCTCAAATTCAAACTGCTGGAATGGGGCCAGATCTCGCGCACCGACTTCGACGCCTGGGCCGAACAAGTGCCCTACCTGAGCGACCTGCACGAACGCTTTGGCCTAGGCCTTGAACGCAAGACCTGGCTGGACATGATGCTGGCCGAGCTGGAACGCAGCGGGGCCATGCAGGTGCAAGAAGGCGTGTTGATCGACGCCTGAAGCGCATCGCCTCAGTGGGGGCAAAAAAGCCGCAGTTTCTTCAAGGTCCAACAGCGGCCAGTCCAAAGTCATGTGCGCAAGCACCGCTCACAGATACTGCGCCCACTTGCCGCCAATTATTGGCAATTTGTTTGACTGCCGTGCTCAGCTTGAGCGTTGCGAGGATTTCCGCATACTTTTCCTTTCGAAATAGTTAAGCACAGACAAGTATGTCTTCAGCCTCCACGGTCGAGCAGCCGAAGTCTGTTCAGTTAGCGGGGCTCGCAAGTGGCGTGCCAGAACGACAGCTGCGCTATTGACATCGGGGCAAGATTTCCTGCTTTTATTGCATCTTCAGAAAACGCCACTTGGGTCAGCTACGAGTCAACCAGTCATCGTCAAATCCAATAAAAAAAACTGGGGCAAATGTTGCATCTGCGATCTACATTCGAGGCAGCAATTTTGGTTGCAACTACAGCCGTCCTTTACTGGCTCGGGTTTGAGTTGCAGGATTTGTTGTTCCAGTTCACTGAGCACATTCCTGGCGTCAATTGGTTCTATCTGCCAGCAGGATTGCGCGTGCTGTTTGTGTTGGTCGCTGGAATTTATGGTGCCGTAGGCATCTTCTTGGCCACTGTCGTCATTAACTTGATGCACCTGCGGGACCTGAACGAGGTACTGCTTTTACTGACCGCCGTCGCTTCGGGTTTTGGTGCGTGGGTGGCATTGTGGTTACTGCGCTGGCGAGGCGTGATTGCTGAAGAGCTGCAGGGCTTGACTGTTGCTGCTTTGCTGCAATTCGCCTTCGTCTACGCAGCTTTCAATGCCCTGCTTCATCAAGGCATTTGGTGGGCCTTAAAGCGGACGGGTTCATTGTTTATGGTCGATATTTGGCCCATGTTTATCGGAGATCTGCTGGGAGCTGTTGTTTTTCTGTATGGATGGAAGCTGCTGCTGGGGCGAAGCAAGCCTGCACTGGACACACTTTGATCTGCAGACTGCCAGTGCCAACTCGGCTTTGACCTTGAATGCTCCGCTCTTGTCGAGTAACGGGCAACGCCTGCGTACGCATCGATTTGAAAGAATCGATTTGCACAAAGTAAAACACCGCAAGTACTTGCGTACTTACGGTGTAAAACTGGTGGTGGACTATAGCAGACTGGCAAACACTCATCCCGCAGGAGTGAGGCGTACCGTCCTGAAATTGCCCCTCAATGAGGAATACGGGGGGCATCCAAGGACCTGCTCTAACCACCTCACTGGTTAGGGAATTTCCGTCCCAGTGCGTGTGTCGATTGCTTGCTCCAACTTAGTGGCGCTTGCGTAGATCTGATTCTATCCCTGCGATGAAGCTCTATTGCGCGCTCCGCCGCCGCTCTGCCCTCGCGTGCAATAGCTCCGCAGCCCGTGCACACCATCGACCCGGACTCATGCATGGCTGCCAAGGCCCGTCCTGGTATTGCTTGTGGTTATATCCATATCCCCAGTCGTCAGTTGATTTCGCAAATTGCGGCCACTAGACTTGACTTGCGCAAATACCGGCCGTCACGCCATGGCCCCCCACGGGCCGGCGCAACTGCCTGGCGGCAGGCGCATTCGCACATGCGGATGGCAGCCCGCAGCTGCTTACCCGTCAAAACAATGAAGGAGACTGTCATGAAAAAAATCACCTCGCTGCGCCGCCTCGCGGTGGCCCTGCTCGTTTCGGGCGTGTCGCTGCACGCGGCCGCCCAGGCTTATGCCGACCGCACGATCCGCGTGGGCCACCAGGCCCAGCCGGATGCTCCCATCTCGCAAGCCGCACGCAAGTTCGCCGAACTGGTGGCCGAAAAGAGCGGTGGGCGCCTGAAGGTCAAGGAATTCCCCGCCTCGCAGCTGGGCAACGAAGCCCAGCAGCTGGGCGCGCTGCGCGGCGGCACGCAGGAACTCTTCATTCCTACCACCACTTCGCTCGCGTCCGTGATCAAGGAATTCGGCCTGCTGGACTTCCCCTTCCTTGTCTCCACGACGGCGCAGGCCGAAGCGCTGCTTGACGGGCCTGCTGGCGCCGCGCTGCTCGAGCGGTTGCCCGCCAAGGGTCTCATCGGCCTGGGGTACTGGGAGAACGGCTTTCGCAACGTCACCAACAGCGCTCGGCCCATCCAGAAGCCAGAGGATTTCGCAGGGCTCAAGCTGCGGGTGATCCCCAACCCCGTGTTCATCGAAACCTTCAAGGCCCTGGGCGCCAACCCGACGCCGCTGGCCTTCGGCGAGCTGTACGGCGCGCTCGAATCGCGGGCCGTGGACGGCCAGGAGAACCCCTACGTGCTGATCGACACCTCGAAGTTCTATGAGGTGCAGAAGTTCGCCAGCAACACCAACCACGTCTACAGCCCGCTGATCGTGCTGGCCGGCAAGCCTTTCTGGGACAAGCTCTCCGACAGCGAACGGCAGATCCTGCAGGCCGCCTTCAAAGAGGCGCAGGCCTACCAGCGCGCGCTCAGCCGCCAGGCGACCACCTCGGCGATGGCGGAAGTGAAGGCCAAGGGCATGAAGATCAACGACGTAAGCCCCGCCGAGTTGCAGCGCATGGAGGCCGTGGTACGCCCCGTCACCGACAAGTTCGCCGCCACGTACGACCCGGCGATCACGCGCGGCTTCTTCGCCGAACTGCAGAAGATCAAGCAGAAATAACCAACAGGCGTGCCCGGTCGCGGCGTGCAAGCGCGCTTCGGCCGGTCTGTGCGCGTGCACGGATGTGCGCACTGGCCGGTGGCTTCGGCCTTTCTTAAAAACCATAACAACACAGCGACCTTCGCTCAGGGGACGATCTCGTGCGAAAAATCATCGACATCTATTGCGGCATCTTCGAATTCCTGATCGCGCTCATGCTGGCGCTGATGGTGATCCTGGTCTTCGGCAACGTGGTGCTGCGCTACGGCTTCAACTCCGGCATCGCGACCTCCGAAGAAGTGGCCCGCTGGCTCTTCATCTGGATCACCTTCCTGGGCGCCGTGGTGGCCCTGCGAGAACGGGCGCACCTGGGCGTGGACATGCTGGTGTCGCGGCTCCCCGTGGCGGGCAAAAAGCTCTGCCTGGCGGCCAGCTACGCCTGCATGCTCTACATCCTGTGGCTGTTGTATGAAGGCAGTCTGGCGCAGGTGCGCATCAACTGGGACACCGAAGCGCCCGTCACCGGCGCCTCCATGGCCATCGTGTATGCCGCCGGGGCGGTCTTCGCCGTGTGTGCTGCCCTCATCTTGCTGACGGATGGCGTCCGGCTGCTGACAGGCCGGATGTCGGTGGACGAGCTGGTGGCCATCCAGGAGTCCGAAGAAGCCGGTGCCCTGGCCCAGGCGCTCGGTCCGCACGGGTCGCTAGGCGCGCTCGGCACCTCTCCCGCCGCCCCCGCTGGTGGCTCCCAACACTCCACACGTTCCTGATCATGATCATCGCGGTTTTTCTTGTGTCGCTGCTGCTGGCGATGGCCATCGGCATGCCTATTTCCTTCGCGTTGTTGGCCAGCGGCGTGGCCCTCATGTGGCAGTTGGACCTGTTCGATGCGCAGATCCTCATCCAGAACCTGATCGGCGGGGCCGACAGTTTTCCGCTGCTGGCCGTGCCTTTCTTCATGCTGGCCGGCGAAATCATGAATGTGGGCGGGCTGTCCAAACGCATCGTCAACCTGGCGCTGTCGCTTGTCGGCCACGTGCGCGGCGGCCTGGGCTACGTGACCATCATGGCCGGTTGTCTGCTGTCCGCGCTGTCCGGTTCGGCCGTGGCTGACGCGGCGGCGCTCACGGCACTGCTGCTCCCCATGATGGTGAAGGCCGGGCACGACAAGGCCCAGGCTGGCGGCCTGATTGCAGCCACAGGCGTCATCGGCCCGGTGATCCCGCCCAGCATCGGGTTGGTCATCTTCGGCGTAGCGGCCAACGTGTCCATCTCCAAGCTGTTCATGGCGGCCATCGTGCCGGGCCTGCTGATCGGCGGTGCTTTGTGGGTGACCTGGGCCTGGCTGGTGCGGCGTGAAAAGATCCAGCCACCGCCGCGCAAGTCCATGCGCGAAGTCCTGGCCGCTGCGCGCGAGGCCAGCTGGGCGCTGCTGCTGCCGATCATCATCCTCGTCGGCCTGCGCATGGGCGTGTTCACGCCGACGGAAGCCGCCGTGGTGGCCGCAGTCTATGCCTTCGTGGTGGCGACCTTCGTGTACCGCGAACTCACGCTGCGCCAGCTTTACCGCGTCTTCGTGGGTGCTGCCAAGACCAGCGCCATCGTGATGTTCCTGATCGCCGCCGCCATGGTGAGCGCCTGGCTCATCACCGTGGCCGACCTGCCCTCCAAGGTGGTGGGCCTGCTGGAGCCCTTCATGGGCAACAAGATTCTGCTGATGGCCGCCATCATGGTGCTGGTGATGGTCGTCGGCTCGGCGATGGACATGACGCCCACCATCCTGATCCTCACGCCCATCCTGATGCCGGTGGTCAACGCGGCGGGCATCGATCCGGTGTATTTCGGCGTGATGTTCATCATCAACAACTCCATCGGCCTGATCACGCCGCCCGTGGGCGTGGTGCTGAACGTGGTGGCCGGCGTGGGCAAGATGCGCATGGACGATGTCACGCGCGGCGTGCTGCCCTTCATGGCGGCCGAGTTCGCGGTCATGTTCCTGATGATCTTCTTCCCGATCCTGGTCACGGGGCCTGCGCGCTGGTTCCATGGGTGACGGCTGACGCCGGGCTCACGGCCTGAAGACTCGCAAGAGGTCTTCAGGCCGTTTCTTCTTGGTTGGCGCTCGGGTCGGAACGGGCGCGGGCCGGACGCAAAAAAAAGGCCGGATCGCCAGGGCCCGGCCCGAAGGACCGCAGTATCACCGGCCGGGCGGCTCGCGATGCTCGTCGCAGCACACCGCCCGCCAGCGATGCCGCGTCGAGGTCTGGCCGATGCCGGGATTGAAGGTGTTGGTCGGGTCCAGGCTGCGGTAGAAGCCCTCGAGCACCGGGTCGGCGCGGTAGATGTGACCGACGTTGTGTTCGGCCGGGTACTTCGCGCCGCGCGCGTCCAGAAGCGCCAGCACGCGCTCCTTGAACTGCGCGCAGTCCACGCCCTTCTTCACCAGGTATTCCTGGTGCATCACGTGGCAGAAGAAATGTCCGCAGTACATGGGCTGCTCGACCTGCGCGGCCAGCTCCGGCGGCAGGATCTCGAACCAGTCCAGCGCATTGCGCGGCAGCGCGATGTCCAGCGCCACCACGTCTTCCACCGTGTCGGCATGCACCGCCCGGTAGCGGTTGGTGGCGTTGCCGACGGCAAAGCGGTTCAGGAAGGCCGCGCCGGCCTCCTCCTCATTGCATTCGAAGAAGCCTGCCTCCGGGCGTTCGGCCATGAAGGTCTGCAGATAGGCACGCGTTTCCTCGATGCCCGCGTCGCTTACCTTCAAGAGCAGGTGGTGCGCGTAGCGGTCGCGAAAAGCGTTCATGCGCGCAGGCAGGTGTTCGGGCATCCGGTTGGCGAGCCGCTGCAGCAGGCGGTCGGCCAGGTTCCGCCCCAGCCCGCAGCGCTCGGCGAGCGCGTCGAAACGGCTCTTGAGCGCGAAGGCCAGCGGCACGCGCGCGGTGCCCAGTTTGCGGATGTAGACGAACAGGTCCTTGCCGTAGGTGCGGCTCAGATCGTAGGCCGAGCGGTGCATGTACTCGGCCGCCACGGGCAGGGAAGCGAAGCGGGCCAGCATGTGGCGGCGCAGGTCCGCGAGGTCGCGCGGCTGGTTGGTGCCGATGTAGAACACGCGGGTGTCCGTATCCGCCGCGAAGGTGTCCAGGCGCACCGCGAAGACGGCGATCTTGCCGGCGGAGCCCGAGGCCTCGTAGAGGCGGCGCGGGTCGGCGTTGTAGCGTGCTGGCTCACTGGAATCGATGTCGCGCACATGCTGCGAGTACTCGCGGTCAGAGGCCATGCGGCCGGGTTCGGCCGGCAGGTCGTCGCGAGCGAAACGGCCACTCTCCAGGTTGGCGAGGATCTGCTCGGGATCGTCGCCGAGTGCCATGCCCAGGTGGTTGACGAGCCGCAGTTGGCCGTCCTCGTCGATGCAAGCGAAGAGCGAGAACTGCGTGAAGGCAGGACCGCGCCGGATGAGCGAGCCCCCGGAGTTGTTGCAGATGCCGCCTGTCACCGAGGCGCCGATGCAACTCGACCCGATCACGGAATGCGGCTCGCGGCCCAGCGGCTTGAGCCTGCGTTCGAGCTGTTCGAGCGTGACGCCGGGCTGGGCCAGCACCTGCTCGCCGCGCTGCAGCAGGTCCAGCTGCTTGAGCCGCAGCATGTTGATGAGCACTACCGGGCGGTCGTAGCCGCCCTCCATCGGTGTGGAGCCGCCCGTGAGGCCTGTGTTGGCGGCCTGGCAGAGGATGATGGTGCCGGCGGCGTGGCAGGCCTTCAGCGTGTGCCACAGCTGCGTCAGGCTGCCGGGGCGCACCACGGCCAGCACGTCGCCGCCGCCGTAGCGAAAGCCGCTGCGGTAGCGGCGCGTGGACGCATCGCCCGTCAGCACATGGCCGCCGCCGACGATCTCCTTGAGGCGGGCCAGCAGGTCGGAGGGTGCGAGGGCGGCTGCCGGTGGCATGGCCGTCATGCGCGGACGGGCGCGCCGTCGACCAGCCGCCAGAGGCCCAGCGGGTTGGCCTGCTGCAGCGCCTCGGGCAGCAGGGCGTCGGGCAGGTCCTGGTAGCACACGGGTCGCAGGAAGCGGTCAATGGCACTGGCGCCCACCGAGGTGAACATTGCGTTGGAAGTCGACGGATACGGCCCACCGTGCACCATGGCATGGCACACCTCCACGCCCGTCGGGAAGCCGTTGACCAGCAACCGGCCGGCCCTGCGCTCTAGCACCGGCAGCAGGCGGCGGGCCAGCGGATGGTCCGCGTCTTCAAGATGCAGGGTGGCAGTGAGCTGGCCTTCCAGCTGCTCGGCCACGGCGATCAGCTCATCCGCGTCCTTCGCTCGCACCACCAGCGATGCGGGGCCGAAAACCTCGGACGACAGCGCAGGCTGCTCCATCAAGGTACGGGCGTCGGTGATGAACAGCGCGGCCTGCGCGGCGTTGTGTAAGGTGCTCGCAGTCTGGCCCTCGGCCACCCGCTGCACGCCTGGCGTGGCGGCCATCGTCTCCACGCCACTGCGGTAGGCGCCATGGATGCCAGCGGTCAGCATGGTCTGCGCGCTCTTGCGTTCCAGGGCCTCAGCCGCGGATTGCACGAATCGGTCCAGATCCGGTCCGTCGATGCCCAGCACCAGGCCGGGGTTGGTGCAGAACTGGCCGGCGCCCATGGCGAGCGAGTCGGCAAAAGCCTGTCCGATGGCGTCAGCGCGCTGCGCCAGGGCGGCGGGCAGCAGAAAGACCGGGTTGATGGCGCTCATCTCGGCATAGACGGGAATCGGCTCGGGCCGGCGGTTGGCGATGGCCACCAGGGCCAGGCCGCCTTGGCGCGAGCCGGTAAAGCCCACGGCCTTGATGGCGGGATGGGCCACCAGCGCCTCGCCGATGCTGCGGCCGGCGCCGATCAGCAGCGAGAACACGCCTTCGGGCAGGCCCTGCTCGCGCACCGCGTTCTGGATGGCACGGCCCACCAGCTCGGACGTGCCCAGGTGGGCGCCGTGCGCCTTCACCACCACGGGCGCGCCGGCGGCGAGGGCCGAGGCCGTATCGCCCCCGGCCACCGAGAACGCGAGCGGGAAGTTGCTGGCGCCGAACACCGCCACGGGGCCGAGCGGCACCTTGGCAAGCCGCAGGTCCGCGCGCGGCATTGGCTGGCGCTGCGGCTGGGCGGGGTCGATGGTGGCATGCAGGAAATGGCCGTCGCGCACCACGCTGGCGAACAGACGCAGTTGGCCGACGGTGCGGCCGCGCTCGCCCGTCAGGCGCGCCAGCGGCAGGCCGGTTTCGGCATGGGCGCGCTCCAGCAGGGCGTCGCCCAGCGCCATGATGTTGTCGGCGATGGCCTCCAGGAAGGCCGCACGGCGTGCCAGCGGCAGCGCGCGGTATTCGTCGAACGCTGCCGCGGCCAGGGTGGCGGCGCGGTCCACGTCGGCTGCGGTGCCGAAACCGAAGCGGGGCTCGGCGATGTCAGCGTTCGTGGCGGGGTTGAAGGCGCATTGGCCTCCGTCGGTGCCGGCGACCGCAGCGGCGCCGATCAGCATCTTGCCCGTGAGGGTCGTGGTCATGGTCATGGCGGACTCGTTGTGAAAAAGAAAACGGGACAACCACCGGGAGCGCCGGTGGCGGTATCGCCGCCCGCACCCTGGGCGGGCAGAAGCGCTCACATCGCTGCTTCGATCAGGCGGGCGTAGTCGTCCGCGCTCGCTTCGCGCGGGTTGGTCTTGTGGCTGTGGTCGGCCAGCGCGCCGGTGACGATGCGCGGCGTCAGGTCGGCCGTCACGCCCATCGCGCCCAGGCCGGCCGGGAGCCGGAGCCTGAGGGACATGTCCTGGATCGCGTCCTCCACCGACGCATGCGCCGGCAGGCCCATGGCCTGCGCCAGGCGGTCGATCTTCTCGTCGCGCACCACCGTCTCCGCCGCGCGGTTGAAGCGCACCACCGCCGGCAGCAGCACCGCATTGAGGGTGCCGTGGTGCAGGCGCGGGTCGATACCGCCCAGCGAATGGCTGAGGCTGTGCACACAGCCCAGGCCTTTCTGAAAGGCCAGCGCACCCTGCAGCGACGCGCTCATCATGTTGGTGCGGGCCTCGATGTCGCTTGGCTCGTGGAAGGCGGTTTCGATGTTCTTCCAGGCGCGGCGCAGGCCGTCCAGGGCGATGCCTTCGGCGGGCGGGTTGAAGCTGGGCGCGAGGAAGGTCTCGATGCAGTGCGCCACGGCGTCCATGCCGGTGGCGGCCGTCAGGCCCGGCGGCAGGCCCACGGTCAGCGTCGGGTCGCACAGCGCCACCTTGGGGATGACGTAGGGCGAGATGATGCCCACCTTGCGGCCATCGTCCAGGATGATGATCGCGCCGCGCCCGACCTCGCTGCCCGTGCCCGCCGTAGTGGGAATGGCCACCACCGGCACCGTGGCCGCCGTGATGCGGGCAAGCCCGCCCTCGATCAGCGCGAACTGGCGCAGCGGCCCCGGATGGCGGGCCGACACGGCCACGGCCTTGGCGAGGTCGATGGACGAGCCGCCACCCACGGCGATGATGCCGTCGCAGCCTGCTTCATGGAAGCTTGCCACCCCTTCGCGCGCCGCCGCCTCGGTGGGGTTGGAGGGCGTGCCGTCAAACACGTGAAAGTGCGGCAGGTCGTTCACGGCAAGGATGCGCTCGATCAACCCCGCCGCAACCACGCCCTTGTCGGTGATGAAGAGCGGTTTTTTGAAGCCGAGTGCCTGGCACACCTGTGCCAGCTCAGCGGCACTGCCCGCGCCGAAGCGGATTTCCGTCACGTAGTTGATCATCGCCATCGTTTATCTCCTGATATCAAGAATTTTCATATTCATCCGTCAATCGCGGAATTCTATGAGTGAGGCGACGTCGAATAAACTAACCGTTATCGATATAGCTATAACTCCAAGTCAATGCAGAACCCTTACAACCTCAACTCTGTGATGTCGCGTCTGCATGCCAGGCAGCTGCGGTTGCTGATCGCGGTGGCGGAGCAGGGCTCGCTGCTGGCGGCGGCGGACCGCGTGGGGCTGACGCAACCCGGGGCTAGCAAGGCGTTGAAGGAGCTGGAGTCCACGCTCAACGCGCCGCTCTTCATGCGCACCAACCGCGGGCTTGTGCCTACGGAAGCGGGAACCTGCGCGGTGCGCTTCGCGCGGCTGATCCAGTCCGACATCAGCCACTTGCAGCAGGAGCTGAGCGCCATCGCCAGTGGCGCAGGTGGCCGCATTGCCGTAGGCACCATCATGGGCGCAGTGCCGCTCCTGACGCGGGCGCTCACGCAGCTGATGGACCAGCAGCCGGACATCTCGGTGGAGATCGTCGAGGACACCAGCGAAAGTCTGCTCGCGCTCATCGACCAGGGGCGGCTGGACGCGGCCATCTGCCGCTCGTCGGTCAGTCCCAAACCCCATATGTACGACACCGTCGCGGTCAAAGACGAATCTCTAGCCGTCATCGCGCACCGGGCGCATCCTGCTGCGGGCCTGCCGTCTATCACGCTCCAGGATCTTTCCTCCAGCCGGTGGGTGGTGTACCGGGCGCGTATGCCGATGCGTCGCACGCTGGAGCGCGAGTTCTTCGACGAAAACTTGTTATTTCCTACGCACCTGATCGAGACTACGTCGGCGTTGGCCACCCTTTCGCTGCTGAGTCAGAACCCCAACCTGGTGGCCCTGGTGTCGGACGACGTGGCCGACTACGTCTGCCAGCACGGCATGGTCGCCCGCCTGCCGCTGCGGCTCAAGTCGCGCAGCGAGCCGTACGAACTCATCGCGCGGCGCAACGCGCACCGCCATCCGGCGCTGACGCTGCTGATCGATTCGCTGTTGGCCTTGCGTGCCGTTGCCGAAGAGGCCCCAGCGGCGCCCTGAACCGCCGCTTCTTACAATTGCGCCATGCAGCAGATCACCTACACCCGCGCCCAGCAGCTTCCCAACATCCTCGCCCAACGCATCGTCATCCTCGACGGTGCCATGGGCACCATGATCCAGCGCTTCAAGCTGGGCGAGGCGCAGTACCGGGGCGAGGGCTACACCGGGCCAGACGGTGCAGGTGATCGGTTCAAGGACTTTCCCCGCGATGTGAAGGGCAACAACGAGTTGCTGAGCCTGACGCTGTTGAATTGCATTCACTCCACGTCTTGGACGAATACCCCCTTCTGCTGTCAATA
>ERZ650308.1594-NODE-1594-length-11657-cov-37.465265_pt1 | contig 11657 bp, 10 predicted proteins | sample MGYA00376244_ERZ650308 | MGnify/ENA primary metagenome ERZ650308 (study PRJEB26733, sample SAMN07839295) | wastewater metagenome | biome: small river; feature: stream; material: water | place: USA: North Carolina | collected 2016-04-26 ...
TGCCGTGGCGCGAGAAGATTTCGATGCCCAGCTCTTCTTCCAGCTCAATGATGGCCTTGGACACGCCGGGCTGGGAGGTGTGGAGCGATTTGGCCACCTCGGTGAGGTTGAGGTTGCGGCGGACAGCTTCTTGGACGAAGCGAAACTGATGTAGGTTCATGGCGTGGCGGTGTAAAAAGCATCGCCATTATGCCTTGAGCATCTAACTAATCGATTCTTTATGCTTTGTAATAGCCGCGATACCACTCGACAAACCGAGCGATGCCGGTGCTCAGTGGTGTGGCGGGTGTGAAGCCGATGCACGCTTCAAGCTGGGTGGTGTCTGCAAAGGTGGCGGTCACGTCGCCGGGTTGGGCGGGCTTCATGATCTTGTTGGCTTCGACACCCACGGCTTGCTCGATGGTGTGCACAAAGTCCATCAACTGCACAGGGTCTGAGTTGCCGATGTTGAACACGCGGTAAGGCGCCCAGCTTTCAGCGCAACCAGGCTCTTGGCCTTTGGCAAACGTTTGTGGCACGGGTGGACGGTCGAGCACGCGCAAGGCGGACTCGACAATGTCGTCCACATACGTGAAGTCGCGCATTTGTTGCCCGTGGTTGTAAATCTCGATGGATTGCCCTTTGATGATGGCATCCGCAAATTTGAAAGGCGCCATGTCGGGGCGGCCCCAAGGTCCGTAGACCGTGAAGAAGCGCAGGCCCGTGGTGGGCGTGCCATACAAGTGGCTGTAAGTGTGGGCCATCAGTTCGTTGGCGCGCTTGGTGGCGGCATACAGGCTGACGGGGTGGTCGACAGGGTCTGACTCTTTGAACGGAAGTTTTTCGTTGCCGCCATACACGCTGGAGCTGCTGGCGTAGGCCAAATGTTTGACTTGCCAGTGGCGTGACCATTCGAGGATGTTCAAGAACGCGACCAAGTTGGATTGCGCATACACATGCGGATGGTCAATCGAGTAGCGCACGCCTGGCTGTGCAGCGAGGTGCAGAATCGCATCCGGACGCCAAGTGCCTAGTTGGCTTTCAATGGCAGACATGTTGACCAAGTCTTCTTCGATGAAGCGGAAGTTGGGCTTGTCCAACAGTTGCTGCATGCGTGCATGCTTGAGCTTGACGTCGTAATAAGGGGTGAAGTTGTCAATGCCCACGACATCGTCGCCACGTGCTAACAATCGTTGAGCTGCATGCATGCCGATGAAACCGGCACAACCTGTGAGAAGTACTTTCATGCGGTGATTGTCCCGCAAAATGGTGAAGACGGCTCCCCGCGCGTTCACGCGTGTGCTTGGTAGATCCGCCTCGCTCGCCAATGCACATAAATCCAGCGTGTCGACCACGCGCAAGCCCACAAAAGCAGGCCACCAAAGAGCACATCGCCTAAAAAGTGGCCGCCTTGCGCCATGCGAATCAGGCCCAGCACCAAGCCTGCGGTCCAGCCAATGGCCAGCCAGCGGCGACGCGCACGTGTGGTGGCGAGCGCACCTAATGAAATAAGTACAAATCCAGTGCCTGCATGGCCACTCATGAATGAGCAATTGCGGTCACAGGCCGAACTGGGCACCAACGGCGATGCATAAGCTTCGGTTCCCCCAAGCTCGGTGATCTGGCTAGGGCGTGGTCGGCCCCAGTTGTCTTTGAACCCCTCATGCATGATGATCCAAAGCCCCAAGATGAGGCAGGCCAGCAAGGCGATGACTTGTCGGCGAGTCGTGTGCGTCATTGAGCTTCGCGCAAAGACCAGCATGAGTACGCTGACCGCCAGCATGGCTCGGCCAACCCAAGGGATGGTCATGTGCCAAGTAGAAACCCAAGGCCAATGGTCAGCGGTAAATCCTAGGCCAGGGGTGTAAAACCAACTGGCGACGCGAAGATCAAGTTCAGGCCAAACCAGATACACCGCGATGCAAATCAGGGTGATGGCAAGCCAGGTTTGCACTTCATGGCGTTGGGGGCGTGTCATTGTTGTGTTTGCAGTAGCCAAACTTGCAAGGTGATGCGACCCGACTGTGCTTCGTCGAGTTTGCGGGCATTTGGATATCGGCTCAGCAGTATGGCGTCTGGCTCACTCGGATTGAGCCACACCACCGCTTTGTCTGTGGCGTTGGCGGGCCAAGGTTGCTTCCATTCAAAGTGGTGGTGGACGCCACCATCGCTGTTCCATGCGTAGAGCTTGGGTTCCAGGGTGCGAAGGCTGTAAGCCGCTTGCACCAGTGTGCTGCGGTCACTGGTGATCCAAGGCAACTCGCGGTAAGGGGTGAGTGCTGGTTTGAGGGATTGCAACGACTCATCCCAACCGCGCATGCGGCCCCAGATGTCCCATTTGGATTGGTTGGGCTGGGTTTGAACACCCACCCATTGTTTGATGTCACCCCCCGTGGCGATGAATCCGCTCAAGGCCAAACCAGCGAGGCATATCCAAATGAAACGCGTCAACGAAAGTGCGTGTTGATTGGCCCAGTATGCCAACCACAAACACACACCCAAAGCCATGGGCACAGACCAGTTGATGAGGGCTTTGGAGTTGAGTGCTTGCACCAAACCCAAGGTCAGGATGGGGAGGGAGAACGCAAGCGCGTAAGTGCGTGGTGTCCAAATGCGTGTTGGGTCAGCAGATGGAGCCTGGGCTAAAGCGACGCGGTTGCTTCGATGTTTGCGCCAAAGCCAAACGCAAATCAGCCAGACGCTTGGTCCCAAAATCAACAGTTGACCAAAAGAAAATTCGAGCCCAGACGCTAAAGCGCGGCGCCATCCGCCTGCGCCATCTGCGATGGTTGAGCCAGTTTCTTGCACTGTGATTTCTAAGGTGTGTTGGGCCGTTGGCCAGTGGTTAGCCACATTCCACGCTAGGTGTGGCAACAGCACCAGCACCGCCACGGCGCTGGCGATCAAGCCGCCGAAAAACACGTGGCGACGGTGTGCGGGTGGGGTTGTCACCAAAAGCCAAATTGCTGAAATGCCCAAAGCCAGTGCGCTGTATTTGGACAACACACCGAGTCCCAAGCACAGTCCGCAGGCGATCCACCACCCAATGGCACGCGCGCCTGAGGCGTGGGCGGCTTCCCAAAGGGTGACCATGCAAAGCGCCCAGAACAAGGTGAGTGGCGCATCTGTCGTGACGCTCAGGCCCAACAGGCCCGAAATCAATGTGGCTGAAAAAAGACCCCCCGCAAAAATTGCGGTGCGCATGCCACTCATGCGGTAGGCGAGCCAACCCAGCACCCATGCGCTCAGGACCCAGCAGAGCATCGACAAGGCTTTGACGCCCAACAACGAATCGCCCCATAAAGCGGTAGACGCTTTGATGAGTGCGACCAAGACAGGAGGCTTCGAGAAGTAGCCCCATTGCAAGTCACGTGACCACAGCCAATATTGCGCTTCGTCCACGTGCAGGCCCGCTCCACTGAGGGTGAACTCAAGCATCCTCAAGCCCAGCAAGCTGATGGAGATCAGCGCGAGAACGACGAGCGTGGTGGGGGTTGCAGAGTGGGTCCGGTTCATAACTTAGGCGTGAGGTCGTGGCTCAGGGGATGGGTTTGAGCAGCAGCAGACCGCGGTGGTTGTGCGCTGTTTCGTAGCGGTTCATGGGAAGGCCCTGTACGCGATCATGGCGCACGATGACCCAGTCGGTCGCCGATGGGGGCTGTTGTGTGGTTGGGTTGCCGAGATAAAAGGCAAAACTCGGTTGGTGCATGCGCCACTGCACGATGCGTGCTTCGGGGTGGTGTTGGCGAGCCCATGTGGCGACTTCTTGGAAGGGCGCTTGGAGCACTTGGCCTAGCCAAGGAATCACAACGCCAATCCACAACATGCTGACCAACCAAACGCAAGTCATGAGGCGAGCCCAGGTATTGCATCGCCGTGTGACGGCCAACAGCACACCTGCTAAAGCGACGCAGGCCGCAGCGACTTGAACGGCGAACCCATCCGGTGCGCTGGCAAGCAACGGCTGCACCCATGTGTCGGTGACCGTGCTGGCGCCCCACGCGGCAATGAAAGGCACGGCAAATGCCAACGCGCAAGATAAGCCTGTGCAAATCCAAAGCAAGGCTTGCCAAGCCACAGATGTTGGGCTTTTGACCGATTGAGCTGCCATCAACAACACCAAGGGCGTGATGCCGTAGAGCATGTAGTGGGGAAGCTTGGTTCCTGAGAGCGAAAAAAATCCCAGCACAAACAACACCCAAATCCACAAAAACCGCTGCAACGGGTCAGTCCATTGCGTGCGCATGCTACCCAGCAGACGTGCGCACCACGGTGACCACGGCAGCAGCAGCAAGGGTAAAACCATCACGTAGTAAAGCGGGTTGCCGCGGTGACCCTCTAAGGTGTCGGTGAAACGCTGGACGTTGTGTTTGAGAAAGAACCCCTCCACAAAAGCCATTTCATGCCGTTGCAAAGCATAGAGGTACCAAGGTACAGCAATGGCAAGCATGAGCAACCAACCCTTGGGCTCCCAAAATGCCAGCCAAGCGGTGCGGCCACGGTCAGTAGCCAATGACCAGAGAAATAAAGTGACGCCCGGAATCAGCAGTGCCACAGGGCCTTTGGTGAGTAGGCCAAGTCCGCACCACACATAAGCCCAACGCAATGCCGTGCGTGAGCCTGTGGACGCAAAACTCCATAAGCACAAACCTGTGGCAATCAGCAAGGCGTTGAGCATGCCATCGGCTGTGGCAGCGCGGCCAATGGCTAACAGACCCAAACTCGACCCCAGCATGAAGGCTGCACGTTGTCCGGCTTCATCACCCCATTGTTTCGAGGCAAAGCGCCAGACACCGAAGGTGGCAGCCAACACAGCCAAGGCAGAGGGCAGTCGAGCAACCCAGTCGTAGGGGCCGATCAAAGCCATCAAGGCAGCTTGGCACCAATAGATGAAGATGGGTTTGTCAAAGCGATCAGCGCCATTGAGGGTGGTGTGTCCCCAATCGCCAGAGGTCAGCATTTCGCGTGAAGCTTCGGCAAAAGCACCTTCGTCGACATCGAACAAGGGGGCGCCTGCAAGGCGAACCAAATACAGGCTCAGTAGCGCGAGCGCGACCCATGTTGCGCTCGTCCAGCGAAAGGGATTGCAGTAGCGAATCATGCGGATGCGGTGTGCCAGCCCTCTGACGGCTCAGGCGTGTCGTTGCGCATCACGTGGTAGGAGCGCGCGCCGCTTTGGTCAAAATAGCTGCGCATCAAAATTTCAGCCAACACACCGGTGGTCAGCATTTGCACGCCAGCCAGCAATGCGAAAAATCCCAACCACAACAAGGGACGGCCGCCCACTTGTTCGCCGAATAACTTCAGTACACCCAAATAGGACAGGATCAAGCTGCCTGCAGCAGAGAAGACGAGGCCAATGCCGCCAAAGAAGTGACCAGGACGCGTGCCAAAGCGCAGGAAAAAGTACATGGCCAACAAGTCCACGATGACACGGAAAGTGCGAGAAATACCGTATTTGGACTCGCCCAGCACCCGTGCATGGTGGCGCACTGGTTCTTCAGCCATGCGACGCGGGGAGGTGACAGTGGCCAACCAAGCTGGGATGAAGCGATGCATTTCGCCATACAGACGAACTTTGCGGAGCACCTCTCCACGAAACGCTTTGAGGCTGCAGCCCAAGTCTTTGAAGTCCAAGCCCGAAACTTTGCGAATCAAGGTGTTCGCAATCATGGAAGGAAACTTGCGCAAGATAAAACCATCTTGGCGCTTTTGGCGCCAACCTGCCACCATGTCAAGGTCTTCATTGAGCAGGCGAGCGACCAGTTTGGGGATGTCGCGTGGGTCGTTTTGTAAATCACCGTCCATGGTGACGATCACGTCACCACGTGCTGCATCAATACCGGCTTGCATGGCTGCGGTTTGTTTGAAGTTGCGTCGCAACTCCACCACGCGAATGTGTGGGCCAATTTCTTTGGCACGTTTGAGCAAAGCGGCGACGGTGTTGTCTGAGCTGCCATCATCGACCAAGATCATTTCCCAAGGCATGGGGTAGTGGCTCAGGGCTTCTTGCACCGCATCAATTTGCAAGGGGGCGTTCTCTTGCTCGTTGTACATGGGCACGACGACCGACAAGGTGTGGTGTGGCATGGTTGTGATGGGGTCTGACATGATGTGAAAACCTTATTGAGAAAATGTGGCGGATGCCCCGTCCAAGCGATGAAGCGGTTTTTGACTCCAGCCCAAAATACGTGCCACTGTGGCGGATCCTACGGTGACGGCCAAGGCCAGCAAATGCACAGCCAAAGCTGTTGCTGCAATTTCTTGCCAAGGCAGTGTGGCGGTCCATTGAACGCCAAAAATGACGCCCCCTTCATACGGGCCAAAACCCGCCGGAGGCTGCAAGGGAAGTGTAGCGGCGAGCTCGCCTCCTGCTGCGCCGTGTAAGGCGGTTCTAAAGTCGATCGGCAGCATGACCCAAAGCGGCCAGGCAATGGCGCAGGCTTTCAAGATCCAGTTGGAAATGGCATACATCCAGCTTTCCCAAGCCGGTGGCGGTGCCTGAAATGGTGCGGCGCCTTCTTTGCGGGACATGTGGTACATCAACCAAGTCCAACTCAGAGGCAGTATCCACATGGCCACTGCCATGAATACAACGGCCAATCCCAAGCTGATTTCTATAGAAAACGGGGCAAACAGGGCTACGGAAAGACCACCCAAAACAGCCATGTCTTGCACACGCAGTCTGAGCAAGCTGATGCTGGCTTGACGGATAGAGATGCCACCTTGTCGGTGCAGCACCCAGACATAAATGGCTTCGCCGCCGCGCATGGGTACGAGCACGACCCAAGCACTGTGTCGGACCATCAGACCCCAAGCTTCGCGCCAACCCATATCGAGGGTGTCACGCCACTCGGTGCGAACACGACCTGCTCTGAGCAAGTGACTGGCAACCAAACCGATGGCGCTGACGAGCCAAATATAAACGGGCACACGTTCCCAAGCGCTCATGGCGACTTCCCAGTCGACGGCACGCAGCATCCAAGCCATGACGGCTATGGCGATGAGGGTGACCGCGATGGAGGACCATAGCTTTTTCGATGAATTTTTCATGCAGAATTTTCAGAGGTGGGTTGCACCCACCAAGTTTGGATGCGCCACGCGATGCTCAGCACAGCGATCACGCCAAGCAGCCATTGCCAAACCAAGGCCAGCGGCATACCTTCGTCCAGCGTGAAAGCGGCCCAAGCGCCAACTGACTCAATCAAGACTGGCAACCATGGAAATGCATGCGTGTTGTGGCGTGGCCATGCAAACGGAAAACGCCAAGCCAGCCAACCCACCATTAACCCTAAGCCTGCGCCCACCAGCACATCGGCAGGCCAATGCGCACCTACAGCGATGCGAGAGAGCGCGATGACTAAGGCGACGGCCCAGGACAGCCATTCAAGCCAGCGCGGGTAGGCGTGCGAACGAATCAAGCAAACCCACAGCGTTCCCATCGTGAGAGCAGCGAGGGCATGGCCCGACGGCATGGAGTGGTAGTTGATCACAGGATTGCCGATGAAGTGCAGCAAGTCCACAGGCAGAACATGCCCAGGCCTTGGCAGACTCAGCAAGGGTTTGATGGCGTGCGTCACGATGCCGCCAATGATGAATCCTGTCAGCACCACACGCGCGCCTAAATCACTTCGGCTCAGGGCGCTCACCAAAATCAACACAGCCCAGCCCAAGCCAGACACTGTGGTGCATGACCAAAATGTGTCTGGTAACAGGCGTGCGGCCTGGTTGAGTTCAAGCATCAGAGCCGGATGCCAATCCGAAAGATGGGTAAAGACGCCTGCCGCGATGAGCAAAGTCGCCATCGCGAACCAAACACGCCCGTTAGGCGGCGATGAATCGTTGTGGTGCATGCTGACGCAGAGGTGGCTGTGGTGAATCAATCGCTGCCAAACAGATCACGTGTGTAGACCTTGTCTGCCACATCGCTGAGATCTTCGGTTTGTCGATTGGCGACGATCACGTCGCACTGAGACTTGAACGATTTGAGGTCATGCGTAACTTCGGATTTGAAGAACTCTTCTTGCGCCAACAAAGGTTCGTAAACAATCACACGAACCCCTTTGGCTTTGAGTCGTTTCATCACACCTTGAATACTGCTGGCACGGAAGTTGTCGCTTCCCGCTTTCATGATGAGTCGGAAGATGCCCACAGTGCTTGGCTTGCGTCGCAAAATGTCATCGGCAATGAAGTCTTTGCGCGTGCTGTTGGCGCTGACGATGGCGCCAATGAGGGTTTGCGGCACATTGCTGTAATTGGCCAGCAACTGCTTGGTGTCTTTGGGGAGGCAATAGCCGCCGTAGCCAAAACTTGGGTTGTTGTAGTGGCTACCAATGCGCGGATCTAGGCAAACACCATCAATGATTTGGCGTGTGTCCAGGTTGTGCGAGGCTGCGTAGCTGTCAAGCTCGTTGAAATATGCGACGCGCAGGGCGAGATACGTATTGGCGAAAAGTTTGATGGCTTCTGCTTCTGTGCTGCCGGTGAATAGCACCTGCACATCTGGCTTAAAAGACGCCTCTTGCAACAAGCCTGCAAAGATGCGGGCACGTTCAGAAACCTCACCCACCACAATTCGGCTGGGGTAGAGGTTGTCATGTAAGGCTTTGCCTTCGCGCAAGAATTCTGGGCTGAAGAAAATTTGTTCAGTTTCCAACTCAGTGCGAATTTTTTCAGTGAAGCCTACGGGAATGGTGGATTTGATCACCATCACCGCTTTGGGGGCGATGCGCTTCACGTCTGCAATCACCGACTCAACTGAGCGGGTGTTGAAGTAATTGGTTTGGGGGTCGTAATCTGTAGGGGTGGCAATGATCACGTAGTCAGCGTCTTGGTAGGCGTCGACAGGATCTAGCGTTGCACGCAGATTGAGTGGTTTTTCAGCCAAATAGGCTTCAATGTCGCGGTCATCGATAGGGGAATGCCGTGCATTGATGGCTTTGACGCGCTCGTCAACGATGTCCAGTGCCACCACTTCGTGACGTTGTGCAAGTAAAACTGCGTTAGAAAGACCGACGTAGCCCGTGCCTGCAATGGCGATTTTCATAAGTTTTCACGCAATTATTAAAACTATTCATTCTAACATTTGGCCCTGATTGGCCATTGCGTCACTCTAGGGCGATATCGGCCAGTAAATCCAACAGTTTGGCTTGTTCTCCAACCGCGGGCTGGCAGGTGATATCCACCGTGGGGTGGGCCGCTTTTAAGGCGCGAATCAACTCAGGTAGGTCTTCGCGCGCATGACGTCCAACGCCTAAAAACATGGGGACCACACACAGGCTGGTGACGCCTTCGCTCACCAGCGTATTGGCAACTTGCGGCAAGCTGGGTTCGGTCAGCTCCAGATAGGCGCATCGCACCACCGTTGTTGGGGCGCGTTGGGTGATACGTTCGGCCACCGATTGGATAGGCTTGTGCCATAACGGGTCGCGTGATCCATGGGCAAACAAAATGATGGCGTGCATGTTTTATTGTCGCACCACCAACCAACCGAAAGCGGCCAGTGATGCGCAGGTGTAAAGCAGTCCTGGGGCGGCGGCTGCAAACCACGGGGACCAATTGTTGATATTGCCGACGTAGCTGAAGACGTTGTTGAGCAAGAAAAAGCTAATGCCAGCCAAGACGCCACCAAACACATGGCTGGCAATGTTGCCGCTGCGTGAATGTAGATAAGCAAATGGAAGCGCTAGCACCACCATGACCAAGCAGCTGAGTGGGTAAAACACTTTTTTCCAAAATTCAATCTCAAAACGTTGAGAGGTTTGGCCGTTGGCATTCAAATGTTTGATGTATTGAAACAAATCAATGGTGCCCATGCGTCCAGGTTTCAAAATGGCGACGGAGATCATCTCGCTGCTAATTTCAGTGGGCCAATAAGTTTCATCGGTATGCGTTCTGAGCAAATGACTGTTTGCGCTATTGGGCTGAAGTTCGTTGCGTTCTGTTTGACGAAGCAGCCATGCATCATTGCCAATCTTTGCATCGGTCGCTTGGCTCAGAGATTGCCATTCACCTTCGGTGTTGAATTCAAAAATGCGAATGCCTTGTGGGGAACCATCAGATGACAGTTGATGGATATTCAGAAATATTCTTTTGTTTTCTTGGGTTTCACGCAACCAAGCACCCGTGTGCCCAACTTTGATTTGTGACCCTAAATACCGTGACTTGAGCAGCTGTGCGTAACGATCAGACACGGGCGTGAGATAGTCGCCCACGGCAAACGTGATGAGCACAAACACGGCACCTAATCGCATGAGGTTTTTGAGCGCAAGCAGTGGGGTCAACCCGCTGGTGCGCAAAATAGTGAACTCCGAACTTTGGGCCAGTCGAGACATGACAAAAATGGTGCCAATCAACACCGAGATGGGCAGCAGTTCGTACAAGTGGCTAGGAATGGATAGCAAAACAAATCCAAACGCATGTCTGAGTTGGTACACATTGTTATTGCCCCCCACGTTGGGCAGTTCGTCAATGAAATCAAAGAAGAAAAAGAGGGCAAGAAAACAAAACGTGACAAAAGTCACTGACACCAAAACTTCGTTGTAAATCAGCTTGCGAAGGGTTTTCATAAGTAGGGTGACGTTAGGCTTTCGCACGCATAAAAAGTTGACGCCAGTTCCAGTGGTAATGACGTGCCGATAACCACGCAAACGCTAATAAAAAGACACCTCCGTGTAGCAAGATGAGCAAAGGGGCAACGCCTACTTTGCCTGCGCGAACCCAGCTTTGTCCAAGGTTAATCAAGTTGAAGTAAACGACAAAGATAAGCAGTGCTTGTGCCAAGTTTCCACCTCGTCCCACGCGAGGGTTTGCGCTGGTGATGGCCAAAGCGATGATCAGCACATTGAATGCTGAAATGGCCACGCCCAAGCGCCATCCCAATTCAGCCAAGTTGCTAGGTTGGGGATTTTGAATCAGTTGGAGGGTGCTGATGGTTTTGGCTTGTGGGGCTTCCGTCGTTTTGGCTGACTCGTTCAGTTGGCTGGTGTAACGCTTGAATTGCGTCACCTTCAGTTCAGACTTGCCAATCGTTTGTTCAATGCGTTGCCCGTTTTCGAGCACCAAAAACGGTTCGTCGTTGATGCTTTCCACATGTCCCGTTTTAGAGGATGTCATCGATTGTTTGTTGTGATCTGTCGATGAAATGAAGATGTTTTTGCCTTCTTTGTTGTCAAGACTTTCTTTGTCAATGAAAAAGACACGTGACCCACTGGCTGACTCTTGAAACTGACCGGGTGCGACGCGCTCTAGATCACCACGTCGCTCGTAGCGATCTTTGAGCTCTCCAATCTGTTGGTTAGACCAAGGCCAAACCAGCAGCATGAGCACAAAAACGCTCAGCAACATGGGCCATGCGAATCGCATCATGGGTGTCATCAGGGAGCGAAGCCCTTTGCCACTGACGTACCAGATCACCATCTCGCTTTCTAAATACATGCGCGAGAGGGTTCCGACAGCTGCAATGAACAGGCTCATGGTCAACACAATGGGTAAATGGCCGAGCATGGTGTAACCCATGATCAAGCTGATCTCGGCTGGGTTGACGCTGCCGCTAGAGGCTTGGCCTAGTGTGCGGATCAGCATCATGGTCATCACGATGGTGACCAAGACGGTGAGGGTGGCGCCAAAACTGCGTGCCAGCTCTTTACGAATGGAGGAATGGAATAACATCAGCGACA
>ERZ650308.1595-NODE-1595-length-11656-cov-6.552366_pt1 | contig 11656 bp, 11 predicted proteins | sample MGYA00376244_ERZ650308 | MGnify/ENA primary metagenome ERZ650308 (study PRJEB26733, sample SAMN07839295) | wastewater metagenome | biome: small river; feature: stream; material: water | place: USA: North Carolina | collected 2016-04-26 ...
CGTTCCATACCTTCTCAGCCAGAGTCAGCGGCTTAGCTGTCATTAACACACCTCAGAATGATCGAAGTCCAAGTTTACCGCGCACGGGCCTAGATTGCAGCGGTATAGGCTGGCCAGATGACCTCCTTAGACCTCGATATCCTTCAGAAAAAGACCATCCGGGTACTAACGGCAGGCCAGGTTTTATCTGGGTTTGGGCTCGGTTCCACCCTGTCCATCGGTTCATTGCTAGCCGCTCATCTTTCTGGTTCACCGGCTTGGGCGGGTTCAGCCGCCACCTTTAGCACGCTGGGGGCTGCAGCTTGGGCCATTCCCCTGGCCCGTTTGGCTTTCGCTCGCGGCCGCCGCGTTGCCTTGGCAACCGGTGCTGCTCTCGCAATCACAGGCGCGACTTTGGTGATTACGGCAGCTGCCGTCGAGTTCTTTCCGCTTTTGCTAATTGCACTCTTTTTACTTGGCGCGGGTTCTGCCGTGGGTCTGCAAGCGAGATTCGCAGCCACCGACCTGCCATCTAGTCGTTCGACCGGCCGCGACCTATCGGTGGTGGTTTGGGCAACAACCTTCGGCGCGGTTATCGGACCAAACATGTTTGGCCCGGGTGAGATTGTCGGTCACGCTCTGGGCTTACCAGCGATGACCGGTCCATTTCTGTTCACGATAATTTCACAGGTAGCCGCTTCATCGGTGTTTTGGTTTGGCCTTAATCCAGACCCGCTTTTGGTGGCCAAGGAATTGAATGCGGCGAAGACCAAGGGAAAAACTTCGTTCGCCACCGCTATCGCCACCCTGAAAAAATACCCACTTGCTGCACTGGCTATCAGTGCCATCTCGCTTAGCCACATGGTGATGGTCTCAGTAATGTCGATGACCCCAATTCACATGAAAGGCATGGGTTTTGACCTAGTCATAGTTGGCTTCACCATTAGCCTGCACATTGCTGGCATGTACGCATTCTCGCCAATTTTCGGTTGGTTATCAGACAAGATTGGTCGCGTGCAGACCGTGATTCTAGGTCAAACGATTTACGTTGCGGCACTTCTGATCGCAGGTTTTGGCCAGGATGACCGAACCCTGGTGACCATTGGATTGTTCTTGCTTGGGCTTGGCTGGTCGGCCTCCACTGTAGGCGGCGCCGCACTTCTAACCGCGACATTGCCGGTCGAAGAAAAAACAAATGTGCAGGGACTGAGTGATGCCCTGATGAACCTGTCAGGCGCTTTCGGCGGCGCAATTGCCGGAACAATTCTTGCCGGATTCATGTTTCTGGGATTAAATCTTGCCGCTCTTGTTCCAGTGTTTTTGATTGCCATAAGTGCGGCCGTGACTCGGCTTCGCCGATCAAGCGCAGTCAATTAAATAAAACTCCCTCCCGAGAGCAAGTCATCGAGAGGGAGATTCGTGATCCCAACGGGATTTGAACCCGTGCTGCCGCCGTGAGAGGGCGGTGTCCTAGGCCGCTAAACGATGGGACCGTTAGAGCAACCTGTCTATTATGCCACCGATGACTGGCGTGCGCTAGTTGCGTATACCCGCAGAGCCCCGGGCACGATTTCCGCGGTTACCGGAGCAAAACCAACCGGTTCGCCATCAGAAAAAGCTGGCATCTGAATCTTTGAACTGAGCGTAACTTTTTTAGCAGATATGAATTCCACTGCCGGGTGAGTAACGTGATCGCCGGTATAAACCCTCGGAAAAACTTTCAGGAGTTCCAATCGAGAGATTTTATTGACAATAAACAACTCCAATTTTCCGTCGTCAATCTTTGCGTGCGGCGCCACCAGCATTCCGCCCCCGAAGTACGGAGAATTTCCAACCGAGCAAAGCATCGCTTCGAAATGTTTTTCAACACCATCAATAGTTGCGGTGTATTGCACTGGCTTGAAAGCTGCTAATTCGGCAACCATGGCAAATTTGTAGCGGCTCGGACCTTTTGGCCACTTCCAAAGATTTGCCCGCTGATTAACCAAGGCCGCAAAATCAACCGACATACTGCCGAAATACCAAAAATCCCCAACAGAACTATTTGCCCTAACCAAATCTACGGTTCTAGGCTGCCTGAGATTATTCAGAATCACGCGGCTTCCGGCGATTGCATCTCCGATGGGCAAGCCCAGTGCTCGCGCCGCATCGTTACCGGTTCCGGCTGCAACGATACCTAGCGGCAGATTTCCGTCTGCGCAGAGATTTACACCAAGGTGCGCCATTCCATCGCCGCCAACGACAACGAGCCCGTCAATCAAATGATCATTGATTGCTTCCCTGGCGTTGTTCTCGCTTTCCCCCATCGAGTTTCCGGTTAGATCCAGAACTTCGCTTTCCCGCTGTAATTCTGCAATTACTTTCTCGCCCTCAAGCTTTCCCGCACCATTGCCGGAAGATGGGTTGATGATCACGCCAAGTCGCAACATAATTTTTTACCTCGGACTAACCAAAACTACGACTGCACCGAGAATAGTTAGTGCAAGAGCAAAAATAGCAATTACCTTTTGCGTATTTGCGGCTCTTGCCTTTTTTGAGAGAGCAATTAACGATAAGACTGGCTCCATGCCCGTGCCGCGCAAGTGCAAGCCTGCGGCTGTCGATGAAGTAGCGCCATCAGAATCAATTGCTATTCCAATTTGTGCCTCGGAAAGGGCGAGCCCATCGAGGTCGAGCCTTCCTACTACGGCAACTTTTGAACCGTCGGATTTTAACTTGCGCACGACATCGGCTTTACGATTTGCACTTATCTCGGCAAATACCTCGGCAATATTTAATTGTTTCGCAACGTGTTGGGCTACACCAGTTGCATCTCCGGTTACCATTGCAACGCGAATTTTGCGTTCGTGAAATTTGTTCACAAGTGACGCGGCTTCCGGCAAAACAGATTCGCTCAATTCGATCATTCCCAAAAGTTGTGTACCTTGTACTACGTATACAACTGTGTTGCCGAGCTGATTGGCAGAATCAGACCTAACTAAGTCATCAACGTAAATGGGTATGTTTTTGGAAGTTAGAAGCGCTGGGCCACCAACGAAGATTGCTTCCCCATTGATGATTCCTGAAACACCTTGCCCAGGAATTGAACGCACATCCACTGCAGTTATCGGCTCCAAGTTTTTATTGGCGGCATCTTGAACGATAGAGACTGCGATTGGGTGTTCCACCTGTGATTCGATAGCCGCGGCGATGGACAACAATTCGTCAGCCGATGACAACGGTGAACCGTATGCCAGCCTGGATTTGATTACTCGCCGAATCGGGGCGGTCAGAGTTCCGGCCTTATTGAAGAGAACCACGTCGACATCTGCCGCTAGTTCAAACTGAGCGATATCGCTGATCACCAAGCCAAGCTGAGTCGCACGGGCTAGTACTCTTGACCCGATTTTTGCTTGTCTTTGTTCGCTACCCACACCAAAATCTTAAGGCACAAACCTAAGGCAGAATGAGTCTATGCAAATCACCAAGTACGAGCACGCCTGTCTGGTCCTAGAGAAAAATGGACAAAAGGTGGTTATCGACCCTGGGTTTTACACTCGTCCGGTCACGGATCTTGAAAATGTCTTGGCGATAGTGCTAACGCACATGCACGATGACCACTGCTATGAAGAGCAGATTGATCGAATTTTGAAGAACAATCCCGCTGCCAAAATTTATGGCACCGATGAAGTTTGCACGCGGCTTGCTGACTACCAAGTCACTAGCGTTCATCACGGTGATTTCTACACCCTTGGCGAATTCACCCTGGAGTTCTTTGGCGACATGCATGCAGAAATCCATCGATCGATACCGCTGATTCAAAACTGCGGAGTGATGGTGAATGGAACCCTCTATTACCCTGGCGATAGCTTCACCCAACCAGACCGCGTGGTTGATGTGCTTGCCTGTCCGACTTCGGCCCCCTGGCTAAAGATCAGCGAGGTGATGGATTTTGTTGCTGCGGTAAAGCCGCGAAAGTGCTTCGCAACGCACAACGTGCACCTAAGCGAAGTTGGACATGAAATGAATAATGGCCGCGTAAAGCAGGCTGTCGAAGCCGGTGGTGGAGTTTTTGAATATGTCTTGCCCGGCAATAGCCTGAGCATATAAAAAGTCTGTCTTAACTTGCTGGGGTACCTGGACTCGAACCAAGAACAAAGGTACCAGAAACCTCCGTGTTGCCAATTACACCATACCCCAAGGTACTGCCGAGCCCGAGGGCTCGATTTACCATCTTAGCCGTGCTAGACGGTGCGAGCAAACGCCTCTAGACGAGCAATTGTCTCGGTCTTGCCAAGGATTTCCATTGATTCGAAAAGCGGTGGGGAAATCCTGCGACCAGAAATTCCGGTGCGCAACGGACCAAAAGCAAAACGAGGCTTGAGCTCTAACTCTTCGATCAACGCTTTATTCAATACCGCTTGAACTTGCTCAGTCTTGAAATCTTTTTCATCGATTGCGCTTAGTGCCACGATGGATGCGGTTAGAACTTCGCCGATGTTTTCCGGCATTCCGGCTAGTGCGTCTTCATCGATGCTGATTTGATCGGCAGTCTTGAACAAAAAGCTAAGCAGTTCTGGAGCTTCGCTCAAAACAGTAACGCGCTCTTGAATCAACGGAGCTGAGGCTTCGAGAATCGCATCCTCTGCTTCACTCAATGTTGCTCCCACTACCCCAGCACTCTGCAGGTAAGGCAAAATGCGTGCCTTGAAATCCTGCGGTGTTAGCAGGCGAAGGTGTGAAGCATTTATAGCATCGGCCTTTTTCTGATCGAAACGCGCCGGGTTTGGATTCACGTTCTTCACATCGAAGGCAGCGGCAAGTTCATCCAAGGTGAAAATGTCTTGATCGGCGCTCAAGCCCCAGCCAAGCAGAGCAAGGTAGTTGAGCAAGCCTTCAGGAATGAATCCGCGGTCACGGTGGTGGAAGAGATTCGCCTGTGGGTCGCGCTTTGAAAGCTTCTTGTTGCCTTCGCCCATTACGTAAGGCAGGTGACCAAACTGGGGTATGAACTTTGTGATTCCGGCCTCAAACATCGCGTTGTAAAGCGCAATTTGACGAGGAGTAGAAGATAACAGGTCCTCGCCACGCAAAACGTGGGTCACTCCCATAAGTGCGTCGTCAACCGGGTTAACCAAGGTGTAAAGCGGTTGCCCGTTTGGCCGAACCACAACAAAATCCGGAAACGAGCCCGCTGGGAAGGTAATTTCACCGCGAACTAAATCGGTGAAAGTGATGTCAACATCAGGTACACGAAGTCGAAGCGCTGGGCTACGACCTTCTGCGCGGTAAGCAGCACGTTGTTCTTCACTTGAATCGCGCTCTGAATTGTCATAGCCAAGCTGAACCGCACGGCCGGCAGCCTGGTTGCGCTCGTCAATTTCTTCGCCGGTCAGGTAGCTCTCATAGATGTGTCCGGTTGCCCTTAGTTTTTCAACGACTTCCTGATAAATGTGTCCGCGCTCGCTCTGGCGATATGGCTCTGCCGGACCACCAACGTTGACACCCTCGTCCCAGTTCAAACCCAACCAGCTAAGGGCATCGAGAATCATGTCAAAAGATTCTTCGCTGTCACGCTCGGCATCGGTGTCTTCAATTCGGAATAGAAACGTTCCGCCGGTGTGACGCGCGTAGGCCCAATTGAACAGGGCGGTGCGAATAAGCCCTACGTGAGGCGTACCGGTTGGTGAAGGACAGAAACGAACCTTTACATCGGCGCCGGTTGCTGAGCTGAATGGTGCGGTGATTGAAGACATAATTAACCCAGTCTAAAGGACGGCAGTTAGCCAGCCCCTAAATAACTGGATTGATGAGGGTGCCGATGCCCTCAATTTCACATTCCACAATTTGACCGGCTGAAATCTGCGAGATACCCGCTGGGGTTCCGGTCAAAATGACATCGCCTGGCAGCAGTGTCATGTTTTGGCTAACGTAAGAAATAATTTTTGGCACGTTGTGCAGCATTAGGTCAATTGAAGCCTGCTGCTTAGTTTCACCATCGATGCGGCTCTCAACAACCTGACCATCCGGCGCAAATTCCGTTTCAATCCATGGCCCGAGCGGGCAGAAAGTATCAAAGCCTTTGGCCCTGGCCCACTGGTCATCGGTGGCTTGCAAATCTCTTGCGGTAACGTCATTGGCAATCGTAAATCCCCAAACGTGCTCGAGTGCTTTAGCTTCGGTGACGCCCTTAGTTATTTGACCGATGACAATTGCCAACTCCGCCTCTAGTTCAACCCGAGAGCTCTGCACGGGCAAAACTATCGAATCGCCGGGACCGATGATGGCAGACGACGGTTTGAAAAATACGGTTGGCTCGGGGTTTACTTCTCTTCCCATTTCCGCAACGTGATCGGCATAGTTTTTTCCGATGCAAACAATTTTCGAAGGAATAGTAGGAGCGAGAAGTTTCACATCCTTGAGTGGAACACGTTCACCGGTGGTGTCGTAGCCTTGCACCAGCGGATGACCCTTAAGCACAACAAGCTCAGGGCCGTCGACTATGCCGTACTTAGGCTCACCATTCAAACTGAATCGCGCAACGCGCATGTTGGACCTTCTCTAGTCGCCTGCTGCTTAGTCAGCCAGCTTCAGCATCCAACCGTGACGGTCTTCGACTGTTCCGTACTGAATGCCGGTTAGTTCGGCACGCAAACTTGATGTCAGTGCACCCGGTTCGGCATTTGCATCACCGATATTTCCTTCGCGTGACTTGAACTCCCCGATAGGTGTGATTACAGCGGCAGTGCCACAGGCAAAAACCTCAACGATCTCGCCCGAGTTGATTCCGGTTTTTACTTCGTCGAGCGTAATCTTGCGCTCTTCGATTTTTAGTCCACGATCCTTGATTAACTGCACAACAGAATCACGGGTAATGCCGCGAAGAATTGTTCCGTCGAGCGAAGGCGTAGCAACGTGTCCGTCTTTATAGACGAAGAATAGGTTCATTCCGCCAAGCTCTTCAATGTAAGTTGCGGTCTCGGCGTCTAAGAACATCACTTGAGAGCAACCATTTTCATAGCCCTCGTTCTGCGCTTGCAAAGAAGCCGCGTAATTTCCACCGGTTTTTGCTTCACCGGTTCCGTGCTTGCCAGCACGAGCTGAATCCAGGGCAATCCAAATTGAAACCGGCTTCAAACCGCCGGTGAAGTATGGACCAACCGGCGAAGCAATTACACGAAACTCCGCGCGATGCGCCGCGCGAACGCCAAGAAAGTTTTCTGCCGCGATCTCAAAAGGACGGAAGTAGAGAGTTTTCTCATCAACCGGCTCGGGCACCCAGGCGCCGTCGACAGCGATTAGCTGGCGCAGTGATTCAATGAAAATTTCCGTCGGCACCTCAGGAAGCGCCATGCGGCGTGCTGATTTCTGCATGCGTTGTGCATTGGCCTCCGGACGGAAAGTCCAAATTGAACCATCTTTGTGACGATAAGCCTTGATGCCCTCGAAAATTTCTTGGCCGTAGTGCAGAACCGCTGCCGAAGGATCCATCAGGATTGGCCCGTATGGAATTACCTGGGCAGAGTGCCAGCCCTTGTCTTTCTCCCAGACCACAACAATCTGGTGGTCAGTTAGGTTTGCTCCGAAAACAGGTGCCTTAATTATTTCGGCGCGCTCGGCATCGGGTTTTGGATTCGCATTGCGAATAACTTCAAACTTTAGATCGGCCATGATCTGCTACTTTCTTGAATCTTTTTAGAGAAGCGCGAAAATACTTTCGGCAACTTCTTGGGTTGAACGCTTGGCGTCTCCACGAGTGGATAGGTCAGCTGCTACTGCGTTTTCGATACGTGCTGCGGCCACCGGGTTCTTCAGGTGTTCTAGCAACAGTGCTGCCGAAAGAATTGCCGCGGTTGGATCTGCGATATTCTTTCCGGCGATATCAGGAGCTGAACCATGTACCGGTTCAAACATGCTTGGGAAAGCGCCGTCTGGGTTGATGTTTCCCGATGCGCCAAGCCCAATTCCACCACCGATTGCGGCGGCAAGGTCTGTGATGATGTCACCAAACAAGTTGTCAGTGACAATTACGTCAAATCTCTCCGGGTCGGTGACCATGAAGATGGTTGCGGCATCGATGTGAAGATAATCGTGCTTGATGGCCGGAAACTCCTCAGCAACTCGGTTTACGGTGTTCTGCCACAACCAACCGGCGTGCACCAAAACGTTGTGCTTGTGTACCAAAGTAACTTTTTTGCGATCGCGCGTTGAGGCAAGCTCGAACGCGTATCGCACTAGACGCTCAACTCCATAGGCGGTGTTCACTGAAACCTCGTTGGCAACCTCATGCGGCGTACCCACGCGAATAGCACCACCGTTACCTACGTACGGACCCTCGGTGCCTTCACGCACAACCACAAAATCAACCTTGCCAGGGTCAGCAAGAGGACTCACAACTCCCGGGTACAACTTTGTTGGTCGCAAATTTACATAGTGATCGAAAGAAAATCTAAGCTTCAAAAGCAACTGGCGCTCGAGTACGCCAGATGGAACCTTTGGGTCACCGATTGCGCCAAGCAAAATTGCATCGTGCTGCTTTAGCGATTCCATATCGGTGTCAGTAAGGGTTTCACCGGTGGCCAGATAGCGCCGAGCACCCAAATCAAATTCGGTGGTTTTGAATTCCACTCCAGAACCGGCAGTGACACGTCGAATTGCCTCGAGTGCGATGGCGGTAACTTCCGGACCAATGCCATCTCCACCGATAACGGCAATCTTGTATTCACGCGTCAATTGATGCTCCCAGTGCTCTTATTTCCCCCGAGTTTACCCGTTTTGATTGGGCTTTACCGCTAATGGAGCTTGGCCAGCAGAACCAGCGTGGTCGAAGGCTTGAGGCCATCCTTGGTCTGCACCTGGCCCTCGCGGTTGCCGAGGAACTCAATATCCAGCGAATACTGCCCCAGAAATTCGCGCATCTCGCTTGCGGTTGGCAGCACCAGCGGGTCTTGCGGGCCACCGAAGCCACCCTCAAGATTTTCGCGCGCATGCCAGACGCCCATTAGGTATCCCCCGCGCTTAATGTTTTCAATCAGATTGTCGAGCGCATCGAATAGGTCCGGCTGCGGAATTTGCAAATAACCGCAAACACCAATGTCCACCGGCATCAAAACTGATTCGAAACCAGTTGCATCAGCACGATTCGCAAAACAAAGTTGAGCAACTCCGCGCTCTTCAGCAAATGCTAGAAATTTAGTTAGGGCCTTGCCCGAGAAATCGATATTTTCTGCCTGCCAACCGTGCTCAGCAAACCAGACCGAATTTCTGCCTTCGCCACCGGCCAGATCAATTACCTTGCCGTTTTTGCCAATTTTTTCAATCAGCGGTTCGCAGTATTCCTTGACGAAGCGATTTACATCTTTGGTGTAAATGAAATTGTCTACGTCGTACTTGGCGTCCCAATACGACGAATCAATCATTTTGAATACCTAGCGCGGGGTAATAAGTTAGTTGACAATGTTCAAGCCGGTTGACGCAGCAGCATCTTCCAAGCCGCCACCGTTTACAAGCTCACCGGTGAAGCCAAGTTCGGCCATGATTACCACTGCCTGGCCTGAACGGTTTCCCGAACGGCAGTGCACCACGTAGTCGGCTGACTTGTCTAGCTCGATAACCTTTTCGCGGAAGTCGTCAGCCATGAAGTCAACGAAAAGCGCGCCCTCAAGGTGACCCTCTGCAATTTCAGCCGGTGTTCTTACATCCAGAATTAGTGCCATTTTTGTTTCCCTCTTACTTGATCGAATGCGGAATTAACCGATTATGTTGATTGCCTTCATTACATCAGCCTTGATTGCTACTCGCACTTCTTCAAGCACCGCTGCTTCAACCGGTGAGTCAACTGTGATCACAGAGAGCGCTTTGCCACCCTTTTGCTGGCGGGCAATCTGCATCGCTGCGATGTTGATGTCTGCGTCTGCAAATGCTTTTCCATAAACAGCTACGATTCCCGGGCGGTCTGCGTAAACCATCAGCACTAGGTGCTCGGCAAGTCCTAGCTCAACGTCGTATCCATTGATGTTGACAATCTTCTGGTGCAACTTAGGGCCAATCACGGTTCCAGATACCGACGCACTTGTTCCGTCAGCAAGAGTTGCCTTGATTGTGGTCACGTTGCGGTACTCGTCTGATCTTGCATCAACGGTCAAGCGCACATCAATTCCGCGCTGCTCGGCCATTAGCGGTGCATTCACGTAAGAAACCTGCTCGGTAACTGCGTTCTGGAAGAAACCCTTAAGGCCGGCAAGCTTCAACACCGATACGTCGTGCACAGCAATTTCACCGCGAACCTCAACTTCGATAGCAGATACAGATCCGCCGGAAATTCCAAACAGAACCTGACCCAACTTTTCGATTAGTGAAATTCCAGGCTTTACAGATGCGTCAATGTTTCCACCGGCAACGTTAACCGCATCCGGCACCAAGTCCCCGGCGAGCGCTAGGCGAACTGACTTGGCAACTGAGATGCCTGCCTTTTCTTGAGCTTCATCGGTTGATGCACCCAGGTGTGGAGTTACCAAAATATTTGGCAAACCAAGCAACGGTGAACCCTTTGGTGGCTCGTTCACGAAAACGTCTAGACCTGCACCGGCAATCTGGTTGGTGCTAAGTGCCTTGAACAATGCTTCTTCATCGATGATGCCACCACGTGAGCAGTTGACGATGCGCAGGTTTGGCTTTGCAATCTTGAATTGCGCCTCGCCAATCAACCCGGTGGTCTCCGGAGTCTTTGGAATGTGAATTGTGATGAAGTCTGATTGCTTCATTACTTCTTCAAGGGTGGCAAGCTTTACGCCCATTTGCTCTGCGCGCGCTGGAGTGATGTAAGGGTCATATCCAATTAGCTCGACACCAAAACCGACAAGTCTTGCTGCAACCAATCCACCGATACGTCCGAGGCCAACAATACCTACGGTCTTTTCGTAAAGTTCAGCTCCGGTGAACTGTGATCGCTTCCATTCGTCGCGCTTCAAAGACGCGTTGGCATCTGGAATGTGGCGTGCAAGGCCTAGCATTTGGGCAATGGCAAGTTCGGCTGCAGAAACTACGTTGGAAGTTGGCGCGTTTACCACCATTACACCGGCGGTGGTTGCTGCCTTTATATCTACGTTGTCTAGACCTACGCCCGCGCGAGCAACGACCTTCAGCTTTGGGGCTGCGGCGATGGCTTCGGCATCAACCTGGGTGGCTGAGCGAACAAGGATTGCATCTGCGTTTGCAAGCGCCTTCAAAAGAGCTGGGCGATCGGTGCCGTCTACGTTTACGACGTCAAAATCAGGACCTAGGGCCTCAACAGTTGCTGGAGAAAGCTCTTCGGCAATTAATACGACTGGCTTAGTCAATGGGAAATCCTTGATTGAAGGGATGTGATGTCCGCGGCAACGGCGACGAGGCACTGCTCCAATTCTAGCCAAAACAAAAGGCACCCCTACTCGAGATGGACTCGAGACCGGGGCGCCTTTTTGAAACTTAGGCGGGATGCCTCTCGCTTAGCGAGCCGCAACACCTTCCTGGTAGTCATCGGCGTTCTTGATCCAAGAGAACAGCTTGCGCAGGGTGCGGCCAACTGCCTCAATTGGGTGAGCCTCGCCCTTGGCGCGTAGCGCTAGGAACTCAGGAGCACCTGCATCCTGGTCTGCTACGAAACGACGAGCGAAGGTGCCATCCTGGATGTCGGTTAGAACATCGCGCATGCGCTCCT
>ERZ650308.1597-NODE-1597-length-11655-cov-12.513621_pt1 | contig 11655 bp, 17 predicted proteins | sample MGYA00376244_ERZ650308 | MGnify/ENA primary metagenome ERZ650308 (study PRJEB26733, sample SAMN07839295) | wastewater metagenome | biome: small river; feature: stream; material: water | place: USA: North Carolina | collected 2016-04-26 ...
ACAGCACGCTCGGGCTCTGGGGACTGGTGAACGGCTGCTTGACCACCGCGCCGAAGGTGCCAGGAGTATCATAATCGACTTGGAATAAGTACGCGCGCCGGTTGGTGTTGTCAATGTGCGCGCCGATGCTGGAGACCAGCGGTCCCACGCCGAAGCCGTTCACCGTCGAGAGCTGGGAGGCCGGGACCGGGACGTTGCGCGGCCCCGCCGACGCGACGCCGATGCCTAGTAGGGTGCCCTCGCCGGTGTTGGTGCTGACGATCAGGTTGCCGTTGAGTTCGCGGATATTTAAAGATGGATTCGGCGTGCCGCTCATGCGCTTGGATGGTGCTTTTATGCTTGACCGAGGCGGTATGCTTAGCTCAAGCTAGATTGAGGAGTAAAAAATGAGCATCAGTGATTTCATCAGCAAGACGGCCTCCGACGCGCTCGGGCGCATCATCGCCGCTGCCCCGGAGCAGTTCACCAAAATCTTCACGTCGGCCGTCTGGATCGAGTCGCCGATTGATTTTTCGCTGTGGTTTTACGCCAGAAAACACCTAGAGTCTACGGCTATCAAGTTGTGGGCTCCCGTATCTGGCTATCACAGCATGACTTTCGGCACCGGGCGCCACGCACTCGAAGCTCACCCACGCATCGACAGGACCGTGTATCTAGCGGAGCGTAAGACGCTGTTGACGCTCAGGACCTTTGACGACAAAGGCTACACCAAGTACAGCCTGGGCTATGTGCGAGGGACAGACGTGGCCTCCATCTTCAAGAAGGCTCTGCTGGGGCTTGAGGTGTCGCGCGGGGGCTACCTCCGCAAATTGTCGATGAAGAAGGACGCAGAAGGAGCAGAGCTTGGACTGGGCGCACCGATCAAGCCAGGTAAGTTCTGGGAGTCTCCCGCGCTGGCCGCTCTCTTATCTGACGGCAAAAACTGGTTCGCTTCTGCTGAGGCTTGCCAGGAGAAGAACCTCCCCTGGCGTCGCGGCTGGCTCCTGCATGGCCCGCCAGGCAACGGCAAGAGCAAAGCTACTCAGATACTGGCAAACGCGATAGGTGTTGACTTGATCCCAGTCAACTTGGCCGTCGCGCAGTACGTCTTTGACAAAATGTGGACCGAGGTGCAGCGTGCGGCCCCGTGCATCGTCCTCATGGAGGACGTGGACGACGTCTTTCGCGGCCGTCAAAACATCAAAATGCCTGACATCGGCGTCAGCTTCAGCACGCTGATCAACGCTATCGATGGTGCTGAGAGCGTGGACGGAGTGGCGATAGTCGTCACGACGAACGACTTGTCGGCCATAGACCCGGCGCTTGGTAAGCCTCGCGACGAGAGCCACTGGAACCAGCTCAGCACGCGGCCGGGGAGGCTCGATCGGTGCCTTCGCTTTGACAATCCCGACCTCGAAGGGCGCATCGCGATCGGCAAGTTGTACCTGCCGGAGCAAGACGCGAAGCGCCTTGCGCACGAGCACGACGATGTCTCCCTCGTGCAATTCCAGGCACTTTGCCGAGAACTCGCCTTCGCTCAGATCCAAGACTTACAAAGTGCTTGACTCTGGCGAGCGATCGGCATAGGCTCAGTCTTGCCGATGGTAGAAAGGCTCAGGCCGAAGAGTTTCGAGCGCGCAACACTGGCGAAGCGAAAGCAACAGTTGAGGAGCGCGCAAGGATTCCGAAGCGAAAGCAAAGTGACCGAAGCGCGCAATGTGTGAGCGAAAGCAAGGGGGCAAGCGAGCAACCTGGCAAGAGTGAATACGAGACTTCTGGAGCGCGCAATCGGTTAAAAGCGAAAGCAGTAGAGACGAAGCGCGCATGCCGGCACCATCCCCCGGCATGCGCGTTGCACCACAAGCCAGTCTGCCGACCGACGGCCCTCAGACCCTCTTGGCCCTCGACCCGCCCGGCGCGGTACGCCTGGGGCCGACCAACGGCTTCGACGTGCAGCTCAAGGTGAGCGCTGGCACCGTGACCGCGACGCCGTACTACTGGCTCGCCGGGTCTTGGTGGCCCATAGGCGACGCGGTCTTCGCGCCCAAGAACGTCACGGCCACTTTTGCGACGGTGCCCGCGGCCAGCGCCCGCTTCGCTCGCGCCGCCGAGGGACTCTACTGGGCCCTGCTCAGCACGGGCGGCGGCACCGTGGACACCTGCGAGATCTCCGAGGCGGTGTTCTGATGGGTGCCGACCAGTTCACAGTTGAGAACGGACTCGCGGCCCAGGCGCTGCAGGCAGCAACCGTATCGCCCATCGCGGTAGAACCCTGGACGGATGGGTCCGCACTGCTCTACAGCGCCACCGACGGCAGGCTGCATCCTGTGCCGGTGCAGCCCGCAGCCGGCGCGATCGTCAGCGTCACGGGCATCGCGCCGATCAGCGTATCGCCCGGCGTAGCTCCCATGGTCAGCCTGACGGGCATCGTGGGCGAGGCCCACGGCGGCCTGGGCTTCGACGTCTCAACGGTCGGCACCGGACTCCTGAAGCGCACCGGGCCGGCTACGTACACGACCGTGGCGGACTCGCTCACGGTGTCCGCGGGCGCTGGGCTGTCTGGCGGCGGCGCTGTCAGCCTCGGCGGCAGTACCTCGCTAAGTCTTCCCAACGTCGGACCGGGAGCTGGGGCTGTTGCCTTCCCCGCTTCCATCACCCTCGACGCGCAGGGGCGCGTGGCGGCGGCTACCGCGGGGTCCGCGCCCGCGGCGCTGCCGCTGTCGCGCGCCAACGGCGGCCTCGGCTCTGACGTGTCCGCGCTCAGCACGGGCCTCTTGGCGCAGACGGCGAGCAATACGTGGGCGGTGCGGAGCGTAGCGCCGGGCACCGGGATCTCCGTCAGCAACGGAGACGGCGTAGCTGGCAATCCGACCGTGGGCCTGACGAATAGCAGCGTCACGATCAACACCTCCGGCGGTGTCACCGGCGGCGGAGCACTGGCGCTTGGCAGCTCGCTGTCCCTGTCTCTGTCGGCGGTGCCTAACGCTGCGCTGGCGAATAGCAGCGTCACGGTGAACACGTCAGGCGGCATAACCGGCGGCGGTGCTGTCAGCCTCGGGAGCTCGCTGTCTCTGAGCCTAAGCGCCGTTCCTAATTCTGCCCTGGCGAATAGCTCGCTGACGGTGAGCGCCGGCACCGGGCTATCCGGTGGAGGTGCGGTGTCTCTGGGCGGCTCGACCTCGCTCTCGCTGCCCAGCATCGGGAGCGCCGGCACCTATGCCTATCCGTCGAGCATGACAACGGATGCGCAGGGCCGGGTGTCTTCTGTCACCGCGGGCTCTGCGCCCACAATCGGCGGCTCGGCGGTCATGCTGGCCCAGGTGTCGAGCAACGGCGGCGCGGGGTGGATCTTCTCGGGCGACTACTTCGGCCTTTCGCAGATGACAGAGAGCGGGCGAGGTACTCCTGCGAACGTCGCGCCTTGGGTGGCTCCCTGCGCTGGCACTCTGAAGAACTTCAGGACCTGGACTGTCGCCGCTGCCCCGAGCAAATCGGCCTTCACGGTGTATCAGGCGGCGACGAGCAGCACGCCGACATACAACGCGACGGCGGCTGTCCTCAACATCGCCAGCGGCGCGCACCTCGGGGCGGACACAACGCACACTCTGACGATCGCCGCCGGAGACCTGATCATCTTTAAGACAGACACTTCTTGGACAAACCCCGGATTCTGCATCCAAGCACAATTTATCCCGAGTACCGCCTAATGCGATTCCTCCTCCCTCTCGCTCTGCTCGCCGCATGCGGCGGGCCGCCGGAGTCCGTGAGAGTCGCCGCGCCTAATCCGCCATGGTGCGGCAGTCGCGGCTTAGTTGCCGACTTGGTCGGCGCATGCGCTCCGTCTTGCCTGCCGGATGAAGAGATTTATTTTGTCTGCTCTCTGAAGGCTGGCCGCTTCGCTCACACGCGCCACGGGCTCACGACGCCGATCAAGTGGGGCTACTCCGTCGAGGTGCACGACACCCACTGTCTGCGGCTCCCCTCGGCGGTATGGGAGCTGACGCCGATCGAGGTGCCAAGCGCTGCCGAGACGGGCCTGACCACGAACAGCACGCGCTATTCCGACTGTCAGGAGGACGATTACCGCCAGCCGACTCTTGACCCTACAGAGCTGCACTATATCGCCGTGCCGGCAACGGGTTCAGTAGAGTTTTAAGAAGCGCGCGTCTTCGCGGTTACGTTCGTAGGGCATCTTGGTCAGCACCCCAGCCGATCCCCGAGACATGGGGCACGTACGACCCAGAGCTGGTCGCGGTCGGCGACGCCCTGCTGCTCCTGTGCGGCAACGGCACGTCGCAGCCGCGGGTCTTCACCTCGCGCGACGCGGGGTTGAGCTGGCAGCGCCTGCCCGACGTGACCTTCGAGACGCAGTCCTCCGGCTACGTGGGGGCGCGCGTCGCGGGCGACGACTTCCTGGTAGTCACCGACGGCCACGGCGAGACGGCCATCGTCAGCAAGCGCGTCCCGCTCGCCTCGCTTTTACCATCTGCTCCATGAACAAAGAGCACGAGTCCCAGACCGAAGATATCAAGCAGGCCGCCCCCATCGTCAAGCCCGTGCTGGAGTGGGCCGCGGACAAGGGCACCAAGCGCTGGCTCCTGTGCCTCGCCGCCACGGCCGCCGGCTGGCTCCCCGAGCAGGTGGACGACGCCGTGGACGAAGTCACCGAGGCGCAGTATGACGAGGTGGTTCAGAAGGCCCAGGTCGCCTACGACAGTGCCTGCCGCAAGTACGGCAACGACGACCTGAAGGTGGGCCGCGGGCGCGTGCGCTCGCTCGTGTTCGAGGACCGCCTGCTCGGCGTGCTCGTGCGCCGACTGCCGCCGACCGAGGCCAAGGTCCTCAGCGAGCAGCTTGAGAAAGCCAAGGAGGGCGAGGCCGGCAAGCTCGTGCAGGACGCCTTCAAGGCCGCGGTGGTGTTCCCCGAGGCCACTCTGCCCAGCGGGGCCACGGGCGAGGCTTACGAGCGCGCCCGGCGCATGACCCCGAACGCCTTCACCTCGACGCTGCCGATGAAGTTCGTCAACATGCTCGGCGCTGACGGTGGAGACCGCGCAAAAAAGCGGTAGAGCTGCTCGGCACGGTGCAGACGGTTTTTGATCCTGACAGCACCCCCGAGCAGCGCGCCGAGGGCACCTGGACCGCCTGGCGGGCTTTGTCCGCTGTCGTCGGCCACGAGCTCATCCCTCAGGACGACGAGCAGAGGCACGTTTACAAGACGGCCGGTGTCATGTTATTGTGGCAGGGGTTACAGACACTCTTGGCCCTCAACACGCGGAGTAAGTAGCATGACACTGACGACGAAGCAGAAAGCGCTCGTGCAAAGCGAGCGAGAAACGATCTATCGTGCCTACCTCTTGGGCTATTGTGCTGGTTTCTTAGAGCAAACGACGAGGTGTGACCTTGTCTGTGCTTTCGCACTCGGTCAGACTGATCGCCCGAAGCTGAAACTGCGCATCATTCAAGAGGTGCTTGACCAAGTTGCTGCTTTCTTGGGGCGTTAAATGGTCGCGCTAAGCGAAGAACAGCTCGTACGGCTCGCGATCGAGCGCGCTGTCAGCGTCAACAAGAACGCCTCGGCTTTCGTCCAATGGGCGCATCGATGGCAAGCCGGCCTTGATCGCAGTGGTTCGAGCGCCCGTGATATGCGGGCGCAGATGGAAGTAGGCGCTCCGCCAGCAGCCTACCTCGCTTCAGGGCGAGCAGCAGAAGCAGCGCTGTGCTTGGCTGAAGGGCAGTCTGTAGAAAACGCTGTTCAGTGGACTTTCCAGTGGGTTTCGCTTATTCTTGAGCGTGCGGGAAAAGCTAATTAAAGGAGCAAGTAGCATGGCCTCAAATGTCGAATGGTTCCACGGTTGCGTCCTCTCAGACACTGAACTGATGCTCGACGACAAGTACTACCCCTATATCAACGAAGCCAGCTTCGGTAAGGACTGGATCGAGCTAACCGTCTCCGTCCGGTACAGTGAGAAACGGAGCTTTACTGAGCTGGTTGAGCCGCTGCGCAAAGCGAAGAAGATCGCGATCGTTTTGGGCGCTTATCCACCCAGTGGTCAAGAGCCACAGATGAAACGCTCTTTTGACTCCGTCGCCCTCGTCTCAGAACGCTACGAGACGCGCCCCCTTTGGCACGCCAGGACCGAGGCAGAGGGCATGCAGAACATCGATGGCAAGAACGCTCCGGCGTGGTACTGCGTCTTCCGCTTCGTGGTGCAATCATGAAATACGTCCAGATCCTCGCCAGCACCCTCGCCTTCGTCGCCGCAGCGGCGCTCCTCACCCAGATGCGCGAGCAGCGCGGGCAGCTATATTTGTTCGTAGTCCTCTTCCTCTTGTGCGGCGCGAACCTACTCTCGCGCCTCACCGAGACCTCGATCGGAGACCAGATCGCCGAGGCCGAGGAGAAGGTGGCCAAGCGCGTGCTGCGCCGCCTGGCCAAGGTCATGCCGGAGCTACTTAACGAGTACTTCAAGGCTGGAGCTGCGAAGCCCGAGGAGAAGCTCTCCGACGTGGTTGTTGCGCCGCTGGGCAACCACAGCGCGAAGTGCATAGAATCCAATGCACCGAAGCAGAATAGCAACACTTTTAACACCGACGGTATTCTGCTCGATGGTGTGCTTATCCCGCTCAAGTCCGGCAGCCTCACTGTGGACAAAACGACGCGGCACGTTACTTGCGTCCTGGACCTGTACAAAGACGACCGGAACGACTGGAAGAGCCAGTTTGACTTGATCGAAGCAAAGCTCACGCCCTTGACCGAAGCTAAAATTGTACAGGCATACCATCCAAGGCTCGCGAAAGAGGGGATGAAATACCTCAAGATTGTACAACTTGGCACGCCTGAAGTCGTCGCTGAAGGTAATTGGACCGTTTTTGTCGATGCCTATGGTAATGGAGGCAGTAGCGAAGTATCTTTTACATACAAGGACTATGTTTTTGAGGTCACTGGAGTAGGCGGCGAGCCTTCAAAGAAGTCCTGAAACCCAAGACAAGGAGCAAGCAAATGAGTAAGCGTAAGACAATCTGGCTTTGTAGTATGTGCGGAAAACCGGCGAGTCGCGCCGTAGGCGATAAGAATTGTCATCCAGTTGAAGTCTTTGAAGATTCGATCGAGCGCAATCTGGATGGACACGTCAAGGCAGCACAGGCCGTTGATTTTATTGACAAAATAAAGCGCGCACCCCTGCCCCTTCCTCAAAAGGGCTGAGCACAACACTAAGCCGTAATGCACCTCACTCGCCAGCGCCTCGACGCCCTGGGGCGCGACCTGCCCCGCATCCTGCAAGAATACCGACGCCGCGTGGGCGATCTCTTTGCGGAATACGTCCGCGGGGAGCTACAGAAGCAGCACACGAGCGGCGTGAACCTCTACGGCGAACGCTACCCGCGCCCCAAGCGCGGCGGGCAGCCGATGCTCGACACCGGCGAGCTCATGCACGCCTACCTCGTGCGCGTCACAGACACTGGGCGCTTGGTCATAGACAACACCTCGCCGCACACGATCGTAGACCACGACGGCCGGCACACGCACCTCCCCGACGAGCGCGGCATGCCCGAGAAATGGAAGCAGAAGCTAGCCCAGATCCGCGTCGCCGAAGCTCGCAAACTGAAGCTCTAATTGACCATCCCCACCAGTGGCAAGCAGCGACGATCTAAACCTCGGCCTTGAGGAGCTCGGGCAGCTCGCCAAGAGCGCGGCCGGAGACTTCTCCCAGCTCTCGGCGGCGGTCAAGAGCTTCGCCAGCTCGCCGATGATCAAGGACAAGCTCAACGCGAACTTGAAGAACGCGCGGCAGCTGCTCAAGGGCTTAAACGGCGACTTCGATCAGCTCGGCGTTGTACTCAAGGGGGTGGGTGTTAAGGCTGACGACGTGAAGCGTGTGATCAAGACCCTCGGCGACGAGGGGCGGCGCACCGGGGGTGTCTTCAAGGACTTCTGGAAGACCGACGGGATCACGAACTACCTGCACCACCTGCGGGGCGTGAGCCTCGCGCAGAAGGCCGTCGTAGGCGGCGTGGGCGGCGTCGTGAGCGCGGGTATCGAGGAGTCCAAGGCGCTGCTGCACAAGGTCGTCGAGCTCGGCGGCGAGGCCGAAGCGAGCCAGAAGGGCCTGTCCTACATCTTGTCAGGCGGCGCGGAAGAGGGGACCGCGGAGCACGCCAAGGGCGAGGACGTCTCCAAGCACATGATGGCGGAGTTCCTGAAGCTCGCCAAGAAGACGCCGATCGCGGACCGCGATATTGTTTCGGCAGGCAAGGACTTCGCTACCGCGCTCAGCGGCAGCGGGCGCAGCATGGAGGAGGTCGAGAAGATCTCCCTCCAGCTCGTCAAGGTCATGGCCGACCAGCAGTCCAAGTTCCTCGAAGATTCGAGCGTCCGGCGCAACTTCATCAGCGCCGTGACTAGGGGCATGGGCAAGACTACCGCCTCGCTGCAGGACCTTAATTCGCTTCGGGTGGCCAAGTTCAACATCGGCGCGATCCTGGAGCAGCTGCCCTACCAGAAGGGCATCCCCGAGCTTATGAAGCAGGTTAAGGGCGGCAAGTTCCAAGTTACGCCCGAGGACCTAGAGAAGGCGCGCGAGACGGCGGGCGAGGGCGAGATCTCCAGCAAGGAGCTGGAGAACATGGCCAAGATGCAGAAGCTGATCAGCATGGCCAAGAGCGCCGGCACGCCGATCGCCTACAGCACGCTCTTCAACGCCGCCCAGGCGTCGATATACAAGGGGAAGGACGTGGGTAAGGCTGCCGGCGGCCTCGCCGAGTTCAAGTCGGCGCACACGCTAATCGGCGCGATCAACAACGCGAGCAACGCCTTCGACAACCTCATCTTGAGCATGGACTTCGCCGGCTCCAAGGGCGGCGTGCAACTCCGCGACTTCCTCAACCGATACAACGAGGCGATGGGAGAATCAGGTACGCTCAGGAAAGCTGTAATTAATTTTACAGATGCACTTTTCGCACCACTTAAAGAACTAACAGGTGCGAGGATCGAGCATTTAATTGACCTCGCTGCTACCGCGGGACAAGCCGTGGGCGACTCAATAAAAAAGATCTGGGAGTGGATCAAGCAGCTTTTGAACGCGAAGCCAGGGGCCTTCCTCGAAAGCGTCAAAGACGTGCTCGTGGACATGGGCAAGCTCCTCGGCCAGGGCATATACGCGGGCGTGAAAGCCGCGGCAGGTCTTGGTCTCACATCCGAAGATGAGCGCACGCGGCAGCTCGCCAGCGCGAAGGGCTATTCGACCTCGGAGTATCAAGCCAAAGTCCAGGCGTATCAAGCGGGGCCTGACCAGCGGTCATGGGTTGAGAAGGGGTATGCGCTCTTTGGGCAGGGACCTACACCGGAGTCCATTGCCACGCACATCGCAGAAAAAGCGCCTCATCTTGCCGGCGGTGGACGCGTCACGCAGCCCACCCTGGCCGTCATAGGCGAGGCCGGACCTGAGACAGTAGTGCCCGACGGAATGGGCATGGGTGGCAAGGTCAGCGTGACTATCCCAATCCAGGTGGTCAACGCCTCGGGCATGGACGCCGACGACCTGGCCGGCGCGCTGCAGCCGCTGATCATGCGTGAGTTCAACAATATCTTCCAGCGCGGCGCGATAGAGCTGGGAGCCGGAGAATAAACCTTGGCTACCTACCCGAAGATCACGAGCGCGCAGGGCGGCGCCACGACGAGCAACAACAGCGGCGCAGGGCAGCTCCAGCCGTTCACGATCGCTAACTACGATGGAATCATCCTCGGCGGCGTGCTGCTCCCGCTCCTGGCCGGCAGCCTCCACGGCGGTCTGTCGCTCAACGTGGAGCACCGGAAGGCCAAGGGGACGAACTTCAAGAAGTACGTTAGCCAAGGTCTCGATCAGGAGCCCGTGAGCTTTACACTCAATCTGTTCATCGATCGGAGCAAGAGCCCCCCGCTCGACTGGCGCGACGAGTTCGAGAAGATCGAGGATCGCTTGATCCCGCGCCCGCTCGACGCCCGCAACGCGATCGACGTGTATCACCCGAGCTTGTCGGGCCGCGGCGTGCGCCAGATCGTAACTACCAAGCTCGGCATTTTACAGCCGGTGGCCGTTGACCGCTGGACCGTGGACGTGTCTGCTCTAGACGTGCGCAGCGTCTCCAACACGCAGGGCAAGGCGACCAAGGCCGTCGTGGCGCAGGACTCGATCCACTACTCGGGCACCACGGGGCCGGCCACTGTCGTCAGCCCCGCGGCGCACGCGAAGAACATCACGGGCCGATCGCGTACCTATCCGGGAACATTCACGAGCGCGTCACGCTGATTTATTTCTTGCCCTCCGCGCCGCTATCCGCCATGCTTTATCCATGGCACCGATCAAGAAGTACGACGAGCGCTCTGGCATCGAGACCACGATCTTCCGGCGCAGCGACAAACAGCATCAGCTCTCGGTCGTGAGCACCGACGAGAACCGCCTCGTTGATGTGTATTTTGCGCCGCTGTCGAAACTACGAGAGCTCGCCTCGTTCATCCATCAAACGCTAAGGAGCAAGTAGCATGCACGCAAGGAACGTACCAACGAACAAGTACTCCCAGAAGTCGATCGCCGACATGGCGCGCGACCTCGCCGTCACGGTCGCCCGCAGCCCCGACGCATACATCCCGATCACGGACTTCCCGACGCTGGAGTTCGACGCGCCGAAGCGCCGGCGCGGGCCGCTCCTCTTGGCTCTCCTGCTCTTCGTCGCGGGTGGAGCCGCGGCCTACTACGCGAGCCGGCCCGTAATCCTGGCCATCCCGGCCTGCGACCAGCGCGTCATGGAGTGTGGGCGATGAAGTGGGAATACCGAATTATTGAGAGTCCTTCGGAGGGCCAGCTTGATTACTACGGCATGCAAGGTTGGGAGCTTGTTGCTGTGATTAAAGCGAGTGGGGGTACGACTGCTTACATGAAGCGCCCTCTTACGTAACCAGTCCTGCTACGATCGCTGTTGCAGTCTCTGACGTAAGGACGAAGACTGTGTCGAAGGTCTGGTCGCCCGTCTTGCTCTGCATCGTGATCGTCGCTGCCACAGTGAGCTGCACCCCACCGCCACTCAATGCCGTCTGCGAAGGTGTGAGGACGATCGCCGCCACGCCGTCCACGTCCAGCGCCTGCTTGCGTAGGTCCGCGGTGAGCTGGTTGAGCGTGGACTGCGACAGCGTGGCGTTGAGGTAGCGCCGGATGCCCGCCCCGACCCACGGGATATCGAGCTGCCCCTGCTCCAGTATCCAGCGCCGCAGGACGTGCTGCGCCACGACCTGCCGCGGGTCGGCGATCACGTCGAAGGTCAGGTCGCTTGTGCCGTCGGGCAGGAAGGTGCTGTAGTCCTGCCCCGTGTACTCGAAGCCCGCCGCCTGGGGCGCCGTGGTTGCGAAGGTCTGAGCCATAGTCAGGGATGGTCAGCGACGATAAAGACTAAGCATACCACACCCTGATCCTGAGACCCCCGCGGTCATCGTCGGGGTCTAGGATGTACTGCGTGCGCAGCGCGTCGAAGCTGCCGAAGAGCGTTTGCACCGTGACCCCCGGCTCCACCACCCCGTCGTCCGCGAACAAGTCCAGCATCTTCTCCTGGGGCACGATGGCCCGGTGCAGGAGGGCCGCGGTCTGCGCCCAGGTGGTCTGGCGCACGCTCAGGGAGCCGTCGTGCTCCGCCCAGAGCGAGAGC